>Ga0070665_100000162_pt1 | contig 122048 bp, 120 predicted proteins | sample KBSS13metaG_FD_65862 | JGI IMG/M metagenome (GOLD analysis project Ga0070665, IMG submission 65862) | Switchgrass rhizosphere microbial communities from Kellogg Biological Station, Michigan, USA - KBS S1-3 metaG | ecosystem: Host-associated > Plants > Roots > Rhizosphere > Soil ...
AGTGGGACCTGCACATGCTGCACTGGACGGCGTGGGAGCGGGGCATCAAGAGCCTCTATTATTGCCGCTCCAAGTCCATCAGCCGCGCCGGTTTCGCCGGCCAGCTGGAGAAGAAGGACGGCGTGCGCGTCGTTGCCACCAAGACCGACTATGAAGAGTGCCTCGCATGTCAGTGAAGAACTTCGCAGATGTCGATCCGCGCACGCTGATCGGCAAGGGCAGCATCGGGCTGCTCAATGCCACCGGCACCTATGATGTCACCCGTTATCCCTGGGCCTATGACTGCTGGAAGCGCCAGCAGCAGACCCACTGGATGGGCGAGGAAGTGCCGCTGGGCGCGGACATCCGCGACTGGCAGTCCGGCCACCTGACCGAGGCCGAGAAGGGCCTGCTGACCCAGATCTTCCGCTTCTTCACGCAAAGCGACGTGGAAGTGGGCGACAATTACCTCAAGCGCTACATCCCCATCTTCCAGCCGCTGGAAGTGCAGATGATGATGGCGGCCTTCTCCAACATGGAGACCGTGCATATCGATGCCTATGCGCTGCTGCTGAAGACCTTGGGGATGCCGCAGGCGGAGTTCGAGGCCTTCCGCGACTATGCGGAGATGAAGGCCAAGGCCGATTACATGCACACTTTCGGCACCAAGACCTGCGCCGATGTGGCCCGTACCCTGGCCATGTTCGGGGCCTTCACCGAAGGCATGTCGCTGTTCGCCAGCTTCGCCATGCTGATGAACTTTCCCCGCTTCAACAAGATGAACGGCATGGGCCAGATCGTGTCCTGGTCTGTGCGCGACGAAAGCCTGCATTGCGAGGGCATTACCAAGCTCTATCACGCCTGGAACGAGGAAACCGGCTGCGTCACCAAAGCGCTGCGCGACGATATCCGCGATGTCGCCAACACCATGGTCAAGCTGGAAGAGGGCTTTGTCGACCTGGCATTCAGCCTGGGCGAAGTGCAGGGCATGAAAGCGGCGGAGATCAAATCCTATGTCCGCTATATCGCCGACTGGCGCCTGACCCAGCTCAAGCTGTCGCCGGTGTTCGGCAACTTTGAAGAGACCGAAAGTGGCTATAAGCAGCTCAAGCCGCACCCGCTGCCCTGGCTGGTGGAGATCCTGAACGGGGTCGAGCACGCCAACTTCTTCGAGCAGCGCGCCACCGAATATTCCAAGGGTGCTTCGCGCGGCTCCTGGGATGGCAATGAAGGTGTGTGGGCCAACTTCGACAAGCGCAATCAAATAGCCGCAGAGTAGGCACCGGGCTTACTTTCCGGCTTTTTCCTGGGCGAGGCGCTTGGCCAGGCCCTCGCGGGAGGATCGCGCAAGCTTCTTGCAGGCGCCGGAATCGATGAAGGCGTCGGGCTTGCCGCCTTTGTCCCGCATCTCCAGCCGCCCGAGTATGTTGGAAAAGCCTGGATGCGGCGTCAGCAGGATATCGCACGGCATCTTTTCCAGCGTCGTGAAGCTCATTTCAAAGCCGGCAACCAGATCGGGGTGGTCGGTGAAGCGGTAATTGTCCGCCGAAACGGCCGTCAGGCTGTCGGCATAGACGATGTGAAGACAGCGCTGCTGTTCGCAGGAGGTCCAGCTCCAGCTGGTGCCGCCCGGCGTATGGCCCGGGGTGAAATGGGCGGTCAGCGCCAGCGGCCCCACCCGCAGGGTCTGGCCGTCACGGATGACATCCACCTTCGGCACCGCTTGCATCGGCGGCGGCAAGATGTCGTGCTGCGGATCGTCCTCGGATAGCGAGCCGCGCCGCAGCACCTCGGCGCTCTTGGGGCTCGCCGCCACGCGCGCGCCGCTGAAGCGCTGCAGCGGCGCGATGCCGGCGGCATGGTCGAAATGGTTGTGTGAATTCAGGATTAGCTTGATGTCTTCCGGGCGAAAGCCCAGGGCGCGGATATTGCCCTCGATCTGCGGCGCGGCCTCCGCCAGGTCGCCATCGATCACCACCAAACCCCGGTCCGAGGCGATCAGGATGGAGCTCAGCTCACGGGTGCCGACATAATAGGTGTTGCCATAAATCCGGAACGGCGTCTGCGGCACGTTCCAGGCCGCGCAGGAGGCGCATTGCGTCACTTGTTCTGCCGCCGCCGGCAAGGCAGCAAGCATCAGCGCCAAAACCGGATATCCGAACCGCATCATCACATCGTCGTCATGGGCAGGCCGCTCTCGCGCCAGGCCTTGATGCCGCCGTCCAGGGCCGCGGCCTGGGTATAACCCAGTTCGCGCAAGGTCGCCGCCGCCAGGGTGGAGATGCGGCCGAATTCGCAAGCGACCAGAATCCGCTTTGTGGGATCAGGCAGCTCGGTGTTGACGCGCAGCTCCAGCTGGCCGCGCGGCAGATGCCGGGCGCCGGGAATGTGGCCGGCGTCGAAGGCGTCCTTCTCCCGCACATCCAGCAGGATCAGGCCCAGATCGTTGCGGTTCACCCGTTCCGCCAGTTCGGCCATGGCGATGAAGGGCACATGGGCGGAGGCTTCGGTCAGAAGCTGCTCCACCGTCTTGCCGCCGCTCATATTGGTGCGCAGCGCCTCGGTCAGGTGGGTGGGCGCGGCCAGGTTGAGCTCGCGCATCATGGCGATGAAGTCGGCGCGCTCGCGCTTGGCCAGGCGCGGATTGGTTTCGATCTCCGCCCCGATGCTGGAATGGCTGCGGCCCTTGTAATCATGCGCCGGATAGACCAGCAGGGCAGGGTCCAGCTTCAGTACCCGGCCGAACAGGCTGTCATAAAGCGCATCGGGATCGCCGGTGGGAAGGTCGGTGCGGCCGGTGCCGCCGATCAGCAGTGTGTCGCCGGTGAAGATGCGGTCTTCCGCCACCACGCACATGGAATCGCGAGTGTGGCCGGGCGTGTGCAGAGCCTGCAGCCGCATGTTGCCCACGCGCAATATCTCCCCATCGTCCAGCCGGAAATTGGCGTAAGGCGCCGGCGACAGCTTGTTCGCCACCACCGGCACATCCAGCCGCCTGCCGAGTTCCTTGGCTGCCGAGAAATGATCGGCATGGGTGTGGGTGTCCAGCACATAGCGGATGCGCAGGCCGTCTTTTGCCGCCAGGCCCATATAGCGGTCCATCTGGGCGATGTTCGGGTCGATCAGAATGGCGGCATGGGTGTCGCCGCAGCCCAGCAGATAGGACTGGCAGCCGCCGGTGGCGACCTGTTCGAAAATCATCACGCGCCCCAAAATGAAAATCCGGAAATAAAAAGAGTATGCCGCAAAGCGGGCAGACTGTCTTGCCGCCGGCCGCCCTCTGTGTCTAAGCTCGCCTTGCCTTTCGAGAGGCATGCCGTCCGCGCAAAGGGCCTAGCCCGCTCGTACCGGTTTTCCGCACCTTCCAGGCCCTGTTCGCGGACAGCGGGGCCTCAACAAGGAAGGCTTTTCCAATGACCGGCAATAGCGGGAAGCGGCAGCTTCCCTCCATTCCCCATCCCGATCATCTGCGCAAACAGGCCAAGGCGCGGCTTGCCGCCATGCGGGCCAAAATGCCCACCGCGCGGCTGGCTGATGCCCAAGGCGTGATCGCCCGCGAATATGGTTTCGCCAGCTGGGCGGCGTTGCAGACCGAAGTGGCCAGCCGTGTGCAAAGTCCGCGCGGCCAATGGCGCAAGGTCCAGCAGGCGCATGTGGCGCCGCTCTATCCCGAGCGTTTCCGCCAGGACGGGTTGCTGGACGATGAAGCCAATATCCGTACCAACCTGCGTTTCTTCCTGGCCGGGGCGGCGGCCCAGATCGGCTTCCTGCTGGCGGCCTTGGTGGGGCTGGCGCTCTTGGCCACAGCGCCAGATCGGATGCACTTGGCCTATGCCGTGCTCGCCTGGCTGGGAGGCGCCCGATGAACCGCCTCTGCTGCCTGCTTCTTTTGCTGCTGCCTGTGTCCGCTGCGGCGCAGCCGGCCGTGCCCCTGGATGCGGCCACCTTCGACAAGCTGACCGGCTATTACCAGCTGCCTCAGGCCTTGAGGCCGAACACGGTGGTGACGCTATCGCGGGAGGGCGAGCATTTCTTCATCCAGCTCACGCGTCAGCCAGCGCGCGAAATTTTCGCGGAATCGCCGACCAGCTTTTTCATGCAAGGACTGCCGGTGAAGATCAGCTTTGAGCTGGGGCCGGACGGCAAGGCCACCGGGCTGGTGATCCATCAGGGCGGCCATGACGGCCCGTCTCCACGGATCGATGAGGCCGCCGCCAAGGTGATCGAGGCCTTGCCGCCGCCCAAACCCAAGGGCCACCCGATGGCGCGCACCTGGCCCGTGATGCCGGGCATCGCGCCGCGCACCCTGACCAGTAGCGATGGGAACCGGTTGGACTATTGGCCGTGCTTCTCGCCCGACGGAAAGACGGTGCTGTTCAGCCGCACGACCGACGGCGGCAAGAACTGGACCCTGATGCGGGTGCCGGCATCCGGCGGCGAAGCGGTGCCATTCCTTTCACCGCCGCTTTCGGTTTCCGCCACGCGCGCCGATTGGGGCCGCACCGGCAAGGTGGTGTTCACTGGCACGGCATCCGACGGCAGCAGTGGCGTCTGGATCGCGGACGGCGATGGGCGCAACGCCCATGCCGTAACGATTACCGGTGCGTCCAACCAGCTTTTCTATCCCTCCTGGTATCCGGACGGTAAAAGCCTGGCGGTGATGGATGGCGCGTCGCTGACCACCATGCGCGTGGATGCGAGCGGTGGCGCGGCCACCGCGCTGACCGACCGTGCCCAGGTCTTGACCGGCATGCCCAGCGTCTCGCCGGATGGCAGCGCGGTGGTTTTCGCCGGCCAGAAGAATGCCGGCCAGCCCTATAACCAGGAAGAGAATGTGATCTGGGTGCGGACGGACGCGGGCGCCATGCCGGTGGAAAATCCGCCGCTGCAGGGCCGCGCGCCCGTCTGGTCGCCGGACGGCAAGAAGATCGCGTTTGAATCGGACCGCGGCGGCCCCGATGCCCACTACGCGATCTTTGTCATCAACCGGGACGGGACCGGATTGATGCAGGTGACGGACTATGCGCTTAACGCCAGCCACCCGGTGTGGTCGCGCGACGGCAAGCACATGGTGTTCATGGCGGGCGATCCGGCCCAAAAGATATCGACCGTCGATGTGATCGATTTTCCTTAGCGGGATGAAGTATCTGCCGCTGGTTTGGGCGGGTCTGCGACGCAGGCCCGTTCATCCGATCCTCACCGCGATCTCGATGGCGTTCGCCGCCTGTCTGGCCGGATTGGCGCTTGGCATGGCGCGGGTGCTGCCGCCGAGCGGTGAGCTGGACTTGGCCGTTCGTGCCATTACCGGTATCGGCTTTCTGCTGATCCTGTTCCTGACGGCTCATGCCGTCGCGCAGGCATTGCGGCAGCGGGGATGGGAATTCGCTCTGCTGCGCGTTCTGGGTTTTTCCAGAAGGCTGGTGCTGGGATTGTTCTTTCTGGAAGTCGCCGGCGCGTGCCTGGCCGGCGTCACGATCGGGATCGGGCTGGCGCAGCTTCTCTTCTTTCTGGCCTGCCGTCTGCTTCTGCCGCCGATGCTGGGCTCCGCACTTCTGCCCGTTGCGGTTGTCAGCATCGATCTGACGGGCGCCGTTTTGGTCGCTTGCGTCAGTACGGCGTTGCCTGCATACCGTCTGGCTTGTCTGAACCTGGCGATGACCTTGGCGCGGGGCGCGCCATGAGAACCTTGCGTCAAGTGTTGGCAGTCATGCTGCTTGCCGCACGCAGCTTTCCCGGGCGCATCAAGCCGTCGTTGGTCATCGTTGTGGCCCTTGTCTGTGTCACCGTTCCGCCGCTGGCGATCATCGCGCTGGGGCTGAGCCTGAAGGCGAGCTATCTCAGCACCGGCGCGCCCGACCGGGTTCTGGTCCTGTCACAGGATGCGCGCCGGCAGTCCGACAGCCATATCTCGCCTTTCTGGCTCCAAACCATCCGCACCGGGTCCGGAATCCGCCAGTGGCACGGCGCGCCGTTGGTGGATTTCGAGATCTCCACATATTTCCGCCCGCGCAAACAGGCAAAGCCGGAAAATGGCAATGCAAGGCTGCGCGGCATCGGGCCTGCCGGTTTTGTCATGCGGCCGGAGCTGAAAGTCATTTCAGGCCGTCTGCCGCGGCCGGGATCGCGCGACATGATGGTGGGGGTGCAGGCCGCGGGCAAATTCGCCGGGCTGGCGATCGGTGATCAGGTTGCGATCGCCAATGCCCGCTGGCGCGTCGTCGGCATCTTCCAGACCGGCAACAATCTGGAAGGTGACGCAGTGGCGGATGCGGACGCACTCAAGGCCGCCCTGCATCGCAGCAGTTATGACGTGGCACTGGCCGCGCTGAAATCCCCGTCCGATCTGGGCCGGTTGCAGAAGTCCCTGCGAAGTCTTTCGGTCGTGGCGATGCGCGAACAGGATTATTATGCGGGGCTGTGGCAGATTGTGCCAAAAGTGGCTTTCTATATGGCCGCGACTTTCTTGCTCATTGGCGGTGGCGCGCTGGCGGCCACGACCCACAGCGTCTATGCGGCGGTGGAAGCTCGGGCGCGAGAAATCATCATTCTGCGCGCCATCGGCTTTGACAGTGTCGCGATCTCTATTTCGGTGGTGTTGGAGACGCTGTTGGTTGCCTGCCTGGGCGCAGGCGTCGGCACCGGCATCGTCTGGCTGTGGGTGGAGGGTTATCCCTACAATGGCGGCATCGAAGGCGGGGTTTTCCCAGTCACCGTGACCTGGGGCTTGTTGCTGGTCGCCCTGAGCTGGGCGGTTGTCGTCGCGCTGGCGGGAGCCGTGATGCCATGCTTGAAGGCCGGCCGCGGCACGGTGGTGGAGGCGATGCGCGAGCTGTGATCAGCGCTTCGGTGGATTGGTGCCCATTTCCATCAACAGGCGGGTGAATAGGTAAAGCCGCGGCGTCAGGCTGGTGAGATCGATCCATTCCTTGTCGGTATGGAAATCCCCGCCCACCAGGCCCAGGCCGTCCAGCGCCGGCGTGCCCACCGACTGCGCCACCGCGGATTCCGAAGCCCCGCCATTGCCGGATTTGCCTATGGTCTTGCCGAGTTCGGCATAGATGGCGGTGGCGCGGGCGGCCAGCGCGTCCACGGCCGAGGTTTCGATCAGCGGCGGATAGCCGGGATCGGCGATCACCGTCACGCTGGTGTCGGGCACTTGGGTGGTGGCGGCGGCGGCGCGCAATTTCGCCAGTGCCTGGTCGCGTTGTTCGAGGGTTCGTATCCGCAGACTCAGCATGGCCTCGGCCTCGTCGGGAATGATGTTGGTCCGCTCGCCCGCCTTGAGCACCGTGAGGTTGAGAGTCGGCCCGTCACCCGAGAGCGGGACGATGTTCTTGATGCTGTCGAGCTGATGGATCAGCTCGGTCGCCGCGTTCCGGCCGTCCTGCGGCGCCACGCCGGCATGAGCGGCGCGGCCCTTGACCTTGATGTGGATCACCTGGGAGCCTTTGCGCCAGACCGTCAAGACGTCGGGCGGATCGCCGGGCTCCATATTGAGTTCGACGTCGTTCTGCGCCGCCAAGGTCTTGATCAGCTGTGTGGTGCCGACAGAGCCGCGTTCTTCGCTGGTTTCCAGCAGAAGCGTGATGGCGGCGAACTTGTTGAAGCCTATCTCGTGCAGCAGCTTCAACGCCGTGATGGCGCTGACCACGCCGGCTTTCTCGTCACCCACGCCGGGGCCATAGGCGCGCGCGGTGTCCATGCGGAACGGGCGCTGCGCCACCGTGCCGGGGCCGAACACCGTGTCGACATGGGCAATGACCAGGATCCGGCCTTTCCCCGTACCGTGAAACACCGCCACCAGATTGTCGGGCAGGCCGGGGGCTTCGGCCGGCTCGCGCCGCACGTCACCGCCCAAAGCCTTCAGCTTCGGCGTCAACAGGGCCAGCACCTTGTCGCCGCCCGCAACATCGCCGGTGCCGGAATCGATATTGACGATCTGGCTCAGCAGGTCGAGGAAGCCGGCGCGGCTGGCCTCCACCGCCGCATAGAGTTTGTCGTTGCGTGGTGCTGCCGCAGCGGGCAGGGCAATCACGGCGCACAGACCGATGGTGGCGAGTCTTTTCATTCCGTCACGCTAACATTGGCGCAGCAGGGCGCGGAACTTTTTGTCACGCTTGAGCACGACTTCCCGGCGCATGGCGCCTTTGCGGGTGCGGTGCTTCTCAGCATAGACAAGGGCCCAGGCGCGCCCCCGGGTTGAGCGGGCGCCACTCTTCCTGCCGTTATGCTCGGCCAGCCGCCGCTCCAGGTCCAGGGTCCAGCCGACATAGGTCACGGCCCGGCCATCCGGATTTTCGCACTTCAGGACATAGACGAAGGAGGGCACGACGACTCGCATACAGGTCTTGTCTTGCACTCTGCGCATTCCTGCCTCCGCGCAAAAGCCGGGTTGCCGCATGGGCGGGGCAGGTCTATATGCTTGCCCAAGCAAATATTGTTCGTGCAAATATTATCCCTGCGGACAATGGGGTCTTGCCCATGAAGCCTTACTACTCGCCGGCCAATTACAGCATGCGCAATTCCGTCGGCTATCTGATGCGGATGTGCACCAACCGCGTGCTGCCGCAGATGGAGGCGCTGTTTGAGGATGCCGAGCTGACATTTTCACAATGGACCACGCTGGTGGCCCTGCATGATGGCCGCATCCGCACCGCCGGCGATCTGGCGCATAACATTTGTCACGATGCGGGGTCCTTGACTCGTCTTGTAGACGAGATGGTCAAGCGAGGCCTGGTGAACCGGAACCGCAGTGAAACCGACCGGCGGGTGGTGACATTGTCACTGACGCCGCGCGGCCGCTCGCTGGTCGAGGCACTGGGTCCCAGGGTGATGCATATGTGGAACGGGCTGCTGGCCGGGTTCACCCATGCCGAAGTGGAGAGTTTGATCGGCCTTCTGACCCGGCTGGTGATGGCGGCCGAAGCCCGCGGCGGCAAGAAGGGCAAGTCCACCCTGCTGATTTCCGATGTTCCGATCCTCAAGTCCCCGAAAAAGAAGTCCGCATCATGAGAAAACCGCTCTCGCTGCTTTCGGCGCTGCTGCTGACCGCCTGCGTCGCCACCCCGCCGACCACGCCCCAGGTGACGGAGGTCAAACAGGACAAGCTGGGTCTGGAAGGCGCGCCGGCGCCGCAGGTTCGCACCGACTGGTGGAAGGCGTTTGCCGATCCGCAAGCCGACCGGCTGGCGGCCGCCGTTGTCGCCAACAATCCGACCCTGGCCGGCGCGCTGGCGCGTATGCGCGCGGCCCAGGCGCAACTGGCGGTGAACCAGGCAGAAGATCTGCCGCAGGTGACCCTGGACGGCAGCGAACAACGCACCTTGTTCAGCAAGGACTACATAATCCCGCCGCCTTATGGCGGTACCTGGCGCTGGTTCGGCTCGCTGACCACGAACCTTTCCTGGAATCTGGATTTCTGGGGCAAGCAGGCGGCGCTGATCGCCCAGGCGCGCGACAAGACCCAGGCCGCGGCACTGGACGCCGATGCCGCGCGGCTGGCGCTGTCGGGCGCTTTCGCCCAGGCTTATATCAACCTGTTGCTCAACTATCAGTATGGCGACATTGCCGACGCCACGGTGCGCGAGCGTGAAGAGATTTTGAAAATCAGCCAGGGGCGCTTTGATGCCGGTCTGGAGAATGGCAGCGATGTGGCCCAGGCCCGCTCGCTGCTTTCCATCGCCAAGGCCGATCAGTTGCGCTTTGCCGCGGCGCGCGAGATGGATGTTCATGCCATCGCGGCGCTGGCGGGTGAGGGCGCCGATGCCTATGCCGACATCAAGCGGCCCACGCCCAATCTGGATGTGGCGCTGCCGCTGCCGGAAAAGCTGCCTGCCGATCTCTTGGCGCGGCGCCCCGACATTCTGGCGGCGCAGGCGCGAATCCAGGCGGCGATGGAAGGGCGCAAGGCTGCCCATGCCGACTTTTATCCCGACATCAATCTGGCGGCGATGGTCGGTTTCCAGGCCATTGGTCTTTCCAATCTGCTGACCGGAAATTCCTTCACCCTTGGGGTGGGGCCGGCGATCCATCTGCCCATCTTCGATGCCGGCAAGATCAAGGCCCAGTATGCCAACGCCACCGCCGACCTCGATGCCTCGGTCGCCGATTACAACGGCACGGTGGTGAATGCCATCAAGCAGACGGCGGACGCCATGACCCAGGTGAAGAGCCTGGCTGCGCAGCGCGCCCAGCAGGAAGCCGCGGTCCACGACGCCGAGCGCGCCTTCAAGATCAATGAAGACCGCTATCGCAGCGGCCTTGCCACCCAGCTTCCCATGCTGACGGCGGAGTCCACCTTGCTCCAGGCGCGTCAGGCGCTGGCCGGCGTCACCGGCGCGGCCGCGCAGCAGCGCATCACCCTGATGCTGACGGTGGGCGGCACCTACGACCAAAACAACAGCTATTCCAGACTCGCCAAGGATTTTTCCCATGACTGACACGACAGAACGCCCCGGCCGTCAGCGCCGCTTCTGGTTCGCCATTCTGGGCGCGGTGGTACTGATCGGCGCCGTTGGTTATGGCGTCTATTGGCTGCTCTATTCCCGCTACTTTGAAAGCACCGACGATGCCTATGTCGCGGGCAATGTGGTGACCATCACGTCAAAAGAGAACGCCACCGTGCTGGCGCTCCATGCCGACAACACCCAGACCGTCAAGCAAGGCCAGCTGCTGGTGGAGATGGATCCGGCGGTCGCCACCGTGAACCTGCAGGCCTCGGAAGCCAATCTGGCGCGGGTGGTGCGTAGCGTGCGGGCGCAATTCTCCCGCACCGATGCCAGCGATGCCCAGCTCAACCAGGCGCGGGTGAATCTGGCCCAGGCGCAGGGCGACTATGAGCGCCGCCAAAAGGCTTTTTCGACCGAGTCTGTCTCGGCCGAGGAACTGGCCCATGCCCGCGATGCCGTCGCCGCCGCCCAGGCCGCGGTGCGCACCGCCGAAGGCAGCCTGCATCAGTCGCGCGCCACCATCGAGGGCGCCGACGTCGCCCACAATCCCGACGTGCTGGCGGCGGAAGCCCAGCTGCGCGCCGCGGCCATCACCTTCGGTCATATGCGCCTCATCGCGCCGCTGGATGGCGTCATCGCGCAGCGCACGGTGCAGGCCGGCCAACAGGTCGCGGCTGGCACGCCGCTGATGGCGGTGGTGCCGCTCTCCCATGTCTGGATCGACGCCAACTTCAAGGAAGTGCAGCTTGCCCGCATGCGGGTCGGCCAGCCGGTGACGGTGAAGGCCGACATCTATGGCGGCGGCGTCACCTATCACGGCCATATCGAGGGCCTGGGCGCGGGCTCGGGTTCGGCTTTCGCGCTGCTGCCGCCGCAGAATGCCTCCGGCAACTGGATCAAGATCGTCCAGCGCGTGCCGGTGCGCGTGGCGCTCGACCCCGATGAGCTGCGCGATCATCCGCTGCGCGTGGGCCTTTCGGTCACGGTGGATGCCGATGTCCACGACCAGAGCGGCGCGCTGATCACCACCAAGGTCGGCCCCGGAATCACCCGCGCCAATACCGGCGAGGACAGCGGCCCGATCGCCGATGCGCTGATCGCGCGCATCCTGAAGGAGAATGGCGCCTCGTGAGCAATCCGGGCACATCCGGGCAGATGAAGCCGTTGGCGGGTGGCGCGCTGGCGCTCACGGCGCTGGGGTTGGCGCTGGGCACCTTCATGCAGGTGCTGGATTCCACCATCGCCAATGTCTCCCTGCCCACCATCGCCGGCAATCTGGGGACCTCCACCAATCAGGGCACCTGGGTGATCACCGCCTTTGCCGTGGCCAACGGCATCGGCGTGCCGCTGACGGGCTGGCTGATGGGCCGCTATGGCGTGGTGCGCACCTTCACCTTCTCGGTGCTGGCCTTCACCGTCGCCTCGTTCCTCTGTGGCATAGCCTGGAGCCTTCCCTCCCTGATCTTCTTCCGGGTGCTGCAGGGCGGGGTTTCCGGTCCCATGATCCCGGGCAGCCAGGCGCTGCTGATTTCCATTTTCCCGCCCAACAAGCGCGGCACCGCGCTGGGCATCTGGTCAATCACCACCCTGGTGGCGCCGATCTGCGGGCCGATCTTGGGCGGCTATATCTCCGACAACTATCACTGGGGCTGGATCTTCCTGATCAATGTGCCGGTGGGCTTGATCGTGACCGCCATCACCTGGACCAACCTCAAGGCCCGCGAGACGCCGACCCGCAAGCTGCCGATCGATGTGGTGGGCCTGGGTCTTCTGATCGTGTGGGTTGGTTCGCTGCAGGTGATGCTGGATCAGGGCAAGGATCTGGACTGGTTCGCCTCCACCGAGATCGTGATACTGGCGATCCTCACCGGCGTTGGCTTTCTTGCCTTCCTGATCTGGGAGCTGACCGAGAAGAATCCGGTGGTGGACCTGTCGCTGTTCAAGGGCCGCAACTTCGCCCTGGGCACCTTGGCCTTCTGTCTGGGCTATGCCGTGTTCTTCGCCGGCAATCTGCTGATGCCGCTGTGGCTGCAGACCCAGGTTGGCTACAACGCCACCTGGGCGGGGCTGGTGGCGGCGCCCGCCGGCGTCATCGCGGTGCTGTTGACGCCGCTGTCGTCCAAGCTGCTCAACAAGGTGGATGCCCGCATCATTGCCAGCGTGGCCTTTGTCGCCTTCGGCATTTCCTTCCTGATGCGCGCCAACTTCACCAATGACCTCAGCTTCCTGGATTACATGCTGCCGCTGCTGGTGCAGGGCGTGTCGCTGGCGACCTTCTTCCTGGCCATGATCACCATCCTGCTGGATGGCGTGCCGCCGCACCGCATTCCGCTGGCTTCGGGTCTTTCAAACTTCGCTCGCATCACCGGCGGCGGCTTTGCCGCGTCCGTCGTCACGACCTTGTGGGACCGGCGCGAGGCGCTGCACCAGAGCCGCATCACCGATCTGACCAACAGCTTCAATCCGGCTTTCCGGGCAGCGGTGGCGCATCTGCATCAGCTCGGCCTGCCGGAGCGGAGCGCGCAGGCGTCCCTGGCGCATACCGTCACCAGCCAGGCCTATCTGCTCAGCGCCAACGACATCTTCTGGGCCTCGGGCTGGATCTGCATCGCGCTGATCGGAATGGTCTGGTTGTGCAGGCGGGCGGTGTCGGGCGGCGGCACGCATGCGGCAGCCGACTAAGCACTTTCTCTGATTGACAGATTCCCGTCTCGGGCGAGACTGGGGTATGAGTCGCGAATCACTGGTTCGGCGCCTGCCTGAGCTTGCGTTTGCCGTGCTGTTCGGCGGCGGCCTGGTTTTGGGCGGCGGCGCGGCCCTAGCCGGGATCCCGCATCTTCTCGATGCTCTGCCAAGCATGAGCGCCCAGGCTGGTGCTGAGCACGCCCATGACGTGGTGCGCTTCGCGCTGCCGGCCAAATTTTTGAAGTCCGACGAAAACAGCCGAGCCCCCCAGGTGCTTTATCCGCTGCGCGCTTCCCCGCTGCCAGACTGGCTGATGCAAGCCATCGGCGAGGCGCGCAGCGGGCCGCCGCCGGCGCTGCGCGGCGTGCATGAGGTGGCGCCGGTGCGCGCCCGCCCGGTGATCGCCGTCTGCATCGACGATCTGGGCGAGGATCTGGCCGGTACCGACAAGGCGATGGCGCTGCCGCAGAGCGTGGCGATGTCTTTCCTGCCCTACGCCGATACCACGTCGTTCCTGGCGGAAGCTGCGGCGCGCAAGGGCCATCTGGTTCTGGCGCATGTGCCGATGGAGGCGCTGGGGCCGCACAATCCCGGGCCCATGGCGCTGAAGCACGGCATGGACGCGAACGAGATCGCCCGGCGTCTGGGCTGGCATCTGGCGCGCGTGCCCGGCATCGTCGGCATCAACAATCATGAAGGCAGCCGTTTTACCGCCGATCCGCAAGCGCTGGTGCCTGTAATGGCGACCTTGCGCGCGCGTCACCTGTTCTTCTTCGATTCCCGCACCGGACCGGACAGCCAGGCCATGGCGGCGGCAGAGGCGGCGGGCGTGATGACCGCGGCGCGCGATGTCTTCCTGGACGATGATCAGAGCCCGGCGGCGGTGGCGGCGCAGCTTGAACTGCTGGCGCGCGAGGCCAAACGCACCGGCGTCGCCATCGCCATCGGCCATCCCCATGACGTGACCTTGACGCTCTTGAAGAAATGGCTGGCGGAGGACCATGGCGTCGCCCTGGTGCCGCTGGACGAGGCGATCCGGCTGAAGAGCCAGGGCGGCATCATCGTGGCGACGCGCTGAGCCGCGGTTTCAAGCGGGAAGCTTGGAAAGCCATAGCGCCACATTGCGCGCATAGGCTTTGGTGGAGGCCATCGCCTCCGGCGTTTCCGCCAGCGTCTTGCCGGGTGGTTCGTCGACAAAGCTGGGCGCGCCGGACCTGACATCCCAATTGTAATCGGCGAAGTGGTGGAAGGTGGATTGCGCCACGGCCGGTCCATTTGTGCCGTCCGGCTCGAAGGCCACGGCGATATTGAAATCAACGCCGGTTACCTTGCTGCGGCCCGTCGCGATAACCCGGGCGCTCGTATCCCCGGGTGGCGCGCCCACGGCGCCCTCATGGGGATGGGCCGGCAGAAAGCGCAGCGCCTGGCCGGGGCGGGCAGGATCGCGCAACACCGGATGCAGCGCGCCGGCCGGTGAAATCTCCTGATAGTCGCCATTGGCTCCGGAATGATAGTTGGGCCACAGGATCGCACGCGTGAAGGGATCGTCGATGCAGCGGCGCGCCGGATCGCTCTCCGGATTTTTGGTATGGAAATGGTTGGCAAGCCCCACATCGCCCAGCGAGCAGACCGAACAGCCCAGGTCCATGTGATCGCGGGCGACCAGAAGACCGCCGCCGCGCCGCCGGAAGCGGTCTATGGCCGCGCAATCTTCCGGCGACAGGCCGTCGCCGGTGTCGACGGCGAACAGCCACAGCTGGTCCACATCGCTCTGGTCGAGCCGCGACAACAGGCTGTCGGGCCCGATTTTGGTGTCCCGGTTGCGGGCCGTCACCTGAAACAGCTTTGATCCGTCAGCGGCCTGTTGCCGATCGAGAAATTCCGCCAGCAGATGGAAGCGCGCGATATTCCAGTCGTCCGCGATCGCGGGAATGGTGGTCTGCAGCAGGATCTTCTTCGGCATGGAAGAACCTTAGCGGTATCCGACCCCGGAAATGAAGTCCCGCACCAGTTCGTCATCGGTTTCGACTTCCTGTAGCAGGCATTGCAGGGCGTCGCGGGCATAGACGATGCCGACCGGAACGCGGTTCCCATCCAGAACGGGAATGCTCTGGATGTCCCGTGTCTTCATGGTCTTCCAGACATCGGCCAGCGGATCGGAGGAGAGGCAATGGGTCACCTCGCGCGTCATCACGGTCTCGACCGGCGCGCCGAGATCGAATTTTGCGCATTGGCTGATTTCGGCGACGATGTCTTTCTTGGTGACCACGCCGATGGCGGCGCCGCCACGGCAGACAACTACCAGATTGGTATGGGGTTCGGTCATCAGATTGGCGGCATCCCGGATCGACGCCGCCGCGTCGATGACTGCAAGCCGTTCACATGCCCGGGGCAGAACCTCTTTGACCAGCATCAGCCCTCGACCACGTCGGCATACTCAGGATGGCGGACGAAATATTCCCCCATGAAGGGGCATTTCAGGATCGCCTTGCGTCCCGATCCACGCAGCAGTTCGAAAATGCCGCGCGCCAGCCGGCTGGCGACGCCCTGGCCGGAAAATTCCGAGGGCACTTCTGTATGGGTCAGCACGATCCGGCCGTCCTCGACGGTGTAATAGGCCAGCGCCATTGCGTCGTCCTTGATCGGCAATTCGAAGCGATGCTGCCGCGTATTTTCGCGCACCTCCATCGCCGATGTGCCTGCCACGGGATCGTCCATGGGGTCCGTTCTATCCTATTTTCCCAACGGTGTCGTCAGAACGGTGTCCTTGGTGTCAACCACGAACACGGCCAGCAGCTTGGCGGGTTCCGTGGTGCTCGCATTCTCGCTGACGCCATGGCGGTCGCCCGGATTTTCGGAGAAGTTCTCCCCAGCATGATAGACCTTCACGGGTCCGTCATTGACCTTGCTGCGGATCGCGCCCTCCAACACTGTCGCATAGATGAAGGCGGATGCAGGATGGGTGTGGCCGGGCGAGGAGCCGCCGGGCCCATATTCGACCAGCACGCCCCGCATGCTCTTGCCGGGGACATTCGGCAGCACATGGTCAAAGACCATGGTGACCTTGGCCGCATGCGGCTGGGCGTCAGCCATGTCCGCAGCGCAGAGCGACACGGCTGCGGCGGCTAAAAACAGTCTTCTCATCATGGTTCGATCCTTGGGTTATCGCTGTGCCGGGGGGCGGCTGAGCCAGTCGTCGAAACGCGTGGCGCCGATCCGGGGATTGGCTCCCGGAACCAGTGTGCCATCGTCGATCTCATAGCCATAATAGCGCGCGTGGCTGTCACCGATGACTTGGCGCGGGTCCTTTATCGCCTTCAGATAGCGCGCCACCAGGTCGCTCATGCGCATCTTTTCCGGGCCGGCGATTTCGACGATGCCATTGACCGGCGGGGCGAGGGCGACGGCCACCATGGCGTCGGCCACGTCATCGGAGAAGATCGGTTGGAAGTAAGCGGTGGGCACGTGCGTGACCTGCCCAACCGTGCCCGTCTGGGCGATGGCGCCGGTGAATTCGAAAAACTGTGTCGAATGCACAATGGTGTAGGGGATGCCGCTGTCCCGGATCAGGTTCTCCTGGGCCGCCTTGCCCTTGAAATAGCCGCTGCCCTGCAACCGCTCGGTGCCGACGACCGACAGCGCCACGTGATGGCCCACCGCCGCCGCATTTTCCGCCGCCAGCAAGTTGCGGCCGGCGGTCTCGAAGAACGCCACCACCGCCTTTTCCTCGAAAGAGGGCGAGTTGGAGAGGTCAATCACCACCTGAGAGCCGGCGACGGCCTGGGCCAGGCCTTCGCCGGTTATGGTGTTGACGCCCGAGGCCGGCGAGGCCGAGATCACGTCATGGCCCTTTTTGCGCAGGCGCTCCACGGTCTTTGAGCCGATCAGCCCGCTGCCGCCGATGACCACGATTTTCATGGCCTGTTCTCCCGGAATGCGCCGCTAGCTTTTGATGAAGGCCAGCAGGTCCTTGTTGATCGTTTCCGCCTCGGTGGTCGGCATGCCGTGCGGAAAGCCCTTGTAGGTCTTAAAGGTGCTGTTCTTCAGCAGTTTTGCCGACAGCGGGCCGGAGTCGGCATAAGGCACGATCTGGTCGTCTTCGCTGTGCATCACCAGCACGGGCACCGTGATCTTTTTGAGGTCCTCGGTGAAATCGGTCTGGGAAAAGGCGACGACGCCCTCAACCTGGGCCTTGATGCCGCCCATCATCGCCTGGCGCCACCAGTTCCAGATGACGGCTTGCGAAGGGGTCGCGCCCGGGCGGTTGTAGCCATAGAAGGGCCCCGCCGCGAAATCGTAATAGAATTGCGCGCGGGCGGCGGCGAGCTGCACCTGCAGGCCGTCGAACAACTCCTTGGGCGTGCCGCCGGGATTGGCCGCGGTCTTCACCATCAGGGGCGGAACGGCGCTGATGATCGCTGCCTTGGCCACACGGTCCTGATGGCGGGCGACGTAATGCACCACCTCGCCGCCGCCGGTGGAATGACCGACATGGATCGCGTTTTTCAGATTCAGGTGCTCGGTCAGCGCTGCCAGGTCGGCGGCATAATGGTCCATATCATGGCCGTCGCTGACCTGGGTGGAGCGGCCGTGACCGCGCCGGTCATGGGCGATGACGCGAAAGCCCTTGCCTACGAAGAACATCATTTGTGCGTCCCAGTCGTCGGCAGACAGCGGCCAGCCATGCGAGAACACCATGGGTTGGCCCGAACCCCAGTCCTTGTAAAAGATTTCCACGCCGTCCTTGGTCTTGATCGTGCCCATCACTTGGTCCTTTGCATCATCGGGTTGGGGAGATAATCCGGCTTGTCATAATGTCTTCATGCGATTGGGAGATGACACTGCCCACACGCCGGCTTTGATTGCCGCCGCCTAAAACCTGTCGCAATGTCTTGTTCAGCTCCCGTCCACCATAGGTTCAGCACTCTTTCCCGCAAAGGACGTTGATCCCATGAATCCAGCCATCGCGCGTCACGTCGCCTTCTTCGTCTATCCCGGTTTTGTGCTGCTTGATCTCAGTGGACCGCTCGAGGCGTTTTCCGCCGCCGCGTCCCTGGCTCCGGACAGCTATCGCACCAGCGTGATGTCGCTGGAGGGTGGAGAGATTCAAAGCTCGACCGGACTGAAGGTGATGACGCAGCTGGCCAAAGTCGAAGCCATCGACACCTTCATCGTGGTCGGCGACTTCGGGCTGGCGCATCAGGTCATCGCGCCGGAGACGGTGAATTTCATCCGCGCCGCGTCCGCCGCCGCGCGCCGCACCGCCAGTGTCTGCATGGGCGCCTTTTTGCTTGCCGCCAGCGGTCTTCTGGATGGCCGGCGCGCGACCACGCATTGGCGCTTTGCGCCCAAGCTGCAGGCCATGTACCCGAGCATCCAGGTGGATGGCGATCATATCTTCCTCGGCGAAAACGATGTCTGGACATCCGCCGGCATGACCGCCGGCATCGACATGACCCTGGCGTTGATCGAGGAAGATTGCGGCGCCGATATCTCCCGCGCCGTCGCCCGGATGATGGTGGTCTATTACCGCCGGCCCGGCGGGCAATTGCAGCATTCTTCGCTGTTGGAGATGGACCCGGGATCGGACCGCATCCGCCGCGTCCTGAGTTTCGCGCGCGAAAATCTGTCGACCCCGCTTTCGGTTGAGCGGCTGGCGGACGAAGCCAATCTCAGTGTGCGCCAGTTCAGCCGGGCCTTCATGGAGGCGACCGGCACCACACCCGCCAAGGCGATCGAGCGGCTGAGGGCCGAAATAGCCCGCCCGCGGGTGGAAGACGGCCGCGAGCCCCTGGAAACGATCGCGCGCGATGTCGGCTTCACCGATCCCGAACGCATGCGGCAGAGCTTCACCCGTGTTTTCGGCCAGGCGCCCCGGGCCATCCGCCGGGCTGCCCGCAACATGGATCCCGGGGCGCAGGCCTGAGCGGGCGCACCGAATTGCGGGCCGCGGGCACATCCGTCACACTCGACTTCGGGCAAAATTCCGAAGGGGCGGGGCGTGAACAGGCGGACAATCGGTATGGCGCTGGCGTGGTCTCTGTTGGCCACCTTCGCGCAAGCGCAATATATTGGAAAGCCAGGCGAGCCCTGGCGCGGGGCAGGGCCGCAGCCCTGCTTCGGTGTGGATGGCGGCGCCAACAAATGTCCCGCCGATTCTAAAGTCCTCGCCATCCGTGCCGGCCGGCTGTTCGACAGCAAAAGCGGCGTCCTGCTGAACAACCAGGTGGTGCTGATCCAGGGTGATCGCATCACCACCGTCGGCCCGGCGGCGCAGGTTTCCATTCCCGCCGGCGCGCATATCGTGGATCTCAGCCGGCAGACGGTGCTGCCCGGCCTGATCGACATGCACACCCACATGTTCAATCCGCCAAAGCCCGGCATCACGCGCGAGATGTCCGCCGTAATCGCCGTGCAGAATACCCAGGCCGATCTCAAGGCCGGCTTCACCACCGTGCGCGATATGAGCACCCACGGCAACGGCTATGCGGATGTCGACATCCGCAACGCCATCGACAAGGGCATGATCGAGGGGCCTCGGGCGCAGGTCTCCACCCGCGGCATCGTCTGGGGCGCGCCCGGCAACACGGCGCCGGCCAATCCGCTGGAAAGCGCAGTGGTTCACAATGTGGAGGAAGCGCGCGCCGCCGTGCGCGACCAGATCGGCCATGGCGCGGACTGGATCAAGCTGTTCCCGGCCGGCGCCTATTCCTTTTCACCCGGTGGTCAGGCCCAGTATGTGCTGACCTATCCCATGCCGGTGCTGCAGGCGCTGATCGACGAGACACACCGCCTGGGCCACAAGACCGCCTGCCACGTCTATGGCGGCGAGGGGCAGAAGAACGCTATCCTGGCGGGTTGCGACAGCATCGAGCATGCCTTCGGGCTCACCCAGGATCAGGCCGACATGATGGTGGCCAAGAAGCTCAGCTACGATCCGACCCTGCAGCGCTATACCGAGCCCTATATGGACGACAATGACGCCAAGAACACGGGCGGCAAGTACCGCATGATCCCGATCTTCGAAAAGGCTGTCATCCTGGCGTCCAACACCAAAGGCCTGAGGATCACCACCGGCAGCGGCGTCGATGGCTCGACCTTCCCGCACGGAACCCAGGCGCTGGAGTCTGTCGCGTTGGTGCGGCAGGCCCATCTCAGCCCCCTGCGGGTGCTGCAGGCCGACACCATGACCAATGCCGAAGTGCTGGGATGGCAGGACCGGATCGGCTCCCTTGAAAAGGGCAAGTTCGCCGATCTGATCGCCGTGCCGGGCGATCCGCTGGCCGATATCACCCAGCTGCAAAAAGTGGATTTCGTGATGAAGGGCGGGAAGATCGTTCGCGATGACAGATAATACGCGCCGCCAGGTTATCGGCGGTATTGGGGCGCTGTCCCTCGCGGGTCCCGCCGTGTCCGTCACGGACCAGGTTTCGGTGAATGGCCGCAGCTACCGCAAGCCACGACGGCCCACGGTCGTTATCTGTGTCGATGGTTTCGATCCGGCCTATCTGCGGCAGGGACTGAAGGACGGCTTTCTGCCCAATCTCGCCAGGTTCAGCACGGCCGCTACCGCGCGCGGGGTGATGCCCAGCTTCACCAATCCCAACAACACCTCGCTCCTCACCGGCACGGTGCCGGCGGTGCATGGCATCTCGGGCAATTATTATCTCGACCGGCGCACGGGCAAGGAGATCATGATCACCGATGCCAGCGTGCTCCGTTGCGAGACAATCCTGGGCGCGCTGTCGCAGGCCGGCGTGCGTGTCGCGGGCGTGACCGCAAAGGACAAGCTGCGCGAGATCATCGGTTATCACCTGAAGAACGGCATCGTCTTTTCCTCGCAGAAAGCGCATGAAGCGACGATGGCGAATGCCGGCATCGACCATGTCGAGGCATTCGTCGGCCGCAAGACGCCGGACCAGTACGATCCCGATCTGTCCTATTTTGTGCTGGATGCGGGGATCAAGCTGCTGGAACGCCACACCGCCGATCTCTTCTATCTGTCGCTGTCGGACGTCATTCAGCACAGCTATGCGCCGGACGAGCCTGAGGCCAAGGCGTTCATGGCGGAAATCGACAAGCGGATCGGCCGGCTGGTGCAGCTTGGCGCCATCGTCGGCGTCACCGGCGATCACGGGATGAACGACAAGTCCAATGCCGATGGCTCGCCCAACGTGGTCTGGCTGGAGGACGTGCTCAACACGCGCTTCGGCGCCGGCGCGGTGCGGGTGATCTGCCCGATCACCGATCCGTTCGTCCGCCATCACGGCGCGCTGGGTTCGTTCGTCCGCGTCTATCTGAAAGGCGACCAGAGCAAGCTGGACGCGATGATGGAGATGACCCGCGCGCTGCCCGGTGTCGAGCTGGTGCTGACCGGCGCGGAAGCCGCGAAGCGCTTTCAGACACCGATCGAATATGAAGGCGATTTTGCCGCGATCTCCCACCGCCATGCGGTGATTGGGTCGGCCGCCGCGCTCCATGACCTTTCGGGGCTGAAGGGCCGCCGGTTGCGCTCGCATGGCGGGCTGTCGGAGCAGCACATCCCGTTCCTGATCTCCGCGCCGCTGAATGCGGCCTACCAGGCCAAGGCAAAAGGGCGGGATATCCGCAGTTTCGACATGTATGATTATGTGTTGAACGGGGTTGATAGCTGAGGCGTCACGGTTCGGGCGTTGACAGCCCATCTGGCCCCCACCATCCTGACCTGCCAGCCTGGGTACACAGGCGGCAACAGGGAAGGGGATCAGCATGAAGATCAAATCTGCAACGGCGCTCCTGATGGCCATGGGCCTGATGAGTGCGAACGCGGCGCCGGTCCCCGGCAGCATCGACGAGCACGTCCTGGCCGCCCAGAAAGCGGCGGGACTGGATTTTCCCGGTACCCTGGATGTGTTGTGCATCCAGCCGGCCGATGGAACAGATGGCACCAGCGCCGCGCGCGCGGCCAATGCGGGACGGCCGCGGGTCGATCCGCCGCGTGAGAGCTGGTACGCCGAGCCGGGTCAGGTGTTCGACAATGTCTATTGGGTCGGCACCAAGATCAATTCCGCCTGGGCGATCAAGACCAGCGCCGGGATCATCCTGCTCGACACGATGTACCACTACGCCGCCGAAACCGAAATCGTCGGTGGCCTCAAGAAGCTGGGCCTGGATCCCGCCACCATCAAATATGTGATTGTCAGCCACGGCCATGGCGACCATGACGAAGGCGCCAAGATGCTGCAGGACAAGTATGGCGCGCGCATCATCATGGGTGGGCCCGACTGGGATGCCATCACCAAGGCCAACAACATGCCGGGCGGGGTTCCCAAGCGCGATATCGTGGCGACGGATGGCCAGAAGGTCACCTTGGGCGATGAGACCGTCACCATTCTTCTGACGCCGGGCCACACCCTGGGCACGCTCTCCTTCATCTTTCCGGTCAAGGACCATGGCAAAACCCTGACAGTGGCCTATTCCGGCGGCATGGGATTCAATTTCCCGCGCAGCCCGGAGCGGTTCGACACTTACATTGCCTCGGCACAGAAGTTCGGCGATGCCGCCAAGGCGGCGGGCGCGACAATCATCTTCTCCAACCATTCGATGTACGACCAGGCCTGGATCAGAAGCCGCTGGCAGCGCAAGCCGGGTGATGTCAGTCCCTTCGTGGTCGGCACGGATGGTGTGGCGCGCTATGTCACCGTGCTCAGCGAATGCGCCAAGGCGGCGAAGCTGCGGCTGAAGGGCGCTTGACGCGGCGCGCCCATGAGCCCCGCCACGCTGTTTGATCTCACCGGACGCGTGGCCCTGGTTTCGGGGGCAGCCAGCGGCATGGGCCGCGCCATGGCCATCGCACTGGCCGAGGCGGGGGCCGATCTGATGCTGGCGGGCCGGGGCCTTGCCGGGCTGGAAAAGACCGCGGGAGAAATCGAGAAGCTCGGCCGCCGCGCCGTGCCCGTGACCTGCGATGTCTCCCAGCCCGACCAGATCCGCCGCATGTTTGGCCAGCTCGATCGCGACTTCGGGCGGATCGATTTTCTGGGCAATGTCGCCGGCGAGGCTGTGCTGGGCGCGCCGGAGGACATCCCGCTGGAGGCGGTGGAGCAGACCTGGCGCAACATTGTTTTCGGCCGCTTCTGCGCCTGCCAGGAAGCGGGCCGCAGGATGCTGGCGGCCGGCCGCGGCAGCATCGTCAATATCGGTTCCATCGCCAGCATGACCGCGATGGGGCGGGGACATATCGCTTATGTCATGGCGATGGGCGCGGTGGTCCAGATGACGCGGGAGCTCAGCACCGAATGGTCGGGCCGCGGCGTGCGCGTCAACGCGATCCTGCCGGCTCAGGTCATCAACCCCAGCCTGGAACGGCGCATGGCCGACGATCCCGCACTGCGCGGCCGGTTTCTCAGCGGGCTGCCGCGCGGGCGGATGGGTGAACCGGACGACATCAAGGGTCTTGCCGTGTTGCTGGCCTCGGATGCGTCAAGCTGGATAACCGGCGCCCTGATCCCCATGGACGGCGGCAATCTCGCCATGAATGCCGGCGCCTCCGTTCCAAAATGACGGCGGCGGTAAGCCGGAAATTCGCCCTATTGATCTGCCAGTCTTCGGTCATAAATATGGTCTGACAGAGAAAGAAGATGACGTCTGCGACAAATTCTTTGGCCGGCCAGTTTCTGATCTCCATGCCGCAGATGGACGATCCCTATTTCGCCCGTTCGCTGGTCTATCTGTGCGCGCACAGCCAGGAGACCGGCGCCATGGGCCTGATCGTCAACAAGACGATGGAGGCTTTCACGCTTGGCGAGCTTTACACCCAGCTCAGGATCGAGCCGGCCGCGCTGCCCAACCGGCCACGGCCGGTGCATTTCGGCGGCCCCGTCGCGCCAGGTCAGGGCTTTGTCCTGCACAGCACGGACTATCGCGAGGAAGAGACTTTGGGCATCGGTGAGGAATTCGCGCTGACCGCGACCCTCGAAATCCTGCGCGCCACCGCCGGGGGCAGGGGACCTCGCCAGTCTCTGATCGCGCTGGGTTATGCCGGCTGGGGGCCGGGCCAGCTTGATGCCGAGATTCAGGCCAATGGCTGGCTGCTGGTCGGCGCCGATGCGAGCCTGATGTTCGACACCGATGACGACAGCAAATGGCAGCGCGCGCTCGCCAAGCTGGGCATCAGCCCGGAAATGCTTTCGGGCGAGACCGGTCGCGCCTAGTTTGCAGGTGCAGGTGCGGGCGCAGGCGGCGGCTTGGCCGCGTTATCGAACTTGCCGGGCGAGACACAGTCGCCCGGGGTGTCGATCTCCGGCCCAACCCCCGCCATGGTGATTTTCTGGGTGTGAACCACGACCAGGAAACCGCCCTGTTTGGTGCAGGCCGCCCGCGCTTCCTCCAGGGTCATCGGGGGCTGGCACCCTGCCAGCACCGATGCTCCAAGCAGTGCCATCATGACAGGCACGCACTTCACCATTGCTGATCTCCCGATGGCGCTGTGCGCATGCCCGACTGATCTCTGACCCGGCTTGATGGCTCTTGTTAATGCCGGGCGCTGGCGATGACCAGATTGGCGCGTTCCATCCCATCCCTGGCGGCGTCATGCTCGCAGTCAAAGCCTTCCAGGATCGGATATTGGCTCTGCGGATATTTGCGGTCCATCTGCTCGCAGATCAGACGCGCGGCGACGTGGATGCGGCGGCCCAGCTCGTCCGCGTCCGGATCCCTGGTGAGATTGAGGTCGTTATAAGGGACCTCCATCGAAGCCGAGACGATAAAGGCTTCACCCAGGCGCGAATTGGACAGAACCACCCGGTAGTTCCTGGATCCCTTGGCCGAGATGATGACCTGTTCCAGGCTCGGTTTCCATTTTGGGGTCGCGTCCTGCGCCAGCGCCGGCGAAGCTGCCGACACGAATGCGGTGGGACCAATGATGGCTGCAAGCAAAAGCTGGTGAAGCGTCTTCATGCCGAACTCCTCTTCTTCAGAGGCGCACCGCGATACCCGATCCCGGCGACGCCCCTGCCAAAAGCCCGTCTGCGCGGCTCTATTATAGTCGTAGTAGCGCCGGTTGGGGAAGGTGGGGCCGGCCGCTGCCCAGGCGCGGGTACTGGCCCTTTTGGGGCGGCTGAGGCGAATCGGGCGCCGTTTCGAGAGCGGCGGGTGGGGAATTTGGGCAGGGGCATCCGGTGCCTTGCCAGCATCGCCGGCGGCGCGATGGGCAAACGCAACAGCATCAAGGGGCGTGATCGCGAGCCGCCCTTAACGAAGCTTTCACAATGCGGCGCCGTTAATCCGGCGCGGTCCGATTGCCTTGGAACCCAAGCAAAATATGGCCCGATGGGATGTCTTGTGGTAGTGCGGGCTATGGACTGGGACATGTCGGGAAATCGCAGAAACGGGTGGCTTTGGCCGCTCGCCGCCGTCATGTGCGCGGCCACCGCCCTTGCCGGATGCAAAAAGGTTGAAGCGCAACGCGCCTTGCCGGAAGCCTCGGTCATGGTTGTGGGTTACACGTCCTATATTCCCACCGGGCAACTCACCGGACAGACGGTGCCGCATGAGATGGTGGAGGTCCGCCCCCAGGTAAATGGCCGCCTCGACACCAAGCTTTTTTCCGACGGGACCCAAGTGGCGGCCGGGCAGGCGCTTTTTGAGATCGATCCGGCCCCGTACCGGGCAGCCTATGACAGCGCGCAGGCGGCGCTTGATAGCGCCCAGGCCAATCTTGACCTGGCGCAGGCAAAGGCCACGCGTTGCGCCGACCTGCTCAAGCAGTCCGCCATCAGCAAACAGGACTATGACATCGCGGAAGCGGCCCTCAAACAGGCTCGGACCATCGTGGTTCAGCAAACCGCCAGCCTGGCCAATGCGCAATTCAATCTGAACAACACGACAATCCGGGCCCCGATTTCCGGTTACATCGGAAGGTCAATGGCCGCGCCGGGAGAATTGGTGACGGCGTACCAGGGCAGTCCCCTTGCCACCATACAGGGCCTTAATCCGATCTATGTCGATGTCCTGGTTTCGAGCGCGAAATACGCCACGTTGCGGCGGCTTGCGGACGCCAGGGGGAAAAGAAGCAACGAGCTCGGCCAGATCAAGCTGCTGCCGGACGACGGCACCGCCTATCCCTTCGAAGGCAAGCTGGAGCTCAACAATGTCGCGTTTGACAAAAGCTCCGGCAAAGTCGTTTTGCGCGGCATTTTCGTGAATCCGAAAATGCTGGTCCCGCCGGGAATGCCGGTTCATCTTCAGTATGACGATCTGAAGCGGGATCAGGTCATTCTGCTGCCGCAGGAGGCGGTGGTCCACGAGAAGGATGGCGGACTGTCGGTTCTTGTCGTCGATTCGCACGACGTGACGCAGAAGCGCCCGATTGAAATCGATGGAGAGCTGGGAAGCCGCGATTCCGTCAAAACCGGGCTTGTCCCCGGCGACAAGGTGGTCCTCAATCCATCCCCGTCACTGGGACCCAAGCTGCTTGTGCACCCCAGGCTCGTGCACGACGCAGCCTCCTAGCGCGGCAGCGGCCTACATCGATGCAGCCTGACTGAATTTCTGCCGGTACGGCCAATTGCTTGGCATCAGGCTTCTGTGCGCGGCGGCGATCCTTTCCATCAGCGCCTGATAGGATTTTGTTCTCGCAAAGGCTTGTGCGGCGCTTTTCGAGCCGAAAATGCTGATGTGATATCCGTCGAGGCTGAAGGGAACCCCCTGTTCCGTCACGTCCGAAGGCGTGCCCTTGATGTTGAAAATGTCGCGGCGATCCAGGTACACGACGTTGCTGAACTTGCGCGCATAGCCGGCAAGATCGCCGTTGGCTCGCAATGCGTCTGCATCGTAGGACTGGCCGTATCTGTCGATCCGGAATGCCGTGCCAAGCAGGAGACTGGCTTCATATTTGTTGCGGATGTCGACATCAAATGATTTTGGCGACGGCATAATCACAACCAGCCTGGAATGTTGAGCCGCAAACGCGATCAGATCATGTACCGACCGCATCTTACCTTCGTCCATGACATTGCCCCATTGGCCTGCCAGGACGATAAAATCGTACGATCCAATGTTTTTCCGCGCAAAGTCGCGATTGATGAGGCATTGATCGAACGCCCTGCTCGCCGGATCGCCGGTGAATCCGCGGTCCAGGCTGGGGTAGCACCAGTTCGTTGTGATCGAATTGATCTTGATGTGGTTCGCGGTTCCGATGGCATTCCAGAAGGGGTCATACTGCGCGGCATAGGAGTCTCCCAGGAGGAGGCCGCGTGTAACCGCCGACCGCGAGCCTAGCCAGCAGCGAAGACCTTCCTCGCCGACGGCGAGATTGCTCATGGTATCTACGCTGTAGAGGCACCATCCATTGGCGATGGTCGGCATTTGCAGGGAGGCAAGCATCGCATTCGCGCGCTTATCCAGCCGGAAGATGGCGCCATGAGAGGCATATACGGCAACGGCCAGGAGGAAAACCGAAGCGGATGTGGCGGCGATGCCCCTGAAGCTTTTGTCGATGCGCAGCTGCCGCCAGACGGCGATCAATCTGGCTGGCTGTTCGACATAGCGGTACGACGCCCAGCCCAATAGAACCGAAAGCAGGAGTGCGGCTGCCTCCACCGCCGGTTCCGGCCTCCCATAGTAGTTCGCCGCCACGACCAGTGGCCAGTGCCACAGATAGATCGAGTAGGATATCCGGCCTAGGAACTGGAAAACCGGATTGTCCAAGACCAACAGATCCACGCGCCGGGCTGCGATGACGGCCGCCGTGCCCAGGACGGGAAGCAGGGCCAGCCATCCTGGCCATATGTCATTGCTGCGAAGCCACGCGACGGAGAATGCAAGCAGCAAGAGGCCGCCGATCGCGATGCATGTCCTGGCTCGCGGCCCGGCCTTGAGCGGATAGAGGCAGACCAGGCCGCCCATCATCAACTCCCAGGCCCGCATCGGCAGGAGATAGAAGGCGGCAGTCGGCCATTTGAGCGAGCCGATGATACAGACAAGAAGAGATGCCGCAGTGGCTCCCAGGACCAGGAGGCGCTGAGCGGAGCGCGAGCGCAGGTTCAGGGCGACCGCCAGAAACAGAGGGTAGAGCAGGTAGAATTGCGCTTCGACCGACAGCGACCAGGTGTGCAGCATCCACTTTGTTCGAGATTCCGGCTCAAAATATCCCGTCTCGGTCCAGTAGAATATGTTCGACACGAAGGCGAGGGAGCCGGCGGCATGCTTTCCCAGGAGCCGGTATTCATCCGACGGCAGAATGATGTAGCCGAGGGCAATCAGGAAAAGGCAAAGCACGGTCAGCGCGGGAACGATCCTGCGCACGCGGTCCATGTAAAATTGACGGATGGAAAAGCGGCCTTCTTCGTATCGTCCGGCGATTATTCCCGTCATCAGGAAGCCGGAGATGACGAAGAAGATGTCGACCCCGACGAAGCCGCCGCCAAAGCCGCGCACGCCGAAATGAAACAGCACGACCCCGGCCACGGCTATCGCGCGCAGACCGTTGATGTCGCTTCTGAACTTCACCTGAACTTCCCCCGGCTTATTTATTATTGGGCGTTGACTGCCAAGATAATTGAGGTGAGCCGCAATGAAAGGCGGCCATCGAGTTATGGTTATGGCGTCATGAGAGCGGTGGAGAAGCGATCAAGCAGGGCGGATTTCTCATTGCGTCTGCGAGACTGCAACCGCTATGCAGAACCAGTCGCAATTACAGGGGCGCCGCCCCTGTCCGGCGATTGATCCAGCCGCGATATTGCAACTTGCGAGACGAGAACCGTCTGCGGGCCGCGTGACCCTGAGGTCTATTGGCCCTTCTTTGCCGCCGATGCGAAACGCACGGCTTCTTCCGCGGCGGCGAGTAGGGCCTTGGACTTGTTGATCGTCTCCTGATACTCGGCCTCCGGCTGGCTGTCGGCGACCACGCCGCCGCCGGCCTGCACATACATGATGCCGTCCTTGACCAAGGCTGTGCGCAGCACGATGCAGGTATCCATCGAGCCGTCTGCGGCGAAATAGCCGACCGCGCCGGCATAGGCGGCGCCGCGCTTTTCCTTCTCGAACTCGTCGATGATCTCCATGGCGCGGATCTTGGGCGCGCCGGTCAAGGTGCCGGCGGGTAACCCTGCGGCCAGCGCGTCTACCGCATCCAGCCCGTCGCGGATCTCGCCTTCGACGTTGGAGACCAGATGCATCACATGGCTGTAGCGCTCGATGAAGAAGCTATCAGTCACCTTGACTGCGCCGGTCTTGGCGATGCGGCCGACATCATTGCGGCCCAGGTCGATCAGCATCAGATGCTCGGCCCGTTCCTTGGGATCGGCCATCAGATCCTCGGCCAGCGCCTTGTCTTCTTCCGGCGTCTTGCCTCTCCAGCGCGTGCCGGCGATGGGGCGGATGGTGACCTTGCCGTCGCGCAGCCGCACCAGCACTTCCGGGCTGGAGCCGACGATCTGAAAACCCGGCATGGCGAGATAATAGAGATAGGGCGAAGGGTTCAGCCGCCTGAGCGCCCGGTAGAGCGAGAAGGGCGGCAGGCCAAAGGGACGGCGGAAGCGCTGGCTGGGCACCACCTGAAAGACGTCGCCCGCCATGATGTATTCCTTGGCGCGGGCGACGACGTCGAAATACTCCGCCTTGGTCATGTTGGACTCGACCGGCACGCCCGTCGGCAGGTTGGCGGGCACTTCGGCGGATGGCGGGGCAGGGCGCTCCAGCGACGCCACCGCCTCGTTCAGGCGTTCGGTGGCGCGGGCGTAGGCCGCTTTCGCATCAACCGCCTTATCGGGCCACACCGGCGTGATCAGGATGATCTCGTCGCGCACGCTGTCGAAGATGGCGGTGATGGTGGGACGCAGCAGGATGGCGTCGGGCAGGCCCAATGTATCCGGCGGCGGATTGGGCAGGTTCTCCACCTGGCGCGCCATGTCATAGCCCAGATAGCCGAACAGGCCGGTGGCCATGGGCGGCAGCCCGGCCGGAATCTCGGCGCGGATTTCGCGCGTCAGGGCGCGCAGACTCTCCAGCGGCTTGGCTGCTTCGGCGACGAAACCTTCGGTGTCGCCCCGGGCATTGCGGTTGATCTCGGCCTGGCCACCGCGGCAGCGCCAGATCAGGTCCGGCTTCAGGCCGATGATGGAATAGCGCCCCCGCGTCTCTCCGCCCTGAACGCTTTCGAACAGGAATGCATTGTCCACGCCTTCGCCGAGCTTGAGGAAGGCGGAGACCGGCGTCTCCATGTCGGCGACCAGGCGGGTATAGAGAAGCTGCGGGCGGCCGGAGGTATAGCCGGCCGCGAAGCCGTCAAACGGGGGCTGGATCATCGGCGCGATCTGCCTGCAAACGCGCTCACTGGTTTTCGGTCATCTGGGTGAGCAGCTTCTGATTGACCTTGACGCCCTGGCGCGTGCGCGCGGCGTTGGACAGATCGATCGAGAAATCCTGGGCCATGGCCTGGGACAGGCGCTGCGAGCCCACCTGGAAGCCGGGGTCGCGCGGATTCTGCGGCGGATGGCTGATGCCGGTGATCCTGGCGACCATGAAATTGCCCGCCGCGCCCAGCGGGGCATATTCGGCGGCGCCAGGAGCCGCGCTGAACAGCCGCTGCACGATCATGCTGCTGAACTGCTCGTCATTGGTGTCGCGGCCCAGCGCAGGGCTGTGCTGCACCTGGACTTTCAGGTCCTTGGCGATGCCGTCCAGCGACTTTTCCTTGGTGGCGCGCTGGGAAAGCTCGCGCGCCTTGTTGGCCAGAAGGCCGGCGCGCTGCTCATTGGTCCAGTCGGCGATGACCTCAGCGCGCACCTGATCCAGCGGCTTCAGCTTGGGCGGGGTCACCCCGTTTACATGCACGGCGAAATAGGCGCCGGCCTTGGTGCCAAAGGGATCGCTGTCTTCGCCCACTTCGGCCTTGAACAGCGCCGGCAGGAATTCCGGATCGGCCGGCACTTCGGCGGCCGTCCCGTCCGGCTTCTTGCCGCTCGCGTCGGTGGCCGAGACATGGGCCAGCTTCATGCCCGCCTTCTGCGCCGCCTCTTTCAGGTTGCCGCCACTGGACTTGGCATCGGTAAAGGCATTGACCACGTCCACCAGCTTGTTGGCCGTGAGCTGCTGGGCAAGGCTCTTGCGGATGTCTTCCGACACATCCGCCAGGGTCTTGTTGGAGCCCGGCGTGATCTTGGTGACCCGCATCAGGGCCCAGCCGCCGAAGCTGCTCTTGAGCGGCTGGCTGGCCTCATTCAGCGGCAGCGCGAACACCGTCTTGGCGCGATCGGCGTCGGGCAGGTCGGTTTCGGTCAGGGTGCCGAGCGAGATCTGTTCGGGCTTGAGACCGCGGCGCGAGGCCATTTCCTCGAAGCTCATGCCCTTGGTGATCTGGGCGCGGGCGTCGGCGGCTTCCTTCTCGGTCTTGAACTCGACCTGCTGGATGTCGCGCTTTTCCGGAATCACATACGTCGCCTTGTGGGCGTTGTATTCCTGCTGGATCTGCGCGTCGGTGACGGTGACCTGGCCGACCACGTCGGAAGGCAGGATCATCGCATAATCGGCATCGCGATATTCGGGCGTGGAATATTTGTCGGCGTGGCTCTTGAGATAATTGTTCAGGGTGGTGTCGCTTGGCGTGGGCAGATTGCCCGCCATGTCCGGCGTCAGCACGATGTAATCGGCTGCACGCTTCTCGCCGATATACTGGAACAGCGCCTGGGCATAGGTCTGTGGCACCACGAAATTGCCTTCCACCGCCTGGGTAAGCTGGTCGCGCGTCAACTCATGGCGCACCTCATCGAGAAACATGTCCTCGGTGTAGCCGGCCGTATTGATGGCCTGCAGGAAGGTCGGCCGGTCGAAGGTGCCCAGCGCGCCGCGGAAGGGTGCCATGGCGCGCACATATTGCGCCACCGCCGTGTCGGAGGTGGTCAGGCCCAGACGCTTGGCTTCATTGTCGATCGCGGCCGAGCCCAGCATCTGCTGCAACGCGACCTGGGGCAGGCCCATCTTCTGGGCCATGTCCGGGGTGATATCCATGCCCATCCGCTGGCCCTGGCCGCGGATGAAATTCTTGTAGCTGCGCTGGAATTGCTGGGCGTCGATCTCGGTGCCGCCGACCGAGGCCACCGCCGTGGTGGAGCCGCCGGTGAAGACGTCGGCAATGCCCCAGACGACAAAGCTCAGGGTCAGGCCGCCCATCAAAAGCGTGGCGACCCAGGACTTGGAGAGGGCGTGCATCCATTGAATCATGACGGCGAATCCGTGACTTAAAGCGTGGCGCGGGTGGCGCAGGAAAGCGGCGGATGATAGGGAGGGGGACCCCTCCCGGCAAGGCGCTTGGCGAGCGAGGTTTTGCCGCCGAAAGCGGCCCAATACAAGGATTTATCCATGCGTCCGTTGGTGGCGGGAAACTGGAAGATGAACGGCCTCTCCGCCAGCCTGGCCGAGCTCGGCAAGCTGAAGGAGGCGCTGGCGGCACAGGCGCCCGCTTGCGAGGTGCTGATCTGCCCGCCCTTCACGCTGATTGCCCAGGCAGCGTGGGCTCTGAAAGGCGCCTTCGCGCTGGGCGGCCAGGATTGCCACGCCAAGCCGAGCGGCGCCTTCACCGGCGATGTCTCGGCCGAGATGCTGAAGGACGCCGGCGCCTCTTATGTGATCGTGGGCCATAGCGAGCGGCGCCAGTATCATGGCGAAAGCGATGCCGATGTGGCGGCCAAGGCCGAAGCGGCCTGGCGCGCGGGGCTCACCGCCATCATCTGCATCGGCGAGACCGAAGACCAGCGTTCGGCCGGCGACCATAATCATATCTGCGCCGGCCAGATTGTCGGCAGCGTGCCGTCGGCGGCCACCGCCGCCAACACCGTAATCGCCTATGAACCGGTCTGGGCGATCGGTACCGGCAAGACGCCCACGCCTGACGACGTCAAGGCGATGCACGCCCATATCCGCAAGTGTCTGGTAGAGCGGCTGGGGATGCGCGCGCGCCAGTTGCGCATTCTCTATGGCGGCTCGGTAAAAGCGGACAATGCCGCCGAACTCCTTAACCTCGCGGAAGTCAACGGCGCACTTGTCGGCGGCGCCAGCCTGAAAGCGGAGGAGTTTCAGCGCATTGTTCGCAGCGTGAATCCCGCTTAACCACCTCGGTCTATACATTCTTAAGACGCGGGCCCGCATTCTAAGCGCATAAAAACGTAAAAAGCGTTTGGTGGGTAATGGGCAAGCTGTCTTTCGACAGTTGTGACGTGGTGATTTACGATCCCGTGCCGTCCAACCGGGCGGCGACGCGGGCGGCGCTTTATGCCTTGGGTTTCCGCCGCACCGAGACCGTTTCCACCATCGAGGCTTTCGTCGAGTCGGTGCAGAAATCGCCGCCGGACATCGCTCTGTGCGAAGCGCAGGGCGGCGCCGAGGAGTTGTGCAACACCATCCAGCAGCTTCGCCAGGGCGCGGCCGGCCATAATCCTTTCATCGTGATCATCGTCACGGCCTGGGAAAAGAACAATCAGATGATCAACCGCGTCATTTCCAGCGGTGCCGATGATCTGCTGCTGCGGCCCTTCTCGACCGCCCTGCTGGGCCAGCGCATCGAGGGCCATGTCGAGCGGCGCAAGGGTTTTGTCGTCACCACCGACTATGTCGGTCCTGACCGGCGCAAGGATTCGACCCGCTCGCCCAATATCGAAATGTTCGAGCCGCCCAATTCGCTTAAAATGAAGGCGAAGGAACGGCTGACCGGCGATGTGATCGCCAAGCGGCTGGATCTGGAATTGCGGGACGCGCGCGAGAAGCTGACGACCGAAAAACTGCGGCGCGATTCCTTTCAGGTCTGTGTCTTGTGGCGGCTGGTGCAGGAGAGTCCGGTGACGGCCGGCCAGGTGCCGCACGATCTGCCCAAGCTGATGGCGCTGGCCAAGTCCATTGCCGCGCGCAGCCTGGAGACCGAATTCGAGTCCGCCATAGAGTGGTGCCAGAATGTGGGCGCCGCCGCGGAAGGCCTGGCGGCGGGCGTGGACCGCAACGCCGCGATGCACCTCTTGGGTCACGCGGCGCTGTCGCTGCACCAGGTCTTCTATCCTGAGAAGACCGCGGCCGATCAGTTGACCGAGATCGACGCGACTGTGGCGCTCATTAGAGCGCGGGGTATGACCGAGGCCGCCCTGGCTTGCTGACAAGGCGGGTCTTTTTGCGTTCTGAGTGCGTCGCTCGTCGCTCACGTGCTTCTTGTACGCTTCGCTCCTGCTCAGCCCGCAAAAATCCTCCGCCTTGGAAATTTAAACGAGCGACAGGTCCGCCGGCTGCGACGCCGGGAATATCTGCGTCAATTGCGTCTGCGACAGGCCATAGCCCTTGCGCAGCAGCCCGCCGATCAGGCTGCGATAGTCGGTCAGCACTGGCCAGTCGCGGTCCTGGAACAGGTTCTTCTGTGTCACCGCGACTTGCGGCCCTGCGATGCGGCCGCCTCGCACCGGGCCGCCCAGAACCCAATAGCTGCTGCCATGGCCGTGATCGGTGCCCCGATTGCCGTTCTCGCGGAAGGTGCGGCCGAATTCGCTGACCACCACCACCAGCGTGTCCTTCCAGGCCGGGCCCAGCGATAGTTTCAGCGCCGCAAGGCCCCGGCCCAGCTCGCCGATGCGGGTTGCGAGGTAGCCTTCCGCGCCGCCCTGGTTCACATGCGTGTCCCAGCCGCCGACATCGACAAAGCCCAGATTGAACTTGTCCTGCATCAGAAGGCCGATGCGTTGCGCCGCCTGCTCGAAGCCGCGCGTGGTTACGGCGTTGCGGTTGGCCGCCATCATCTCGCCGGAGATGGTGTCATAGACCTGGTTCTGCACGGCAAAGCCTTCGCTCACCGCCGGCGCCAGCTCCTGGCCTTGATACATCGCCTGGATCAGCTCGGCATTGCGGGCGGCGACGCCGGGCTTGCCGGCGAAGTTAAGTGCGATGTTGGGCACCGGGTTGCCGCCGCGGAAGGTCAGCGGCAGCTGGGTGGTGAAGGAGATGGGCCTGGTGCCCGACAACACCTGCGCGGTGCGGCTCATGAAGCCGGATTGATAATTGCGCGAACCGCCTACCGGCTGGCCCAGCTCGATCGTGTCTTGCGTCTCGAAATGCGAACGTGACGTGTCGTCGGTGCCGGTGAAGGGGATGAAAGCGATCTCCTTGCTCTGCCACAGGGGATAGATCGAATCCTTCAGGGCGGGATGAAGGCCCCAGTCGCCATCCAGCGGCAGGGTGGCGTCCTTTGGGACAGCCAGATTGGGCCGCGCGGCATAGTAGAAGTCGCTGGACACCGGCACGGTGATATTGGCGGCGTCATAGGCGCCGCGCAGAAACACCACCAGCATGCGCGGGCCGGTGATGGGCGCGGCGTAGAGCTTGCCTGCGGTGAAGAAGGGAGCGGCGGCGGCGGATTTGAGAAGGGTTCTGCGGTCCATAGCTATCGCCTCATGAACTCGGGTGAGGATAGAAAAAGCATATTGCGATCTGCCTGGCTCTTGCCTTGTGCAATGGCGCTGGCGGTGGCCGGCGACAGCGCCGGCGAAAGAGCGCTGTAGTAAGCCGTTTCCTGCAGAACCGGCGCCGGTGCGCCGCCCGGGCCCGGCTGCATGATCATCTGCAGACTGGCTTCGGGGTTGTTCTGGAAATTGGCGCGCAGGTTGGCCAGCATTTCCGGATCGATCGGCTTGAACAGGTGGCCGGCGCCGGCCCCTATCTGTTGGGCAACCTCGAAGCGCGTGGTCATTTCGCCCGGCCCCGACCAGCTTGCGGCGGTGAGGGAATAGCCGTCCGGCGTCTCATGGCCGTAGAGCGGCTCGCCCATCCGGTTCAGCCAGGCGATCAGGGGCAGGGGGTTGGAAATCACTCTGTCGCCATACAGCGCGCGCACCGCCGAGACGGCATAGTGCATGGGGTCCTTGAACTTCCTGCCCAGCGACTGGTTGAACTCGGCACTGTCGAACAAGGTCCCCAACACATCGGCAATATCGCCGTCGCTGCGTTTCCAGGTCGCGGCCATCGCATTCACCAGCTGGTCGGAGGGCGCGTCGCAGCAGAAATATTGAGCGAGCTGGCGGGAGACGAAATGCGCTGTGGCCGGCTCGCGGCTTAATAGGTCTATCGCCTGATTCACTTCGGCGAGGCCGTCGCCCTTGATGGCATGACCCAGGAAATGCTTATCGCCATAGTCGTGGCGGCGGGGCACGAACTCGAACAGCCCGCCCTTGCCCACATCGGTGCGATAGTCGGCGCGCGCCAGCGCGGCGAAGCGGCGCGGCTGGCCGCTGAGATTGACGCCCACGCCGGTCAGGATGCGCGCCAGCTCCTGCACGTCTGCCTGCGTATAGCCGGAGCCCACGCCCATGGTGTGCAGCTCCATGATCTCGCGGGCGTAGTTCTCGTTGATCTTGTCGGTGGCGTTCTGCTGGTTGTCCAGATACTGAATCATGGCGGGATGAAAGACCGTCGCCGCCAGCAGGTCGCGGAATTTGCCCAGCGCATGGGGCCGGATCGCCGTTTCTTCATAGTCACCCACCAGGGCGGCGATCTCGCGCTTTCGGGCATAGACATTGAAGTGATTAACCCAGAACCAGGTCAGCTGCTCCTTGAGCTGGTTCTTCGAATAAAGGTCGCGCAGCAGCGAGCGGGTCTGGGCCTGGACGGCCAGCGACACTAGCTTCTGGCGGTAGGGTTTGATGAGGTCCTTCAGGTCAGCCTTGCTGTCGGCGCCCGCCTGGCTCTTGCGCGCATCACGCAAGGCAAGCTGCATCTCGCGGGTCTCCACTGCGATCTGTTCCAGCGGCTTTTGGGAAATCTCCATGCCCGCGATCATCGCCTGGACTTCGCGCGGCATGCCGTCGTCGGGACTCGGATGAAGCTGAGCCCTGAGCCAGGCTTCGCGCGACAAGCCGCCCATGGTGTCGCCTTGCGCGGTCTCGCCCCAGGAAAGGCGATTGACCAAGGCGAGATCACTTGATGGAGCGGAAGACGCGGCCATGGCCGCGAAGGCGAGGGCAACGGGAACCAGGATGGCCAAAAGGGGAATGCGCGACGGCATTGCGTTCTCCATGCCGGGGTTGGCCCCTCCCGGCAAAGGCAGTTTCCCCGATTCCGGGGTGATTTTCGCGTGAAATCTCCGACATTTACCGCCAAATGCGCGGAACTTCCCAAAAGCGGCCCAATGCTTTAAAGACCCGGCCCGGAAGCTTAGGTGTGAACCTCAGGCGGTCCTTAAAAGTAAGCGGAATCGTTCAACCATGCAGACGCTCTTGCTTGTCGCCGAACTGATCATTGCCGTGGCGCTGATCGGCTTTGTCCTGTTGCAGCGTTCCGAAGGCGGCGGCCTTGGCATGGGCGGCGGCTCATCCTCGATGGGCGGTCTGTTCACCCCCCGCGGCGCGGCCGACACATTGACCCGCACCACCGCGATTCTCGCCTTCCTGTTCTTCCTGACCTGCATCGGGCTGAACCTGCTGGCCCTCAATGGCCGCAACGAGACCTCTATTCTGGAAACGGCGCCCCAGGGTCCGGGCTTGAATTTGTCCAAGCCGGCGCCTGCGCCCGCCCCCGCGCCGCTGCCGATCGGCCCGTCCGTGCCGAAGCCCCAGTAACGCGCGACTCACCATCGCCTGCGCCGGAACTGCACACCGCGCATAGCTGTTAGCGCGTAAAAATTTTTCCATTTTTGCGCTTGAGTGCGCGGCCCTGTTTCGACATGTTGGCCTCCCATGGCCCGGTTAATTTTCATCACCGGCGGCGTGGTCTCTTCCCTGGGAAAAGGTCTGGCGTCCGCCGCTCTCGGCGCGTTGCTTCAAGCGCGCGGATACAAAGTCCGCCTCCGCAAATTGGACCCCTATCTGAACGTCGACCCCGGCACGATGTCCCCGTCGCAGCATGGCGAGGTCTATGTCACCGATGACGGGGCGGAGACCGATCTCGATCTGGGACACTATGAGCGCTTCACCGGCGTGTCGGCGAGGAAGTCCGACAACATCACCTCCGGGCGCATCTATTCCCAGGTGATCGAGAAGGAGCGCAAGGGCGGCTATCTGGGCCGCACCGTGCAGGTGATCCCGCACGTCACCGACATGATCAAGGAATTCGTGCTGGCCGACACCGACGGGCTGGATTTCCTGCTGGTGGAGATCGGCGGCACGGTGGGCGACATCGAGGGCCTGCCTTTCTTCGAGGCCATTCGCCAGCTCCACAACGACCTGGGCCGCGGCCAGACCGCCTTCATCCATTTGACCCTGGTGCCCTTCATCGAGGCGGCGGGCGAGCTCAAGACCAAGCCCACCCAGCACTCGGTCAAGGAGCTGCGCGCCATCGGCATCCAGCCCGATATCCTGCTCTGCCGCACCTCGCACCCCATTCCGGACGACGACCGGCGCAAGATCGGGCTGTTCTGCAATCTGGCCGCCGAGCGGGTGATCCCGGCCATGGATCTGGACACCATCTACCGCGTGCCGCTGGCCTATCATGAGGTCGGGCTGGACACGCAGCTTCTGAGAGTCTTCGGCATCGACAATGCGCCGCTGCCCGACCTGTCGCGCTGGCAGAAGGTGGTGGAGCGGGTGAAGAACCCCGAAGGCGAGGTGCGCATCGCGGTGGTCGGCAAGTACATGCAGGTCAAGGACAGCTACAAGTCGCTGTCCGAGGCGCTGACCCATGGGGGGCTGGCCAACAATGTCAAAGTCCATATGGACTGGATCGACAGCGAAGTGTTCGAGCGCGAGGACGCCGCCGTCTTCCTGGAAGAGGTGGACGGCATTCTGGTGCCGGGCGGCTTTGGCGAACGCGGCACCGAGGGCAAGATCGGGGCGGTGAAATTCGCCCGCGAGCGCAATGTGCCCTTCTTCGGCATCTGCTACGGGTTGCACATGGCGGTGATCGAAGCGGCGCGCGACCTGGCGGGCCTGGAAGGCGCCGGCACCAGCGAGATCGGCAAGCCGGCGCATGCCGTCATCGGCCTGATGACCGAGTGGGTGAAGGGCAACCAGGTGGAAACGAGGAGCCACGATGGCGATCTGGGCGGCACCATGCGCCTGGGCGCCTATCCCGCCACCCTGACGCCGGGCTCGCGCGTGGCCGATGTCTATGGCACGACCGAGATCAGCGAGCGCCATCGCCATCGCTATGAAGTGAATACCAACTACGCCAAGGACCTGGCCAAGCACGGCATGATGGTGTCGGGCTGGTCGCCGGACGGGCGGCTGCCGGAGATCATGGAGATCCCCGACCACCCCTGGTTTATCGGCGTGCAATTTCATCCCGAGCTGAAATCGCGGCCGCTGGATCCGCATCCGCTGTTCACGTCGTTCATCGCGGCGGCGGTGCAGAAGAGCCGGCTGGTGTGAAGGTGCGTACGCCTTTCGCAGTCGTGCTGCGTCTTTCAAGCTTTCGACTTTCGCAGGCTGATCTGGAGGCACGATTAAAGGCGGCCGTCGAGCGCTATTCGCCGGAGAAGGGCGGGTATGCGCAGGTTTCAGCCGGAAGCGAGCAGCCTGATTGGAGGATCGTTGATGACCTTCTGCGAAGACATGGTCCAGGCATAAAAGCATTGCGCGACAGCGGAGAAGTAGAGTCAATTCAGCTCGATCTGGCTTTTGCTCTCCGCGAAGGCGCATTGCTGGGCTCCTACATTATTCCAGCACAAACTGCTGCATTAGCGGGATTGCACGGTATAGATGTGGAGCTCTCGATTTATCTAACGGCTCCCTGACTGTCATCCCCGGCGAGCCGCGCGACCCCGCGCGGCGAGGGAAGGGGATCCAGGTATCGAAGTATATGAGTTACTTCGTCTATATGCTCGCCAGCCGGCGCAACGGCACACTGTATGTCGGTGTAACGAATGACTTGGCACGTCGTGTCGCCGAGCACAAAGACAAGGTCGTTCCAGGTTTTACGAGAAGGCACGGCGTGGACATTCTCGTTTGGTATGAGGTCCACGCCGACATCAACGATGCCATCGTGCGCGAGAAACAAGTCAAAGGCTGGAACAGGGCCTGGAAGTTGCGGCTGATCGAAAAGGATAATTCCGGCTGGAATGACCTGGCGCCGGGGCTAATCTGATCACCTAGGTCCCCTTCCCCTCGCGTTGCGATGCAACGCTCGGCCGGGGATGACAAGTAGTGCTTAAGGGTTCCTTAACCCCGCCAAACCACCCGCTAGGAAATCAGTAAGAGCCCATACTTATAAGATGGGCGATGGGCCGCTCTTTCCCGCTTTTCCTGATGCGCGCCACCGGCATCGTGCTGGCCGGAATGCTGCTCTTTGCCCTCTTCGGTCATGCTCACGCACAGGCCCAGGACGACAATTACGGCCTCAAGCGCTTTCCGGGCGACAATTACGACAGCGTGCCGCCCGGCGCCGGCATCCCGCCGCCGCCGCCCTCGCTGCGCTATGCCCCCGTGCCCGGCGCCAGCATTGGACCGAACGGCACCTATTCCACTTTGAACGGCGCGCCCCAAAGCTCACCTCAGAGCGCGCCGGTACAGCAGCCGCAGTCCGTTGCGGCTGAGGGCTATCAGCCCGTGCCGCAGCAACCCATGCCGCCGCTGCAGCAGCCCCAGAGACTGCAGCCGCCGCAAGTCGTGACCCAGCAGCAGGCGCCGGTGCAGCCGGCCGCGCCGGCCTATGGCTATCGCCCGGAGCAGCCTCAGCAGCCGCAAATGCCCAATGTGCCCTATGGCTATCGTCCCATGCCGGGCCCGCCAAACGGCGTACAAGCCGGCGTACAGCCTGGCCCGCAACTGGCCAGCGCCACGCCGCCTGCGCCAACGTCATCCGCTCCGAGCGAATATGTGCTGGGCCCTGGCGACAAACTGCGCCTCACCGTTTATGGCGAGACCGATCTCTCGGGCGAGTTCACCATCGACGGTGCGGGCTATGCGCGCCTGCCGCTGATCGGCCAGACCCGCGCGAGCGGCTATACCGCGCGCCAGCTGGAGCAGGTGGTCGCGAACACATTGGCCCGGGGCTATATGAAATCGCCGCGCGTCTCTGTCGATATCTCGACCTATCGGCCCTTCTATGTGATCGGTGCGGTCAACCGGCCGGGCCAGTATCCTTATGTCGAGCATATGAGCGCGATGAACGCTATCGCCCTGGCCGGCGGCTTCAATACCTCGGCGGTGGAGAGCGTGATCTTCGTGCGCCACGAAGGCAGTAACAAGGAAGAGGAAGTGCCGGTCGACCAGGTCCCGCTCATCCAGCCGGGTGATGTGATCAAGGTGCATACCACCGTGTTCTCGGACCTCACCAACTGGCTGTCGCCCTTCTCGGGCGCGGCGGCGGCGGCGGCCACGGCGGCCATTATCCAATAGCCAATTTGCTCCGTTTCCGGCGCTGCTTTAAAAGGGCGCCATGAACCATCAGCCTGTCGCCAAGCCAAATGCCGTGGTCCAGCTCGGCCATACCGAGGTCGGCAATGGCAAGAAGCTCAGCATCATTGCCGGGCCCTGCCAGCTGGAAAGCCGGGCCCACGCCTTCGACATGGCGGGCGCGCTGAAGGAAGCCTGCGACAAGCATGGCGTCGGGCTGATCTACAAGACCAGTTTCGACAAGGCCAACCGCACCAGCGCCTCGAGCGCGCGCGGCATGGGCCTGGAGAATGCGCTGCCGATCTTCGCCGATATCAGGAAGCAGTTCGGCCTGCCGGTGCTGACCGATGTGCATGAGCGCGACCAGTGCGCCGCCGTGGCCCAGGCTGTGGACGTGCTGCAGATCCCAGCCTTCCTGTCCCGCCAGACGGACTTGCTGGTCGCCGCCGCCCATACCGGCAAATGCGTGAATGTGAAGAAGGGCCAGTTCCTCTCGCCCTGGGACATGAAGAATGTCATCGCCAAGATCACCGGCGCCGGCAACCCCAATGTGCTGGTGACCGAGCGCGGCGTCAGTTTCGGCTACAACACCCTGGTCAGCGACATGCGGGCGCTGCCGATCATGGCGGGCTTCGGCGCGCCGGTGGTGTTCGACGCCACCCATTCGGTGCAGCAGCCGGGCGGGCAGGGCGACCGCTCCGGCGGCGACCGCACCATGGTGCCCTATCTGGCGCGCGCCGCGGTGGCGGCGGGTGTGGCGGCGGTCTTCATGGAAGTGCATCAGGATCCCGACCATGCGCCCAGCGATGGGCCCAACATGGTCAAGCTGAAGGATTTCCCGGCGCTCTTGGCGCAGCTGGTGGAGATCGACGCGGTCGTTAAACGCTGACGGTCCACGCCTGGACGAGGCCAATTCCAGCCAACACCACCAGGATCAGCACAGAGAAGATGCAAATCGCAAAGCCGAAATGACGGCGATTGGCGTCGGCGACATATCCCGCGGCATAGAAGATGCGGCCCAGGCACCAGATCAGGCCGATGATGGGCGGGATCCAGCCCTGAAAATAAAGCGCCGCCAGCCATAGCGCCGGCAGGAAGACGATAAAGCCTTCCACGGTATTGCCCTGGACGCGCAACGCCCGTTCCAGCCGTGGATCGCCGCTCATTGCCGGCGGCTGGATCCCGGTGCTGCGGCGGACGCGTGCCACCAGTATGGCGGTCCCAATGGCGATCAGGATCGCCAAGAGGGTAACAAGTCCCGTCAAAAGCGTGGCCGGCGCGGAAAGCGTCATGATGTTCCCCCATGGTGACCGGGTACCCTTGATGGGGGCGGCCCGCGCCTCTAGAAACCGCGGTAAGCATATGGAGTTCCCGCCATGACCGCCATCCTCGACATCACCGGCCGCGAAATTCTCGATTCCCGCGGCAACCCCACCGTGGAGGTGGATGTGCGGCTGGAAGACGGCAGCTTCGGCCGGGCGGCGGTGCCGTCGGGCGCCTCGACCGGCGCCCATGAGGCGGTGGAGCTGCGCGATGGCGGCAAGCGCTATGGCGGCAAGGGCGTGGAAAAAGCGGTGGCCGCCGTCAACGGCGAGTTGTTCGACGCGTTATGCGGTCTGGATGCCGAAGACCAGATCAAGATCGACCGCACGATGATTGCGCTGGACGGGACGCCCAACAAGGCGCGGCTGGGCGCCAATTCCATCCTGGGCGTTTCGCTGGCGGTGGCCAAGGCGGCAGCGCAGGCCTCGGGCCTGCCGCTCTACCGCTATGTTGGCGGCCCCAAGGCCAATGTGCTGCCGGTGCCGATGATGAACATCGTCAATGGCGGCGTGCATGCCGATAATCCCATCGACTTCCAGGAATTCATGATCATGCCGGTGGGGGCGCCCAGCTTTAAGGAAGCGCTGCGCATGGGCGCGGAGATTTTCCACACCCTGAAGAAATCGCTGCATGACGCCCACCACAACACCAATGTGGGCGACGAGGGCGGTTTTGCGCCCAATCTGAAATCACCGGACGAAGCGCTGGGCTATATCTCCAAGGCGGTGGAGAAGGCTGGCTACAAGCTGGGCGAGGAAATCTTCTTCGCCCTCGATCCGGCGTCGACCGAGTTCTTCAAGGACGGCAAGTATGTGCTGGAAGGCGAGGGCAAGACCTTGTCGCCCGACGAAATGGTCAAGGTCTATGCGGATCTGTGCAGGCGCTATCCCATCGTTTCGATCGAGGACGGCATGGCCGAAGACGACTGGGCCGGCTGGAAGGCGCTGACCGATGCGGTGGGCAAGACCGTCAACCTGGTGGGCGATGATCTGTTCGTCACCAATGTGAAGCGCCTGAAGCAGGGCATCGACAAGCACACCGCCAACGCCATCCTGATCAAGGTCAACCAGATCGGTTCGCTGACCGAAACGCTTGAGACAGTCGAGATGGCACACCGCGCGGCCTACAAGGCGGTGATGAGCCACCGCTCGGGCGAGACCGAAGACAGCACCATTGCGGACCTGGCGGTCGCCACCAACTGCGGACAGATCAAGACCGGATCGCTGGCGCGCTCGGACCGCCTGGCCAAATACAACCAGCTCCTGCGCATCGAGGAGCAGCTGGGTGACACGGCGGTGTATGCTGGGCGCTCGATCTTGCGAGGATGACGTACAATTAAGGGCCCAATTAATGGGCGGATAACCCTAGGCATGTCACGGTTCACCCGCCGGGGCGAAGCTTTTGCATGTTCAGAGCGGCTCGGTCCAATGGCTAGAGCGGGCGCGGACTGTGCAAAATACTACCTTTGGACGTCGCGCCAGCCGGTCATTCGCCGACACGTCGGCATCTTCTTCAACCGCGCTGCCCATCCGGATTGAAAAGGACATTGGTATCAAGGCCTTCCCATTATTCGGGGGCCTTTTGTGGTTCATAGTTCTGACGACATTGCCCCTTTTATTTCAAAAACGGGACGCGCTGGACGATGTTCTGTTTCACAGCAGTTCAATCATATTTGTTCTCGGCGCGCTGATACTGGCGCCGGTGATTTATCTGCTGGGCCGGAATCCGGGTGAGCTGGAAATCTCGGCGCAAGGTGTCGGTGTCGCGACCAAGAAATCAGGCCGTTGGTTCTATAGCTGGGGCGATATCGACCGTGTCGTCGAAACGCCCAAAGGGGTCAGGTTGCTTCTCAAGGACCATTCTGAGGAGCAGGACTTTTACAATCTTATCTCCAGCAATTTTGGTCTGAAGCCCTCCGAGCTTTCTTCGGTCATATCGGACGGCATCAACCGCTTCGGAGCCGCAGGCAGGCATTCTTCGATAAAAACCGTGTCGCCCGGCGACGATCTGCCGGCAACGCGAATCCGTTCGGTCAAACAGACGCTATGGCTGCTCGGCATTGTATTCGGAGGTATCTTCGCCGCCACAGCGAGCTGGCAGGTGTGGGATTGCATGAAGGGCCTGGACCTGCAGAAAAACGGCCGGTCCACCCAAGCCCGCGTGATCCGGACATACACATCGTCGTGCGGCAAACATGGTTGCAGCATCAATGTTGAATACGCGTTTACGCCTGAGCCGGTGCCAGGCAGCACCAGCATCGAATATCATGGCTACGAATTTATCGCCGATAGCCGTCGCCCAAATGATCCGGATTTGGTCTACGCGAAAACGTATCAGATGGTCCCGATCGTCTATGATGTGAACAAGCCGACGGTTTCTGGTCTCAACTTTCGCAATCGTGTGTTTGAGAAAAACCCTGTATCGGTGATGTTCCAGATCCTTGGTATCTTGGGTGGCATAGAGGCACTCGTTCTGGCGGTCATATTGGCGACGCTGGCGCCCACCATATGGAAGGCGCGCAAAGCGGCTGGCTGAATTTTCGCAAACCCAGGCTTAAGCCCGATCCAGATCCGGCGGGGCTTCCTGCGGCTTGAGGGGTGGCATGGGAACCTCGTGCGGGCCGCGGCGCACTGCATTGCAGGCGCCGGCCTTGATGCAGCGGTCAAAGACATTGGCGCCGGTGACCATGGCCACGAGCTCGCGGAACAGGGGCCGCGGATTGGTGGCGACGGCCAGTGCCGCCCCCATCAGGAAGGCGGCGACCACGCCCAAAAGGGTGGGAAGCCCACGCATGTCCTACTCCGCTTCGCCGGGGCTTTCTTACCCCCGGCCGTTCCCCGGGCCAAACGTTAACAAGCGCCCGGCTAAGTTCCTTGAATCCTTTACTGAATCGGCCTTGACGCCGCGAATCACTCTGTGATTCGGTGGCCGGATGCGAATCAAGCGATCGGTCTCCCGATTCTTCGCCGTTTTGGTCGTCCCCGCCATCACCGTGGCGGTGGTCGCCTATTTTGGCGCCTATGCCATCTGGGGCAATCGCGGGGTCCTGGCGCTGGAAGACACCCAGGCCCAGCTTGGTGTCCGCCAGCAGCAACTGGCCGAGCTTCAGGCCAGCCGGCAGCGGCTGGAGCATCGCATCGCCCTGATGGAAAAGAACGACCCCGACCTGGTGGAAGAACTGGCGCGCACCCAGCTGATGGACGGCGCCCCCAACCAGGTGGCTCTCCCTCGTCATTAGGGCTCGCCACTGAACATTTTTGGCAGCCGCGATGCCGCAGGATTTGCGGCATTTCATGAGCCGAATTGCCGGGCTGTTCGCCATGACATTTCACGGATAACCCACTTCCCCGCAACAAGATTGCTGATGTTGCTGAACAGTGTTCGGCGGTGCAGCGCAATAAAATAACAATGTTCTTGCCAAGCCTCGCGCGGCTTGCAACAACGCGGTTATCAAGCTTCCAAAACAAAGAAACGGCAGTCCCCCCAACATGCCCGAAGCCGCAAAAAGCAACTCCGAATCCCTCAAAAAGCTCTATCACGACATGCTTCTGATCCGCCGCTTCGAGGAGCGCGCGGGCCAGCTTTACGGCATGGGTCTGATCGGCGGCTTCTGCCATTTGTATATCGGCCAGGAAGCCGTGGTGGTCGGTCTGATGGGCGCCGCCAAGCTGGGTGATCAGCAGGTCACCTCTTATCGCGACCACGGCCACATGCTCGCCCAAGGCCTCGATCCCAAGGCGGTGATGGCCGAACTGACCGGGCGCTCCACCGGCCTGTCGCGGGGCAAGGGCGGCTCGATGCACATGTTCTCGGCCGAAAAGAAATTCTACGGCGGCCACGGCATCGTCGGCGCCCAGGTGCCGATCGGCACGGGCCTGGCCTTCGCCAACCAGTATCGCGGCAGCAAGGCCGTCAGCCTGACCTATTTTGGTGACGGCGCCGCCAACCAGGGCCAGGTCTATGAAAGCTTCAACATGGCCGAGCTGTGGAAGCTGCCGGTCATCTATGTGATCGAGAACAACCACTACGCCATGGGCACATCCGTCGCCCGCTCCTCGGCGGTGGCGGACTTCTCCAAGCGCGGCTCCTCCTTCGGCATTCCGGGCGTCAATGTGGACGGCATGGACGTGGAAGCGGTGCAGGCCGCAGGCGCCGAGGCGATGGAATATTGCCGTTCGGGCAAAGGTCCCATCATCCTGTCGATGAATACCTATCGCTATCGCGGCCATTCCATGTCGGACCCGGCCAAGTATCGCACCAAGGAAGAGCTGTCTGAGTATCGCGAGAAGCGCGATCCGATTGAGAATTTCGGCAAGAAGCTGATCGAACGTGGCCTGGTCAATGAACAGGACCTCAAGCAGATGGATGCCGAGGTGAAGAAGGTGGTCGTGGAGGCCGCCGAATTCGCCACCGAGAGCCCTGAACCGGGCGTGGAAGAACTCTATACGGATATCCTAGGCTGATGAGCACCGAGATCCTGATGCCTGCGCTTTCCCCCACCATGGAGGAAGGCAAACTCGCAAAGTGGCTGGTCAAGGAAGGCGACACCGTCAAGTCGGGCACCATCCTGGCCGAGATTGAGACCGACAAGGCCACGATGGAATTCGAGGCGGTGGACGAGGGCAAGATCGGCCAGATCCTGGTGGCCGAAGGCACCGAGGGCGTGAAGGTCAATTCGCCCATCGCGATCCTGCTCGCTGACGGTGAAGCTCCGGGCGCCGCGCCGGCGAAGAAAGCCGCGCCGAAAGCGGAAGCCCAAAAGGAAACGAAGGCGGAAGAGCCCAAGAGCGACAAGCCCGCTGCCCCGGTGTTCAAGGCGGCGGCAGAACCCGAGGTGCCCGAAGGCACCGAATTCGTCACCCAGACCGTGCGCGACGCGTTGCGCGACGCCATGGCCGAGGAAATGCGCCGTGACGAACTGGTGTTCCTGATGGGCGAGGAAGTCGCCGAGTATCAGGGCGCCTACAAGATCTCTCAGGGCCTGCTGGAGGAGTTCGGCGCCCGACGTGTCATCGACACGCCCATCACCGAGCATGGCTTTACCGGTCTTGCCGTGGGCGCGGCCTTCGATGGCCTCAAGCCCATCGTCGAATTCATGACCTGGAATTTCGCCATGCAGGCCATGGACCAGATCATCAATTCCGCCGCCAAGACCCGCTACATGTCGGGCGGCCAGATGAGTTGTCCTATCGTATTCCGCGGCCCCAATGGCGCGGCCGCCAGAGTCGCCGCCCAGCACAGCCAGGACTATTCGGCGTGGTATGCGAGCGTGCCGGGCATGAAAGTGATCGCGCCTTATTTCGCCGCCGACGCCAAGGGCCTTTTGAAAGCCGCAATTCGCGATCCCAATCCGATCATCTTCCTGGAGAACGAGATCGTCTATGGCCGCAGCTTCCCGGTTCCCAAGCTGGACGATTTCGTCTTGCCGATCGGCAAGGCGCGCATCTGCCGGCCCGGTACGGATGTGACCATCGTGGCTTACTCCATCACCGTGGGTCAGGCGCTGGAAGCGGCCGAGAAACTGGCCGCCGATGGCATCGAGGCCGAAGTGATCGATTTGCGCACCCTGCGCCCGCTGGACATGGATACGGTCCTGGAAAGCGTGAAAAAGACCAACCGCATCGTCACGGTGGAACAGGCCTGGCCGGTCTGCTCGATCGGGTCGGAGATTTCCGCTCGCGTCGCGCTGGATGCTTTCGATTATCTGGATGCGCCGCCCACCAAGGTCTCGGGCAAGGATGTCCCTATGCCCTATGCCGTCAATCTCGAAAAGCTTGCTTTGCCGACGGTCGATGAGCTGATCGAGGCGGTCAAAGCCGTCTGCTACAAGGCTTAAGCGTCATGGCCACCAACATACTTATGCCGGCACTATCCCCAACCATGGAAGAGGGCAAGCTGGCCAAGTGGCTGGTCAAGGAAGGCGACACCGTCAAGTCCGGCACCATCTTGGCCGAGATCGAGACCGACAAGGCCACGATGGAATTCGAGGCCGTGGACGAAGGCAAGATCGGCAAGATCCTGGTGCCTGAGGGCAGCGAAGGCGTGAAGGTCAATGCGCCCATCGCGGTGCTGCTGGACGAAGGCGAGAAGCTGGGCGATCTGCCCGCCGCCGGCTCCAAGGCTGCGGCGCCTGCTGTGCCTGGCGCCCCCAAGGTCGACATTCCCCTTGCGATGAAGGACATCAAGGCGGCGGTTGCCGATCTGGGCAACAATATGAAAGCGGCTGCTGCCAACGACAAAGGGGCAGACGGCGCGCGCATCTTTGCCTCGCCGCTGGCCCGCCGCATCGCCGCCCAGAAGGGCGTTGATCTTTCCGCCTTGAACGGCAGCGGCCCGCGCGGCCGCATCGTCAAATCGGACGTCGAGAACGCCAAACCCGGCGCGGCGAAACCGGCTGCCGCTGGTGCGCCTGCCGCGGCCGGTGGCGCCGGCATTCCCGGCGTGGCGCCGCTGCCCGATGCGCGGCTGCTCTATCCGGCGGGCTCCTACGAGGAAATCCCGCACGACAATATGCGCAAGGCCATCGCCAAGCGCCTGACCAGCGCCAAGACGCTGATCCCGCATTACTACCTGACGGTGGATTGCAACCTGGATGCGCTGATGGCGGTGCGCGAGAAGATGAATGCCGCCGCGCCGAAGGGCAAAGACAAGATTCCGGCCTACAAGCTGTCGGTCAACGACTTCATCATGAAGGCCTCGGCCATGGCGCTGATGAAGCATCCTGACGTCAACGCCTCCTGGACCGATACCGCGATCCTCAAGCACAAGGATGCCGATGTCGGCGTCGCCGTGGCGCTGGATTTCGGGTTGATCACGCCGATCATCTTCAAGGCCCAGACCAAGGGGCTGGTGGAGATCAGCAACGAAGTGAAGACCCTGGCGGCGCTGGCCAAGGAAAAGAAGCTCAAGCCCAACCAGTATGAGGGCGGCGGCTTCTCAGTCTCCAACCTCGGCATGTACGGCATCAAGAATTTCACCTCGATCATCAACCCGCCGCAGAGCTGCATCATCGCGGTCGGCGCGGGCGAGGAGCGGCCGGTGGTGCGGAACGGCAAGATCGAAATCTCCACCGTCATGACTGTCACAATGTCGGCCGATCACCGGGTGGTGGATGGCGGCACCGGCGCCAAGTTCCTGCAGACCCTGAAACAGTTCATCGAGGAACCAGCCTCGATGCTGCTGTAAGGGGACCGCCATGGCTGACTCGTATGATGTGATTGTCGTTGGCGGCGGACCGGGCGGCTATGTCTGCGCCATTCGCTGCGCCCAGCTGGGCCTCAAGACCGCCGTGGTCGAGCGCGACCGCATGGGCGGCATCTGCCTGAACTGGGGTTGCATCCCGACCAAGGCGCTGCTGCGCTCCTCCGAGATCTGGCACCTGATGCACCGGCTGGGCGAGTTCGGCTTCTCGGCCGACAATTTCAAGTTCGATGCCGCCAAGATCGTGGCGCGCAGCCGCGCCGTCTCCAAGCAGTTGTCCGACGGCGTCAGCTTCCTGATGAAGAAGCACAAGATCACCGTCATCCCGGGCGAGGCCAAGCTGGCCGGCAAGGGCAAACTCACCGTCACCAAGGACGGCAAGACCACCGACGTCACCGCCAAGAATATCGTGCTGGCGACCGGCGCGAGGGCGCGCACGCTTCCTCATCTGCAGCCGGACGGCAAGCTGATCTGGACTTATCGCGAGGCGATGGTGCCGGAGACGTTCCCCAAGTCGCTGCTGGTCGTGGGCTCGGGCGCCATCGGCATCGAGTTCGCCAGCTTCTATCGCACCCTGGGCGCCGAGGTGACGGTGGTGGAAATGCTGGACCGCGTGCTGCCGGTGGAAGACGAGGAAATCTCCGCCTTCGCCGCCAAGGCCTTCACCAAGCAGGGCATGAAGCTTAAAGTCGGCACCCAGGTGACCGAGCTGAAGAAGGGCGCCAACGACGTCACCTGCACCCTGAAAGACAAGGACGGCAAGACCGAGCAGGTCACGGTGGAACGCGTGATCCTGGCCATGGGCATTGTCGGCAATGTCGAAAACATCGGCCTGGAAGCCGCAGGGATAAAGGTCGACCGCACCCATGTCGTTGCCGGCAAATATGGCGAGACCGGGGTCGATGGCGTCTGGGCCATCGGTGACCTGGTGGGCGCGCCCTGGCTGGCGCACAAGGCCATGCATGAAGGCGTGATCGTGGCCGAGAAGATCGCCGGCGTGAAAGGCGTGCATCCGCTCAACACCTCCAATGTGCCGGGCTGCACCTATTGCTGGCCGCAGGTGGCGAGCGTCGGGCTGACCGAAACGGCGGCCAAGGCGACGGGCAAGAAGATCAAGGTGGGCAAGTTCCCCTTCATTGGCAACGGCAAGGCCATCGCGCTGGGCGAGGCCGAGGGCCTGGTCAAGACCGTGTTCGACGCCACCACCGGCGAGCTTCTGGGCGCGCACATGATCGGCGCCGAAGTGACGGAACTGATCCAGGGCTATGTCGTGGCCAAGACCGGCGAGCTGACCGACCAGGAGCTGGCCCACACCATCTTCCCGCATCCGACGCTATCCGAGATGATGCATGAAGCGGTGCTGGCGGCCGACGGGGCGGCGCTGCATATCTGATTACCCTCGTCGAATCGCATTCCTGCGAATGCGCCCCGGGTCCCCGCAAGAGAGGCCGATTTGCTCCGGCATACCGGGCGAACAGCGACGCGGGGAGCTTCGCCGAGGAAGGCGGCAGCTAAGGACGGCGCGAGCGGCTGTGCGTCCAAACTTGTTCGTACTTCCGGAGTGAAGCAGCAACAAGCTGCGCGCAGGTAAGTTCCGGAAATTCTGCCGAACCCCGCACTATTCACGCGCTTGCATCGCGTTGCGAAGTTACAGCGCCAAAACAGGAACATCGCCTGCTCCGGCGAGTTACGCGTGTGGGAAACAACAGGAGCAACCCACAATGCGCCATATCGTACTCACCACCGCCGCGCTCAGTCTTGTCGCCTCGGTGGCACTTGCTCAGCAGGACACCGCTGCGCAGTCGGGCCCGCAGAATCCGGCCGTCAAAGGAATGCACGATAACAACTCGGCGACGCCGGTGGCGGGCGCCAATAGTTTCACCATGAGTGAAGCCAAGTCTCAGATCGAGGCCAAAGGTTACACACGCGTGGCGAACCTGAAGAAAGACAAGAATGGCGTCTGGCACGGCAAGGCGATGAAGGATGGCGCCTCCGTCCCCGTTACCGTCGACTATCAGGGCAACGTCAACTGACTCTACCTCTCATAAAGGACAGAAAATGACCAAGACACTTACGCGCGTATATGACGATTATGCTTCCGCGGAAGCCACCGTTCGCGAACTCAAGAATGCCGGACTGGGCGACAGCCATATCGGCATCGTCGCCAGCAATGCCGATGGCTGGCACAAGCCGGGCGGCGGAGACGTCGATCCCAAGCACGACAAGGATCGCGATGGAAAAGACGACCGTGCCGAAGGCGCCGCCGCGGGTGGCGGGATCGGTGCCGTTGCTGGCGGCGCGGCGGGCGTCGCTGCCGGCCTGGGCCTGATCGCTATTCCCGGCATCGGGCCGGTGGTCGCCGCTGGCTGGCTGGCGGCACTCGCTGCCGGCGCGGTGGGTGGCGGCGTGGCAGGTGGCCTGATCGGTGCGCTGGTCGAATCCGGAACCAGCAAGGAAAATGCCGAATTGTACTCTGAAGCCGTGCGTCGTGGCGGTGCAGTCGTCACGGCGAAGGTGCCGGATGACGAGCAGACCAAATACGCCGCCATCATGGACAAGCTGGCCTTCGATGTCACGGCTCGCGAGAGCGCTTGGCGCAGATCGGGCTGGAGCGGTTACGATCCCAATGCACCTGCTTATGACCAGGAACAGGTGCGCAGGGAACGCGAGGCCTATCGCCTCTAATTTTGGTTGGGACGAGAGACGAAGAGCCCGCCGGGACGACCGGCGGGCTCTTTCATGCATGGCCTCCACCGGCTGCGATCCGAAGCATGTGCCGCGAGCTACTTCATCAACCGCTTCATATCTTCGCCGTGGCGAGGATCGGTACGGCGAGATCGCGTGGCCCCGGATGCCGGCGGAAGGCATCGACGATCTGAGCCATGACAATAGCGATACGTCAGCGGTTCCCCGGCAACCTATTTGGCAAGATGTCTTGCAAAAAAGGCGGCAATTTCACCGAAGGCTTCGCGGGTCTCGGGAATATCATCGCCCCGCCCATACTGTGCGTGACTCTGACCTTCATAGACATTGAGATCGGCCTCGACACCGGCGCGGCGCAGCTTGCGGTGCGTACGCACGGTATTGCTCAGAAGCAGGTCGCGCGTGCCGGTGGTCAGGATCGCGGGCGGAAAGCCATGCATGTCGCCATAGATGGGCGAGATCAGCGGATCCCTCAAGTCATGGCCGTGCGCATACACCTTTGTCGCCGCGTCGCAGAAGCCGTCGCGGGACACCAGCACATTGTCGACCCCTTCACTGGTGTAAAAACTGTCACCGGTCTTTGTCGCGTCCGCCATGGGCGTGCCAACACCGATCGCGCCTGGCATGGGCAGTTTCAACTCCTTCAGCTTCAGCATCGTCTCCAGAGTCAGGGCTCCGCCGGCTGATGTGCCGAACACGGCGATCCGCCTCGGATTCACTGTCCTGGTCATCTCGCGATACACCGTGACGGCGTCGTCCAGTGCGGCAGGAAAATAGGCTTCCGGCGGCATGCGATAATCGACCGAAATCACTTTGTAATGACCGATTCCGGCCATCAGGATGGCCTCGATGGTTCCTGCCTCGCCCGGCGACAGTACATAACAGCCGCCATGCACATGCATCAGCACGCGGCTGCGGTTCGCGGCAGGCAGCACCTTGGGCGTGATGACGTGTACCCGCACGCCGCCCATGGTCTGGGCCGTCATGGTCAGATTCAAGCGCGCCAGCAGGCCGGGAATGCGCTGCTTGGCTGTGGCCGCGGCCGCATCGGCGCTGGCGCGCGCTTCCTCGCCGGTCTTCCACAACGGATTGGCGTTGGGATTGGGCCTGGCCGCGATGATCGCCTGCATCTGGGGGCTGATATCGTCGCTGGTGGGGGCGGGGAGCGTGCGGGCGGGCAAGGGCAGGTCGTCCGCCAGGGCGATTCCTGCCAGGGAGATTTCTGTAAGACCGAAGGCCAGGGCAAGGCCCAGTGACGCGGCCAGCGGCTTGGCCAGTGATTTGGCCAGTGATTTGGTCAGTGATTTGACCAGTGATTTGGTAAGACGCATGATCGTTTCCCCTGTGCGGCGCCGGTTTTATGCCTTTTCAGGGAAGGCGCCAACTGACCGGCCCTCCGTGCTACCCCCCAATGCCGGCTTATGGGCTATGACATCAGAGTTGGTTGAGCGGCGCGCTTCGCGTCTTCCGCCATGGATCATTGGCGTCGGTAGTGACCAGCGGGCTCAGCCGGCCGAAGACGAGTTCAGCGCGCGGGCAACAGCACCGTGAAGGCTTGCAACAGACACTGGCTTGGCGACATGAAAATCCGCCCCCGCGGCGATCGCTTCATGAACGTGCTGCTGCATCGCGTTGGCGCTCAGCATGATGATCGGAGTTCGCCGACGGTGTGGATGTGTGGCCTCAAAGTCCCGGATCGCCCGCGTCGCCGCCAAGCCGTCCATCACCGGCATTTGCATGTCCATGAGCACCAGGGCGAAATCCCCGGCCATGTAAGCGCGGAGTGCCTCCTCGCCGTTTTCCGCTTTCGTCAGGCTGACGCCCAATGGGCCCAGAATCACTTCGACGAGGCGCTGATTGGTGGGGTGATCCTCTGCCAGGAGTATGCGCAGACCTTCAGGTAGGGCGCCCGCCCCAAGCTCTGCAGCACCGCCGGCCGCGCCTGCGAGTATCGCAGGACTGAGGCCCTCGTGCCGCGGCAATGGCAACGTCACCTCGAACGCGCTTCCTCGGCCAGGTTCGGAGGTGGCCTGGACTTCGCCCCCCATCATCTCGACCAGCGCCTGACAGATCGAGAGTCCCAGGCCACTTCCGCCAAAGCGCCGCGTGATCGACCCATCGGCCTGACTGAAGCGTTGGAACAGCCTATGCGCCACGTCATCATCGAAGCCGATTCCGGTGTCACATACCTTCAAGGTCAGGACCGGGGCGTCCGGGAGTGGCCGGTCGTGAACATCGGCCGCGACCCGGACCTCACCCTCAGTGGTGAATTTGATGGCGTTGGAGACGAGGTTCCCCAGCACCTGCTTGATCCGGACGACATCGCCGCAGAACCAGCCCTCCACACCCTCCCCGCAAGTGACGGAGAATGTCAGCCCTTTCTCTTCGGCGCGCGCCCTGAAAAGGTCCGCCAAACCTTCGAGCTGCGGTTTGAGATCAAAGGGCTGAATATCCAACTCAAGCCGCCCCGCCTCGATCTTGGAAAAATCCAGCACGTCCGACACCACGCGTTCGAGCGTCTGGCCCGAGGTCAGGATCAACTCGACCATCTCGCGCTGCTGGGCTGAGAGTTCTGTCTGAGCAAGCGCGCTCGTAAGACCGATAACGCCATTCAGCGGCGTACGAATTTCATGGCTCATATTCGCCAGGAATTCGCCTTTCGCCTTGCTGGCCGTTTCGGCGGCGGCTTTCGCCTCAACCATCTCGGCTTCGATGGCGAGTCTCTCTGTTACGTCACGGGCCACCCCGTAGACCAGGTCCCCCTCCTGGTGCGCGCGCCATTCGAGATATCTGTAGCCGCCGTCGCGACAACGGTAGCGATTGATGATGCCTTTGACGTCCTTCTCGGTCTCGACCCGCTGCATCTGCGACCGACTGGCGGCGACGTCATCCGGATGGATGAACGACAGCATGGGCTGACCCTCAAGCTCTTCCGTCCTGTAGCCCAGAACTTTTTCCCAAGCCTGATTGACCTTGACGATCTTGAGATCAGCGTCCCGGATGACGAGCAAATCCAGGGAGGTCGAGAAGAAGGTCTCAAAGTCGAGCGTTGGCGTCATTGGAGGATGGGCCGGCACATACTGAATCACGTTGAGATGACTGGACATGGAACTCGAACTCCAAATCGGAGTCTGTCCTCGCGCCCCTGATAAAATGGTTAACGGACTTTATCCAGCCCGAAAAACCGGCGGTGCTGGCGGCCGACGGCGCGGCGCTGCATATCTGACGGGCTGTCAATTCGCTTTAAAACCTCGCTTACACCGCGGGGTTAAAGTCGGCCCTGAAGGGGTGGCGGATGCACGCAAAATTATCTGTGATCGATCCGTCCGTGAGACCCACGGCGCGGGCTTGGGGAAGAAACGCCGCATTCAATCTTCTATCGAAGATCATGCTTGCCCTTTTGTTTGTGGCAATTCTGGCTGCGACGGCACTGGTCGGCGCGCTTTTCCGCTATTTGCAGGCGCCGAAGTGGGTCGACGGTCCGGGGCCGGTCTTTGTTTTGGGATTCGCCTTGGGTTGTGCCGCCATATTTTCGGCAGCAGCCCATTGGCGCTGGAAATTGTTCCGCTTTGTCGTGCGCAACGCTTGGTGGCCGTATGTCGCGGCCTATCGCGGCGTCAAAACCGAATAATCGGCGACAGTCACTGACGCAGAAGCTGTCCGACGTCCTGTGCCATCACCGCCGGATCGTTGGTGTCGGTGGTGACCAGGCGGGCCTTGCCGTCACGGTCGAAGAAGAACACCGCATTGGAATGCATCACCTCATAGGGCGGGCCCTTGGTCACCGTATAGGCGACGCGGTAGCGGCGGGCGAGGTCGGCAAGTTGATTGGCCGTGCCGCGCAATCCCACCACCTGGGGTGAGAAGGCCTTGGCATAGTCGTTCAGCACGGCATCGGTATCGCGGTCCGGATCCACGGTGACGAAGAGGATGCGGATGTCGGGCGATGCGACTTTCTCCGCCATCCGGGTCAGGTTGGCCAGGGTGGTGGGGCAGACATCGGGGCAGTGGGTGTAGCCGAAATAGAGCGCCACCACCTTGCCGCGGAAACTCTCGGCCGTGACCGGCCTGCCATTTTCGGACAGATGGAAATCCAGCTTCGGCATCCCGCCGGAAATGTCGGTCATGTGCCAGGGGGCGGTTTTCGAACACCCCGCCAGAACAAGCGCCAGAAGAAGGGCTGCCATGCGCATGGCCGCGTCCTTATCACGCTGTGCGGGAGGGCGGGAGCGCCATATTATCGCGGGCATGTATGTGCCGGACCATTTCCGCGAAGACCGTACCGATGTGCTGCACCAAGCCATGCGGCGGATCGGCTTCGCCACCCTGGTGACGCAGAACCTGGACGCCAACCATCTGCCCATGTTGCTGGAGGGTAATGTCTTGCGCGGCCATGTCGCCCGCGCCAATCCGGTATGGAAGTCGGGTGAGGGGACGGGGCTGGCGATCTTCCTGGGTCCGCACGCCTATGTCTCGCCCAACTGGTATCCGTCCAAGGCCGAGACCGGCAGGGCGGTGCCGACCTGGAACTACATCACCGTGCATGCGCGGGGCTCTGTCCGCTGGATCCAGGACGGCGAATGGCTGCGCGCCAACGTCACAGCGCTGAGCCAGGCCCATGAGGCGGGCCGGCCCGCGCCCTGGCAGGTGAGCGATGCGCCAGCCAGCTATATCGAAAGCCTGTTGCGCGCCATTGTCGGCTTCGAACTCACCATCGACAGCCTGCAGGGCAAGTACAAGCTCAGCCAGAACCGCGACGCCGCCGACCGCGCCGGTGTGCGCGAAGCGTTTGAAGGCGAGGGCCAGACCGAAATCGCCCGATTGATGGACCGCTCATGAACTCGTGGGCCTGGTATGGCGCGCTGCTGGTGCTGGGCGCGGCGCTGGATCTTGTCTGCCGCTTCTTTCCCGCCGACCTGCCGTTCTGGATGCCGTGGGAATTTTCCTGGCCGGAATATCTGGCCATCGCGCTGACCTTCGCCTGGTTCGTCCGTGGGCTGAAAATCCTGCCCAAGGACCGGCATCCGCCGCTGTGGCGGCTGATCTGTTTCGTTGCCGGTGTCGCCAGCTTCTGGATCGTGCTGCAGACCCGCATAGACTATTACGCCCAGCACATGTTCTTCGTGCATCGCTGGGCGCATTTCGTACTGCATCATGCCGGGGCCTTCTTCATCGCCATGGGTATGAGCGGCCAGGTGTTGTTTGCGGGGATGCCGGATTTCCTGAAACCCGCAATCAAATCGCGGCCGGTGCGGGCGACCATGAATGTCCTGCAGCATCCGGCCGTGGCGCCCTTCCTGTTCGTGGGGCTGCTCTATTTCTGGCTGATCCCCACCATCCATACCCGGGTGATGCTGGACCGGAACCTTTACGAGTTGATGAACTGGACCATGGCCCTGAACGGGGTGATGTTCTGGTCGCTGATCCTGGATAGCCGCGCCAAACCGCCGGCCCGGCTGTCGCATCTGATGCGCGCCATGCTGATCCTGGTTATCGAGCTGCCCCAGATGGTGCTGGGCGCGATCCTGTCACTCAGCGAGCATGATATCTATCCGGTCTACACCATCTGCGGCCGGGTGCTGGACATGACGGCGCTGAACGACCAGCATTATGGCGGGCTGATCATCTGGCTGCCGGGCACCCTGACCAGCTTTGCCGCCATGATCGTTGTGCTGGTGACCATGCGGCTGAATGAGGAGAAAGCAGAACGTGAAGCGGCTTAGTTTTTTGCTTTTGATGGCCAGCACGGCTGCGGCAAGCGCTGCGCCTTTCGACATCACCGACGCCTGGTTCCGCAGCCTGCCTGGCGGGATGCCGGCCGGCGGCTATTTCAACGCCCACAACAACAGTGACCGAGTGGTCATCATCAACGGCGTCCAGTCGGGCGCCTGCGGCATGCTGATGATGCACGAATCCTCGAACAAGGGCGGGATGAGCGGCATGGACATGGTGGACAAGGTCGTAGTGCCGGCCGGCGGCACCGTGAAGTTCGCCCCCGCCGGCTATCACCTGATGTGCGAGCAGCCCAGGATGAAGATCGGCGCCAAGGTGCCCGTGTCTTTTTCGCTCTCCAACGGCACAACCGTGGTTGTGGCGTTTCAGGTCAGGAATGCGGCGGGGAAGTGAACCGTGGCGCCCTCGCTCGCTGCGCTCCCGAGGGGCAGGCTTTTCTAGGCTCACGACGTTCGCCAAGAAAAGCTAAGCCAACGCGGCCGGCAAGTAACCGACTGGCTTTGCCTGTGGCCGCGCCGTGCTAGGGTCGCCCAAAAAGGGACGGGGCATGGCCGAACCACAACAACAAGAACAGGTTTTTGCCAAATGCGCCGGGCGGCTGATCCCGTTCCTGATGCTGCTCTATTTCTTCAACTATCTGGACCGGGTGAATGTCGGCTTCGCCGGCCTGACCATGAACCGGGACTTGGGGTTTTCGCCGTCGGTCTATGGCCTGGCCGCCAGCGTTTTTTTCGTCAGCTACGCGATGTTCCAGATTCCCGCGACCATGTTTCTGGAACGGCTCGGCGCGCGGCGTGCGGTCGCGGCGATCATGGCGGCTTGGGGAGCGGTGTCCGCGGCAACCTCGCTGGTCCATGAGCCGATCGGCTTTTATGCCGCGCGGTTTCTTCTGGGCGTGGCGGAGGCGGGATTTTTTCCGGGCATCATCCTCTATCTGACCTTCTGGTTTCCCCGCGAGTACCGCGCCCGCTTCACCGCCATCTTCATGACGGCCATTCCGCTGTCTTCGACCTTCGGCGGTCCGCTCTCCGGCTTCATACTGGGGCTGGACGGGGCAGGCGGATTGCGCGGCTGGCAATGGCTGTTCCTGATCGAGGGGCTGCCCGCCTGCGTGCTGGCTCTGGCGGTGGTGAAATTCCTGCCCGACCGGCCCGCGAGCGCGCCTTTCCTGTCGGCGGCCGAAAAACAGACCATCGAACGGCGTCTGGCCGCGGAACGGCCGGCGGCGCCTCCCAGCCCCTGGCCGGGTCTCTACGATCCGCGCGTGCTGTTGCTGGGCCTGGCGGGGACCGGGATCAATGCCGCAATCTTCGGAAACCAGCTCTGGCTGCCGCAGATCGTCAAGTCGCTAGGCTATTCCAACCTGACCACGGGTTTCATCGTCGCCATACCGTATATGCTGGGGATTCCCCTCATGCTGCTGGTCGCCCGTTCCAGCGACCGGCGCGGCGAGCGGATCTGGCACACCGCCATACCCCTGATAGTGACGGCGGCCGGATTCACGGTCGCGGCGATGGCGCACAATCCCTTTGTGGTGATCGCGGGGCTTTTCGCCGTCGTCTGGGGGCTGGTTGGCACCTATGGGCCCTATTACAGCCTGGCGTCGTCTTTCTTCGCCGGGCCCGCGGCGCCCGGCGCCATCGCGCTGGTGAACCTGATGTGCACGGGGGCAGGCGGATTCATTGGCCCCAATGTCGTGGGTTTGCTGAAGCAACAGACCGGCGGCTATGCCGTCGGCATGCTGGCGCTGTCGGCGGGTCTGGTGATTTCGGTCGCCCTTCTGCTGCTGCTGCGCCAGGTGATGGCGGGGCGCCGGGCGGTTTTGGACGGGGTGTAGTTATCTGCCGCTAGCAGGGCTCGCGGCGTTCGCCTATTCGGGCTTGTTGGAGCTGGGCCGGAAGAAGGGCAGGTCCGGATACTGGAGAAAGGGCCTGATCGCCTTGCCCCAGAGCGGGCCGACAAAGCCCACATAGGCCACGAACAGCGCCAGAGGGAGCAGGCCCCAGCCGGTCCAGCTCATCAGCTCCCAGCCTATGGTCGCGACATAGGGCACGCTAAAGAGAAATAGGCCCGTGAGCGCAAAAACGAAGATCAGGAATATCCAGCGCATGGCAGGCTCAGTGGGCGTCTTCCGCCTGTAGCTCCGCGTAGCTCACATGGCAATGGCCGCCATGCTTCTCGAAATATCGCTGGTGGCTTTCCTCGGCCTTCCAGAAGGCAGGGGCAGGTTCGATCTGGGTGACGATGGGCGTCTTCCACTTGCCGGAGGCCGCCACCCGGTCGCGGACCTCTTTGGCCACACGCTCCTGCTCCGCCCCATGGGTGAAAATCACCGAGCGGTACTGGGTGCCCACGTCCGGTCCCTGGCGGTTGCGCGTGGTGGGGTTGTGCATCCGGAAGAAGAGGTCGACCAGGGTCTCGTAGCTGACCTTGGCCGGGTCGAAGGTCACCTCGACCACCTCGGCGTGATAGCTGTCCCCGGCGCAGACCTGGCGATAGGTGGGGTTGTCGGTGGTGCCCCCGGCATAGCCGGAAACGGCATCGCTCACCCCCGGCACCTGGCGAAAGAAGTCTTCAACGCCCCAGAAGCAGCCTGCTCCGAATAGTGCCTTTTCCATGGACCGACCTTTCGATTTTCGCCCCCAATATAGGCACTGCACATGGCCGTTACAGCCTCACTGGACGATGCGCGGGGCAGGCGCAGCCGCTATAGAGGTGCATGAGCTTGTCTGATGTTTCTGCTGTCTTTTGGTTATCCACAGTTCTCATCTTTCACATGAGCCCTTCTGTCTATCCATATGGTTTTACCGACAGAATTCAGGCAGGGGAGGGGCCGGAATGAACGTTGTCATCATCGGCGCCGGGGTCGCCGGTCTGGGGATCGGCTGGCGCCTGCTGCAACAGGGTTGCGCTGTCACCATCCTGGAGCGCTTCCAGCCCGGCACCGGCGCGAGCTGGGCCGCGGCCGGGATGCTGGCCGTGACCGCCGAACTAGAGGATGCCGCCGAACCGGAACGGGCCCTTGCCCTGCGGGCCAGCACCCTGTGGCCGGGCTTTGCCGCCGAGCTGGAGGAGGCCAGCGGCCGGGCCGTGTTCCTGGCCTCCGACGGGGCCCTGCTGCTGGCGGCCGACGCTGCCGAGCTGGAGATGATGGCCGGCCGGGCCACAGGAGAGCTGAAACTGGTAGGCGCCGACGAGGCGCGGGCGCTGGTGCCGCTGCTGGCGGCGCCGGTCGGTGGCCTCTGGTCGCCGCGCGAGGCCCATGTCGACAACCGGGCCCTGAGCGAAGCGCTGGCCATCGCCGTGCTGAAGGCCGGGGGCACGATCCTGCCCAACGAGCCGGGGGTGCGGATCGAATGGCAGGACGGCCGCGCCGTGGGGGTGCTGTCGCCCTATCGCCGCTATGACGCCGACATGATTGTGGTGGCGGCCGGGGCCTGGAGCAGTCTGCTGGGCGAAATTCCTATCGCACCGGTGAAGGGTGAGGTGATCGCGCTGCAGCCGCCGCCCGGCGCCAAGCTGCCGGGACCGGTGGTGTGGGGCGAGGGCGTCTACTGCGTGCCCCGCCACGGCCGGCTATTGGTCGGCGCCACGGCGGAGGAAGCCGGTTTCGACACCAGCCTGACCGAACAGGGCCGGGACAAATTGCGCGGTGCCGCCGAGGCTCTGATGCCGGGCCTGAAAAGCTGGGACCTGGCCGATCATTGGGCGGGCCTTCGTCCCAAAAGTCCTGACGGTCTGCCGCTGCTGGGCAAGTTCGCTGATGGGCTTTATGTGGCCAGCGGCCAGTACCGCAACGGCATCCTCTTCACGCCGGCTATTGCGGACGAGATGGCCGCACTCATGCTGGGCAAGGCCAGCGTCATTCCCGATTTCGATCCAAGGAGATTTTCGTGAGCGAGTTTGTTGTCGATCCGGTCATCAAGTCCCTGACCCACACCCTGGCCGATTGGCCGCTCTGCCGGGTCTTTCTCTACAATGACAGCCGCTATCAATGGGGCCTGTTGGTGCCGCGCCGCCCCGGCGCCATCGAGATGTGCGACCTGGGGGTGGAAGACCAGCGCCTCTTGATCGCCGAGATCGCGCGCCTGTCGGAGCTGATCCGCCCGCTGCCCGGTGTGGAGAAGCTGAATGTCGGCAATCTGGGCAACATGGTGCCGCAGCTTCATGTCCATGTGATCGGCCGCCGGAAAGGCGATCCCGCCTGGCCGGGGCCGGTCTGGGGTCATAGCGACCCCTTGCCCTGGTCGGACCCGGAACATGCCCCGCTCAGCATCGCGGTAAGGAATGGTTAACCATAAGCGGCCAACGTGGCGGCATGCAGGCAGAAGCCGCAGCCGCCCCGTTATCGCTTCCCGAATCCCATGTCGTTTCGGCGCTGCGCAATGCCGCCGCCGTCACCGGATCGGACTTCCATTATCTGCTGGGCACCGCCATGCGGGAGTCCAGCCTCAAGCCCAATGCCCGGTCGCACACCTCGTCGGCGGCGGGGCTGTTCCAGTTTATCGACCAGACCTGGCTGGGCCTGGTGAAGGATCATGGCGCGCGCCATGGGCTCTCCGGTTTTGCCGCCGCCATCAGCAAGGATACGGCCGGCCGCTATCACGCGCCCGATGGCATGAAGGACGCGATCCTGTCCCTGCGCGGCGATCCCAACATTTCGGCGTTGATGGCCGGCGAATATGCCCGCAGTACCGAAGGCCAGATGCGCGCCAGCCTGGGCCGCGAGGTTTGCGGCGGCGAGCTTTATGCCGCGCATTTTCTGGGACCCGATGCCGCCTGCAAGCTGATCCGGCTGGCCGGAGCTGAACCCGGCGCCAGCGCCGCGGCCCAGTTTCCGCAAGCCGCGGCCGCCAACAAATCGGTTTTCTTCCGCCCCGACGGCAACGCCAAATCGGTACGCGAGGTCTATGACTGGGCCCTGCGTCAGCCGGGCGGCAGCGACACCTTGCGCACCGCCCCGGCGCATGCGCCTGATGGCGTGACGGCGCGCACCCAGGTCGTGGCGGCGCAGAGCGCGGAAGTGAAGATGCTGCTGGAAAGCGTGATCAACTGGCAGCCGCGTCACAGCATGTTCGGCAGCCTGCTGGGCGCCAATGATTCAACGCCCAGCTCGGCCATGAGTTTTGCGCCGGGCCTGTTGGGGCTGTTGTCGGACGCCAAGAACGGCGCTTGAAGTTCCCGTACGGTCGGAGCCGGAGACATTCTTAAGCGGCGCGCTTCAGAATTGCGGCTATGCGCCAGCTTCTTTATGCCAGCAATACCAGCCGCGATGTTTCAGATGCAGAGCTGGACGACATCCTGGCCGCCTCCCGGCGGAACAACACGGCCGTCGCCGTAACCGGAATACTGCTGTATGTCGAAGGCGGCTTCATGCAGGTGCTGGAAGGTGGGGATGTGGCTGTCAGTGCCGTTTACGAGCGCATCGCCAAGGACAAGCGCCACTGGAACACGCAGGTTCTCCTGGATCGGCAAGCGCCGCGCGCTTTCGCAGATTGGAGCATGGGGTTTGAGCGCCCCAAGCCGGGTGATGCCGGCATTTTCTCCATCACCCGTGACGCCATTGCGAGAAAACTCACGCCCGAAGCACCGCGCGAAATCATGACCCTGCTGACGACTTTTTATCGGGTCAATTCCAGCGATCGCAACGCCTGACATATCAGGGCCCAAGGCGGTAGAAGCGCGCCGCATTGCGCCAGAACACCGCCTCCTGATCCGTGACAGGCAGATCTTCCACCATCCGCGCCACCGCGCGTATCAGTTCGCCATAGCCGATGCGAAGGCCCGCCACCGGAAAATTGGTGGCGAAGATCGCGCGGGCAGGGCCAAAAATGGAAAGGGCCTCGCGGACGATGCGGCGGTTGGAGTCATAGTCCCAAGGCTGGTCCTTGAGGCCGAACTCCGAAATCTTCACATGCACGTTAGGCTCGCGTGCGAGCGTCTCCATCGCCTTGCGCCAGGCGGCGAGGCCGTCTTCGCTGCGGTCCCAGGGAAAGCCGGTGTGATTGAGCACCATCGGGATGTGCGGGAATTGCCGCGCTACGCCTGCGGCCTCGTCCAGATGCCACCAGGGCACGCGCAGGTCATAGCTGAGATTATACTGCGCCAGCCGCGACAGGCCGGTGAGCCAGGCCTCGTCGCGCATGGTGCCGGGGCCGCCGATGGGCTTGTCCAGGGGGCTTGCGGTGGTCACCGGCTTGGAGCGGATTCCGCGCACCAGCGGGAAAGCCGCCTGCTGCGCCAGCACCCCGGCAGCCTCGGGGGTGTGAAACCAGGCATGGGCCACGATGGCATTGGGAAAGCCGTGCGCCGCGCTGATGGCCGAAATCCAGCGCGTCTCGCCGACCTGGTCGTTGCGGTCCCATTCGGCTTCGCAATGCACCGTCGCCAGGACATTCAGTCCCGCGGCATCGCGCAGATAATCCGCAGGCAGATAATTGCGCTTGAGGCCGGAATAGTCGCCCATGAAAAAGTTGGGCTCGGGATGATCGCCCAGCCAGGGATGGCGGCGCAAGGCAAGGTCCCAGAGATGATGATGGGCATCGATCAGGGTCACCGCGCCGGGACTGTCGCTGATTTTTTTGCTGATAGTGGGCATTGTCACGGTTGATCTAGGGTTGCACCGGCATACACCGACTTAGTCGGCCGTCATATTTCGTGCCAGGTTGATCGTGGCAGACAAAAGCCTCTGCATCGACTTCCATCTTCCAAGCGACCGTAAAGGCTCCAGCCGCCAAAAGCACGACCGCGGCCAAAATCCAGAGGACGAGCCTATTTCGCACTGCGGTTATGCCTCCTCACGAGCCTTCGATGCTCTTCATGTCTCGCTGCCGTAATCATCGATCAACACCCTCGGCAGCAGGTGCACCAGGACCGTTGCCAGAACTAGCGCCGCGCCCAGGCTCAATATGGCGATGTCGGCCTGGCCCAGCTCTGTGCGCATGATGCCAATGATGGAGGGCGACAGCATGCCCGCCAGATTTCCCACGGCATTGATGGCGGCGATGCCCGCCGCGCTGGCCACGCCTTGCCAGATCCGGTTGGGAAGCGCCCAGAACAGCGAGGGAAAAGCCTGGGTGCAGATGGCGGCCAGGCAAAAGCCGGCCATGCTGAGGGCCACCGAGCCGCCGGCAAGCTGGAACAGGAAAAAGCCCGCCGCACCGGTCAGGAACATGGCGGTGAGGTGCCAGCGGCGTTCGCGGCTGCGGTCGGCGCTGATCCCGAACAGCACCACGCAGATCATGGCGCACAGGCTGGGAAGCGCCGCCAGAAGGCCCACCCGCATGGGATCGGCGATGCCCAGCTCGGCGATGAAGGTGGGCAGCCAGAAGGACAGGCCATAGGCGGCGTAGTTCAGCAGGAAATAGATCAGCATCATCATCCACAGCGCGGGCGCCATCATCAGGACGCGCAGCGATGGCGGGTCTTTCCGGTCCGCCTCGCTTGCCACTTCGCGGCCGAGAAAATCTTTCTCCTCCGCCGACAGCCAGGACGCGGTGGCGATCCGGTCGGGCAGGAAGGCGAGGATGGCAAAGCCCGCCAGCAGGGAAGGGACGGCTTCCAGCAGCAGCAGCCATTTCCATCCCGCCAGACCCAGAAGGCCTGAGCAGGTGGAAAGGATGAAGCCGGCGAGCGGTCCGCCCACCAGGCCGGAACCGGAAAGAGCCAGATAGAAGATGCCGAAGACCCGGCCAAGCCGGCGGGCGGGAAACCAAGTGCTGAGATAATAGACCACGCCGGGAATGAAGCCGGCTTCCGCCGCGCCCAGCAGGAAACGGATGACATAGAATTGGGTGGGCGTCCTGGCCAGCGCGGTCAAGGCGGTGGCGATCGCCCAGCTGATCATGATGCGGCTGATCCAGCGCCGCCCGCCGACGCGGATGAGGATCAGGTTGCTGGGGACCTCGAAGACGAAATAGCCCAGGAAGAAGAGGCCCGCGCCCAGGCCGAACACCGCGTCGGAAAATCCCAGATCCTGCGCCATCTGGGCGCGGGCGAAACTGATATTGACCCGGTCGATATAGGCAAACAGCCAGCCCGCCATGAGCAAGGGCAGAATGCGCCAGCAGGCGCGCGCGTAAATCCGGTCTTCGCCGATCGTTGCCATCCCCCGGCCAAGCTAAGCAAGCAGGGGATGATGGGCAAGGCGCCCGCTATTTGGGCAGCAGTTCGTCGACCCGCGCATCCAGTTCGGTACAGAGCGCCAGCGCGATCTTGTCGCCCGTGTCCTGCATCGCCTGCTTGTGGATCACCAGGATCGCATTGACATGGGCGTCAATCAGCGAAAGCGGCAGGGTGGCGCTTTCCGGCAGGTCGCCGATCATGCGTGACAGCGAGCCGGCCACCCGCGCGATCAGCGGATAATTGAAGGTCGCGGCCTGGCCCTTGATGTCGTGGGCGGCGCGCAGCAGCGAGGCGCGCGTGGCCGCATCCGGCTGCTGGCCGTAACGGGTGCGGGCGGCGACCAGAACGCCGACATCGTCGGCCAGCCAGTCGGCGAATTCGCTCTTCAGCGTTTCCATCGCCTGTTCGGCGCGCTTGACGGCGGCCATGTCCAGGCCTCCCGGCCCGCTGCCGGCCTTGGCCTTGAGCATGTTGGGCGGCATGAAAAGTTCGATCGGCTCACGTTTCATGGCTTACTCCGCGGCCTGCTGGGTGGCACTGGCGCTGCGGCGTTCGGGGCCGCGGTAATCGGCATCGCCACGGCGGCGCCGGCAAGGGCCGAAATAGGCGCCGGTGCGCACGTAAGGGCGGGGATGCTCGATCACCGCCACCAGCCGCTGCATCATGGTCTTGACCGAGACCGGCTTGGCGATGAATTCGTTGATCCCGGCATCGCGCGCCTCGGCGACATCCTCGATCAGGGTATGGCCGGTCAGCATGATCACCGGCACGAAGGGATTGGGACTCTGCGGATTGGTGCGGATCATGCGCGTCAGCTCGATGCCCGACATGCCTTCCATCATCCAGTCCATCACCACCACATCGGGATTGGCCTCGCGCAGGATGGCCCAGGCGCGATCGCCGTTTTCCGCTTCATAGATCTGGATGACACCGAAGGCTTGCAGAATGGTGGTGACGAGTTTGCGCATGTGGATGTTGTCATCCACCACCAGCACCTTAAACCGGTCGAAACGGTACCCGCTCATTCCCAGACGTCCCCGCGCGATTCTCGCGCCCTACCGCGTCCACGATAGCTTAATGCCCGTTAATGACGGGTGAAGGACCTTGCCCGAAATGCCTCCCCCGCGCGCGCGAAAGCGCGCTTGCATTGGGGGTTAAGGCCCGCGACCAGCGGGCCGAATGCCGTAGCTGGCCCACGGCCAGCGAAGGCCGGAGGGGGCATCAATCCGAGAATTGTTCCGCCAGGATGCGCTCGTCTAAATTATGACCGGCGTCATAAAGCAGGGTCATGGCGATGGCGCGATCCTCCATCACGTCAACGGCGGTAACATCGCGAACCTCGAAATCATCGGCCACGGCGCTGACGGGCCGCTTGCCGCTTTCCAGAATCTCGAAGCGCACCTGCGCCCTGTGCGGCAAGAGGGCGCCGCGCCAGCGGCGGGGGCGGAAGGCCGAGATCGGGGTCAGCGCCAGCAGGTCGGCATCAATCGGCAGAATTGGTCCGTGTGCGGACAGATTATAGGCGGTCGAGCCGGCGGGGGTGGAGACCAGGACGCCATCGCAGATCAGTTCGGAGATGCGCGGCTTGCCGTCCACCAGGATGCGGATCTTGGCGGCCTGGCGGGTTTCGCGCAGCAACGAGACCTCGTTGAAGGCGCGGGCTTCCACCGCGCGCGCGGCGGTATGCGCTGTCATCTTGAGGGGGTGGATCACCGCCTTCTCCGCCGCGGCCAGCCGTTCCAGAAGGTCGGCCTCATGAAACTCGTTCATAAGGAAGCCGACGGTCCCCTTGTTCATGCCATAGATCGGTTTGCCCGTGGCGGTGAAGGCATGCAGGGTCTGGAGCATGAAGCCGTCGCCGCCCAGCGCCACCACGATCTCGGCGCCTTCGGGGCCTGATTCGCCATAGCGCTTGCGCAGGGCCGCGGCGAATTCCTCCGCCTCTTTCATCGCGATAAAATGAAGCTTGGTCATGTCGGGCTCTGCAATTGCGGGCAGACTAGCACGCTTGCACAGAACGGCACAAAGCGCCGTTCAGGTGGCCGTGTCACGCAGTTCGTCCAGCGCGCGCTGGCGGGAAAGCTGCTTGAAGACCTGCGCCGCCACGCCTTGATCCGTGGTGCTGAGATTGTGCGGCATGCCATGGACCTGGCGCGACAGGTTGAACACCGTGGCGAAGACCGAGCGGTCGATGCCGGCGCCGTGACAGGCCAGCGCCACGGCACGCACGCCCTGCTCGTAAAAGATTTTCCGGAAGTGCGCCGCGTCCAGACCGACCAGGCGCGCAAAACCCAGATCGAACAGATCCATCTGGCCCTGGCTCAGCACCCGCATCAGGAAGCTGGGCCTGAGCTGGCCGCCCTGGGCCATCTTCTCGATCAGCCGACCGGCGCTGTCGCCCGGCGTTTCGCGGGGCGTTGCCGGCTCGTTCAGCACCAGGCGCACATGGCCGAGCGCGGCCTCCACCTTCTTGGGCGAGACCGAATAATTGGTGCGGATATAGGTCTTGAGCGCGTCCGATACCCATTCGCACATCTTGGTGGCGAGTTGCGGCGGCAGGTCGGTGCGGTGGGCCAAAGGCTCCTGCAGGCCGGTGAGCGCGCGCGATTTCTGCACCAGGGTCTCATAGGTGCTGCCGGAAATCTGGGCGGTGACGTTGCGCACCAGCGCCATCAGCACGCTCTCATGGCCGGCATTCACCAGCGCGTCGGTGACGGCGACGCCAATATGGGGCCGGGCGGCCACCGCTTCCTGATGGCCGATGTCGGACACCGCGATCAGCCGGAGCACATCGTCCTCGGTGAGGAGCGGGGAATTCAGAATCAGGGGGCGGGCGACCTCGATGCGATCGTCCACCAGGAGCAGGATCAGGTCGTGCGGGGCGGTGGCGTCTTCCGACAGGCGCTCGGCCAGGGCGATACGGATGGCCATTTCCACGTCGCGGGTGAGGCGGCGCAGGATCTCGCGCATCAGTTCCCGCTCGCGGTCGTTCAGGCCGGCGCGCTGGACGCGATAGAGCGAGGCCACGGCGAGATAGATTTCCTCGCGGCTGGCGGTGGCGCCCGGATTCACGGCAAGCTGGGCCAGGCGGCCCATGTCACTCATGTCGCGTGCGGTCAAAGCCACGGCTACCCCTTGCTTCTGCAACCTAGTGTCCCGATTCCGAAATTCGCATGATCTCCATATCGGGCTCTGGGCGAATTTCGGAATCGAAGGACACTAGTAACTCATTGATTCCTGGTGTCGTTATGGTTTCGAAGTTCGCCTTGAGGCCGATATCCAGAAATTGCGAACTTCGAAACCACGACACCAGGGACTGCTTTTGCAGCCACTTGTCGCTTATTTGTACGAAATGACCGTTAATGGCGGATTAAGTCTCTTGCGCGGGAGCGGCCAAAGATGTGCCGAGAGCCTGATTTTCAGAGGTGGAAACAGCCTGCGTTGCGTTGCGGCGAGATGATCCGCCAGGAGCCGCGCGAAGGGCGTATCGGCAATCGGCCGAGTGCGGCGACGCCGCGGGCGCCCGCCGCAACGCAACCCGAAGGGCCGGGGTCTTTTGCGTCGTGGGTTTGTCGAAAGGCTCGCCCGTATTCCCGATACGTGCCTCGCCTTTCTCCTGCCCGCGTCACAAAATCCCTCCGGCGCAGGCGATTCCACCCCGGAAAATCAGGCTCACCAACACATGACAAACAACAAATCCTTTCTCCTGGCCATCGACCAGGGCACCACATCCACCCGTGCAATCCTGTTTGACGGGCAGGCGCGGCCCGTGGCCAGCCATGCCATCCCGCTCAAACAGATCTATCCGGCCAATGGCTGGGTGGAGCATGACCCGGCGGAAATCTGGCAGGCGGCTTTGGCCTGCTGCCGGCAGGTCCTGAAGGGCCGCACAGCGGCCGAGGTGGCGGGCATCGGCATCACCAACCAGCGCGAGACCTCGCTGATCTGGGACAGGAAGAGCGGGGCGCCGCTCTATAACGCCATCGTCTGGCAGGACCGGCGCGGCGCCGCGCGCTGCGCGCAACTGAAGAAGCGGGGGCTCGAGGCCAAAGTCGCGCGCAAGACCGGGCTGCTGCTCGATCCGTATTTCTCCGCCACCAAGCTGGAATGGCTGCTGAAGAATGTGAAGGGTCTGAAGGGACGAGACATTGCCTTTGGTACCATCGACAGCTGGCTGATCTGGAACCTGACGCGGGGAAAGGTGCACACCACCGACGTCACCAATGCTTCGCGCACCCTGTTGTGGAATCTGAAGACCCGCGATTGGGACATAGATCTGCTCAAGCTGTTCGGCGTGCCGCGGGCGATTTTGCCGGAGGTCCGGGAAAGCCGCAGCGATTTCGGCGCCAGCGATCCCATGCTGCTGGGTGAGGCCATTCCCATCCTGGGGGTGGCGGGCGACCAGCAGGCCGCCAGCTTCGGCCAGGCCTGTTTCGCGCCGGGCGATGTGAAGAGCACCTATGGCACCGGCTGTTTCGCTTTGGTCAATACCGGCACCAAGGTGCCGCGCTCGCGCAATCGGCTGCTGGCGACCGCGCTAGCGGAGAAACAGTACGCCATCGAGGGCAGCATCTTCATCGCCGGCGCGGTGGTGCAGTGGCTGCGCGACGAGCTGGGCGTGATCGCCAGCGCGCCGGAAAGCGAGGCCCTGGCCAAGCGTGCAGGCCCCGCCGAGGGGCTCTATTTCGTGCCGGCCTTCACCGGACTTGGCGCGCCCTATTGGGATCCCGCAGCACGGGGCGCGATCCTGGGCCTCACGCGCGACACCGGTAAAGCCGAGATTGTACGCGCGGCGCTGGACGCGGTGTGCTTTCAGACGCGCGATCTTCTGGAAGCGATGCGCCGCGACATGGCCTCTGCGGGCCTCAAGCGCCTCAAGGCTCTTAAAGTAGACGGCGGCATGGTGGCCAATGACTGGTTCTGCCAGCGCCTCGCCGATCTGACCGGCTTGCCGGTGGACCGGCCTAAAGTGACGGAAACCACGGCGCTGGGCGCGGCCTATCTCGCCGGTCTTGGTGCGGGGCTGTTCCGTGATGCCAGAGACATTTCACGCCGCTGGGCGCTGGATCGACGGTTCGAACCAGTACTTAAGCGGGCAGAGCGTGACCGGCTCTATGCTGGGTGGATGCTTGCCGTTTCGCGTGTGCGGTAAGTAGAAATTGTATACACTTACAGTATAGTCGACATTGACAGTCTCGTCAGTCGCGCAGAATGTTGCTGCGGGGAGAGGGACATGGGGCAAGTCGGTATACGCGTCGAAAGCCTGCGCGCACGGCGAAAGCCGGAAAGTCTTGCGCGCCTGAAGCAAGCCGCGCGCAAACTGTTCGTCGAACGCGGTTACGACGCCACAAGGCCGCAGGATATCGCGCGCGAAGCGGGGCTGGGTCACGGCACCTTCTATCTGCATTACGCCGACAAGCGCGCCTGCTTTCTGTCCTTCGTGGATGATGCGCGCCGCGAACTGGATGCGCACTTACGCGACCGCCGCCGCGGCGCCACTTTGGAAGAGCGCATCGCCGTCACGCTGGAAGCGATGTACGACTATGCCGATCGTCATCCGGGTTTGCTGCGCGCGGCGCTGACCGATGCGCGGGTGATCGACGCCGGTGGCGAGGAGCTGCGTCCGCTTCTGACCCAATGGGGCGAGGAATGGGCGAAAGTGATTGGCGAAGCGGTGGCCGAGGGCAGCGCGCGCAACGGCTACGACGCCGCCATCATCGGCCAGGCCATTGTTGGCGCGCTCTATCAGACCGGATGCGAGGCCCAGCATACGGGCCGCTCGCGGGAGGCGCTGGTAAACAACCTGACGATCTTCCTCAGCCGGGCGCTGCGGCCGGATTGAATCGTCTCATTTGACGCTGGCGCCGGCCAGCCGCGCCACTGCGGACAAGGTGGTCTGCGCCGCATTCAGGCCCAGCCGGAAATCCTTGTCGTCATAGGTCGCGTAAACATCCGTGGGCTGGTGCCATTGCGGGTCCCAGCCGGCGCCGACATGGGCGCCGCGCTCATTCTCCCGCACGCTGATCGAAGCCACCGAATCCTGGAATTCATGGGAGTCGGTGTTGGACATGTGGCTGCCGATATTGGCGGGATAATCCGTGGCGTATGTCTCGTTGGCGGCCTGCAGCGCAAAGGCCAGGTCGCGCGAGGCGCCGGCGAACTTGGAGTCCGCCTGGAATTCGACATTGACGTCGGCTTCCGGGCGCTGGACGGGGCTCAAGGATCCGTCGGGGCGCGGCATGCCGTGGTCGAACAGCATCATGTCGTGCTGGATCATCCCCAGCCATCGGGGTTCGGGATAGCGGCCCGAGCCGGCCGGCATCTCCTGGCCCTGCAGCTTTTCGCGCTGGGCGACATAGGCATGGGCGCCGTTCAGCCCGGTCTCTTCATTGTTCCACAGAATGAAGCGGATCGAACGGTCGGTCCGCACATCGGCGGTGGAGAAGATGCGCGCCAGCTCCATCACCAGCGCGGTGCCCGAGCCATTGTCATTGGCCGCCTCGCCGAAACCGATGCCGTCCATATGGGCGGCGACGATATACATCTCGCCGGGATGGGTCGTACCGATCTTGGTGCACCAGACTTCCTGGCGCTCGCCCGGCACCGCGGGCGGAGTGTCCAGGGCGCGGATGCGGACATCGGGCTGCTTCATGGGATCGTAATTGACTCCGGCGGGCTTGATGACGCCGCGCTGGCGCGCGCCGCCCACGCCGAATTCCGGCTTGCCGCCTTCGGCCTGATGGAGTGTCGAAGCGCTCAACACCCGGTGCGGCGGCTCGTCGCCGAACTGGTAGGTCAAGCGCTCGGTATTGGTGCAACCATAGCTTTTGAGCTGGGCTTCGATCCAGTCGATGGCGTCGCGGTTGCGCTGGGTGCCCTGGCGGCGATCGCCGAAACGCGTGAGGCCCTTGATGGCGGCCTTGTAGCGTTCCAGATCCAGCCGCTGCACCAGCACGCGCACGGGGTCCGCCGGTTGCTGGGCGGGGGCGGGCAGGGACAAGCCCAGCAGCGCGGCCGTCAGGGCCAAGCCCTTGCTGACATTATGCATGATGTGTTCCGCCCGGTATGCAGCCCACAGCCTGACAGGATGCGCGCGGCTGCGACAGAGGGGACGGTGGTTCGGTGGTTTCGGCGTCGCTCATCATCAGTCTTGCGACGATTGCGGATCGCCAGCGCCGCCACGGCCGCCTTCCAACCAGCGCGCAAGCCCGGGTGTCGTGGCGCGCGCCATGATAGCCTCGTAGCGAGCGACATCTTCAGGTGTCAGATATTCACGCCAGCGCCCGCTGCGGCCCTGGTTGATGAACCTGTCGGCGCCGCGGTCGAAAACGCGTTCAAGCTTGGGAAGAAGCGCGTTGCCGTCTTTTTTCATCGACTCGAACTGAGCCGCCTCGACCAGGGGCGGCATCAGGGCTGGCGGTATGGCGATGCCGAGGAAATCGGCGATCCGCTGCATTTCCCCCGCCAGATCCTGCTTCAGATCGTTGTAGTGGACGAAAAGAAGATTGGGCCGGCGCCGCTCGCGCCAAAAGGATTCCTCGAAGCCAAAGAAGAAGGGTCCGAAGCGGCTTGCGGTGGGCTGGCCCTGCGCCTCGATCTGGCTCTCCAGTTCCCCGAACCATTGCACCAGATAATCGCGCGGATTCTCGGGCCGGGGCGGGGGAGGGCCGGCGAGCGTCTCGCCGCGCTCCGCGGCGACGGCCCGCGCCTGGGTGGCAATGTTGGCGCCGAATTCCGGCGTGAACCCGCTCTCATGGTTCTGCCAGGAAAGGCGCGCATCGCGTCCGTCGCGGCCGACATGGATATATTTGACCGTGTCCCAGACGGGCAGGGCATCGAACGGAAGGTGGGACTTGATGTAGCGGCGGTGGGTCTGCGCCTTCAAGGTCGCCAGATCGTCCTCGATGGAATTGAAAATGGTGGAATCCAGCCAGGGCGAGATGTCCATGAAGGGCCGCACATCCGGCGACTGATGGACCAGGAGGTCGACGATCCGCTGTGTCCAGGTCGTTCCGCATTTGGCGAAGGTCGCAATGACAATGTCGTTGTCGCGCGGCTCGAACCCGTTCCAGCGCCGGCTGTCGGTACGGGTGTCCTGACCACTTTTTCGGGCGCGCGAAGCAATGTCGCCATGTCGGTCTCCAAATCCGGTTTTCTGATTTCACGTGAGCCCCAGCAGCCTGAGCGAAGTCGCTTTCCAGGCGGGGGTGAAATACAGCCATGCCGCTGCAAGCTCGTTGGCGAGAATCCACGCGGCGCCCGCCACATAGGCCGGATGCAGGCGCCCACGCGTCGCCAGGTCATAGGCGCCGAGCAGCACGATCGGAATGTCGCCGCCCAGATTGTAGGCGATGAAGAAGCCCCAGAAGGTGTGCGCTCCGGCCTCTCCGATGGTGAGCAGCCACAGGCGCGCGAACCCGGCCGTGCTGAGATAGAAGAGGGACAGCAGCATCAGCCTTTTGTGCGCCGGGGGATCGCGGCGCAGAAGGATCGCCGCGCCGGCCAGGGTGGCGAAACCCAGCATGTCGGTCAGATTGATGCTGATGAAGCGCGGATTGTGAGAACTCGACAGCGCCATGGCCTGGCGCTGTATCGTCCAGGCCGTTGCCAGCGCGACCACCACCATGACCGGAATCAACCAGGCCATCGCCAGCCCCAGGCGGCGATGAATATCCAGACGGTGACCACGAACCAGCATCATCTGAACGGTCATCAGGACCAGCCAGCCGGTGAAGAGCAGGGCATGCACATGCACGATCAGCGGATAGGCGCGCGTCGAGTTGCGGATATGGTCGATCACGTCAAGGCCGAAACCGCCGATGATCCCCATCCAGGTCAGCAGCAGCAATGCGAGAAAGGTGTTGCGGTCGGCCGGATGCTGTGAGGCGAAGGGCGTGGGCGGCGGTCTGGTTCTGGCAAGGGCTTCAACACTCATCTGGCTGTCCCTTCAGGATTTCTGCCGTGCGGCGAGTTCGGATTTTTCCGCCCGCGTCAGATCAAGCTGCGCCGCGCGGGCGAATTGCGCCTTGGCGTCGGCGGGCTTGCCGGCATAGGCGAGAGCCTCGCCCCACTTCAGATGCAGCCGGCCCCAATTGGGGGCGTATTTGTTCGCCTCCGCGAATTTCGCCAGCGCCAGGTGCGACTGGTTCGTGGCCATCAGCGCTTCGCCCCAACCTTCCAGCGGATCGGCGAAGTGAGGACCTTTCTGGTGGGCGAGCTTGAACTTCTCGATGGCCGCATCGGGCTGACGATCCAGCAGGGCGCGGCCCCAATCTTCATAGGCAAAGGGAATGGAGGGCCCGTCATGGACGGCACGCGCGAACCAGCCATCGGCCCGCGCCGCTTGTCCCGCGAGCGCGGCGATGACACCGCGCGTACGCACGCAGTCATAGCAATCCATCGGCGTGGCGGCGATCACCGCCTCGGCGCCCGCGATATCGCCGGTTCGCGCCTTTGCCAGCGCTACCCAGGGGCTCAGTTGCACAGCGAAGCGCAGCTTGGGGTCCTGGTCCGGCATCCGTTGGAGGACGGATTTTTCGGTCGTCGCTTCCCCGGTCAGGACCGCCGGCCAGTTTTCCAGAATGCCTTCGACCTGAAACCGCGTGATGGCCAAGAGAGCGGCGGCCCCCGGCCTGGACGGGGCGGGTATCTTGTCCAGCCAGGCCCTTGCGCCGCTGTCATGCTGCGCGGCCAGGAACAATCCGGCCTCACGCAAGGCGTTGACCGGAGCAAACCGGGGCACGCCGGCGCCGGTCATCTCCGCGCCGATCCGGGCCAGGCGAATGCCTTCTGCGTAATCGCCCGTGAGCTGCGCGCCGATGATCTGGACGGCATTGCGCACGCTGGTGGCGGCGCCGGGCAGCCAATCCGAGGAACCCCGCTCCAAGGTCAGCAGCGCACCAGGTATCAGAGCGAGCGCGGCCTCGGGATGACCGTACTCCTGCTCCGCGCCGACCGCGTTGGTATAGCCAAGCGGGTTGCTGGGATCGGTCTCGCGCACCTGGCGCAGCAGCGCCAGTCCCTTGGGGCCGTCACCCAACCGGTTGAAGAGGATGGCGAGGGTGTTCAAGGTTTTCGCCCTGACTTCGCGAGGCTGCGCGGGATCATCGGCCAACCGCTCCAGGATCGCGCGGCCTTCGGCAACCCGCGTGGAGCCCGGGTTCACCAGATGTCCGGCAAGGCGCATCGGCTCCGTCACCTCGACGACATGCTCGCCCGCTTTCTGGATCAGGCTGCCCCATCCGGCATCCGGCCCGGCATAGGAGACGCCGTCGCCACCCGCAATACGGACCGTTACCGCCAGACCTTCGGGCGTGCGCACGATCTCGCCGCCGACCATGGTCTCGTGGCCCAGCCATTCGCGCAGGAAACGGTAAACCTCGCCCACCGATATGCCGGTCTCGGGTATTTCCACCTTGATGTCGTTGGACGAGTTGCGGGAGACCGCCTGCTCCTGGACGACCGAGTTCAGGAGAGACTGCGCGACGCGGATCTCGTCGAGCAGCTTGCTTGCCACCACCTCGCCGTTGATGCCGCGCGCTGCCAGATCGGGCGGCACCGAGAAACTCTGGATGACAAAGCCATCGGCATGGGCGGCGCTCCACACCATGAGAGCCAGCCCCGCCACCACCGCCAGCGCCAGCAAACCCAGCGAGGCTTCAAACGCGGTCTTGATCCAACCGCTGAAGCGACGCTGGCGCAGGTGCGAGATTTCATAAGGCTCGCGCCGGTGGATCTCCTCCATCTGGAGTTCGAGAAAGGCGTTGGCCTTGTCGCGGCTGGCCCCAGTCATCGCCAGGGAGACGGCGAGGGGATCGCCATGTTCCGCTGCGCCGGGTTCTGTCTCTTCAGACATGATTGGCCCTCGCCAGTTCGGATTTCTCGGAGGACGTGAGATCGAGGGCGGCGGCGCGGGCGAACTGGGCCTTGGCTTCGGCTGGCTTGCCGGCATAGGCGAAGGCCTCGCCCCATTTCAGATGCAGCCGGCCCCAGTTGGGGGCGTATTTGTCGGCTTCCGCGAACTTGGCCAGGGCCAAGTGCGACTGGTTCTTGGCCATCAGCGCCTCGCCCCAGCCCTCCAGCGCATCGGCGAAGTGCGGGCCTTTCTTGTTGGCGAGCTTGAATTTCTCGATGGCCGCGTCCGGCTTGCCCTGGGCCAGCAGCATCGAACCCCAATCGGCATAAGCGAAGACGGAGGAAGGCGAGGCCGCCACCGCGCGCGCGAACCAGGTTTGCGCCCCGCCCCAATTGCCTTGCAGGGCATCGACATTGCCGCGCATGTCCAGGCACAGATAACAGTCGACGGGCGTGGCATCGATCGCGCGGTGCGCGGCGGCGAAATCGCCGGTCCTGGCCAGGGCATAGGCCAGCCGCGGCATCGCTCGCGTCGCGGTGGTCAGGTTTAGAAAGCGCGGTGCGTCACCGGTTTTCGGTGCGTTGCCGCTTTGCTGCCCAGCCAGCAGATAGGCCCGGGCGGATGCAAGCGCGGCCGGCCAGTCCTCTGCCGTGACCGCCGCGAAATAGTGTGCCCGCTGCCGTTGCACAGGATCGGCCGGTCCCTCTGCCGCCGCATTGGCGATCAAGGTCCGGCTGAGCGTCTGGTCGTGGAGGCGCGCGGCATATTCCGCCCGCTTCACGTCCGCGCCGACCTGGCCGCCCCCAGCGGAAACCGAACAGCCGCGATAGCAGGGAGCTGACAGGATCGTCTGGAAATCGCCTGCCGCTATACTGCGCTGGTTGGCCGCTTCCTGCTTGGCAAATTCGACGCCATTGGAATTTCGCCAGGCCGGTTCATCTTCTTTGCGTTTGGTTGCAATCTCTTTGGCCTGGGCAATCGCTTCCTCGTCGTGACCCAGCTCCTGAAGCAGCCGCATCAACTGATAATGGCTGGCCGTGGTTTTGGGATCGATGGTGATGGCGAGTCGCCCCTGCGCCATGGCAAGCTCCAGATCGCCGACCGTATAGAATGTCATGGCCGACCGCAGGGCATAAGCGTTGGACAGCTCCGCCGGCGTCTTCGCCAGTTGCGGCAGGCGTGCCGCGGCCGCCACGCTGTCGGCGGCGCGCCCCTTGCCGTCGAGATAGAGGACGTAATTTATCGGATCGACCTGCGCGAAGATTTTTTCCGCGGCCTGGTCTTCCAGTTTGTCCAGTTCTTTTGCGGCGCCTTGCAGGACAAAGGCGTCACCGCCATCCAGCGCTACGGTGAGCGCGATCCTGCCGTCGCCCATGTCGCGCAGATTGCCGGTGAGACGCCTTTCATGCCCCAGCCACAGTTTCAGGTAGCGCCAGGCCTGGGTGAGGGAAATGCCGGTTTCCGGGATTTCGGCCTTGATCTCCTGGCTGCGGTCCTGGCTGACATCTTTGGATCGCTTCAGCGAAGCCCCATTGGCGACATCGCGGATGGCCGCAAAACGGGTGGTCAGATCGTCGGCCAAGACATCCGCTGTCACACCGCTGGCTGCGAAAGCGGGCGGGACGGAAAAGGCATCGACCACCAGACCTTCTGCCTGGCTCGCCTCCCACACGGCCAGCGAGATAGCGCCGAGCACAAGGGCGCCAACCGCCACAAGCATAAGGCGCGTGGCGCCTTTCATGCGGTCCTCGAACCGGCGCCAGCGCAGATGCGCCAGCTCCAGTTCGGCTTCCTCATGGAAATGGGTGTCCTGCGCCTTCAGGCGGGCGATCTGCAGCGCGGTCAGGCGGCGCTGGTCGCGCAGAAAGCCGTCGGCTTCTTCGCGGCTGGCGCCGCCCAGCGCCAAGGCAACGGCCGCCGGGTCGGGTGTTTCGCCGCCGGCTCGCGTCATCGATTCAGGCTCGGCCAGGTCTTCGGCTTCCTCAGCCATGCGGTGCTCTCATCAGTTCTGATTTTTCGGATGGCGTGAGATCGAGGGCGGCGGCGCGGGCGAACTGGGCCTTGGCGTCGGCGGCTTTGCCCGCATAGGCGAGGGCTTCGCCCCATTTCAGATGCAGCCGGCCCCAGTTGGGCGCGTACTTTTCGGCCTCGGCGAATTTCTTGACCGCCAGGTGAGACTGGTTCTTCGCCATCAGCGCCTCGCCCCAGCCTTCCAGTGGATCGGCGAAGTGCGGGCCTTTTTTGCTGGCCAGCTTGAACTTTTCGATCGCCGCGTCGGACTGGCCGCGCGCGAGAAGCGCCATGCCCCAGTCCGTGAAGGGAAAGGGCGTGGAAGGCGCGTCCTGCGCGGCGCGGGCGAACCAGGTGTCCGCCTCAGCCCACTTCTTCTCAATCGCCGCAATGCGGCCGCGAGTTCGAAGGCAGACGCTGCAATCGGCCGGCGTCTTGTCGATCTCCGCATCGGCTCCCGCAAAATCGCCGGCCAGCGCCAGCACCGTGGCGATGGCGGGCCGTATGGTCCTGGCATTGAAGTAGAAGCCGTAGGGAAGCCGCACCCGCGCGTTTTCGAGGGCTGCACGCATGGTCATGAACGCCTGCACATGGCCCAGGGTGAACTCGTTCCAGGCTTCATAGGCGGCACGCGCAGCGGAATCGCCGGGCCGGTCGATTGCCGGCAGATCGGCAAATGCGTCGCGCATGGCCGACCCATCATGCAGCCCCGCGAAGGCCGGCAACTGCAACAGCCGGGCCTGGATGTGCGTTCCCGCGACGTCGGGAAGTGTCGCTGCCCGACCGCAACTTTCCACCGCCTGCTGGTAATCGCCTTTGAGGCCGGCGCCGTAACATTCGATCAACGGCCGGATCGTGGTCCAGGACGCCTCGCTGATGTCGGGATCGCGCTTCAGCTTGAGGGCGGTCTCAGACGCCGTCAGCGCCGCCTCGTCATGCTGGGCCACTTTTTCCGCCCGGCCCAGGTTGAAATAGCTCTGCGCCGAATCGGGGCGCATGGCGATGGCGGCCCGCGATGCCTTTTCCGATTGCGCGAAATCGAACTCAGCGGCGTACATCGTGACCAGGCCGTTCCAGGCCCAGAACCGGTCCAGGGGAGAGCCGTTGGCGATCAGGTTCTTCTGGGCCGCTATGCCTTCTTCGGGGCGGCGGCCCTGGTTGAAGACATACTGCGCATACCGATAGGGCTGGGCGGCGCGAAAGATCGCTTCCGCTGTCTTACGCAAAAGCTCGTCGAGCTCGGCGTCGCCGCCCGTCACGGTCGGTGCGATATCGCTGCCGACGCGCGCTGTGACGGCGATCCCCGACTGGGTCCGATAGACCGCGCCGGTGATATGGGTCTGATGCCCTAGCCATTCGTGCAGGAAGCGGTTGAACTCGCCGATGGAAACGCCGGTTTCGGGTATCTCGACCTTGATGTCCTTGTCCCAGTTGTGGGTGAAGCTGGAGGCATCGCGTGCCGAGACGGATATCGACTGGAATAAAGTCAGGTTGGCAAGCAACTGGCTGGCGACGACTTCGCCGCTCAGGCCGCGCGCGGCAAGATCGGGCGGCACCGAAAAGGCCTCGATCACCAGGCCGTCATCATGCGCGGCCTCCCACACCGCCATCCCCACGAAGCATGCAGCGGCGAGGCCCACGCACAAGGTCGCCAGCCGCAAGGCCACGCCCAGCCACTTCTCAAAGATGTCGAGATGTATCTGTTTGAGCTGTTCGTGAATGTGATGGCGCTGGTCGCGCAGAAAGGCGTCGGCTTCCTCGCGGCTGGCGCCGGACAGCGCCAGCGACAAGGCGGCGGGGTCCGGGGTTTCGGCTGCTGCTGCGACCTCTTCAGACATGGGGCGCGCCTTATTGCGGACCGGAAGAAAGCGCGGATTTTTTCGGCGCAGCGCCGGGACCGGGCGGCAGCCAGGCCGGTCCGCCTTCCTCCCACTGATTGTCGGTCAGCTGCTCGAGGCCGGCACCGTCCGCCCGCATCAGGAAAATCTCGCCATAGGGCTGCGGCGCGCCGGAATAGGGCGCTTCGTCCTTGAAGCCCTTCATAGAGCTGGTGAAGAGCAGATGCTCGCCATCCGGCAGCCAGGCCAGATGGGCGTGATTGCCGCGAACATGGGTGAGCTGTTTTTCGCCCGATCCGTCCGGCTTGATGGTGAAGACCTGGAAGTCGCGGCCCAGCCGCCGGACAAAGGCGATGCGATCGCCTTTCGGCGACCAGAGCGGGAAATTGTCCCAGACACTGGTCAGTTTGGTCACGGACTTGTCGGCCAGATTCATGACCCTGAGGCCCAGGCCTTCTGGCCCGATGGTGCGGTAGACAATGTGTTTGCCGTCCGGCGCGAAGGAGGCGAAGGCGTTGTTGTTGGCGCCGGTGGTCAGCTCGCGATAACCGCTGCCGTCCGCATTCAGGATGGCGACCCGGGCGCCGCCATTGACCGGATCGAAACTCTTCTTGTTGCCGACGGTGAAATCCAGGAAGCCGGTGAAGCGGCCGACACCCGCGACGATCTGTTTGCCATCCGCAGACCATTGCGGCGCCAGGATCAGCTCGTCGCGGTGCAGGATCGCGTGCGCCGGCTTTCCCTCGTCGATGACCACCAAGTCGGCGTAATGGCCGTCATACCGCATGGTGGCGATGCGGCCGGTGCTGCTGACCGACGGCAGGAAGCTGGTGGAATAGAGCTCGAACCTGGTGTCCTTGCTGAACACCCGCATGGGTTCGGACGGGCCCCGGCCGGAGAAGCGGCTGTAGACGACGTGGCTGCCGTCGGGCGACCAGGACGCCACGCGGATATCCGCGCCCTTGGGCCCATGCTTGCCGCTCGCGTAATAGAGGCCCTGTTCGGCGCCGTCGCGGCGCAAATAGCCGATCTCAGTGCCTGCAAGAGGGAAGGGCGCTTCCTTCAGGCCCGGGCCCGCGGCCAGCGGCTTCATCGCGCCGGTTGCGATGTCTATGCGCACCAGCTCATTGGCGGCCGGATCGTTGCCCACCCTGTTTTCCCAGGTGTCCTGGCCCTTCATGCAATAGGCGATCAGGCTTTTGCCGTCGGCGGCCCATTTGGGTGAGCCGCAGAAATTTTCGTCCTTGGCTGTCAGCCGCTTCAACCCGCTGCCGTCGGGATGGACGAGAAAGATGCTGGCGATATGCAGCCTTTCCCACCGCCCCTTGGCGTCGGGAAGATCGCTGTCGCGGTCGGAGGAAAAGGCGATCCATTGCCCGTCGGGCGACCAGGCGGGCCGGAAGTCACCGCCCTGGCCTGTGGTCAGGGCGTGCTGCTTGCCGCTGGCCAGGTCCAGCAGCCACAGATTGGCAAAGCCGTCGGCGCGACTGGAAACAAAGACAATCTGTTTTTCATCGGGCGAGAAAGCGGCCTGATCGTCATAGGCGGCATTGTCGGTCAGGCGCTGAAGGCCGGTGCCATCGGCGCGCACGCGATAGAGATCGGCCGAGCCGTTGCGCTCGGAGGTAAAGGCGATCCAGCCGCCCTTGGGCGACCAGGCGGGGTCGTAATCCAGCGACGTGGTGGCAAGCAGGGCGCGCTCGCCGCTGCCATCGGCCTGTGCAACGAACAGCGCCGCCCTGGTCGGTCCGATGCGCGAAAGCAGCACGCGCTCGGCGGCGTTGGCGAAAGACGGAAACAGCAGGGTGAAACAGCAAGCGGCAAGCCAGACAGCGCGCATGACGATATGCCCCCGAATTCAAGGAATGGACCGAAACTCCGATTTTGCCGATGACATGCGTCTGGGGAGGCCGGCGACGCACGCCAGCCCTATGGGATCAAGCCTTCTGGCTGTTCCACCCAACACCCCGGCCCCCACCGCGGATTTGGTGCGGATTCAGGCACATCCGGGTAACGCTGGCAACACGGTCGGGCGGGGCAAAGGCCTTAAAAACACTGCCGGATCGCCGTATCCAACCGTCACGAAGCTGACAGATGCGTCAGGCTCGCAACAAGGGCGGCAGTTGACGTGCAAAGTCCGATGCGCGCTCGAAGGCGTGGGCCAGCTTCAGGCAGTCCATCTCGTGATGAATCGGCGCGACGATCTGAATCCCCATGGCGCGGCCGCGTGGATCGAAACCGGCGGGTACCGCCAGGGAAGGACAACCGGAAAGACTGACCAGGCAGGTCGCCTTCATCCACTCATGATAGGTCTGCATGGTGTGGCCGGCGATCTGGTGCGGCCAGTGTTCGTTGATGTCGAAGGCAAAGGTCTGCGCGGTCGGCATCACCAGAAAGTCGAAGCGCTCAAACAGGCGCCGTACGCTGTTGTACCAGCGCGTGCGGGCGGCCGAAGCGCCGCTGATGTTGAAGGCGGTCAGCTTCATGCCGCCCTCGATCTCATAGATCGCTTCGGGCTTGAGCAGCGGACGGGTCTTCGGATTGTCGTAATAGACCTGCAGCGAGGAGCCCTGCTGCCACTGGCGGATGGTGACGAAGCTTTGCCACGCCGCATCCAACGCGCCGTCGGGCAGGGCGTTTTCGACATGGCAGCCGATGGATTCGAACTGCTTCAGCGCGCCGCGGGCGACATCCAGCACGCCGGCCTCGTACGGCGCCCAGCCGCCGAAATCGCTCAGCCAGCCGATGCGCTTGCCTTTCATGTCGGCATCGAGGGGTGCGCGGAAGCGCGAACCTTCGCCATCCGGCGACAGGGGTGCGCGAGGATCATGGCCGGCCATCACCGACAAGAGCAGCGCCAGATCGGAGATGTTTCGCGCCATCGGACCAGCGACGCTGATCGACGGCAGCCAGACATCCTCGCCCGCCACCGGCACGATGCCGTGGCTGGTGCGGAAACCGCAGACATTGTTCCAGCCGCCGGGATTGCGCAGCGAGCCGCCATAGTCGCTGCCGTCAGCCACGGGGAGCATGCGCAGCGCCAGCGCCACCGCGCCGCCGCCGGTCGAGCCGCCGGCGGAGAGTTTGGCATCCCAGGCATTGTGGGTGGCGCCATAGACGGGATTGTAGGTGTGGGAGCCGAGCCCGAACTCCGGCGTGTTGGTTTTGCCGATGAAGATCGCGCCCGCCTTGCGGATGCGTTCGACATGCAGCGTGTCGGCGGGGGCTATGAAGTTCTTCATGATCGGCGAGCCCATGGTGGTGGGCAGGCCCTTGACGTTCGACAGGTCCTTCACCGCATGGGGCAGGCCGTGCAGCGGGCCCATATTCTGGCCGCGCGCCAGTTGCGCGTCCCGCTCGCGCGCCTGGGCCAGCAAGCCGTCGCGGTCTTGCAGCGCGACGATGGCGTTCGCCTTGGGATTCAGTCTGGCGATGTGATCGAGATAGGCGGTCATCACCTCGACGCAGGAGAGTTTCTTGGTGGCGATGTCGGCGGCCAGCGTATGCGCATCCATCATCACGATGGAGGAGGGTGCGGCCTTGGCGGCACCAGTCGAGGCGATCATGGCAGCGGCTCCCGCTTCAAGGACCATGCGGCGGTCAGGATCATTGTTCATGGCTCCAGTCCCAGCGCCCTGGCCGGATTGGCCTTGGCCATGGTGCTGATGTCAGTCACCGAAAGTCCCAGCGCGTGCAGCTTCTGCATGTACTCCAGCATGCCCGCGGTCGGCAGCGGCCGTGGATAGGGTCGCGCGCCGCCCAGATCGGTGGAGAGGATGCAATGCTCCGGTCCCACCGCCTTGATCCAGTTGGCGTATTGCTCCAGCGTGGTCTTGCCCTTGCTGTCCAGCACCGCGCCATAGACGAATTCGATATAACCGCCGGCCTTGGCGAATTCCTGCGCCTGGGCCACCGACAGGTTGGTGGGTCCGGTCATGCCATGGGTCGCCACCACATGCTGAATGCCGCGGGCGCGTGCTTCCTTGACCACCATCAGCGCTTCTTCGGCGGAGACATGGCCGGTCTCCAGCATCAGTTGTTTGCGGGTGGCGATGTAATCCAGCAGCGCCAGCACCGAGGGCAGCAGCTTGCCGTTCTCGGATACTTTGACTTCCGGGCCCTTGCCCTTCTGCTGGTTCTGGGCGTCGAAGGTTGGCAGCCAGACGACGCGGCCATAGCCGCCCTTCATGTCGGCCATGTGCTTGACCGCTTCGATATTGATGCCGCCCACCGCCAGGTCCTGGGTGATGCCGCCCAGGGCTTCGAAGCCGGGCACGACCTTGTGCACCATATAAGCGAGGGAGGCGGTGTCTTCCCAATGGTTCTTCAGCACAATCGCGCGCATGCCGGCGGCCTTGGCCTGGCGCGCCACATCGTCGGCGTCAATGACGCGCGGGGCGCTGTCGGGATCCTGGTGGACATGGATGTCGATCGCGCCCTTCAGCGAGATGGTGTCGTTCTGCGCCAGCGCCGGTGAAGCGCAGAGAAGCAATGCGGCAAGCAGTACGGTTGTCTTCATCCCCATCCCCATATGTCACGGCCGTTTGGGCGGTGCGTTATGTAATCGCGTCCTTGTCGTAAGTGGCCCAGAAGATCAGGCCGAAGGCCACGATCAACCCGGCCGCCACCAGGTGACGCAAGCCGCCCGCGATGAACTTCTCCGCGGCAAAGCTGCCGCCGAAGCAGACCAGGGTGACAACCGCGCCCTGCCAGCTGGCAATGCCGGTGCCGCCACCGGATTCGTTCTTGGGTCCGAACCAGGAGCGCTCCATCACGACGGATACCACTCCAACAACCGCACCTCGATGCCGGTGCCGGCCAGCGCTGCCTTGAACTGGTTTATGTCCTGGCCCTTATAGTGATAGGGGATTGCCACCTTAGGATGGAACGCCTTGACCGCATCCGCCGCCTCGGTGGGCGTCATGGTGTAGGGCAGGTTCATCGGGATGAAAGCGACATCGATGTTCTTCAGGGCGCGCATTTCCGGCACGCCTTCGGTGTCGCCGGCGAAATAGAAATTCTTGCCGCCATAGCTCAGCACATAGCCATTGCCGCGGCCCTTGTCGTGGAAGGGCTGGCCGCTCGGCTGGTTGTGCGTGATGTTGTACATGGGCACCGCGGTGATCTTCCAGCCATGCCAGTCGGTGGTGGCGCCATTGGCCAGGGCCTTGGCCTGGGTGATGGTCTTGGCCACCGCGGCGGGCGCGATCACCACCGTGCCGGCATTCGACAGCGCCTTCACGTCATCGGCGTCCATGTGATCGCCATGAATGTCGGTGATCAGGATCAGGCCGCCCGGCGCCATGCCGTCGATCTTCGCCGGCTTGGCCGGATCGATATAGATGGTGTCGCCGCCGGCGGTGATGCGCGCGGTGGCGTGATAGATCGGCGTGATCGCGACCGCGCCCTTCGACGTGGCGAAGGTCTGGGTCTGGTCGGCGGCGAGCGCAGGCAGCGCCAGCGCAGCAGTGAACAGAAGGGCAGTCGCGAACTTCCGCATTATGGTCTCCTTATTTCACGGGATTGGTAACGGGGCCGACATGGCCGGTATATTTGGGGCCGTTCACCTGTATCACGAAGCCATCGGGATCGTTGAACTTGAAGCTCTCGTCATCACCGCGCGAGCCACTGGTCATCTTCAGCCCCGCCGCCTTGACCTTGGCGCGCATGGCGGCGGCATCCCAGCCCTCGATGCCGAAATCGAAATGATCCAGCGCCGCCACGTCCGGCTTCTGCTCGATGCCAAAGAAGCCGTCGCCCACCGACAGGATGTGAATGGTCTCGGACTGCTGGGCCAGCTTCATGCCGAAGAACTTCTGATAGAACTGCGAGGTCTTCTGCAGGTTGGGCACCCGCACCGTGACATGGTTCAGGCTGATGGCCTTCAGGCTGGGCGCGGCCACAGCTGGGCTGGCGATGGTCGCCGCGCCGGCGGCGAGGCCGGCCAGGGTCACCGCCAGATCCCGGCGGCTCAGGGTTCCCCGCTCGAAATCGTTGAGCATCCGCTCGACCAGCATGCGCATGGCGTGACCCCCACTTATTAATTGTTGGGCGGCAGCATATCCCAGGCACAGCCCGCGAAAAGGCGGCAAGCCGGGCTTTCTGCCGGCCAATGTTGGGGGGATTTAACCTGATGAGAGTCGGGCACCCCTGTACTTGAGAATTAATCGCATCTATAGGAGGGGCATGTCATCTCACGGGTTTCTCGCCAGTCTGGTCGCGGCCACGCTTTCGTGGGGGCTGGCTTGCGGGCCGGCTTTTGCCGGCATGATCGGCGAGCCGCTGCAGCGCGAGGGGCTGGAGATCGCCGCGCATGCCGAAACCGGCGGCGCGCTGGATCACACGCCGGGCGGCATGGCGCGCGGGGCCGATGCGCTGTTCCTGGTCGCCGATGTCCGCGCCGGCAAGGACGAGCCGCACGGATTTTCCGAGCACAGCTTCATTCCCTATCTGTCGATCAGCTATGCGCTGACCAAGGATGGCGCGCCCACCTACAAGCAGGCGGGGCTGCTTTATCCGGCCGCCAGCAAGACCGGCCCGCATTACGCCGCCGGCGCGCAACTGGCCGGCGCGGGCACCTATCATCTGACCTACATCATCTCTCCGCCCAGCGCGCACGGCATGATGCGCCAGACCGACAAGTCTGGCGGCGTGCCGGAGTGGTGGAAACCCATCAATGCGAGCTGGACCTTCGCTTATCCCTTGGCGCCGAAATGAACATGAAAAAACTGTCTTTGCTCACTTTTGTTGCCGCCGTTGCCCTGGCCACGTCCAGTTTCGCGCAGGCGCCGATCGAGGTGCATCTCAAGAATCATCGCTTCACCCCGAGCGTGATCAAGGTGAAAGCCAATCAGACGGCCGTTATCATGCTGTTCAATGACGACGACACGGCGGACGAGTTCGACTCTTCCTCGCTGAAAGTTGAAAAGGTGGTGCCGGGCCATGCCAAGGGCGCGATCCGCCTGCGACCGCTGCCGCCGGGCAAGTATCCCTTCATGGGCGAATTCCACGCGGCTACCGCGCAAGGCATGGTGATCGCCCAATGATTTCCGCGCTCATCATCGTTTTCCGGGAAGTCATCGAGGCCGGCTTGATCGTCGGCATTGTGCTGGCGGCGACCGCCGGCGTGCCCCATCGCAGCCGCGCCGTGACGTTTGGCGTTGGCGCCGGCATTCTGGGCGCCTGCCTGGTTGCGGGTTTTGCCGGCGAGCTGGCGGGCCTGTTTCAGGGTTCGGGACAGGAGTTCTTCAATGCCACCATCCTGCTGCTCGCCGTCTGCATGCTCACTTGGCACAATGTCTGGATGGCCAGCCATGGCCGGGAAATGGCGCGCGAACTGAAGGCCGCCGGCCACAAGGTGAAGACCGGCGAGCGTACTTTGCTGGCGCTTTCGGTGGTGGTGGGCGTGGCGGTGCTGCGCGAAGGCTCGGAAGTGGTGCTGTTTCTCTATGGCATCGCCGCCCAGGGCGGCACCTCGGCCAGCGGCATGGTCATTGGCGGCGGACTGGGCCTCCTGGCAGGCGCGGCGGTTTCGGCGCTGATGTATTTCGGGCTTCTCACCATTCCGGCAGGCAAGCTGTTCCAGGTCACCAGCGGGCTGATCACCCTGCTCGCGGCCGGCATGGCGGCCCAGGCGGTGATCTTCCTGCAGAATGGCGGCTGGCTGGAATATTTCACCACCACCGTGTGGGACACGTCCTGGTTGATAAAGGAAGACAGTATCACCGGCAGGCTGCTGCACACTCTCATTGGCTATAGCCAGGCGCCCAACGGCGCGCAGCTGATTGCCTATGCCGCGACCATTCTTTTGATCGTGATACTGATGCGCACTGTGCCGCAGGGCGGGTCCGCGCGCTCGGTGTCTGCACCAAAACCGCACAACGCCTGAGTTTTTATTGGGTCGCGCCGGGAGGCGCGTCGCTACGCTCGCGTTCCCGGTCGCTCCCGGGCCTGACCGATAAAATTCGATTGAATTGGCTGGCATCGGTCACACCATCCAGTAAGGGGGGACCGTTAGCTTCATGACGGGGCTTGAGTACACGATTTTTGGTCATGGGGCAGGAACAGGCAATCCAGGCGACGGACGAGCGGTCTCGGCTGCTTGCGGCCGCGCGCGCCATGGTGCTGAAGGGGGAGAAGAAGTTCTCCATCTCGCGCCTGTGCGATCAGGCCGGTCTGGCGCGCGCCTCTTTCGCCGAATATTTTTCCAGCCGCACCGAGCTGATGGCGGAGCTGATGGCGGATGCCGCCGAGGGCGCGCCCGTGGAGGCGCCGGTCGAAGACTCGGTTGAAGAAACCGGCGAGGCGCCCGTCGAGGAATTTGGCGAGACATTTGCCGAGCAGTCTCATGAAGCCTCCGGCGAGACATCCACCGAAGAATTCGCCGGCGCGCCTGTAAAGGCTCCGGTTGAACTGCAGCCGGACGAGCCGGCGCCCGTCCAGACATCTGCTGAAACACCTGTCGAAGCATCCGTCGAAACACAAGTTCAGGCACCTGCGCCAGCGCACGCGGCCGAAGTTCTCCCTAAGGCGGCGTCCGAGCCGTCTGTTTCCACACCCGACGCATGGCTTGAGCGTCGTCTTAGGGTCTTCGAACGCGCTCTGTCGGCGCTGGAGGCCAAGTCGGTGACCAAGGAGCGCGAACAGGCGCGGGTCATTGCCGAACTGGAAGAGAAGCTGGCGCTGTTTCAGGCGCCAGCCGCTGCGCCGCGCCAGGCTGCTGCAGCAGAGGCGCAGCCCGCGCCGGCAAAGCCGACTTTGCGCAAGGCCCGTGTCGCGCCTATCGAAGACATGATCGCGCGCCCCGAGAAGTCATCGGAAACGGTGCCTGCAAGTCCGGTCGTGGTCCTGCCGGCCGAAACGGCGCAGGAAGAAGCCGAACAGCCCGAGGCGGCCAGGCCCGCGCCTGAAAATAATCCGGCGCTGCTGGAAGTCACGCCGGCGCGGGCGGTCAGCCTCTCGCGCGAAGAGATGGCCGAAGTGGTGAGCCTGGCGCGCGGGCGCGCCAAGGCCGCCGCCGCCGAGCTGGACGCCATGCCGCCGGACCGCAGCCGCATCCGCTGGCTGGCGGTGGCGGGTCTGTCGCTGCTGGTGCTGTTCCTGTTCATCGGGCTTTCGCTGGGCAAGAATTCGCTCACCAGCGGGGCCAACGCCGCCACCGCAGATGCTGTCCAGGATGATGGGGTGACGCCCCGCCGCAGCGCAGAGGGCCCGCTGGCCCGCATGACGGCGCTGGCCGATGCGGGCGACAGCGATGCGCAGGCCAGGCTCGCCCTGATCTATCTGAAGGGCGATGGCGTCGCCGCTGATCCCGCCGCGGCGCTGCGCTGGGCGCGGGCCGCGGCCGAGACGGGCCAGCCAGTGGCCGAATATCTGATGGGCGTCTTCTATAACGAGGGCAAGGTGGTGCGGGCGGACGACGAGGCCGCCTTCACCTGGTTCTCCGCCGCCGCCACCAAGGGCAATCTCAAGGCGATGCACAGTCTGGCCATCGCTTACGCCCAGGGGCAGGGGACCGCAAAGGACGAGAAACAGGCGGCGGAATGGTTCAAGCGCGCGGCAGAGCGCGGTTATGTGGATTCCGCCTTCGACTTGGCGCTGCTCTACGAGCGCGGGCTGGGCGTGCCGCAGGATACCAAGCAGGCGCTGACCTGGTACGGCATTGCCGCGCAGTTGGGCGATGTGCCGGCCGCCGAGCGTGTCGTCGCGCTGCAGAACCAGACATCACGGCAGGCCGCGGTGCTCGCAGCCTTTGCCGCCAAGAACTTCACACCGTTGACGCCGCTGGGCGGAGCGAACCGGTTGTGAGGAACGGCTTTGCCTCCGTGAGGAGAGGCGAGGCGCTTTGCTCCCGAGAGGTGGGGCAGAGCAATTTCGGGGAGGGACACCTCCTGGTCCCCCGTCCCTCCCCGAGATTTTTCCTGAATCTTTCCTAGACGCCCCGGGGGGTGCGCTTTCCCTTGCCGGGCCGGTAGCGCAGCGCTTCCACCAGCAGCGCAAAGGCCGGCGATTGCTGGCGGCGGCTGGGATAATAAAGGTGATAGCCGGCAAAGGGTGGGCACCAGTCGCCCAGCACTCGCACCAGACGGCCATCATCGATCGCGGCCTGGACACTGTCCTCCAGCACGCAGGCCAGGCCCGAACCCGCCAGCGCCGCCTGGCGGATCATGGCGGCGGTGTTGAAGACAAGCTGGCCTTCCACCCGCACATTCAGGGCGCGGCCGCCTTTCTCGAATTCCCAGGCATAGAGGCCACCGCGGGTTGGCAGCCGTAGATTGATGCAGGCATGCCCGGCCAGTTGCTGCGGGGTTTTCGGCACGGGATGTCTGGCGAAATAGGCGGGGCTGCCCACCACCGCCATGCGCATCTCCGGCCCGACAGGCACCGCGATCATGTCCTTGGCGACCTGTTCGCCTAGCCTTATCCCGGCATCGAACCGTTCGGTGACGATGTCGGTGAGGCTGAGATCCACGCTGATCTCCACCTTGATGTCGGGATAATGGGGGAGAAGACGCGCCAGGGCAGGCAACAATATGCTTTCCGCCGCATGCTCGCCCGCGGTGAGGCGGATCGTTCCAGCCGGTTTCTCGCGCAGCTCGGTCAACGCGATGAGCCGGCCGTCAATCTCCGCCAGCGCGGGTCGCAGGGTCTCGATCAGACGGTCGCCGGCTTCGGTCGTCGCCACGCTGCGGGTGGTGCGGGTGAGGAGTCTGAGGCCCAGCCGGCTTTCCAGCCGCCGCACCGTGTGGCTGAGCGAGGATTGGGAGGTGCCCAGCTTGGCGGCCGCACGGGTGAAGCTTTGTTCCTCGGCCACGGCCAGGAAGGCCGCCAGATCGCCCAGTTCGCCACGCCGCATTGATGAATCCAGGATATGGGTGCATGCGGATAATAGCCTCTAATCCCTTTATCGCCCACCTCTTAGAATTGAGCATCGGATCATGCGCCGTGAGCGCGGGGAGACACCAATGGTGACGATAAACGTGAACGGAAAGCAGCGGGAGGTGGCCACCGCGGCCAACACGCCGTTACTGTACGTTTTGCGCAACGAGCTGGGTGTGATGAGCCCTCAGTTCGGCTGCGGACTGGCGCAGTGCGGCGCCTGTTCGGTCTTGCTGGACGGCAAGGAAGTTCGCGCCTGTGTCACGCCTGTTTCCATGGCCGCCGGCAAGGAGGTGACCACCGTCGAAGGATTGCCGGCCCGCTGGGCCAGGCAAAAGAATTTGCCCGCCGTCACGGCGGAAAAGACCCTGCATCCGGTGCAGGAAGCCTGGATCGAACAACAGACCCCGCTCTGCGGCTTCTGCCAGAACGGCATGATGATCAAGGCGACCGAGCTTTTGGAACAGACCCCTAAGCCCAGCGATGCCGACATCAAAGCCGCCTTCACCACCTCGGGTCCATCGGCGCATCTGTGCCGCTGCGGCAGCTACATCGCCATCATGGATGCGGTGCGTTATGCCTCCGAGCTGATGGCCAAGAAAGGCGGCACGACATGAGTGCGGCCTCTGAGACGATCAGCGTTCACGGCGCCCAGCTCAGCCGGCGCGGGGTCCTGGCAGCGGGCGGGGCGCTGGTCGTCGGCTTCGCCTTTGCGCGCCCCAGCGGCGCAAACGCGGCGGGCACCACGCTTAATCCCGCGCTCTCGACCTCGTGGCTGGAAATTCACCCCGACAACCAGGTGCTGATCCGCACCGGCAAATGCGACTTTGGGCAGAGCTCGATTTATACCGCCTATCGCCAGATCGTGGCCGAAGAGCTGGACCTGCCTTTCGAGGCCGTGACCACCGTCGTGACCGGTGATACCGACCGCACGCCCGATGGCGGCGGCACTTTCGATCTTCTCGGCGGCGGCGTGCCGAACTTGCGCAAAGTGGCGGCCTATACCCGTGAAGCGCTGCTGGAACTGGCTTCGCAGCGGCTGGGCGTAGCGAAGGACAAGCTTACGATTCAGGATGGCGTGGTCTCAGGCAGCGGCAAGCACATCAGCTATGGCGAGCTGGTGAAGGATCACGACTTCAAGCTTACCATTCCGGTGAAGGGCGAGTTGACCAGCATCTTCGGGCTGGCGGTAAGCGGCGATCCGCCCCTGAAGCCGGTCAGCGAATACACAATCGTCGGGAAATCCTTCAAGAACAGCGTGGTCGTTTCCAAGGTCACGGCCAAGGAAACCTGGGTTACCGACGTCAAGCTGCCCGGCATGCTGCATGCCCGCACCATCCATCCCAAGACTCTGGGATCGACGCTGGTTGCGGCCGGCCAGCTCGACAAGGGCAAATTTCCTGGCGCCCAGCTTGTGGTGAAAGGCAATCTGGTGGCGGTGGTTTCGCCGTCGGAATGGGAAGCCATACAGGCCTCGCGCCAAGTGGCGGCCACAACCCAATGGTCCGACTGGAAAGGCCTGCCAGGTACTACTGGCCTGTTCGATCATCTGCGCAACAAGGCGGACTGGAAAGCGGTGGCGGTCAATCACAGCAAGCCCAGCAGCGGCAATGTTCCCTTGGCGATGGCGGCTGCGGTGAAGAAGCATATCGCCAGCTATGAAGTGCCGTATCTGAAGCACGCCCCCATCGGCCCGACGATGGCGGTGGCCGATGTGCGTCCTGATGGCCTGGTCACCGTGCACAGTCACACCCAGAATCCGCAGGCTCTGCGTGGCGAGATTGCGCTGATGCTGGGCATCCCGATTGAGAAAGTCGTAATTCGCACCTATTCCGGCGCCGGCCATTATGGCCGCTCCAATGGCGGCAATGCGGGGGCGGAGGACGAAGCCGTGCTTCTGTCCAAGGAACTGGGCAAGCCGGTGCGGGTGCAGTGGATGCGGGCCGACGATATGCAGTGGTCCACGCAATCCTCTGCGGCCTTTTCCGACATCAGCATCGGCCTGGATGCGAAAGGCCGGATCGTTGCCTACGAGTCGGATCATTTCATGCCTGCCATGCAGGATGACCGGCCCATCGGCGCCGTGCTGGCGGGCCTTCCCACCATGCCCGCGCCCAGCGACAAGGGTCAGGGCCTAAACACAATCGCCAATAATGTCTCGGACAAGTGGGTGTATGACGCCGTGCCCAACCTGGACGAACGGGCCCACGGCACCTGGCAGGTCGGCCAGCGTGAGTCTCCCGTTGCCGTGGGGCTGCGCAACCACAGCATGCGCACGCCGGTCCAGTTCCAGCAGAATTTTCCGCGCGAAGCCGCTATCAGCGAAGCGGCCGCGCTGGCCGGCGCCGACCCGCTGCAATTCCGCATCGACCATGCGAAGGAAGAACGGCTCAAGCATGTGCTGGAACGGCTGCGGGAAGAATCGGGCTGGGAAAAACGTTCGTCTCCCAACTCTCGCGCCGCGTCCGGCGAAGCGCTGCGGGGGCAGGGCGTGTCGGTCATGCTGCGGAGCGGCAGCTATTGGGCCTGCGCGTGCCAGATCACCGTCACACCATCCACGGGCAAGATCGCGGTCGGGAAGATCACCATGGTGGTTGATCCCGGTATCGTGATCAATCCGCTCCAACTCAAGCGGCAGGTGGAAGGCGGCACGATGATGGGTGTGAGCGAAGCCCTGTATGAGGAAGTGAGCTTTGATCAGGGCGGGATCACGGACCAGGACTGGCGCAGCTATCCGATCCTCAAAATGGGCGACATTCCGGAGGTGAAGGTGGTGCTGATCCATCGGCCGGAAGTGGGCGGCTATGGTCAGGGCTCCGAAGGCGCCAATGCGCTTGCCGCCCCGGCCATCGCGGCGGCATTTTTCGACGCCACCGGAAAGGCTGCCCGCAGGCTACCGCTAAAGTCCGATTATGTGCTGGGGTTGCTCAAGGCGTAGGAGTGGCCGCGCGAAATGCGGACTTCAGCGAATGCGCTCCCGGGTCGGCATAACCTGCCTATTGATGAATCTTGCTCATAACCGCAAATGATTATCAGCGCCTAGTCGCAACAATATCCCACCGTTAGTTGTTACGCAGAAGCCGGACCATGGATGAACTCGCCCCGAGCATGAGGCACGCCCGATGAAAACTCTAATTCTCTCAAACGGCGTGGAAATGCCGATTCTCGGATTTGGCGTGTTCCAGATGCGGGACCTGGACGAATGCGAGCGCAGCGTGAGGGATGCCATCGATGTTGGTTATCGCCTGATAGACACGGCGGCTTCCTATCTCAACGAGGAGGCCGTGGGACGTGGGATCGGGGCAAGCGGTGTTCCGCGCGAGGAGCTGTTCATAACGACCAAGCTCTGGATCCAGGATGCCAGCTATGAAGGCGCCAAGCGGGCCTTCCAGCGCTCACTCGACAGGTTGCAGCTTCAGTATCTGGATTTGTATCTGATCCATCAGCCCTATGGCGACGTGTATGGCGCCTGGAGGGCCATGGAGGAGCTTTATCAAGAGGGAAAGGCAAGAGCGATCGGGGTGAGCAATTTTTATCCCGACCGCATTCTCGATCTCATGCTGCACAACAAGATTCCGCCAGCGGTCAACCAGATCGAGATCAATCCGTTTCACCAGCAAATCGAGGCGCAGTCTTTCCTGAAACAACATGGCGTACAGACGGAAGGGTGGGCGCCGTTTGCGGAAGGCAAGAACAACATCTTTCAGAATGCGGTGCTGCAAGCGATCGCGTCAGGCCATCAAAAGACTGTCGCTCAAGTGATTTTACGGTGGCATATCCAGCGCGAAATCATCGTGATCCCCAAGTCGGTCCGCAAGGAGCGCATGGCCGACAATTTCGATGTATTCGACTTCGAACTATCCCAGGCCGACATGGACGCCATCGCCGCGCTCGACACCAAAAGCAGCAGCTTCTTTGATCATCGGGACCCGAAATGGGTGCAGCAGCTCGGGACCCGGACGCTGGATATCTAGACGGCAGAGCCGATCCCCTGAAATCAGAATTCACGTGGAACATGACCATGCAGAAGCGGAAATTGGGCAAAAGCGGCCTTGAAGTCTCGGCCATCGGCTTCGGCTGCATGGGGCTGAGTTTCGGCTACGGCAAGGCGCTGAGCAAAGACGACAGCGTCGCCATGGTTCGCGCCGCCTTCGAGCGGGGCGTGACGTTTTTCGACACCGCGGAAGTCTATGGCCCCTTCATCAACGAGGAGGTCGTGGGCGAGGCGCTGGCGCCGGTGCGCGACCGGGCGGTGATCGCCACCAAGTTCGGCTTCCACTTTGTGGACGGCAAGCAGTCTGGTCTCAACAGCCGCCCCGAACATATCCGCGAAGCGGTGGAGGGCTCGCTGAAGCGCCTGAAGACCGACCGGATCGATCTTCTCTATCAGCATCGCGTCGATCCGAATGTGCCGATCGAGGATGTGGCGGGCGCTGTCAGGGAGTTGATCCAGGCGGGCAAGGTGAAACATTTCGGCCTGTCGGAAGCGGGCGTGAAAAACATCCGCCGTGCCCATGCCGTGCAGCCGGTGGCGGCGCTGCAAAGCGAATATTCGCTGTGGTGGCGCGAGCCGGAAGAGGCGATCATGCCGCTGCTGGAAGAACTCGGTATCGGCTTTGTCCCTTTCAGCCCGCTGGGGAAGGGCTTTCTCACTGGAGCGATGAACAAGGACACCGAACTGGCCGCGGGCGATTTCCGCAGCACCATTCCGCGCTTCCGGCCCGAGGCGCGCGCCGCCAACCAGGCGCTGGTGGATGCGCTTGCGGCCATCGCGGACAGGAAGGGCACGTCGCCGGCCCAGATCGCACTGGCCTGGGTGTTGGCGCAGAAGCCCTGGATCGTGCCAATACCCGGAACGACCAAGCTGCCGCGGCTGGAAGAGAATCTGAAGGCCGCCGATATCGTGCTGACGGCGGAGGATATGAAGGAGATCGAACGCCGGATGGGCGCCATCGCGGTGCACGGTCATCGCTATCCCGAAGCGGCCCAAGCCATGATCGATCGCTAGGACCGCGTATAACTTTGCATGGTCGCCTGCCACAATCGCGGCACAAACAAGGCAATTGGGAAAGGGCCGAAATCGGTTCCAGATTAAATGTTCCGTCCAGTTCCTCGGTTGGAACGTTTGATTTCCATGGGACAGCGAAAATGCCATGTCTGCGGGAAAGACGCGTTCGCCTATCTGATAGAGGGGGACGGCTCGAGAGTTTATTTCTGCCTCGAGCACTTTCCGATACACGATGCACCGCATTCCGCCGATGAGCAAAAGCCGCCGCGGCGAGAGTGACGCCGCGCTTTTACGGTGATGGGGTTATCTTCATCGCCGTGCGCAGCGCGCGATATTCGGGCAGGGGGCTGACTTCGACTTTCAGCCGCTCAGCCCGGATGATCGTGCCCACGCGCTCGCGCGAAAGACCGAAACGAACCGCCAGCTCTTCCACGGGCGCCCCTTCCGCGAAAGCCTGGAGGATCCGCAAGTCTCGGTCACCGCTTCTTTGACCGTTTGTCATTGAATCGCCCCATGGGGATTTTCCGCCCGGAAGGGCGCAAAGGCAATCACCCCAGGGGACATTTGGCGCTTTTATATCGCTCCCATTTTTGAACATGTCAGCACATGCGTGCTGGTCGCAGTGTCAGTGGCCGGTCTTGTGCGCCGGACGGCGGATGACGGAAATGGGCGGATATTTGAGGCACTCGATGGCGTAGCGCCAGGTCTTTGCCATGGCCTGCCAGGCTGCGGCTTCCGCGCTCGAACGCATAGCAGCCTGCGCATCAGCGGCCAGCGCCTTGTCGGTCCAGTAGCGCGCCCGCAAATAGGGATTTTCCGGCAGGTCGCAATCCCATGCCTTCTCGCCCCCGTCCATATTCGACATAACCAACGCCCCGTTTTGGGGAAACTAGCAAACAAGCCGTGGCTCTATGCAGGAGAGACTTTGTCCGCTAGCGCACGCCGGGCGATCTGACGCACAGATTTCCGTATACGGAAAGCTCTCAGTGCAGCAGGCCGGAGCCCGCAACGCCGCAGGAGGGCGCGAAGTTGGGGTGTCGGGGGTGGGCGAGGACCTCCCGGATGGTCAGGCCGGCGAGAATGCGATCGTCCTCGTCGCGAATCTCGACACAGATACCGTCCGCAGGCTCGCCCCGCGCCAGCGCCTGGCGGGCAAGGTCGGTGGCGCTGGCCATGGCCTCGCGCTTGGCGGCATCGAAATTGGGGCACTCCGACCCTTCTTCGTCCCAGATCAGGGTGCCGTGCTCATAGACGTGGAAAAAATAATGGGACATGGGTGCTGCCAGACTGCTTAGTCCGAGAACGGACGAAACAGCAAATTGTGCCGAAAGATAAGATATGGAACCGGTTGTATATGTCTGGTTCCACCACCGGTTTGGCCGTTGACCCGCCTTTATTCCTCGCGGCGCTGGCTGCCGTAACGCTCGGCCCAGACCTTGGTGAACTCCGCGCCCAGGAGGAATATCTGCGCCGAGTAATAGACCCAAATCAGCAGAACGATGATGCCGCCCGCCGCGCCATAGATGGTGGCCGTGATCAGGTTGGCCAGATAATAGCCGATCAGGGTCTGGCCGCCTTCGAACATGATCGCGGTGCCGAAGCTTCCCACAAACACATCGCGCCATTCCAGCCGCTTGTTGGGCAGCACTTTATAGATGGCGGCAAAGATCAGGGTGACGATGAAGAAGCTCACCCCCAGATTGATCGCCCGGATCACCACATCCGAAATATCGGTGTAGCGGTCCAGCAGGTTGCCCAGGAAGCGGATGCCCGAGGCCAGGATCATGAAGGCCAGGAGCAGAATGCCCAGCCCGATCACCAAGGACAGGCTCAGCACCCGGCCGCGCAAGAGGGTGTAGAAATAGGATTCATGGCGCGGCGCCCGCCAGATCACGTTGAGCGCATCCTCGATCTCGGTAAAGAAGCCCGAGGCCGTCACCACCAGCGCGATCACACCGATGATGCTGCCGGTGACGGTGTGCTGGCTGCTCCTCACATGCAGGATGGCGAGCTGCACCATGTCGGCGCTGTCCGCGCTCATGATGCGGGTGAGCTGGTCGTGGATGGCGCGTGACGCCGCGCGCTGGCCCAGGCCCAGCGCGGCGATGGCGGTGGCGATGAACAGCACCGGGGCGATGGCGGTGACGGCATAAAAGGAGATGGCGGCGCCCCGGCTCAGCGCATTGTCGTCAATGAAGGCCGTGACCCCTTCTTTGATCAGCGTCCAAAGCGTGAAGGGGCGATCACGGTTCACTTTGTCTGCTCAGGTGAGGTCTGCTCAGGGGCGGCTGTGGGTTCCCGGAACCCCAACGTCGCAGGCCAGTCGAAAGTTTCAAGTGCTCTTGAGACCCATAGCTATTTCAAACGTTAGGAAAGGGGAGCGACACCGCTAAGCGATTGATTTGTCATGTCTGTCAGCGAGTTTCCGGGCAAAAACCGGCCCTGGTCCAGGGAAGATATACGGGATCGGATTGTGTCCGATTTTCGCAATATCCGTTTCACCACGCGCGGTGTCTTCAAGTGGACGGGCGCAACCCTGCTGGGCCTGATCATGGGCGCACTGTTCGCGCTCTATTTCCTGGACTGGAACGCGATGCGCGGCCCGATCGGGCGCTGGTTGTCGCATCGCACCGGCCGCCAGATCCGCATCGACGGCAATCTCGCCGTGAAACTGTTCACCTGGCAGCCCAGCGCCGATGCCGGTGGCGTCTTCATCGGCAATCCCAAATGGGTCGGCACGCCCCAAGCCGCCAAGGCCAAGGAATTCCGTATCGAGGTCCGCCTGGTGCCGCTGTTCTGGGGCCATCTGGTGGTGCCGTTCGTCAAGATCGACGAGCCCGACATTCTGGTGGTGCGTGACAAGGACGGCCGCACCAACTGGGACCGTTCCGATGCGGGGCCGAACCAGGCTTACAAGCTGCCGCCCATCCGGCGGTTTCTGATCCAGAACGGGCATGTGAAGATCGACGACGCGGTAAGGAAGCTGCACTTCACCGGCACGGTGACGTCGGAGGAGAATCGCGGCGGCGGGCGTTCGGCCTTCACCCTCAATGGCGACGGCACCCTCAACACCAACAAATTCACGGCCAATGTTGCAGGCGGGCCGCTGATCAATGTGGATTCAAGCAAACCGTATGAGTTCAGCGCCGACATTCATTCCGGCGAGACCCATGCGGTGGTCAAGGGCCAGGTCAACCAGCCTTTCCATCTGGACCGCTTCACCGCGCAGGTGGATGTGAGTGGGCCGACCCTGTCGGACCTTTATTTCCTGACCGGCCTGGTGCTGCCGTCCACGCCCGCCTATCACCTGACCATGGCGGTTGAGCGCAACGACACCGATTACCGCCTGAACGACATCAGTGCGGTGCTGGGCAAGTCGGACCTGCACGGCAACCTGACCGTGGACACCTCGCAGAAGATTCCGTCGCTGGCCGGCAAGATGGCGTCCCGGGTGCTGACATTTTCAGACCTTGGTCCCCTGATCCGCGGCGGCCGGCCCGCGGTGGCCAGCAAATATCTGCTGCCAGACGACCCGATGCACACCGAGCGGCTGCGCCAGACCAATGCGGAAGTGGACTATAGCGCCGCCACCGTGAAGTCGCGGGATTTCCCGCTCACCAGCCTGGACACCCATATCAGCCTTCAGAACGCGGTCTTGAATCTCAAGCCGCTGGCGTTCGGTTTCACCCAGGGAAAGCTCGCCGGCTCGATCCGGATTGACGCGCGCAAGGATGTGCCGACCTCCACCGTGGATGCGCGGATCACCGACATCCATGCCGAGAATTTCATCAAGACAGCCGACAAGCCGATCAGCGGCGTCCTGGAAGCACGCGCGGTGCTGACCGGCACCGGCAAGTCGGTGCATGCGGCGGCCTCCAACGCCAACGGCACCTTCACCGCCGTGGTGCCGAAGGGCGGCATGCGCCACAGCCTGGCGGAATGGGCGGGCGTGGACGTGCTGACGGCCTTGAGCCTCAATCTGACCGGCGACAATTCCAACACCAATCTGCGCTGCGCCGTGGCCAGCTTTGATTCCAAGAATGGCGTGATGGTCGCGCGGGGGCTTGTTATCGATACTGATCCGGTGCGGTTGGACGGCGTCGGCCACATCGATCTTGCCGATGAAACCCTGAGCCTCGAACTGCAGGGCAAGCCCAAGAGCTTCCAGCTCATGCGCCTGCACGCCCCCATCACCTTGACTGGCCCCTGGGCGCATCCGAAGGTCGGTGTGAGGGCCGGCCCGGCGCTGGCGCAGGGCGGCATGGCCCTGGCGATGGGGTTCATCAACCCGCTGGCCTCGCTGTTTTCCTTCGTCGATCTGGGATTGGCCAAGGATGCCAATTGCGGCCCGCTGCTGACGCAGGCGAAAGCCCAAGGCGCACCGGTCAAGGCGGCCTCGATCGCGAACGCCCCGGCGCCGCGCAAGTAGTTGAAGGACCTGGCCTGAAGGATCAGTGCTTCATGTCGGGGCGCCGGGCGGACGTCAGTCGTCCGAGCGGGCTGGTCAGAGTGTCCAGCTTGACGGCAGTTCCTCATAATAGGCGGCGAGTTGGACCAGGCTTGCCCGGCGATTCGGCTCGGTCGCCGTCACCGAGGCCGCAAGAAGCTCCCTTGCGCGCTGCCGCAACTCTTCCGGCTTCAGCGGATCCATCAGCCCCTTTTTGAGACGCAAACGCATCTCTGCCGCGGGGCAACGCTTCAAATGAGGGTTCGTTCCCGACGGGGCGGTGCAAAACGAATAGGTCGATCCGAAAGAGGCCAATGCGTGGAACTCAAGGGGCCATTCTCTCTGCCGCTATGGGAGGGACAGAGCACCCCGCCAGCGCCGCGAGCTTGAGCAAGCGCTTCGGGTATCAGTCGTAATAATACGTGCACCAGCCGTACGGGCTGACCTTGCCCTCCACGATCATGCATTCTTCCGGAACGATGAAGTAAAGGCAGTGACCGCAGATCTCTGATGCCTGTTGTCGCGCATCGTGTAGCCGGCTGTCAGTTTGCTCATCTTGAACGAGGATTGCGCCTGCGCGGATCCAGCGCCCAGGCCAACACCGGCGAGGGTGTTGAGCAAAACACGCCGGCAGAATAGACGGCGGCGCATGACGGGCGAGGGTTTCGGCGCGGCCATGAGTCCCAGGGTGAAAGCCGCGAACATCACGGCACGGATGATTTTCTTCCGCAAGCGGATGACAGTCCCGTCATCCCGGTTTCGCTGCGCCGCAACCAAGCGGCGGGGTTGACCCGCACGCGCCACACGGCCAACCTTGGCCCATTATTTTGCAGCAGCCATAGAACAACAACACTTCCCTATTGGTGGAGGAATGACATGGACGCGCAGGGGATTATTGTCTGGTTGATTATCGGCGCCATCGCGGGATGGCTTGCGGGCACGTTGCTCAGGGGCGGCGGCTTCGGCCTGGTCGGCGATATCATTGTCGGCATCATCGGCGCGGTCCTGGGCGGATGGCTCGCCGGCGTGCTCGGCCTTCACCTGGCGAGCGGTTTGATCTCGGCCATCATCACCGCGACGGTCGGGGCGATAGTCCTGATCCTCATCGTGCGGGTCATCAAACGGGCATAAGCCCTCTATAACTGCACGTGAAACAGCGTGCCGATGCCGGCCGTGACGGCCATCGCAACCGCGCCCCAGAAGCCGACGCGCAGTGCGCCCATGCCCATGGGTGCGCCGCCAGTCCGCGCGCCGATTGCGCCCAGCAGGATCAGGAAGATCAGTGACGCGCCATAAATGGCCGGAACTGCCCAGGCCATCGGCGCGACGATGCCCACGACCAGGGGCAGGGCGGCGCCGCCGGAAAAGGAAATGGCCGAAGTCAGCGCCGCCTGAAGCGGGCGGGCGATGAACTCCTCGGTGATGCCCAGCTCATCGCGGGCATGGGCGGCCAGCGCGTCCTTGGCGGTAAGCTGGATGGCGACCTGATGGGCGAGCTCGTGGTCGAGCCCGCGCTTCACATAAATATGTGTCAGCTCGGCCAGCTCGGCATGGGCATCTTCCTTCAGTTCGCGCCGCTCCTGCGCGAGCTCGGCCTTCTCCACATCGGCCTGGGAAGAGACCGAGACATATTCGCCGGCGGCCATGGAAAGAGCGCCCGCCACCAATCCGGAAATGCCGGCGATGACGATGCCGCTTCTGGAATGAGATGCGGTGGCGACGCCCAGAATCAGGCTGGCGGTGGACAGGATACCGTCATTGGCGCCCAGCACGGCGGCGCGCAGCCAGCCGACGCGGGCGATCAGATGCTGTTCGGTGTGGCGGCGGCGCATGGGCTAGGCTCGAATTGGGATTCTGGAAGACCACACTTTGCTTTTCGCGTTTGGAATTCCACATTTCTCCATGCGTTCTGCAAAGGTTTGTGCCATGACCCACTGATATTCTGTGGGGCCAATTATTATTCTCTCTAGAGAATTCTTTAGATCTAAGCTTTCCAAACTAGCATCTAGGCTTCCATCCAACGGAATTTTAAGCACCGTTTGAGGGATGCCCGCGATGACCTGGGTAGTATGCTCGAGAAATCCCCCTGTACCAAATGTTGGCGTCCAGATCGCGCGCCACTCGCGCTCTTCTTCGAAGCCGATGTGTTTTGTGCAGCAGACTGCAGAAATTAACATCGCAAATAAACTGCTTTGAACATCCTGTACCGGTAGTGACCTGAGGAAAACCTGCTCTTCAAGAATGTTGTCCAAAGCTTCGTCCAAGATCGTTTCGGCAGCATCTTCAGCGCAATAGATGACGGGACCGAAAGCGAGTCCGAGTGACCTCGTTACATCGGAGGCCCATGGCATTGACACTACTAGTGCAACACGCGGTCCAATTGGTCCGAATGCTCGCCACATGGAAAGTCTACCCGTTATATTTTCCTTTTCGCGATTATGTTCTGAAATCGATGCGACGTATGTGTTCATTCTTATATTCGACCACCAACTGTCGAAAAGTTTCAGGACGGCGAGCGCCATACCAGGAAATACGGCGTCGATCGCAGCCTCGAATTTTTGTTTGCGGCCAGAATCCCTAAGGTAGTGCGCAATCAGATCGAATCCGTGCTGCACCTCTCGGTAATCCGACATGCAGGTCGCGTTCCGCATCCATAGCCGCTTACTGTCTATGATTTTTATGCCTGCGTCTGCGGTGGTATAGTGAGCGAAATACCCGGTACAACCCAAAAAGGAATCAATTCCGGGATTATCTGCCTTTCTTTTACGCTCTCGTGCACGCTGCCAAGCCGGCTGAAAGATTCCTTCGAGCCGAAACATCAGAGCGATTTGGTCTTCGGTCATACAGCCCCCTTAGGCAGTTCTGGGATGATTATATGGGGCAATAGGAACCCAGCTGGGGAAATCAAGGGCCTGTGGGTCCAATTTAACCCTTGCAGTTGGGCGGTTATTCCCCATCTTTCAGCGCGGGTATTTGGCCGGATTCCCCCGACGATTCATGGCGGCCGAAGAGGAGAGGCTATGACCATTCTCAAGAGCTTGCCGAAGCTTGTTGCCGCCCTGGCGATCGCCGTGGGCGTGGCAAGCTGCGGCGTCAATAATATTCCCACCAAGGACCAGGCGGTGAAGGCGCGCTGGGCCGATGTGCAGGCGTCCTATCAGCGCCGCAGCGACCTGATCCCCAACCTGGTCAACACCGTGGCTGGCTATGCCGCGCAGGAGAAATCCGTGCTGACCCAGGTGACGCAGGCGCGCGCCTCCGCCACGCGCGTGTCGGTGGACGCCTCCACCATCACCGATCCGGCCAAGTTCAAGCAGTTCGAGGATGCGCAGAACCAACTCTCCGGCGTCCTGGGCCGGCTGCTTTCCATCAGCGAGAATTATCCGGACCTGAAGTCCAACCAGAACTTCCTGGCACTGCAGTCGCAGCTGGAAGGCACCGAGAACCGCATCGAGATCGCGCGGCGCGACTACAACGCAGCGGTGCAGGATTATAACACCGAGCTGGTGACCATCCCCGGTTCGATCTGGGCGGCGACCATGTACAAGAGCTACAAGCAGGCCACGACCTTCTCGGCCAGCGCGGCGGCGCAATCCGCGCCGGTGGTGAAGTTCGATACCGGCTCGGCGCCGGCGCCCGTGCCGCAAGCCGCCCAACCGGGAACGCAACCGGCCAAGTGATACTGCCCCGCAGATGAAACTGTTCGCGGCGATCGTCGCATTCTTTGTCCTGCTCACGCCCGCCTGGGCGGCGCCGACCTTTCCGGCGCTTTCCGGGCGGGTGGTGGACGACGCCCATATCCTGTCGGACGCGACCAAGTCCGATCTGGACCAGAAGCTGGCGGGGCTGGAGCAGAAGACCAGCCGCCAGCTTGTGGTCGTCACCCTGGCCTCGCTGCAGGGTTATGAGATTTCCGATTACGGCTATCAGCTGGGCCGCGCCTGGGGCATCGGCCAGGCCAAGCTGAACAACGGCGTCCTGCTGATCGTCGCGCCCAAGGAGCGGCGGGTGCGCATCGAGGTCGGCTATGGGCTCGAGCCCATCATGACCGATGCCTTTTCCTCGGCGATCATCCAGACGCAGATCCTGCCCAAATTCCGTGCCGGAGATTTCAACGGCGGGGTCCAAGCGGGCGCCGATGCCCTGATCCAGCAAATGTCCCTGGACACGTCGGAAGCGGAAAAGCGCGCCGCGGCGGCGGCGCAGCCGCGCCACAACCAGGACCAGGGCAATCCGCTATTCGCCCTGATCGTGATCATTTTCATCTTCATTGCCCTGTCACGTGTCTTTGGCGGCTGGTGGCTGCTGCCCTTCTTCCTGGGCGGCGGTGGCCGCGGGGGCAGCGGTTTTGGCGGTGGCGGCTGGTCCGGCGGCGGCGGTGGCGGCTGGTCGGGCGGAGGAGGCGGAAGTTTTGGCGGCGGCGGTTCGTCGGGGAGCTGGTGATGCAAACCCGAAAGGACCTTTCTCCATGTTGACCCAGGCGGACAAACAGCGGATCAGCGCCGCGATCACCGACGCGGAGAACAAAAGCCGCGGCGAGGTTTTCTGCGTCCTGGCCCATGACGTCTCGCAGTATCGCGAAGTGCCGCTGTTGTGGGCCACGGTCGCGGCGCTGATCGGTCCGCCGCTCCTGGTGCTGGCGGGACTGCAGCGGCTGGCGCTGGCCTCGATCTTCTCAAGCTGGACCGATGAATCGGCGCGCGCCATGCAGGGGCTGATCCTCAGGGCACTGACGACCTATTGCCTGGTGCAGGCGGGCCTGTTCCTGTGTGTCGCCATCATCACGGCGGTGCCGGCGGTGCGGCGCAAGGTGACGCCGGGGTTCCTGCGGCGCCATCGCGTGCTGCGCGCCGCGCGGCATCATTTCGCCGCCGCGGGCCTGCACTTGTCCAAGGATGAACCGCACATCCTGATCTTCGCCTCACTGGCGGACCGCCGGGTCGAACTGGTGGCGCATGAGAATATCCACCGCGCCGTGGGCGACGGGCCGTGGAATGCGGCGGTGGCCGCGGTGGTCGAAGGGATCAAGAGCCATCGGCCGGGCGACGGCTTCGTAAGGGGCATCGGGATTTGCGGAGAGGCCCTGGCCGAACATTTCCCCTCCGACGGTCCGCCCAGGAACCAGCTGCCCAACGGCATACTGGAAACCTGATGGGGCGGGCGAACTGCGGTTCCGCATTTTGATCCGGATCAAGGCCGGCCCGCAGTAGCGGCCGATACTCATTGCTGGATGAAGTTCGTCGCTGCTTTCGCCCTTATGCTCTCTTCCGTTTCCGCCTCGGCCATGGCCGGGGACGTCAGCGCCGGGAGTCATATTGCGCAAACCTGGTGCAAGGGCTGTCACAACATTTCCCCCCAAGCCAATATCATGCACGATACAGGCGCGCCGCCCTTTGCCGTGGTGGCCAACAGCAAGGGCACCACCAGCACCGGCCTGACAGTCTTTCTCTACACCTCCCACAACCGCATGCCGGACTACAGCCTGACCCGCAAGGAAGCCGCGGACGTCTCGGCCTATATCATGAGCCTGAAGGAACAGGCGCCCGCCCTGGCCGGCCGCGACCCGGTGCGGTGACCGCCCCGGGGTGCGCATAATCCGTGCACGGATTAAGGCGTAACCACCGGAAGTAGCGGACTAAACGTCCCTAATTTCGGAAGAGGTGACGTTGCGAATTTAACCTTTCCGAACGGCTTTGGGAACCGCGGATGGAGCGCGCCAAGGGCCGATGTTATAAAGGCTCCCCCAATAAATGGACGGGATGCCATGAAAAGATACGCTGCAATCGCGCTGGTTTTTCTTGCGCCAGTGCTTTGCTCGGCCTCACCGGCCGCGGCGCAGGGCGCCACCATCAAAAAACTCGATCCGGGGCTTGACGCCATCATCGCGCCCGGCACCAAGATCCAGAAGGTGGCCAGCGGCTTCATCTTCGTCGAAGGTCCGATGTGGAAACAGGGCAAGCTCTGGTTCTCCGACGTGCGCGGCGACAAGGTGCGCACCTTCGATCCCAAGACCAAAAAGGTCACGGTGATCCTGAACGACTCCGGTGGCATGGCGAACGCCCCGGTGGACAAGAATTTCGGCTCCAACGGCATGATCACCGACAAGGACGGCTCGATCCTGCTCACCCGCATGTATATCGGCGCCATCGAGCGGATGGACGATCAGGGCAATCTCAAGCCCTTCCTCTCCAACTATCAGGGCAAGCGCCTCAACAGCCCCAACGACCTGGTCTTCGCCAAGGACGGCGCGCTGTGGTTCACCGATCCGTCCTTCGGCTTTGCCGACATGGATAAGGACAAGAAGAAAGAGCTGAAGTTCAACGCCGTATTCCGCTACCAGGACGGCAAGCTGACGCCCGTCATCACCGATATGACCCAGCCCAATGGCATCGCCTTCTCGCCTGACGGCAAGACGCTCTATGTGTCGAACTCGCTGCCCTCCATGTATGTGCGCGCCTATGACGTGGGCGCAGGAGGCAAGCTGTCCAACCCGCGCAATCTGATCGCCTATCCGGACACGGCGCCCGATGTGCCCGACGGCATGAAGGTGGATACGGCCGGCAATATCTGGACCACCGGTCCGGGCGGGGTGCGCATCATCGCGCCGGACGGCAAGGTGCTGGGCCAGATCCTTGTCCCGGAGATCGTCGCCAATATTGGCTTCGCCGGCGACGGCAAGACGGTCTATCTGACCGGCTCGACCAGCCTCTACCGGCTGCATACCAAAATCGCGGGCGAACTCCCGATGTATTATCGCAAATAGAGGCGCGCCCGGTCACGCTCAGTGGTTCAGCTCAAGATATCGCCTGAAAACGCCTTGCCGCGATCTTCGTCGCGGCGCTGGCACTGGCTGTCCCGGTGGGTGCCGTTCCGGCGCAAGGCGCCACTTTCCATGGTGCGAAGATTCCGCGGCCGCCGAAGCCGCCAGGCTTGGCGAAACGCGCCCATGCGCCTGGGGCGCCGCATATCAAAAGGCTAAAGGCCGTCCGCGCCGCTGAGCGATCCGGCGCGCTGACGAGACGCCTTACGCCGAGTTAAGGGTTCGGGAACGGGCCAACTGCGCTGCTTTCGCGTTAGGCGAAGCGAAGGGCGCGCAGGAGAAATTCATGAAAACGAGACATGTTGTTCTGGCCACAGTCTTTGCGGCAGCGTCCGGCTTGTGCTTGGCCGCGGTGCCGGCGTCTGCTTACACTGCTTGCAACAGGGATGGCGACTGCTGGCATACCGATACCCGGGTCCACTTTCCGGGCGCCACGTTGAGTTTCCACAATGACAAATGGTGGGATTCGAACCGCAGCAATTCGCGCTATCACTGGCACGAGGCGGACACAGGCCATGACTGGCATCATGGCTACTGGTCACATGGCGAGTGGCATTCGAGCTGACGCCGTTCTGAACGGTTTGATTGGCAAGCGTCCATTCGAGGCAATGTAAACGGGGCCCCCGGCCTTTCCGCCGGGGACCCCGCTTTCGCTTTCGTCGGATTTCGTTTTAGTGACTGCGGCTCCAGGTACCGCCGCCGCCACCAGAACGCGCGCCGCCGCCACCGCCGCCGCCGCCATGGAAGCCCGCGCCACCACCACCGGAAGGTGCTGACGCCGCGGCCTGGCCGCCGCCGCCCATACGGCCATGCCAGCCACCGCCACCGGCTCCGCCATTGCCGCGGCTCCAGGTGCCTTGGCCGCCGCTCCAGGCGCCGCGGCCGCCACCGTTCCAGCGACCGCCGCCATTGGTGGCCGCTCCCGTGCCGGGGGTGCCTGCGCCGGCGACTCCGTTGCGGCCAGCCCCATTCCAGTGGCCGTCGCCGCGACGAAATCCGTCATGGCCGCCATTATGGAAGTTGCCTCCGCGATAGCCGCCATAGCCGCCACCCGGAATGAAGGCGTAGCCGCCATAGAGGCCCGGATAGTAATCAGGCCCGTAATAGCCGTTATAGTAGGCGCCGTCGTAATAGGCGCCATTGTAGTAGGCGCCACCGCCGCCGCTGTAATAGGCGTCGTCAGCCGCGCAACCGCCCAGAGCGAGTGCCGCGACCGCGCCAATGATCAAAGCCGTACGTTTCATGTCGGCCTCCTTGCTGTTGGATGACAGAATGGCAAGGCGGCGATGAACCTAGCCTGAATGAAACAAGGCCGTAAGAGGCCGGTCCGCCTTCGTACGGTTCATCTACGAAGTTCTTCGTTGACTCTACGAATGTCTTCGTAATAGCCTTTTGTGATGATCCGAAAGCTGCAAAAGCCCACGGCCTCCGAACTGGAAATCCTCCATGTGCTGTGGAGCAGGGGGCCGTCGACGGTTCGCGATGTGCAGGACGCCCTGAACCAGAAGAAGGACATGGGTTACACCGGCGTCCTCAAGCTGCTGCAGATCATGACGGCCAAGGGTCTGGTGCGGCGCGACGAAAGCCAGCGCGCCCATGTCTACGAAGCCTGCCGTCCGGCCGAACAGACCAAACGCCAGCTCGCGGCGGACATGCTGCAGCGGGTGTTCGAAGGCTCCGCCAGCCAGTTGATGATGCATGCCCTGGCCGGACATCGCGCCTCGCCCCAAGAGATCGAAGAACTCCGCCGCGTCCTGGACGCGTACAAGGAAGACGACGATGACAGGACTGAATAGCTGGCTTTCGCCCGCCGTCCTGCACGCCCTGGGTTGGGCGCTGATCCATTCGCTATGGCAGGGCGCGGGCGTGGCGGCGCTGGCCGCCCTGGTGATGGCGTTCATCCGGCGCCCGGCTGTCCGCTATCTGGTGGCGTTAAGCGCGCTGGCCCTGATGCTGGCGGCGCCGGTGGCGACTTTCCTTGTTCTTGCAAAGCCTGCCGCGCCGGTTCAGGTGCCGCAGTCCGCGACAATGCCCGCGCCAATGACAGCGACAGTGTCTGTGTCTGTTCTTCCCGTAACACCGCCGCCTTCCACGCCGGTTGCGGTGTTTGCCACGGCCGATCGCGCAATCGCCGCCATTGCGGAGGCGCCGCGCCAATTTCCCGCGGCCGACATGCTGTCCTGGCTGGTGGCTGCCTGGGCGTGCGGCGTGGCGTTCTTCAGTCTGCGTTTCGCCGGCGGCTTCCTGTTGCTGGAACATCGCTGCCGCGCCCAGTCGCATAGTCCCGGCGAGCGCGTGCTGGCGCTGTGCCTGGATCTGCAGCGCCGGCTCGGCCTGACCCGCGCCATCCAGTATCTGGAGTGCGGCTGGGTGGAGGCGCCTGCCGTGATCGGCTGGCTGCGCCCGGCGGTACTGCTGCCGGTCTTCGCGCTCACCGGTCTTTCGGAAGAACAGTTCCGGGCCGTGATCGCCCATGAGCTGGCGCATATCCGTCGACACGACTGGTTCGTGAATCTGTTCCAGGTGCTGGTCGAAGCCTTGCTGTTCTATCACCCGGCCATGTGGTGGCTGAACCGGCGCATCCGTATCGAGCGCGAACTGTGCTGCGACGAGATCGCGGTGTCGTTGACCGGCAACCGGCTGGAATATGCCCGCGCCTTGGCGCAGATGGCGGAATGGAAGAATGTCTCCATGCTGGCGATGGCGGCCAATCGCGGTCCGTTGACCCAGCGCATCCTTCATATTCTGGAGCGCAAACCCGGCGCGGGCCAGCGCGTGGCGGGGCTGACCGGCGGCATGCTGTTCCTGGTCGCGGCGCTGGCCGCCGCCAATCTTCTGTTCGGCATCGCCTATCCCATCCCCGCGGCCAAAGCAGAGGTCAGAGCCGTGCTGGTATCGAGTCAGAACGCGGCCCTGCGCCTGGCGCGGCAGGTGTTTGCGGTATCCGGAACGGCGGCGAAGATCGCGGCGCCGCCGATGGCCGCGCCTGACAAGGTGGACCTTGCTGCCGGCGCCCAGCCGGAAAATCTGGCGGCGCCATCACCCGACCTGTCGCAGTTATTGCCCAAGGAATATCTGACGACGCCGGCGTTGGTGGCGTCGAACGCAGCTTCTTCCATTCCGGCTCCAGTGAATGGCGCGGCGGCTGCAAATGACGCGCCCAGGATCACGCGCTGCGGCAACACCAGCGTGTTCGGCCGGGTGCTCTCGCCGAATGCGGTCGAGATGCAGGGCTTCTATTGCATACTTAGCGGGACCATTGGGGACAACAGCTCGGCGATCCAATCCGGCTCATGTCCACTGGCGAGCACCTATTCCTACCCTGGCGACCCGTCCGGTCCCTTTCCCCGCGATCCGTCCCGTACCTATCAGGGTGACATGGTCGGACGATTGAATCGGTTGAAAGAGCCGGACGCCAATTGCCCATTCGACATCCAGATGAATGTGCGCCTCGCCGATCCGGCCGACGCAGCCAGGATGAAAACCGGCAGTATGGTGCGGCTGGCGGGCGATTTTCGGATCACGCGGCAGAACGGCACGGAGTATTTGTCGGTGACGAACGCCAGGGTTACTTGGGCCGATCCCTTCAACCGGCAAGCCGGCGCGAATGATCCAGCCAAGATTTTTCATTGCCTCAACACCAGCGTCTTTGGCCGGGTGGTTTCGCCGGAGTTGATTGAACTGCAGGGATTTGCCTGCAATCTGAATTCACCGCCCATCCTGTTTGGCGCATGTCCCGGGGCAAGCAGCTATTCCTATCCGGGCGATCCGTCGGCCAGCAATATTGGCAATCCGTCCCGTGGCAATATCAGCGCGCCGGTAGGACGTCTGAAAACGCCAAAGCCGGAGTGCGAATTCGACTCCCGGATGAATGTGCGGTTGGCCAACCCCTCCGATGGCGCAAAAATGCAGCCGGGCAAAATTGTGAGGGTGGCAGGCGAATTCCAGGTCACACGACAGGGCGACAAGGATTATCTGTCCGTGGCGAACGCGCGGGTGACCTGGACCGATCCGTTTGACCGGCATGCCGCGAATGCCCCGCCTGCCACGCCGGTCCAACCATCAGTGAATGTCTCGGCCGCCGTGGTGGCGCTTCATGATCAAGCTGTGGCACCGATGCAGACCGCCCGTGACCCGTCTGAGGGACCGGTTCAGGCGGCGTCGAGCACGCTGCCTGCCACAGCGCCAAGGTTGGACCCGAATGAGCCGTACAAAACAAGGAGCTGCACCGGCACTGTCATGGGCCGGGTGACCTCGTCAACGACGATCCAGTTTCCCAGAATTGCTTGCGGGGTATTCAGTGGCGGCGCTGATGGGCCTGGCGGCCAGACAGGGAGTGGTGGAGTGGGCAGCAGCGGCGGCATCGCCTTCGATGTGGGTCCGTGCAGCCGCTCCAGAACCTTGTGGGGGGCGGAAGCGGCGAGGAATGTGTCTGTTCCCGTACCCGATTGTCCCAACAAGCCATGGTTTACAATGACTGTTCAGCTCGCGAATCCGGCGGATGCCAGCAAGATGCCACTCGGCAAGCTGGTGACGCTGAAAGGTGTTTTTCTCCTCATAACCCAGGGCAAGGTCTCTTATCTGCTCGTGCAAAATGCCAGGGTTGTGTACGGCGATCCCTTCGACCGCCATGCCGCAAATGATACGCCTGCCACACCGGCCCAATCGTTACCGAATGCCGCGTCCGCCGTGGCGCTCAATGATCAACCTGTGGCGCCGTCGACGCATGACGTCGGACTGGTTCAGGCAGCGTCGAGCACGCCCCCGCCGGTGATGGCCGCCCCGATGGCGGGCCTGTCGCCGGCGGTCACCCGGACAGAACCCGCCCTGGCGTGCCTGCTCGGTCTTTCCCACTGGCTGTGCCAGCACGATTTATTCGCCATGCGGGCCATGATGTCTTTTCCAAGGGGCGTTCCAAATTGCGTAGATGATCGGCACCCGAATGCATGGCCGAAGCATCCCGCTTTCGAATCTTCATGCCCGCAGGGGGTGCTAGAGGCGGTGGACTATCTGGGAAGGAACGCGCGCGGCGATGACGTTTATAAGGTGCAATACAGCCACAGCATTACGACTTATGTTCTCCAGCAACCAAATCCAGATGGAAAGGTGGAGGAATATTGGAACGTAAATATCCCCTCTTATATAATGGCGGTCCCTTCGCAAAACGCGCATAAGGTGGCCCTGTACCGCAGGCCCGCGAAAGGGTCTGATCCGGCAGACCGCCATGCCGCGAACGCTTCGCCTGCCGCGACGCCGGACAATCAGCCGATCACGCTCGCATCCGCCGTTGCGCCGGGGCGGGCAAGCGCGCCGCGCACCAGAACAGAACCGGCCTTGGCGTGCTTGCTCGGTTTTGCGCCCCGGGAGTGTCTGAATGCATTCGACTTAAGGCTGAAGCAGCAGGTGGGTTGGAAGATCATCACCTGCGTCGATATTGGTTCAGTAAGACATAGTTATTGCCCAGATGGACCGGTTGAGGCCGTGAATTATCTCGGTGCTAATGCAGCAGGGGCGGACGTCTATGAGGTGCAATGCAGCCATGGAGATTCGGTCTATGTGATCGAGCCACCTGATGCGAATGAAAAAATAAACCATCTCTGGATCAAGAGCGGCAATCTGAATGCAATCGTTCCGTCTTCCCTGGTGGCAATTATATCGCGCGCTGGCGCAGGCTTGATTTATAAAAGGACCGCGACCGATGGTGGGGCCCAAGCCGATCCAACCGACCGGCATGCCGGCGACTTCCAAATCACAAGGCGCGAGGGCACTGACTATGTCACGCTCGCATCCGCGCCGGGACCGGGACGTGATCCGCGCAGCAGAACAGAACTGGCCATGAAATGCTGGTTAGGTCTTGTTGGATATAAGGGGTGCTGGCAAAGCCTTTGCGGTTTCGGCAGCGCTGGGCCGCTTGAAAGAGTGGAATATCTCGGCCGCACCGCCGCGGGCGCCGAGATCTACCAGGTTCGATACAGGTATATAGCCGCCACAGCCTACCGGGTCGCGCCCGACCCGAAGGGAAAGCCAGACCAGTATTTGGTCGAGGCCACCGATCCTTACTGGGTAAAAAAGGAAATTTCCTCGCCCGCCGCTCCCATATTGATCTATGCCAGGCCCGAAGACGCTGCCCCATGCATCGACCACAGTAACTTTGGCGGCCAACTCAACCCCACCTATTGACCACTGACGCCACTATTTGCCCAACGAACCTTTCCCTTCTCCCACCTTGCCTGAACGAATATTTAGAATCCGGCACACCAAATCGGGCGTAGTCTTCCCAAATATGCAAGCCAGTCCTCCTTTGCCGGAGATTGCCATGGCGTCAGCTCATATTGCAGGCCTGTTCATCGCCTTCGTCATGCTCTCAGCGTCTTACGCGTCAGCGCAGATTCAAACGACCATCAATCCCGCTCTGCCCAGCCTGGGCGGTGACGAGAAGAAAAACACGCAAAGCGGCGCGAGCGAAGGCAGCGTCTATTGCCGGCCACCGCAGCCCTTGCTCGACTCTCGTCTGATGGGCCCCCAGGTGTGCATGCCGGTTCAGAAATGGAACGATTTGCGTGCGGCGGGCATGGACGTTGATGCCAGAGGCGACGTAAAGCCCAGGCAAAGGCTGGACGACTTGAAAACCCTCAACCACTGAAGCATCAAAAGCGGCTCGCTTATCTGCGCGGCCGATGCACCCGCCGCGCCACTGTCTTCGCGCTGGAACCACCCAGCAAGGCCGCCACCCGTTTCTCCAGCAAGCGTCCCTCCTGGCGCAAGCAGTCCTTGAACTCGGCCACCAGGCGCGACTGGGGCGCCAGGGCCGGGGTGAAAACGCTGGTCTGGATCATGCGCAAGGGTTTGAGCGGCACCAGGGCGAACAAGTCGGGATCGATGGCCAGCGGCACCAGGGGATCGGTGATCATGATGGCGCCGATCTCAAGCAGCAGGGAGCAGCCATGCTCGACGCTGCTGGCCGTATACTGCGCATGGAATTCGACGCCGTCCGCATGGAACAGATGCTCCTGGTCCTCGCGCATGGGCCCCACCGGCGTGGCGATCAACTTATGCGCCGCGATATCGGCGGGACGCACAAAACTTCGCCCAGCCAGGGGGTGATCCCTGCGCATGACCGCCACGCTTGGCATGTCGAACAGCGGGTCGCCTTCGACGGTGGTGATCGTTACCGGCAACATCGCGCCAACGGCCACGTCGATGCGATCCGTCATGCGCGCAAACTCATGCGGCTGCGCCACCTGAAGATCGACTTCCACGTCCGGATTGTTTTTCGCGAAACGGCCGATCGCCGGAATCATCAGGCTTTTGGCAAGCCGGGGCCCCGATCCCACCTTGAGCCGCGACTGCACACCGCTGGCCAGGCGTTTGGCGGCAAGGGGCAGTTCGTCCACCGCAACCAGCACGCGGCGGCATTCATTGAAATACTGCGCCCCTTCAGCCGTCGGGCGCAAAGCGTGGCCATCGCGGGAAAACAGTTTCAGGCCGGTGGTGCGTTCCAGGCCCGACAGCAGCCGGCTCGCCGCAGACGGGCTCATGTTCAGGGCCTGCGCGCCCGCCGCCAGGCTGCCGCGCTGCATGATGTGAAGAAACAGCCGAATCGCCTGGATATTCATCGGGACGCTCTTGTTGCATATTATGCAACATGGCATCGCATCTTTGCATTTTTCACAAGAGGCGGAGTGTGGCTATCCTCGCCACAGGCAAGCTTTTTCACCGGCAAATTGGGGGCTCGGCCATGACCTTGCACGCGACACTGGAGGAGGGCGCGAAAGCGTTTCCCGACCGCTGCTGGCTGCGGTTCGAAGACGCGGCCTGGAGCTACGCTGAAGGCAATGCGCAAGCCGAGAAAATCGCCCGCGCGCTTGTTCTGCAGGGCGTCAAGCCGGGCGACCGGGTTGGCCTGCTTTTCATGAATTCTCCGGACCTGGTGTTCTGCTATTTCGCCTGTTTCAAGATCGGCGCCGTTGCGGTGCCGCTCAACACCCGCTTCCAGGTTGCCGAACTGGTCTATGCGCTGAATCATTCCGGCGCGAAGATCCTTGCCGGGCAGTCCGATCTGGTCGCCCCGCTGCTGGAGGCGCGCGACCAGCTGACCGGGCTGGAGCGTGTTTTCGTCGCGGGCGACAGCTTGCCGGGCACTGAGGCTTTTTCCGCGCTCTCCTCTGAAGCTCCGGCGGATTTTCCGGACGTCGCGAGGGATCAGCTTGCGGTGGTAATGTACACCTCCGGCACGACCTCCTGGCCCAAGGGCGTGATGCACAGCCACGCCACGCTGCGGCGCCAGAGCGCCAACTATTTCGAGGTCCTGGGCGCGGCAACCTATGAGCAGTGTCTGGTGTCCCTGCCACTCTGTCATTGCGCCGCGCTCAGCATCTGCCTCTTGGCGGCAACCGAGATCGGCGGCACCATCACCATTCTGCGGCGCTTCGAGCCGGGAGCGGTGCTGCGCGCCATCCCCAAGTACCGCGCCACCTTCGCCGGCGGGATGCCGGTGATGATCAACGCCCTGATCAACTATCCGGATGCGGGAAGCTACGATCTCAGTTCGCTCAAGGTGTTCATGGGCGGCGGGGATTGCGTGCCGCTGGAAATGCAGAACCGTTTCCGCGCGCTGTTCGGCGTGGTGGTGGACGAACTCTGCGGCATGACCGAGGTGATGTATTGCAACCAGCCGCTCAATCTGGGCCAGCGCCGGGCAGGATCCATCGGCAAGCCGTTCGGCGATGTGCGCATTCGCCTGGAAGATCCGGACGGCAACGAAGTGCCGGACGGCGAGGTCGGCGAAATCGTGATCCATAGCGGCGCGGTGACCTTGGGCTATTGGAACGATCCCGAGAACACGCGGCTGGCGCTGCACGGCGGCGGGATGCATTCGGGCGATCTGGCGCGCCGTGACGCCGATGGCTATCTGTGGTTCGTGGGGCGAGCCAAGGACATCATCATCCGCGGCGGCTCGAACATCTCGCCGGGCGAGGTGGAAGACGTGCTCTACGCCCATCCCGCCGTCTATGAGGTGGGCGTGGTGGGTGTGCCCTGCAGCGAGTTGGGCCAGCGCGTGCGCGCCTATGTGGCGCTGAAGCCGGGCGCAGCGGTGACGGACAGGGAGTTGATGGACTGGACGGCCAAAAGCATCGCCGCCTACAAGGTCCCCGAAAGCATCGCATTCCTTCCCGCGCTGCCCATTGGGCCGACCGGCAAGGTGGTGCGCCGGGCGCTGCGCGAACAGGCCAGCGCGGCCTGAAGGCTGTTGCGGTGTCAGCTTCAGCAAGGTTTGCTTTTGATCTGATGTGATGCTGTCGCTATGTCAGGTCTCAGCCTCTTCACCGGCTCAAACGCCTTCAGGGTGTTGGAACGAAATATCGTTGCCCTCAGAACCGGCCCGGTTGAACTCAGTCACTCTCCTTGAAGAGGAGACCGGCGCCCGCCAGCGCATCTATTGCGCTTTGAAGCATCGGGACCAACCTCTTATCGGAGATCGTTGCGGCCAATTCCCGGAATCCAACACTTTGAACGCCCGAGAGGCGCTGGAATGCGGCGATAAACTCCGGCCGAATATACCAATAGGTGCCTGCTGCGAAAAATTTTGCCAGAGGCTCCCCTGGGTCGCGTTCAATAAAAAGCTCGCTTTGATTTGCGAGACGTATCGAGGACTGCGGTGTCAGCGAAGCATGCTGTTCAACCGGCCCTTGCGGCAGCCGAATGCGGGGCCGGGGTCTGCGTACCCCATGTTGAGTCCGCAGAAACTGTTCCAGCGGATCGCCTTGCGTTGACGCCGCCAGAAAATCCACCAGCTTCGCGGCATAGGCTTTTCTGGCTTCGGGATCTTTCAGTCCGGTCAGGCTCTTTCTTGCCTCCGGATGGCGCCGCAAGGTTCGAATCCACCATTGCAAGAATTCGATGCCGGTGAACGTATGGGCGCTCCAGGTCATGTGAAGCGATGGTTCGTCCAATGGATAGGCAACGTGCCAATAGCCCCTGGGCAGATAAAGGACGTCGCCGTCGCTCAGAATTCCTTCCCAGATGGGCGGTGCGGTTGGCGGTTGCGCAGCGTCACTATCATCCGCCAGGGGATCGATGCGCGTCGGAGCGAACACCTGCCACCGCTTGCGGCCACTCAGTTGCACCGCGAATACCTCGTGCGCGTCCCAGTGGACATTGAAACCCTTTTGCGTGCGCCAGCCTGCATAGAGGTTGGCGGCGCATGTACAGGACAACGCGTCCTCGAAGGAAGACGTCAGATCAAGTATGGAAGGAGCGACGTCTTGCACCCCGTCCATGATCATCGTGGCGCCCTGGGCCAGCAGGGCCATGAGCCCTCCCGGGTTTAATCTGAGATTGCCAACCGGCCCATCAATATATCGTCGCAGGTCCACCATGCTGCCCTCTTGAAAAAGGCGCAGTTGCGGCTGTGGCGGCGGATTCCAAGTGAGTATCCGGTTTAGATCGGTCCAGGAAAAAACCTGTTCAAAGCGCCCCTTTTCTCCCTTCAGGTAAAGCGGCTTTTTTGTCCAATACTCGGAAAGGAAACGGGCAGTGCCAATCGAAGCAAGCACCTGCTCGAAATTCATGTCCCCGGCCGGCATGAAAAACCTACATTGGAGAACTATTGCGGCGTCAGCTTCAGGAGCTTGGAGGCCTGGGGCGTGTCGTCGGTGATCGAACCGCCGCCACTGTCCGTCAGCACATAGACCGCGCCGTCGGGGCCGACCCGCACATCGCGGATGCGCATCTTCACTTCCATCAGCAGCGGCTCTTCGTTGACGACCTTGTCGTTTTTGATGGTCAGGCGCTCCAGCGATTGGCCGCGCATGGTGCCGGCCAGGATGCTGCCCTTCCATTCGGGGAAAAGATTGGCGTCATAATAGGCGAGCCCCGATGGCCCCAGGCTCGGCGCCCAGTAATAAACGGGCTCCTCGATGCCGGCGCGGCTGACCGAACCATCGCCCATCACCGGGCCGGGATAGTCGATGCCGTGGCTGATGATCGGCCAGCCGTAATTGGCACCCTTCTTGATGATGTTCAACTCGTCGCCGCCGCGCGGACCATGCTCGGTCTCCCACAGCCGGCCCTGGGAATCGAAGGTAAAGCCTTCCTGGCTGCGCCCGCCGATAGCCCAGATCTCGGGCAGGGCACCGGGTTTGCCGATGAAGGGATTGCCGGGCGCGGGCTTGCCGTCACGGGTGATGCGCACGACCTTGCCCAGATGAGTGTCCAAGGTCTGCGCCACCCGCCAGGGGGTGGAGGTGCCGGCGTCGCGGTCGCCGAGGATCACATAGAGATAGCCGTCCTTGGGCCCCAGCGCGATGCGCCCGCCGCTGCGCGAGCCGAAGCCGGTATGGGCATCGTTGGGGGTCGAAGGAATGGAGCGCCAGATGGTGGTCACGTCGCGCAGCGCATTGCCCGCTTCATCCAGCGTGGCGCGCGCCACATTGATGCCGCCGATCATGCCGTGGTCGAAGCCGAAGTAGGTGAAATAGAAGCGGTGGTTCTTGCCGAAATCCGGATCCAGCACCAGGTCGAACAGGCCGGTCTCCGGCCAGGTGACGCCAAGCGCGTCCAGGCCCGCGAGCGGCATGGAGATATTCCCGTCAGGCGAGACGATACGGAAGTGGCCGGGCAGCTTTTCGGTCACCAGGAATTTGCCGTCTGGCAGGAAGGCCAGGCCCCAGGGGGCGTAAAGCTTGCTGGTGATCTCGGTCAGCTTGTAGGGGTGGGTCTTGTGATAGGGCGCACGGGTCTGTCCGGGGAAGGCCGGCTTGTCGTGGGCATTCTCGTTCTGGCGGGTCTCGACCGGCTGTCCCTCCACCAGGTGCGTGTAGTCAGGCAGGTAGGGCGCCTGGGGGACGGTGGGAGGCGGCGGCGCCGCCGGCGTCTGCGCGAAAGCAGCAATAGCGGTGGCGGCAACAAGGCTCAGCGCGGCGGCAAGCGTACGGCTCATGATGGAATCCCCTTCGACCGCGCGAGACTAGAAGGTTGCCGGACCGGGCGCATCCCCGAAAAGCTCATGCTGCAGCGCAACAGGCCGTTGCTATGACGGCTGCGTCCAAGCCGCGCCCGGAACAGAAGCGAGTTGACTGGACTGGCGGTTGGATTTGACCCGCCTCCAGAAGAAAGCCGTGAACAGGCTCACCATGCCCAGCAGCAGAACACCTATCGCGGCGAGCTCAGCTGGTGACAGGAAGACCGAGCGGTGCATCGCATATCGCACATCGGCAAACATGATGGCGATCTCATACAGAACCGGAAAGGCGCACGCGTAGAATATCATGGGGTATCTGTTTTCCAGACGCAGCGAAGGATTCCCGATCCAGCGCTCATAGGCGGGGGTCTTTGCCAGCCGCAAGAAGAAGACCGCGCTCGCCAAACCGACCGCCGCTCCCGCGATCAAATCACTCGGATAATGCAGCCCCAGATACAGGCGCGGCAGGCATATCCAGACACAGGTATAGACCAGAAGCAGAAGCCCGCCGGCGCGCCAGGTGGCAAGGACCCCGACCACCAAGGCGAAAAATAAGGCGGCCGTATCGCTGGGAAAAGAACTCCACCGCTCGTAGTTGGACGAAATGGTGAAGGAGGGCGTGTGATAGAGAGGATCGGCCAGCATCGGCCTGACGCGGAAAGGAACGATGTGTGCCAGGGCGCGGGCAATGGAAAGCGCCGCGAAGCTGGCCATCAGCATCGCAATCAGGATTTTGCGGTGCGTCTCCCGCTGGTGGCCGCGCATCTCAAACCAAAGCCAGCAATAGACCGCCGCGAACAGTCCTCCCTTCAGGAGGTTCGTGTTCTCCTCGATATCCGCCAGGGAATCCAGAAAGTGGTTGCCGGAAAACGCGTTCACGGCGTGGAACAGATAATTGTCGAAGTTCTGGATCACGGGAAAACCTGTTGCCTGGCGCGGCGGCAAGCGTGCGGGTAGGGGAGGAAATCTCCTTCCACACCCCGCGAGACTAAAGTCCGATTTCCCGAGATGGAAGCAGCCTGCGGGCGTTAAGGTTGCCGGCCGCGCGGATCCCCGCAAAGGCTATGCTGCGGCGCAAAGTGAAGGCGGAATAGCAGAAGGACCTTGGTTTGTCGCGGGTAGCCGGCGGCCGGTCCTGTGATAAATGTTTTTCATGAGCACGATCCTCTATCGCCTCGCTGAAGCCCGCGATGCGCGGCAGCTTGCCGATCTCAGATGGGGCCTGCGCACTGACGACGATCCCGCGTGCGATGCCGGCGCGAAAGCGCGGTTCATTGAGGACTTCGCGGCTTGGATGGCGGGCAGGCCTGACAGGGACCTGGTGCACTGGGTGGCCGAACAGGATGACGAACTGATTGGCGTCATCTCGGTGCGGATCATTCACAAGCTGCCATCGCCGGAAGATATGGATGGCCGGTTCGGTTATCTCACCAACAGCTATGTGCCGCCCCAACATCGCAACAAAGGTGTGGGCACGGAACTGTTGGCGGCGGTGAAGAATTGGGCGGCCGATGAAAAGCTCGAGCTTCTGGTGGTGTGGCCGAGCGAGCGGGCTTATCCCTTTTACCAACGCGGCGGCTATCGCCGTTATCCGGATCCCGTTGTTCTGAAACTTTGGGAGAGTTGAGGCGAGGGCGGCAATCACCGCCGAGCGAGGAGCTTAACGGGCTTCCTTGCTGGTCTGGGGAGCGTCCGTGCGGACCTCGCGCATCCGGCGAAGCAGGGAATCCAGAAGCGCGGCCCAGTCGAAGCGCGGGCCTTCGG
>Ga0070665_100000163_pt1 | contig 121320 bp, 107 predicted proteins | sample KBSS13metaG_FD_65862 | JGI IMG/M metagenome (GOLD analysis project Ga0070665, IMG submission 65862) | Switchgrass rhizosphere microbial communities from Kellogg Biological Station, Michigan, USA - KBS S1-3 metaG | ecosystem: Host-associated > Plants > Roots > Rhizosphere > Soil ...
GGACAGCTCAAGATCAACCGCGCCATCGCCACCCGATACGATCAACTGGCCAACAGCTTCCTCGGCATGGTCCATATTGCCACCGCCAGATATTGGCTCAAATTTGTCCACGCCGCCTAGCCCGCCAGTCGGCGGCGTCAGCACACGTCCTTGGGACAGTCCCAGCCCAGGCGGATCGCCAGCTGTCGCGTGAACAGGTTGTTATTGCCGTTGTTGCCCGGCACCGCCTGCGCCTTCAAGGCACATTGCCGCACCACGAGCGTTGCGCCCCGAACGCAGGCGAAGACTTCATGCCAGAAAAGTTCCTGCGTCGATCGGCCGGTCAGTTCCGCCCACAACGCGATGGTCTCGTCCCGCTTGCCAAGTCCGTCGAGGCGCTTGACGCCGATGCCGGTGCTGAACATGTCGTCCATGGTCAGCCACCACGCGAGATCGTGCAGGCCGCCGGCCAGCGAGGCCTGCTCCCAGTCGAGCACCACGCGCACCGCCCCGTCCTCGCCGAACATCATGTTGCCGATGCGAGCGTCGCCCCAAGCCAGGCCGTCCTGGCGATTCTCGGGATAATGCGCATCGAGCCACGCAAAGGCATCCTCGATCACCGGAAACGCCACCTCGCCTGCCGACCAGGCATAGGCGGCCCGCCAATAGGCATACTCCTGCGCGAAGTTGTCACCATCGTATTGCGGTCGTTGCAGGAACGCCAGGTGCGCGGCGTCGAAGCTATGAATGCGCGCCATCTTGTGCATCGCGTTTTCCCAGACGGAGCGCCGCATGCCGACGGAGGCATCGAACAGCCATCCGGAAAGATTGTAGACCGGGTGCGACACGGGCACGCGACCGACCACGCGCTCCATCACGAAGAACGGACTGCCCAGCACCGCTGCATCGTGCTCTTCCCACAAGATGCGGGGAGCCGGAAAGCCGCTAGCGTTCAGCGTCTTGATGAGGGCGATCTGCCGCTCGAAACCGGGGTCCAGGAACATCTGGTAGCCGCTGGGATGAAAGCGCAGCACGAAACCCTGACGCTCATGACCCTGCTCATTGCGCCATTCGGCCTCGAACAGGATGGTCTCGTTCGAGACGCCGGCGCCGATCGGATGGCTGAGCGAGGATAATGTCAGGTCCTGCGCATGGGGGAGCCGCTCGCTCAACCAACGGATCAGGCGCGAACGCGTGTCATCATAATCGCGGCCGCGATCGGTAACCATCGGCTTGCTCTCGCTGCTGGTGAGCGAATTCTCCAGACCTTGCGTGGCCATCGCCAAACCCTCCCTTATGTCTTCGATTTGACCGCGTCTGCCGGCACGAACATCGGCAGTGTCAGGCCTGTGCTGTCGTCCAGCTGGAAGCGAACTTCCACTCGGAGGCCCACGTGGATATCCTCGATCGGACAATCGAGGATGTTCGTGTGAAAGAACGGACCTTCGTCCAGCTGCACGACCGCGACGCAAAACGGCACGCGGGCCGCCATCTGCGGCGCATAGGCGTGATACATGATGGTATACGTGTGGACGATCCCGCCGCCGTTCGCCGGTGCCCACTCCATCTGCGCATCGCCGTGCTCGACGCACTGGCTGGCCGGCCAATACTTCCGGCCGCAAAGCGCGCAGCCATGCAACCGTAGCTCGTGTCTGGCGGTGCCCTCCCAAAAAGGCAGATCCAGGTAGTCGCCACTCAGCCTCTTGATGACGGCGAGGTCCACGTCCGGGATGGTCACGGCTGGTTCCCCAAGATGAGCGTGGCGTGATTCCATGTGTTCTGCACGCCGGCATTCAGGCCGTGCCCGCTACACAGCGCGATATCCGCCTTGCCGAGTTGGCCCTCCCCGGCCTCGCCGCGCAATTGGCGGATGGCCTCGATGATTCCCGTGAAGCCTGTGGCGTAGAACCCGCTGAGCTGTCCGCCGGCGGTGTTGGTGGGGATGACACCGTCGGCGCCGTTGCCACCTTCCGCCACGAACGGACCGCCCTGCCCTTCCGCCACGAAGCCGTAGGCTTCCAGCTGCATGATGACGGAGATGGTGAACGGATCGTAGAGCTGAGCCACGTCGACGTCGCGCAGGTCAATGCCCGCCTGAGCGAAGGCCCGGGCTTTCGCGGGCGCAATGTTGTCGTGGTGATCGTAGGGCACGCCCTTGTGCCAGTTCACGATGTTCTGCCCCATCCCCGCACCCAGGATATAGATCGGCTTGTCCACCAGCGAACGTGCCCGGTCCGCACGGCAGACCAGAACCGCCACGCCCCCATCGGTATCACGGCAGCAATCGAGCCGTCGGAACGGGTCGACGATCATCGGCGAGGCTTGATGATCGTCCAGCGTGATCGGCTTCCCGTAGCCGGTCGTTCCGGGTCGTTTCGCTGCATAGCCGCGCTGCGTTACCGCGACCGCGCCCATCTGCCGGGACGTGGTGCCGAAGCGATGCATGTGGCGACGGGCATGAAGCGCATGACTGCTCGCAGCGCCCATCGTGCCATACAGAGAGGGATAGCCATAACTGTAGGCGCCGATCGATTTCAGATCGGAATTGCCGGGGATGTACCCCGATGTGGGCGCGATGCCGTAGACACAAGCGACCATCTCCGCTTGGCCGGCCTCGATCATTCCCACAGCCGCCAGGATGCCTGCGGCCGGCGTGGCCCCACCACAGGACAGCGCCCAGCTGAAGTTTGGAGACAGCCCCAGGTAGCGCAAGTCCTCCCGCTCTCCCCAGCAATGGATGTAACCGTCGATGGCATCGCGCTCGAGGCCGGCCTGCTGCAAGGCACGCCCGATGGCATCACCCCGCAATTCCCGGTCGCTGCGGCCAAGCTTGATGCCTTGCTCGGTTACGCCGAGCGCGGCGATGGCATACTTGCCCCTCACCGAACGACGCCGCGTTCCCGCAGAGCGACCTGCTGCTCCGCCGTGATGCCCGCCGCTGTCAGGATCGCCTCGGTATGCTCCCCATAGGCAGGCGCGGGACGAGGATGCGGGGGTGCGGCCTGGCCATCGAAGGCCACCGGACCCGCCACGAGCCGCACGTGCGCCCCATCATCGAGTGCCATGTCGTAGACCATGCCGTTGGCGATCGCCTGGGGATCGGCGGCCACTTCGCGGATCGAGCGAACAAGCTCCCACGGCGCGTTCCAAGCCTCGAACAGCGGCTGCCAGTGTGCCCAATCATGCTCGGCGATGCGCGCGCGGATCATCGCGGCGAGCTCGGGACCGTTCTCCATGCGGGCCTGACCAGTGGCGAAACGGGGATCGTCCAGACACTCATGCAGGTCGAGCATGGTGCAAAGCCCTGGCCAGAACGCGTCCGGAGCGAGAAGCATCAGCTGGATCCAGCGATTGTCGCGGGTCCTGTAGGCGGTCATCAATGGGAACCGATCTTCCTGGCTCATATAGGCATGCTCGTCGAAGGCGGGGGCCTGCGAGTAGGTGATATCGCCCGAGAGGATCCACATCGCATTGGCGAGCAGCGACGTCTCCACCACCGTCGCCTCGCCGGTCCGTTCCCGCCGGTACAACGCGCCGGCGATGCCCATTGCCATCGATACCGAGCCCGCGTGATCGCCTAGCGCCGGCCGCGACCGCGTCGGATGCTTGGCATCGGGGCGCGTAAGCAAATGGGCAAAACCGCCCCTCGCCCAGAAAGCCGATGCATCGAAGCCCGCCTTGCCGGCCTCTTCTCCCTTGAAGCCCAGACCATTGCCCCGAGCATAGATCAGCCTGGGATTTCGCGCCCGCACATCGTCGACGCCCAGTTTCAACCGATCGAGCGCCTGCGGACGCAAGCTGGTCAGGAATACGTCCGCAGTCTCGAGCAGAGTCAGGAGGAGTTCCCGACCCTCTTCGGACTTGAGGTCGAGGGCGATGCTCTTCTTGCCATGATTGTTCAATTCCATGGCGAGATTGACGGTCCCTATCTCACGGCCGTCGTGCACCTTGAGCGAGCGATACGGGTCCCCACCGTCGATTGTCTCGATCTTGATGACCTCGGCGCCTTGATCAACCAGCAATGCGGATGCGCCGGGGACGAATACGTACTGCGCCAGCTCGATGATGCGAACGCCCTCGAAGATCCTGCCAGTCAAAATCACCTCTCCTCTCGCCCCGTCGATGGTGCTTGGCCGCTCTGCGGTCGGCCCTTCACCCTCAAGGCGCATCGCCGCCGGACCAAGCCGGCGGCGGTACCCGCCACTATTCGCTATTTCGACGTATACGTCGATAAAGTGAACGGGTTCAAGAAGCTTTCTTGGCCGAGAGCACTTTCAAGAGGGTGGACTATTCCGCTGCTACGGCTGATGGCGCCGCATCTTCCGCTTCCTGCCGGCGCATCCGCTTCAGCATACGCCGCATCGTGAGGCCGGCGGTGTCCGGCTTGAGTACGACGGGCCGCAACTTCAGCAAGTCGGTCTCCTTGCCCATGTACGCCTGCTGCGCTTCCAACATGGGCGCGTCCTGCGTCTCGAAGATGTTCTTCACGATCGGCACGAGCTTGGCGTCAAGGTCCCTGTCGTCGATGTCGTGAGTGCGCGCGGAGCTCCAGAAGTAGTGCGTGGTCGTTTCCGTCTCGGGTGTCAGGAGATGGGCGGAAGGGACTTCCACGCCGCGCTCGATACTCTCGCCCTGCTTCCAGAAAGCGGAGTAGACAGCGAGCACGCCCGGCGCGTTCCAGCGGGTATGGCCCTGTCCTTCAGCCCATTCGGCATCCATGCCCCATAAGCTGCGCTTGTCTTCGGTGAGATAGTAGCGCGGGCGCCAGAGCATGGACCACAGCGTGTCGCCCTCCTGCTTCACCTCATTGTGGAAGGAGGCGAAATCGGAACCCTCATGCACTCCGGGATGGAGGTAGTGCACGTGGCTGAGGTCGAGCAGATTGTCGGCCACCACCTCGATACTGGCTCGCATATGACAGTAGCCGGTGGGCGCGGCAAACCGCTTGTCCTCGGCCATGAAGCTGAAATCCGGTATAGCCACGGACGCCGCCAGGGCTGGATCGCCCATCCAGATCCAGATGGCGGCGTGACGCTCGACCACCGGGTAGGAGCGCACGCAGATGTTGGCGCGGATCTCGCTTCCGGGCTCATTGGGATTGCGGACACAGGTTCCGTCCGCACCGAAGGTCAGGCCGTGGTAGCCGCACTGAACGGTATCGCCCAGGCGTTTGCCCATCGATAGCGGCACGAAGCGATGCGGACACAAGTCATCCAGAGCCGCGACGCTGCCGTCACTGGTGCGATACATCAGGATGCGGCGGTTGCAGATCGTGCGGCTGACGAATTCCTGGGTCAGCTCGGACGCGAAGGCGGCCACATACCAGACGTTTTTGAGGAACGGCGCTTGAGACATGGTCACTCTCTCTCCGATGCGTTTCTTTGATCGGAGAATATGCTCGCGCCAGATTGACTGAAAGGCCATATTTCCGTGTAATCCGGACATGACCGTGTGGATCGCCTGCGTCCTGTATGAGGGCTTCCTGCTGCCGGATGTCGCGGGCCCCACCGCAGCGTTCGAGTTCGCCGGGATGGCGCATGAGGCGGCCTACAACGTGACGATGGTCGCATCGTCCGCTCGCCTCGTGCGCAGCAGCGCCGGGATCAGGATCGCCGCGGACGACTATCGCGAGTTGGCCGACGTCGACATCGTCCTGGTCCCCGGTGGCATCAGCCCGCGCGACCCGGCGATGTATCGCGACATGCTGCCCTTTATCCGAGAGGCCGATCGGCATCACCGCCGGATCATCGCCTTATCGTCCGGCACTTACGTCCTGGCCGATGCGGGGATCCTGGAAGGACGGCGGGTGGTGACACACTGGGGCCTCGCCGCCGAGTTTCGCGAACGCTTTCCCGAGGTCGCGCTGGACGCAAGCAACCTGTTCCTGCGCGATGATCATATCTGGACATGCGCCGGCATCCTCTCGGCCGTGGATGTCGCGCTGGCCTCGATCGCTGAAGACTACGGCACGGTGGTCGCGCAACGCACCGCCACGAACTTGGTCCTGCCGTATCGCCGGCTCGCCACCCAGTCGCAGCGAACGGCACTGGCGGAGCCCGCCAGTCTAGACGGGCGGGTGGCCGAGGTCCTGGCTTGGGCTCAGGAGCGTTTGCATGAACCGCTGAACGTGGAACGTCTGGCCGAGCGCTGCGCCCTGAGCGTGCGCCAGTTCGCCCGGGTCTTCCAGCGTGACACCGGCTTGTCTCCAGCCCGCGCGATCGAGCAATTGCGAGTCGAACGGGCCCGCGCCGCCATCGAATCCGGCGCTCGCGTGTTCGAAGAGGTCGCCGCCAGCTACGGCTTCTCCAGCGCGGACATCATGCGCAATGCCTTCCTTCGCACGATAGGACGCACACCGCAGCAAGTCCGCCGCGACCACTTGCTCCAGGCGAGGGAACGCCAAGCGAGGGAGCGCCAGCGACCGCACCGATGACGCTCAGCCAGGGCTGGGATCACCTACCCGGATCACCAGCTTGCCCCGGATGCGCCCTTCAAGCAGGTCGACGAACGCGGCGGGTGCCTTTTCCAGCCCATCGATCGTCGTCTGTGGCAGGCGGATCGCGCCCTCGCCCATCCAGGTGGAGAGATCCTTGAGTGCATCGGGCGGGCAGCTTTGCACCGTACTGTACGCCTGGATGCTTAGCCCCTTGGACATGATCAGCCGCATGAACCGCCCCAGATCGCCAGGCGTTCCGGCCTCTTCCTGGTACAGCGAAAGCAAGCCGCAAAGCGCCACCCGACCGCCACGCCCCAGCGCCGCGTAAGCGGCCATGGCGACGCGTCCGCCAACGTTGTCGAGATAGGCCTGGGCTCCGGTGGGGCAGGCCGCGACGAGGGCTTGCTCGAAATCGGGCGCCTTGTAGTCGACGCAGGCATCGAAGCCGTGATCGCGCACGAGAGCGCACTTGGCCGCACCGCCCGCGACACCCACGGTCCTTGCACCTAGCCGCCGGGCGATCTGGCCCGCGATCAGGCCCACCGATCCGGCTGCCGAGGAAATGATCACCGTTTCGCCTTCGGCTATGCCGATGACGCCCACGATCCCTGTATAGGCGGTCAGGCCCGGCAGGCCGAGAATGCCCAACGCGGCCGCCGTGACGCCAAGTTCGGGCTCGACCTTGCGAATGCCGGCGGTGCCGGTGACGAAGGCTTCCCGCCAGCCGAACCGCCCTTCCACGAAGTCGCCCCTGGCGTAGCCTGGCGCTCTCGATTCTTCGACTCTCGCGATCGCCGCACCGGGTAGGACGCTGCCGATCGCCGCACCGGGCAAGGCGCCGCCCAGCGCGTGCTCGTCCAGGAAGATGCGCGTGAAGGGATCGATCGAGAGGTAGGTTATAGCGAGCCGAAGCTCGCCATCGCCGCACACCGGGAGCGCTTGTTCGCGCACTTCCAGATCGGACGCGCGCAAGGCGCCTGCGGGACGCGACGCCAGGATGACTTCCCTGCTCATCGCGACGCCGATGCTCGAGTATACGATGTGCCGCGCATATCGGCCATTCCGCTGCTCCTGGTCTCTTGCATGTTTGGATCGCGAGGGGTCAGGCGGGAGAGCCGACCGCCGCGCGATCGTCCTCCACGCTCGTGCGGCGCATGTCCCGCCGGTATTTGTCTTCCGCGAACGGCGTCGCGCGGTGCATGGTGGTCCGATTATCCCAGATCACGAGATCGCCTTCGCGCCACTTGTGGCTGTAGACAAATTCCGGCCGGGTGGAACGAGCGCTGAGCTCCTGCAGCAAGGCGCGGCCCTCGGCTTCGTCGCAGTCGATCACGTCCCGCGCATGTGACGACAGGTAGAGGCTCTTGCGACCAGTGGCGGGGTGGAAGCGGACGAGCGGCTGGATCGCCTCGGGAATGTTCGCCCGCTCCAAAACGCTGAGCGACGGCGCACCCACTTGCTGGCGCGACCAGTCCAGCGAGTGACGCACGCGAAGCCCGTCGATCCGCTCCCGCATATCAGGTTCGAGCGCGTCATAGGCGGCGCGCATGTCCGCAAACTCGGTGTCCCCTCCTTCGGGCGGCACGATCTTGGCCGCCAGGAACGTGAACAGCCCCGGCGGACTGCGAAAGCTGTTGTCGGAATGCCAGAGACGGGCCGGCATTTGCAGCTGCCGGCGCCGGTCCTGCGCCGACATGCGCTCACCCTTTTCGTCGACATTGGAAATGTCGCTCAACTCGTCGCGCTGCAATCGGCGGGCGGTGTCTTCGCGATGTATCGTGATCGAGCGCTGCAACCTTCCGAAGCGCGCGCTGAGCGCGATCTGCACGTCATCCGTCATGGCCTGCTGGTCACGCACGACGATCACGGCATGTTCTTCGAGCGCTTGTTGCAGCGCGTCGATGATCGTATCCGGCAGTTCGGCCGAAAGCCGCAACTCTGTGATTTCCGCCGCGAAGTGCGGATGCAATCGAGTGATCTGCATGACTGTGTCCTGTTTGGGCGCTCGTCTTGTCGCTTTCGCCAGCGGTACGAACGATGCCCGTGCCTGCTCCCTCTTTCCAGAATAGCCAAGAGCCGATAGCCTTCAAGACAACACAGGAGAGAGGCGATGAATAGTGACGAGGTGATCCAGCAGGAGCCTTCGGAGCAGCGAGCGATCTTCTATGCGCCGGAGGTAGCCTTCGATCGCCCTGTCTCGCCGATCCCTGCCGCCATCTTCCGCTCCGAACGCGCCGCCGCCTTCGACCCTGCCGCTCCCACCGGCTATGTCGCCCTGGATCAGTCGGAGGCGCTGGGATGTTCCTGGCCCGCGACCACGCCCTCGCTGCTGGCGCGGTATATCGTCATTCGACCTGGAGACCGGTTCAGCCACAATCTAGCGTCCAGCGGTCAAGTCTACCACGTCCTGCGCGGCAACGGCACCACCGCTTGCGTGCAGGAGCACTTCGCGTGGGATCGGATGGACAGCTTCTGCCTTCCGGGCGGAACCGACGTGGAGCTCCAATCCGCCGGCGGCGCGATCCTGCTGGTCGTCAGCAACGAGCCGGAACTGTCCTACCTGCGCGCCACTGCCCGCAAGGAAAGCCAGCCGGCGATCCAGCCGACCTTGTTCCGCCACGAGCGCGTGCTGCGCGAACTCGAGACCGTGCACGGCCGCAACACCGAACAACGCGCGGCGGGCAAGTCCGTGGTGCTGCTGACGGGGCCCATGGCCACTCGTCGGCTGACGACGCCGACCATGCTCTGCGCGATCAACTCGCTGGAGCCGGGCGGCGACCAGCGACCGCACAAGCACAGTTCAGCCGCTCTGACGCTCTCGATAGATGGCGAAGGCGTCTACACTCTGGTCGACGGAGTGAAAATCGCGTGGGAAGCCGATACGCTGATCGTCACACCACCATTCGCCGTGCACTCTCACCACAATCGCGGCAAGGCGATGATGCGCAGCTTCGTCGCACAGGATACCGGGCTTTATACCGAGATGCGCACGATCAGCTTTGCTTGGACAGATGTCTGAATTGCTTGCTCTCGATGGCGGGGAGAAATCGAAAGGTCAAGGCTCGCATGGATTTGCAGACACTTCTGACACGAGAAGCGCTGAAGGACCTCAAAGCCCGGTTCTGCCTCGCTCTCGATTACAAGGACTGGGACACCTACGCGGCCCTGTTCACGCAGGACGGCACCATCGATGTTGACGGCGCCGTCAACACGCGCGGCGAAGCGCCAGAGGCGCAGACCTGCATACGAGGTCGGTCGGCGATCCGTGCGACAATCCCGGAAATTCTTGCGCAGGCAGAAACCGTGCATCAGATCCACTCGCCGATATTGGACGTTCTGTCGCCAACCCAGGCCACCGGGATCTGGGCGATGGAAGACATCGTGCGGACTCCGGACTTCCTGCTCGAAGGGCGGGGCCATTATCGCGAGACTTACGCGATCGAAGACGGCAAATGGCGCATCGCGTCCTTGCATCTCACGCGAATCTGGCTGCAGATGCGGCCGTTTCAGGATGCCTTACCCCGCGCCTGAGTGACCACCGACTGCGGCGTCGCGAGCTCTTGTAGGAGCTCAATCCATCAGACTCATGCTTTGCTCGTCGGGTGCTATGCTCCTCAGGTGCTATGCTGTAGTCTGGCGCCACTGGAGAGGACCGGTGCAAGGCGCCGCATGCCGCATGGGAGTCTGCGTTTCGTACAGCAGCCACGCGCCCGGAGAATAGCACGTGATAAGACCGCCAGGTTCGAGTGAAAGGCCCGACTTGCCTCTGGCTGTCGTGATCGGCGCAGGGGGCTTGGGCGCTGGGATCGCGCGAAGGCTTGGCGCAGATCACCGTCTGATGATCGTCGACAAGGACGCCGCGCGGCTGTCGGTCCTGCGTGCCGAAATGATCGCCGCAGGCTATGATATCGAAGTGATGGCCGGCGACATCACCGATGGTGGATCGGTGGCCGATGTCGCCGCTGAAATCGGCCCTTGGCGCACTCTTGTGCACGTTGCCGCGCTATCCCCCAGCATGGGCGACTTTCGCACCGTGCTGTCGGTGAACCTCGTCGGCGCGCGCAATGTGGAGCAATCCTTTGCGAGCACGGCGACCGGCGGCTCGGCCAGTATCTTCATCTCGTCGCTCGCGGCGCATGCGCCTCCGCCGGAAGATGCCATCATCGGGCTTTTGGATGATGGCCCCTCTGCCGATGTGGCGGAGCGCCTCGAGGCTCTGCTGGAGAATGCCAGCTCCACCGACGCTTATCGCCTGTCCAAGTTCGCGCTGAACCGCATGTGCCGCCGCCGTGCCGCCGCCTGGGGCGCGCAAGGCGCGCGCATCCTGTCCCTCTCGCCCGGACTGATCGCCACGCCGATGGGCGCGCTCGAGTTCAAGGGATCGCCGCAGAAACTCGCGATGTACGCGCAAAGCCCGCTGCAACGCGAAGGCACCATCCTGGAGATCGCCGCCACGGTCGCGTTCCTCGCATCGTCGCAGGCGAGCTTTATCACGGGTACCGACATCCTGGTCGATGGCGGCCTGGCCGCCGCCCTCGCATTCCCGCAGGTCAGTCCCGCTGCGCCGGCACTCCCCCAAAGCGCCTAGGCCTGTCACGATAATGTTGGAGAGGACAAGCGGACTGATGCAAGAGCTGAAGGAGACGAATTACGCTCTGGGTGACCGCGCCAGGCTCCTGCGCATACTCGATGAGCAGGGTTACTGGTTCTTTCGCGGCGTGCTCGATCCAGAGGCGCTCGAAACCGTACGGCAGCACTTCATGGCCGAGTTGCACAGCCGCGACTTGGTGAAACAGGGCAGCGACGACGCAGTCTGGAACCGTACGACTCCGATCACGATCGATGATGGCGTCACCAGCTCACGCTATCCGCGCATGCGCGACGCGCGGGTTTGGGAGACCTTCGTGGAGCATCCCGAGATCGTGCGCTTCTTTTCCGCGTTGGCGGGAGAAACGCCGGAGTGGCTGACCGCGTCGGACTATTACCGGATCGTCCCGCCCGGTCAGGACGCAGGCGAAGACCCCTTCGAACTGCGCCATCAGGACGGCCTGGGCCTGCCAGGCCTGGACTTCGTGACGTGCTGGATCCCGCTGGCGGATGTCGACCCAGACGTGGGCGGATTGGCGATCGTGCCCGGCTCGCACAAAGGCGGCATCGATCGTGACCGCTGGTTCACGCCGGAGCACATGTCGGCAGACCAGTGGGCGCGTGCCGATTATGCGGTCGGCGACGTCCTGATGTTTCCCAGCGGAATTCTCCATTCTGGCTTGCGCAACCGCTCGATCGACAAATTCCGCATGTCTCTGGATATCCGCCTCTACATGCGAGGCAGTTCACGACCCGCGGTCGGGCCGGTCACCGCGATTACGGCGGACGAGGTCTTCATCGATGCAGGTGGGGACGCACCGATTTCACTGAAGCTGACGGACGAGACGATGATCCTGTTGCTTTCAGGCGACAACGAAATTCCCCGGATGCACACGCGCCAGCAGGTCGCCGACGTTCTGCCCTTGGGCAAGCAAGTCATGGCGGTCGGCAAGGAGGGCAAAGCGCTTATACTGCGCCCCGCCCACTCCGCCGGCTATTGAAGGTGATGGTCCCGCGAATACCGCGCGCGGAGCCGACCAAGATCTTGGCCCGGAAGAGAGCATGTGCTCGACTGTGGGAGGCAACTAGATCGACAGGAGCGTCGGCCCCGGTCGAGCTTGGGTATCTTCCCTGTAGCACTTTCCTCCAAGGTGACCTGCGACCTTCATGGTGAAGGAGGCGCCAAGGCACGGCTCAGCGCCGCTTCCAGAGCGGCCCTGAATTGCTGTGAAACGGGCGCCTGGGGCGCGACCAGTTCGAACGCGTGGAAAGCCCCCGGTACGACCAGAAGCTCCGTCGGAACGCCCGCGTTGATCAGGCGGCGGGCGAACTCGATGTCCTCATCGACGAAAAGGTCGATCGAGCCCACCTCGATGAACGTCGGCGGCAGTCCGGCCAGGTTGGCGACGCGCGCGGGCACCGATCCCTGGGGCGCGGATTTGCCGCCGGGCTCGGTTCCCAGCAATGCGCGCCAGCCCATACGGTTCAGCGATCTCGTCCAAAGAAGCTGTCCGATATGGTCCGGCACCGGGCGCGTGGTGCCCGTGCGATCGTCGAGCATGGGATAGACCAGCGCTTGGAATGCGATCGGCACTTGCTTGCGATCGCGCGCCGCAAGCGTGACCATCGCCGCCAAGCCGCCGCCAGCGCTTTCCCCAAGCACCGCGAGCCGCCGTCGATCGACGCCCAGCGCGGGCGCCTGGTCATGCAGCCACTTCAAGGCGACGTAATTGTCTTCCATGGGCCCTGGAAACCGCGCGCCGGGAGCCAGGCGATATTGCGCACTTACGATGACGCAGTTCAAACGAGCGGCTAGCGCCTTCAGCGCGCCCAGGTTCTGCCTCGCATCGCCGCCGATATACCCACCGCCATGGATGTAGAGGATCGCGCCGCGCGGAGAGGATGCATCTTGCCGCGCGTTGATGATGTAGATCGTCACCGGTGGTTGACCATTGGGCGAAGCCACCTGGCGTTCCACCACGCCTTGGGGCAGGCTCTTTGACTTCCAGGGTGTCGGCGGCGGCAGGCCCTTGGCCTTCATGAGCGCCTCCGCGGGTTTGCGGAGATCGGGATTGACGAGGGCCATTCCATCGCCCGACGGCGGCGTCGCGCCGGTGGCCAGCATGAAGACGCAGAACATGCCCAGTGCTCTCATCCGCATCGCCATCATCTGATAACCTCTCTGTTGCACGGATGATCGAACGCCACCGCCACCTGCTCCGATTATCGCAATTGGCCGGCCGCGTTCGGCAGGCGGTGTTCCACTAAGACGAAATTCATCGGCTCGCCAGGCAGGTCCAGGCTGTAGGCGAACCTATGAGCTCAGCTTAGCCCTCTTGTTATTAGAACGCAAACGTTCGATATAGCGCCGATCCGAGGTTATAGCCTCCGATTCGCAGAGGATGACTGATGCTGAAGATTTCGACCCTGTTCGCCGCAGCTTCGCTGGCTGCGCTTGCCGCCCCGGCAATGGCCGCTACCGCCCCCACAGCACCTGCTGCGACCGCGCCCGCCGCCAAGCAGAAGTACACCACCGCGGACACCGATATCGGCACGCTGTTGGATGATCCTTCCGCCAAGGCGATCATCGAGAAGCACATCCCCGGCTTCACCACCAACGAACAAGTGGACATGGCCCGTGGCATGACGCTCAAGGCCGTCCAGGCTTATGCTTCGGATGAGATCACGGACGAGCGTCTTGCCGCGATCGACGCGGACTTCGCGAAGCTCAAGTAATCGCATCAGGGATGATGGTCTTCGAAAACACGAGGACCATCATCCTGGTTCGCCGCGCGGCCACGGTCGCACTGCTGGCGCAACGATCCTTAGACTGTTCGCCGAGCGCACACACCTCGGTGCCGCCGCAGCGCCGCGCTGATCATCGCCGGCACAGGGGAACGCGATGACCGACAGCCGCAAGACCATCTTTCTGACCGGCGCGACCGGGAACATGGGGCGGGAGGCGGTCAAGCGGATCCACGCACGCAAGGACGTCTGGAAGCTCAGGGTCCTCGTGCGTCCCGAGGAGAAGAAGCACCCGGTCGTTCGCGACATCGCGCGCCGGGGACTGGCGGAGATCCATTGGGGCGACCTGACCGATCCCGAAGCTGTGCGCGACGGCGTAAAGGGCGCCGACGTGGTTCTGCATGTCGGCGCCCTTGTCTCGCCTCTGGCCGATCGTTTGCCTCACGACGTCGTGACCCGCGTGAACGTGGGCGCGGCGCGCAATATCGTCGATGCCATCCATGCCGTCGGTGATCCGCGCCGAACCCGCCTGATCTACATCGGGACCGTCGCGCAGACCGGCAGCCGCAATGCCCCGATCCACTGGGGACGCACCGGCGACCCGATCAAGATCAGCCGGTACGATCACTACGCCGTCACGAAGACGCAGGCCGAGGCGATCGTCGCCCAGAGCGGGCTGGACCACTGGGTCTCCCTGCGCCAGAGCGGCATGGCTCACTATGACATGTGGAGGATCTTCGATCCGATCATGTTCCACAATCCCCTGAACGGGGTCTTCGAATGGTCGACCGCGAACGATAGCGGCAGGCTGATGGCGGCGGTGTGCTCGGACGAAGTGCCCGCCGAGTTCTGGAAGGGTTTTTACAACATCGGGGGCGGTGCGGCGTCGCGCATCGTCAATCACGAGTTCCTCGTGATGAACAGCCCTCGATATCGCGACATCCTGCGGCCGCATTGGTCGGCCACGCGCAACTTCCATGGCCAGTGGTACGCCGACTCCGATCGTCTGGAAGAGCTGGTGCCTTTTCGTGAGCAGTCGCTGGCCGAATGGACCGTCGAGGCGCGCCGGCGGATGCCCCTGCTCGCGCGCAAGTTTCCGGAGTGGTTTCCGAAACTCGTGCGCGGCCGCATCGAAAAGCTCGCCAAAGGTCCGGGTGGCTCGCTGCACTGGTTCGAGCATGGCGAGGACGACAAGATCGCGGCGTACTTCGGATCTCGTGCGGCTTGGGAGGCGATCCCGCGCGATTGGGACTCCTACACGTTCGAAGGTCCATCGCGGACCGTGACTTTGCTCGATCATGGCTACGACGAGAGCCGCGCGCCTGAACAGTGGACCCTCGACGTTCTGCGCGGCGCAGCAGAGTTTCGCGGCGGTGCCTGCCTTGCCGTGAACTTCGAGGGCCCGGATGTCGCGGTCGAGTGGCGTTCGGCCGGCGGCAATCGTTTCACGATGACCCCGCGCCTCTATTTGAAGGGCGGTCACTGGTGTCCTGACGGAATGCTGCGGCCCGAGACGTATGCGCAGGAAGCATCGCGCAATCCATTTTTCGCGCAAGTCTGGACAGAGCAGGGCGGCGGCTGATCAGGGCCATCGCGCCTGACCTTCGTCGCAAAGCAATCTCGCAGAATTTCAGACGAACGCCCTCGATAGAAGGACAAGGAACGATGGGGAGATGGCGGAAAGAGGCCGGTGTCGCCGCGGTAGCGGGCGCTCTGCTCTGTGGGAGCGCGCCAAGCCTGAGTGCGCCCACGCTGGAGGAAGCGTTTCAGAACCCGCCGATGGAGGCCCGGCCCCGGCTGCGCTGGTGGTGGCCGGGCGGAGCCGTGCAGGATGAGGAGCTGGCCCGCGAACTGGACATCATGAAGGCGGCCGGATTTGGCGGCGCGGAAATCCAGGCGTTCAATACCGGCCTTACCGACCTGACGCCGCAAGAGCGTGCCGACGTGAACGAGTACGCAACGCCCAAGTTCTTCGCCCACGTGCACAAATTGGGAGAGGCCGCGGCGCAGCGCGGCATGAACCTGGACTACACGTTCGGATCGGCCTGGCCCTCGGGCGGCGGCTTCGCGATCACGCCCGAGCTGGCCCTGACCGAGCTCACCATGTCCATGACCGAAGTCAAGGGCGGCGCCGCCGGGCCCATAAAGGTGACGGTCCCCACCCGGACGAAGCGCTTCGGCGCATTGTCGTCGCTCGATTCCCGCGTCAGGGATCCGCGCGCCGCGGGATGGATCGGTCGGTTCGACGCACGCCAGAAGCTGGTCGCCGTCGTGGCCATGAAGGGCGCCGAGCCCACGCTCAAGCCCGACGCCTCGAAGTCGCCCTTCAAGCTCTTTCCCTGGAGCGACGTGACGGTGCCGGGCACTCTCGACCCCGCATCGGCCGTGATCCTGACCGACCGTCTGCGCGACGATGGCACGCTGGACTGGGTGCCCCCGCCGGGAACCTGGCAAGTCCTGGTGTTCAAGCAATACGCGTCCAACATGGGTGTCAGCGGCGCGGCCGGGCAAGGGCCGCAACTCACGCTCGACCATATGAATCCTCAGGCCTTCGCGGCGCACGCGGCCCGTGTCGGCGATCCGCTGGGACATGATCCCGCGGGCCTGCGGGCAACTTTCGTGGACAGCCTGGAGCTGATGCAGGACATCGCCTGGACTCCCGATTTCCTCACCCAGTTCCGTGCCCTGCGCGGCTATGACCTTACGCCCTATCTCCCCTTCGTCTTGCAGCCCGGCTGGATGCAGGCGTGGGGGGAGCACTACTCACCCCCGTACTTCGATGCTTCCGGCAGTGCGATCGCGGACCGCGTTCGCGCGGATTTCCGCCAGACCGTCTCGGACCTCACGTTCCGTGGCTTCATCGACCCGCTCGTGTCCTGGAGCCATGCCCATGGCCTCAAGGCGAAGTTCCAGGCGCATGGCGGCCCCATCGATGTGATCCGTGGCTATGGGGTCGCCGACATTCCCGAGACCGAGGATCTCGTCGACGGCGGCAATCCCTACATGATGCGCCTCGCGCGCTCGGGCGCGGACCTCTATGGCAAACCGATCATCTCGGCGGAGAGCATGGTTTGGCTGGATCGCCCCTACGACGTCACTCTGGACGAAATGCGCCGCCGTGCCGACCTGATCTTCGCAGGCGGTGTGAACAGCATCAACATCCATGGCATCAACTACATCCGGGGCACCAGCTGGCCCGGAAACCATGCCTTCCAGCCGTCGGCGTTCTCGACCGGGTTCAGCACGATGGTCAACCCCAGCAGTCCGATCTGGCTCGGCGTGCCGACGCTGGCGCAATACATCGGCCGCACGCAGGCCGTTCTGCAGCAGGGGGTGCCCGTCGTTCCGGTGGCCTACTTCTACGGTCAAATCGGCTACTATGGAGGCATCGAGGACAAAGGCGCCCATCGTGAGCAGGTGGAGCGTGCGCTGGTCGGCGGTGGATACGACTACGACCGGATCAACCCCGATGCGATCGCCAGGGCGCGTGTCGACCGCCGCCAGCTGGTGAGCGCGGGCGGTCATCGCTATTCCGTGCTGCTGTTGCCGGCGCAAGACGCGATGCGGGCCGAGACTGCGGAGACGGTCGCACGGTTTGCCCGGGGCGGCCTGCCAGTCGTCTTCCTCGGCCATGCTCCCTCGCGCGACGTCGGCCTCGCCGATGCTGCCAAGCGGGATGCGAGAGTGCGCGCGGCCGTGCAGGCGGCGCTACGCTCAGGCGCCAGGATCGTTCCGGAGGCAGACGTCGCCGCCGCTGTGGCTTCCGCCCGCGTGCCCGCCAATCTGCGCTTCCTGGGTCCGGATGTTTCCAAGCTTGTCTTTGTGCAGCGAAAGCTTGGGGCGCGGACCGTGACCTTCGTGCACAATACCGGTTCGGAGCCCGTGGACGCGAGCATGGTCTTGCCCGGCGTCGGTGCGATTTCGCGCTGGGATGCGATGACGGGTGGCAAGCGCCCCGTGAGTGCGCAGGCGATCGCGGGTGGCACGCAAGTGCCGCTCACTCTCTCGGGCGGGGAAAGTGCGTTGCTGATCCTGGATCCCACCTCTCGACCGGCTAGCGTTCCATCACCTCGCACGCTCCATACGCTCGACCTTTCGAGCGGATGGTCGCTATCAGTGAAGGGCTACGCACCGCGCAGCACGCCTTTTACGCATGATTACGGCAAGGTGGCGCTAGGCGACTGGCGCAAACTCAACGGCATGGAGAATTTTGCCGGTACCGGCACCTACCGCCAAACCGTGTCGGTTCCGCCGAAGTCGCTGGGCGAGCATACGCATGCGACGCTTGATCTTGGCACGATGCGGGACATGGCAGTGGTAACGGTCAACGGAAAGGCGCTGCCGCCTACCATCACGTCACCCTATCGCATCGATCTGACGAGTGCGCTCAAGCCCGGAGCGAACGACATTCAGATCACCGTGGCGACGACACCTCAAAACGCGATGATCGACCCTCGGGCGGCGGGGTTCAAGAACCTCAAATCAGTGCCGACCGGCATCGAGGGGCCGATCACGCTTCAGTTCACGCAGTAGGCGGACGGTTCAGCGGTTCGTTTGCGCCGGATCGACGACGATCACCTCGACGCCATCGCTCTTCATTCTCGCCAAGAAGTCCGGAGCGATGGCGCTGTCGGTGACGACCACATCCACTTCGTTCAGGGCGCACACGATCGCGCCCGATGAGGCCGTGAACTTGCTGCTGTCGACCAGCAGGATCACTTGTTCGGCCTGATCGATGAAGCGTCGTTCGGCGGCGACGAGGATCACGTCGTGCTGCATCACCCCGCGAGGTCCGACGGCGGCCGCGCCCATGAACAGCTTGGGCGCGTGGAACCGCGGCATCGACTCCTCGCCGGCGGGTGCCAGGATGATGTTCTGCTCACGGAACACCGTTCCCGAGGGCAGGAGGACACGGGTGCCCTCCTGGGGCAGCAACGCATCGACGATGTGCAGCGAGTTGGTGAGCACCTGGCAGTTCAGCCCTGACAGATGAGGACACATCTGCAAGGTCGTGGTCCCCCCGTCCATCATGATCCCCTCGCCGGGGCTGCATAGGGCCGCCGCGGCTTCGCCGATCGCGCGCTTTTCCGGCAGGTTCTGCTGGATCGACTGGGAGAACGGCGTTCCCGCCAGCCGCGCGTGACGCTCCTCCTTGTCCTCCTGAAGCTTTGCGCCGCCGTGGACCCGCACGATCCGGCCTTCCTTCTCCATGCGGGTCAGGTCCCGCCGGATGGTCGCGGGAGAGGCTTCGAGCTGCGCCTCGAGCGCACGATACGTGACAAAACCGGTGGAGGTAACTGCTTCCAGGATCAGGCGTTCGCGCTGTGTCGAGTGCATCGGGAACCTTATCATGCGGCAGCCTTGTGGTCTGGCGGCCCGGAGAGATCGACTATGCAGGATTTGCCGATCACAATCCATCACGACCGATCAAGGGGTCATTCCGGCTTCGATCATGTTCCCCGCGCCGATAATGACGGTCGATCCCACCAGCAGCCCGATCCCGGTCCACACCAGGGTACGAGTCCGGAGACTGGCCCCGCTCCACTCCTTCAAGGCAAAGCCCCACAGGGTCGAAAACAGGATGATGGACGCCATATGCAATGTCCAGGACGAGAAGCCGTAGCGCCCCATCTGGCTTTCACCCATCGTGTAGAAGAAGAACTGGAAATACCACAAGGTGCCTCCCAGCGCGGCCAACAGATAGTTCGCCAGTAGCTTCGGGCGCTCGCCGCCGCCCCTGACCCGGCCCACGAACTCCCCGAAACTGCGGTTGCGGCGGATCAGGATCGCGCACCAGATCGCATTGGTGGTGAGCCCGCCGGCAAGCACCACGCACAGCACCGGCAGGCCCTGGCTCATCGGGTCGGTCCCGGCCGCCAACGTGAGGTCGCGGATGGGCTGTCCAGCATCGAGCCCCCAGGCAAAACAACCGGACATGACGCCGGAGAAGACCGCGATCAGCAGACCCTTCTTGAGATCGAACTCGGCGACGCCTTCCGAGGCCCTGCCGGCGAGGTCCTTATCCTTGGCGCTACCAGCTCTAGCGACGACGACGATCCCGATCAGCGTCACGACGATGCCAAGCAGCGTCAACTGGCCGCTCGGGCGCGATGCGATCTCGCCCAGAGTGCCATGGAAGATGGGCGGCCCCATGGTCCCGATAACGGTGGTAAGCCCCAGCGCGACGGCCATCCCAAGCGAGAGCCCGAGATAGCGCATCGTCAGCCCGAAGGTCAGGCCGCCAAAGCCCCACATCGCCCCCCAGAACCAGCACCAAAGCAGCGTCTTGGAGGGGGTGGCGGCAAGCACGCCGAGCAGGTCGTTCGTACGCAAGGAGGCGAACAGCCAGGGTGCGATGGCCCAGGAGAAAACGCCACCTGCCAGCCAGAAGATCTCCCAGGACCACAGCTTGATGCGCTTGTACGGCACGTAGAAGCTGGCCGAGGCGAAGCCGCCGAGCCAGTGAAACAGAACGCCCAGGGGCGGATTGCCTTGCATGTCCTTCGAAATCCTCTCCGTTTATCGTTGTCAGCCGACCGCCAGACAGCTGCGGTCGATCTGCTGGATGTTGCGAGTGCCGGTCAGCGCCATGGCGACGCGCATCTCGGCCTCTACCAGTCGCAGCATCTGCGTGACGCCGGCCTCTCCCTTCGCGGCCAAGGCCCAGGCCCATGCTCGGCCGAGAAGAACGCCCTTGGCCCCCAGTGCGAGCATACGAACGACGTCGAGGCCGGAGCGGATGCCGCCGTCCGCCAGCACCGTAAGACGATCGCCGACCGCATCCGCGATCGGGGGTAACGCGCGCGCGCTGGAGAGAACGCCGTCGAGCTGTCGGCCGCCATGGTTCGATACCACGATGCCGTCCGCTCCCAATTCAGCGGCCTCGATCGCATCCTCGCGGTCGAGGATGCCCTTGATGATCAGCGGGCCGTTCCACTCGGAGCGGATGAAATCGAGGTCGCGCCAGTTGATGGAAGGGTCGAAGTTGTTGCGCATCCACGCGAAGAAATCCTCGATCCCGGTCTTGCCTTGCAGCACCGGCGCCACGTTGCCGAGCGTGTGCGGTCGACCATGCACGCCGACGTCCCAGGCCCACGCCGGCCGTGCCGCGGCTTGGGCAAAACGCCAGAGCGCGCCCTTCAACCCACCCGAGCCAGCCAAGCCCGTGTGGTAATCGCGATAGCGGCTGCCAGGCACCGGCATGTCCACGGTGAAGACGAGCGTGGAGCAGCCGGCCTCGACCGCTTGCGCGAGCAGGTCCTTCATGAAGGCCCGATCGCGGATCATGTAGAGCTGAAACCAGAAGGGACGACGCGCGGCCTTGGCGACCTCGCCGATAGCGCAGGCCCCGACCGTCGAAAGCGTGAACGGCACGCCTACGCTCTCGGCCGCTCGCACGGCTTGCACCTCGCCACGTCGGGCATTGAGGCCGGCGAGGCCGATCGGCGCCAGCGCAAGCGGCAGCGCGAGCTTCTGCCCGAACAACTCGACCGACAAGTCCAGTTGCGAGACGTCGCGCAACACGCGTTGGCGAAGGGCAAGCTCAGCCAAATCCGAAACGTTGCGCTTCAGCGTGGCCTCCGCATAGGAGCCACCGTCGATATATTCGAACAGGAAGCGCGGCAGTTTGCGCCGCGCGGCTTCGCGGAAATCGGGAATGGACGCCGTGATCATGCGCTTGCTCCGATGGGGCTGCGCACGACGGCATCGCGCCAGGCCCGGCGATAGCCGGCAAGGTCGCCTGACAGCGGCTCGACGCGCGTAAGCTCGCTTCCCGCTTCCAGCAGAGGGTTTATCAGGCGCAGCGCTCCGAAGGAAACGTCGTTGTGCGCATTGGCCACGAAGACCTGCGTCTCGGGCCGGAGAGCGGCGAGTGCGCGAACGAAAACCTGCGCTTCCGAAAAGCGCCCCTCGATCAGCAGCCTGTCCTTCGATCCGATCAGGTCGAGCGCGGTGTCGGCCACGAGCGCCGCATAGAGGCAGATCGCGGCCCTCCGGGCGTACCAGGTTCCCTGCCATTCGACGGGCGCGTTCACCCAGCGCGCTTCGCCATCGGGATAGGGACCGAAGCCAGGCGCCAGCGTCGGCATCATCATCGTGCCGCGGCGCAGCAGCGCGGGCACTTCGGCCATCAGCTTGGGTTGATCGGGCTTGATGTCGATGCGGCGCGTGTCGAGTTGGATCACCGTCTCGATCTCGCGCCCGCCCATGAAGCGCGCGGATGGCACCGGCCAGCCATAAGCATCGACGTTGACGAGGGTATCGCGCCCTTCGGGAAGCGAGGACATCGAAAATGCCTCGGCCGCCAGGCGCATGGCGATGAACCAGGTGCCGGTCGACAGGATCGTCGCCTCCTGCCTGGCGATCTGCGCGAAGCCGCGCGCGGCCAACAGCGCGGCGTTGGAGTCGTGAAGCCCCGCCAGAACCTTCACCGTCTCCGGAAGGCCCGTTTGCGTGACGATGCGCGGATCGAGCGCGCCGACGACATCGCTCGCCCGGACCACGGGGGCGAAGCGCTCGGCCCACCCCAGCCGCTGCGCCATCGGCGAAAAGCGCCCCTCCCCGGGAGACCAAAGGTCGGTGTGGCACCCTAGGCTAGTGACTTCGCTCACGGCATTGCCGGTCAGAAACCAAGCCCAGTATTGCGCCCAGGGAAGCAAGGTCGCGCTGGCCATCGCCGCGCCATGGCGCTGCGCCATCCACCAGATCTGCGCACCCAGGTTCAAGCCGTCGGGAAGCTCCGGCGAGCCACTGACGACGAGCGGGTCCCGTTCCGCGCGATAGGCGGTCATCACATCGTCGGGAATTGGCTGCTCGTAGTCGAGCGGCGCGAACAACAAACATTGATCAGGAGCGATCGCGGCGAATCCAGCGCCATGCGCGACGGGTATGATCGTTTCGACGGGATGACCTGCCCAGCCACCCAAAGTCGCGAGCAGCCATTGGCCGATGCCCTCGACGTCCAGCCGGCGCAGCCCGTCGACATGGACAGGAACGTTGGGCCGCACTTGACGGTCCACCAGCTGTCCCGCGCGCGTCCATAGCGTCATCTTGCTGAGTGTCTTGCCGATGTCGACGACGATGTGGGTGCCGCTGCCTGTCATGCTCTCCGCCATGTGGCCACATGGAGCTTGTTTGATTGAATATGATGGATTGGTATCAATTGAGATTGATCCTGAAAAGGGAAAACGTTACATCTCGTCCATGGACACGATCATCGCACCCGCTCCGCAAAGCGCCACAGACGCTATCAGGTTCGCCGTCCCGACCAGTCGCTGGGACGAATCACATGCAGCGACTCTCACTCCGGCGCAGTTGCTGCTATACCGCTCAAACCTGCTCGGCTCCGATCTTACAGTGACGAATTTCGGGGGCGGCAACACCTCTGCGAAGCTCCAGGAGACGGATCCGCTCACCGGTCAGCCGGTCGAGGTCCTCTGGGTGAAGGGCTCGGGGGGAGACATCGGCTCGATGAAGCTGGATGGCTTTGCGACGCTCTACCAGGAAAAGCTCCTGGGTCTCGAGAAGCACTACGCCGGACCGAACGACGACGACAAGATGGTCGGCTACCTGCCGCACTGCACGTTCAACCTGAACACGCGTGCGGCCTCGATCGACACGCCGCTCCATTCGCTGCTGCCATTCGCGCATGTCGATCACGTCCATCCCGACGCGATCATCGCGCTTGCCGCCAGCTCGGGCGGTGAAGCGGCGACCCGGGAGATCTGGGGCGGCCGCATCGGCTGGCTCGCCTGGAAGCGCCCCGGCTACACGCTCGGCGTGCAGCTGCGCGATTACGTCGCCGCCAATCCGCAGGTCGAGGGCGTCATGCTCGCCGGGCACGGCATCATCTGCTGGGCCGACAGCGCCAAGGCCTGCTACGAGCACACTGTCGAGCTCATCGCCAATGCGGCAGCTTACCTGAACGCCAAGCTCACGGCCAAGCCGGCCTTCGGCGGTGCGGCTACCAAGTCGCTCTCGCCGCACGATCGCGCCACCGCCGCGGCAAACCTCATGCCGCGCCTGCGCGCGCTAATGACCGGCGCGCGCCGCAAAGTGGGCCACTTCTCGGATGATGCCGAGGCACTGGAGTTCGTCAACTCGGTCGATTTCGAGCGTCTGGCTGGCCTGGGCACTTCGTGCCCGGACCACTTCCTGCGCACCAAGATCGCGCCGCTTACGCTCGATCCCGCAAAGCTGCAGGACGATGACTATCTGGCCCGGAAGATCTCGGACTATCGCGATCTTTACGCCGCGTATTACGAGCGTTGCAAGCGCTCGAACTCGCCCGCCATGCGCGACCCGAACCCGGTCGTGGTGCTGGTGCCCGGGATCGGGCGCTTCACCTTCGCCACCGACAAGACCACCGCGCGTCTGGCCGGAGAGTTCTACGGCAACGCCATCAACGTGATGCGCGGCGCCGAAGCGATCGGCGATTACATCGCGCTCGACGAGCAGGAGGCGTTCGACATCGAGTACTGGCTGCTCGAGGAGGCCAAGCTGCAGCGCATGCCGGCGCCCAAGCCACTGGTCGGTCGGATCGCCCTGGTCACCGGCGGTGCCGGCGGCATCGGCGCTGCCGCGGCCGCGCGGCTCCTGGCGGAGGGAGCGTGCGTCGTGCTGGCGGACCGCGACGCCAACGCGGTCGAGGACGTGCGCGCCGGCTTTGCCAAGCAGTTCGGCAAGGATGTCGTTCGCGCCGTCACTTGCGACGTGACCGACGAAACCCAGGTCGCCGACGCATTTGCCCTCAGCGCGCGCGAGTTCGGCGGGCTCGACATTCTTGTCGCCAACGCCGGCATCGCCTCTTCGGCACCACTGGAAGAGACGACGATCGCGCTGTGGAACCGCAACTATGACGTGCTGGCGCAAGGCTACTTCCTGACCAGCCGCGCGGCTTGGCCACTGCTCAAGGGCATGAAGGAGCAGGGCGGCACCTCCGTGGTATTCATCGGCTCGAAGAACGGCGTCGCCGCGGCCACCAACGCCAGCGCCTATGCCTCGGCGAAGGCCGCCGCCAACCACCTGGCGCGCTGTCTCGCACTTGAAGGTGCCGCGCACGGCATCCGCGTCAACGTCGTCAACCCCGATGCGGTGATCAAGGGGAGCCGCATCTGGGACGGCGACTGGCGCAAGGAGCGCGCGGGCGCCCACGGCATCGATTCGGGCAAGGAGCTCGAGGAACACTATCGCCAGCGCTCCATGTTGAAGCGCGATGTGTTGCCCAGCGACATCGCCGAAGCCGTGTACTTCCTGGCGGGCGACCAGTCGGCCAAGTCGACTGGCAACATGATCAACGTCGATGCGGGGAACGCCCAGGCGTTTACGCGCTGAATCCATCGTGCTCGGACACCTTCTCTCCTTCGTCCGATCGCTAGAACTTAGTGCCGAACGGGACGCACGCCACGGCTTCGCGCCCGTTCGGCCACTATCAAGAAAAGACCGGGAACCGCGATGACTGACATGCCCATCTCCGAAGACCTGATCGCCGAAGCCAACGCGCGCGCGCACGATGCCCTTGCCGACGAATACGGATCGCTCGGCCGCAAGCTCGAGCGTTCCGGCATCGCCATCGACGCCATCAAGGACAAGATGGCGGCGTTCTCCGTCGCCGTGCCGAGTTGGGGTGCGGGTCGGGGGGGAACGCGCTTCGCCAAGTTCCCGATCGCAGGCGAGCCGACGAACATCCACGAGAAGCTGGAAGACTGTGCCGTCATCAACCAGCTTTCGCGGGTGACGCCGCGTGTGAGCCCGCATTTTCCCTGGGACAAGGTGAGCGATTACAAGGCGCTGCGGGAGGAGGCGGCGGAACTGGGCCTCGGCTTCGACGCGGTGAATTCGAACACCTTCCAGGATCAGGCCGGCCAGGCCCAGACGTATGCCACCGGTTCCTTGTCGTCGACCGTCGCCGCCACCCGCCAGCAGGCGGTCGAGCACAACATCGAGTGCATCGAAATCGGGCGGCAGTTGGGCTCGAAGGATCTGACCGTCTGGGTTGGCGATGGCACCAACTTTCCCGGCCAGCAGGACCTTGGCCGCAGCCTCGATCGTTATCTGGAAGCGGCAGCGCAGGTCTATGCCGCGCTGCCGGACGACTGGCACATGCTGCTCGAGCACAAGATGTTCGAACCGGCGTTCTACTCGACAGTCATCAGCGACTGGGGCTCCTCGATCCTTGCCGCCCAGGAGTTGGGTCCGAAAGCCAAATGCCTTGTCGACCTCGGCCACCATGCGCCAAACGTCAACATCGAGCAGATCGTGGCCCGCCTGCATCGCTTCGGCAAGCTCGGCGGCTTCCACTTCAACGACAGCAAGTACGGTGACGACGATCTCGATTCCGGTTCGATCAACCCGCACCAACTGTTCCTGGTGTTCAACGAGCTGATCGAAGCCGAACTGCACCCCCGCGATGGTTTCAACCCGAGCTACATGATCGATCAGTCGCATAACGTGACCGACCCGATCGAGTCCATGCTCTCCTCGGCCGAGGCGATCGGATCGTGCTACGCTAAGGCCTTGCTGGTCGATCGCGAGGCGCTTCATCTGGCGCAGGAAGCCAATGACACGATGATGGCATTTCAAGCGCTGCGCCGGGCGTACAATGTCGATGTCTCTCCGATCCTGGCGATGGCGCGTATGGAAGCGGGTGGCGCCGTCGACGTACTCTCGGTCTATCGCGAGAGCCGTTGGCGCGACCGGAAGGCGCAGGAGCGTAACGCCGTCGGGTTGGGTGCCGGCATCGTCTGATACCACGCCGCGCCCTTCACCGACATCAATGCGTATAATCTACTCCTATTTTCTACGAATCTGCACGCTGCAGGTTACCTTGACCCTTGACAGGCAACGTTCAAGGCTGAAAAGAACGCCGCAGGGCGATATAGGCGCCAATCTTGAACACATAGAGTGGTTATGATCGAATAAGCGTTCGAGCAATTGACGCGTCCGTAACGCGTCGAGCCGTCGCCGTAGACGGTGGGACATCGATCCCAAGTAACGCTTCACAATTGAGAGGGACGCACGGGCACTGTGCGGCTTGATGGCGGTGGCGCGACTGTGGCCCACGCCGACGCTTGCCGGAGAATGCGCAGATCTTGGTGCGGTATCCCATGAATTACTAGCCATGAGGGCGAGATGCCGCGCTTGCGCGGAGAAGCTACGTAAAAACGGGAGAATACGAATGTCGGCATCCAATCTCGGCCGAACCAGAACTCTGCTTCTTTGCTGTGCCGCCAGCGCTGTCATCATGCCTGCAACGGCATTCGCCGATCAAGCCGACACGGGCGCATCTTCGGGCGAGATCGTCGTCACGGCCACTCGCCGCGAACAGTCGCTGCACGACACCCCGATGGCGGTAGACGTCGTGACCGGCGAAGCTGTGTCGAAGCTGAATATCTTCGACGCGAAGGAAATTCAGAGCCTCGCGCCGGGCTTGCAACTCACCAACAACGACGGTCGCTCGAACATCGCGACGTTGCGGGGCATTACCTTCGATCCGGACTCCGGCAGCAGTCCTGCCGTCGAAATCTTCATCAACGAGGTGCCCACCGATGCGCAGACCGCGTTCACCGCGATCTACGATATGGGACAGATCGAAGTGCTGCGTGGACCTCAGGGCCTGTTCCGTGGCCGCACCTCGCCGGCCGGCGCAATCCTGCTCGGCACCCAGCGCGCCAATGTCGACGAGGCCACCGGGTACGCGCAAGGCACCGTTTCGAACCGAAATGCGGTGAACGCTCAGACGGCGATCAACCTGCCCCTGGTTCCGGGAAGGCTCGGTCTGCGTGCCGCACTGCTCTACGACCAGAACCGAATCGGCTACGTACGCAACCTTGATGGCCGCCGTTCGGACAACAGGACGTTGAGCGGCCGCGTAAGCCTGGCTCTCGAAACGGGCTCGCTCAAGGCTAACCTCATGTACCAGCACCTCGACGCGGACATGAAGCCGTTCGTCGCCGTGTTCGGGCCTGGTGCGCAGCCGGCGATCGCCCTTGGCGACCCGCGTTTCTCCGGTCCTCCGCTCTCGCTCGAGGATCGTCGCTCCGTGACGGAGGGCGTATCGCGCTTCCAGAACCGCAGCGATCTCGTCACCTTGAACGCGACGGTCGATCTTGGCGGCCCGCGCCTTGTGTACAACGGTGGCTACCAAGACAGTGGCCTCAAGCAGAACCGCGACCAGGACGTGGCCAACGCCGTCCCGGACTATGAGCGCGATCAAAACCTGACGACCAGCTACAAGATCTGGAACAACGAACTACGCCTGGAGTCGAGCACGGCCGACCGCTTCACCTGGGCGGTTTCTGCGAACTATCGGTGGCAGGACAACCGCGTTCCGCTGAACCAGGCCAACGATCAACTGTTCGCCCTCGCTGGCCTCGGCCCGCTTCCGCCTTCGATCAATTTCGTACCGGTCCTCGTCGACGTCGACGTGAAGATCAAGCTCAAGGAATATGGCGTCGCTGGCATCGTGGGCTTCGAGCCGATCGATGGCCTGAAGTTCACGGCGGGCTTGCGCCACACCTGGAGCGATGTCGATCGCTTGCAGGAAACGGGCGTGTCGCTCCCGTCCTTGGGCCAGACACTCCCCACGACCAGCGCCACGGCGCAGCAGCGGACGCGCTTCTTCACGGGCGGAGCCAACCTCACCTGGGAAGCGACGCAGGACATCACGACTTACGCCAGCTATGCGCGCTCTTACCGGCCGGGCGTGTTCGCCGTTGGCGTCACGGTGCCGCTGGCCCAGAACATCCTGCAGACCAAGGACGAGAAGTCGGATGGCTTCGAAGTGGGCGTAAAGCTCAACCTGTTCGACCGTAAGGTCTCGTTGAACCTCGCGGGCTTCTACCAGAAGTTCAATAACTATATTTCCTACTTCCCGACATTCAACACGGCATCGGCTGCTAACGGGGTGGTCGACAACTCCATCGCGCCGCTCCCGTTCACGGGCAACGCCATATCGAAGGGTGCGGAAGCTCAGCTTTCGGTTCGGCCTAGCCGAAATATCGATTTCTCGATCAATGCATCCTATGTGAATGCGCGCTACGACAATAGCCGGACGTTCTGCAATCTTTACGACAACGCAGGAAATCCGATCGTCCCCGCCGGTCAGCAGATCGCCACCTGCCAGAACAATTCGCGATTGGCGCAAGTGCCCAAGTTCAGCCTGACCGCCAACGGCGAAGTGCGCATGCCTACCGGGAACATGCAGCCGTTCGTGCGCGGATTGGTCAACTACCGTCCGGGCTTCTACTCCGATCGGGACAACTATCGGTATCGCTCTTACGTGAAGCTCGATCTGTTCGCCGGCATCAGGGGCGAGGCCGGGCGCTGGGAGCTGAATGTGTTCGCGAAAAACCTCCTCAACCAGACACGTGCCCTATCCGTCTCGGACAGCATCAGCCGCCTGAACACGAGCGAACTGAACTTGGCTTTTCAGCCTACCGGTGCGAACGGCATCCCTTTCGTTTCCGGTTATCGCACGGCCACCATCACGCCCCCGCGCGAGATCGGTGTCACCTCGATCTTCCGGTGGTGACGCTTCCTGACCGGCAGGTTTGAAATCGAAGCGAGGGGCCGGACATCAATCCGGCCCCTTTTTCGTCTGACGACCGCCTTTGCCGGTTGCATCAGACCACGTCTCTATGATGATGCCAGCCCGCCAGGTTTCGACCAGGCCTTGTGCGCCATGAGCGCGATCTATAATAACGCAAAGCAACAGTGAATTTGGCTTCTCATAACAATTTTGCGGAGAAGGATGCGATGGCCGACAGGTTGAGGGATAAGGTTGCGATCGTTACAGGCGGTGCCCGCGGGATGGGTGCGGCAACGGCGCGCCTGTTCGCCGAAGAGGGCGCGCGCGTGATCATCGCCGACGTACTTGAGGCCGACGGCGAAGCTTTGGCGGCGCAGATCGGGGATGTCGCATCGTTTCATCGCCTCGATGTCTCCAGCGAGGCAGACTGGTCCGCCCTCGTGGAAAGCGTCGTGGCCCGCCACGGTCGCATCGACGCCCTGGTCAACAATGCCGCGGTCGTGGCCTTCGGTCCGATCGTGGAACTGACGTCGGACCAGATCGATCGGGTCTTGGGGATCAACGTGAAGGGCGTCATGCTCGGCCTCAAGCATGTCGGTGCGCGCATGGTGGAGGCCGGGTGCGGCGCGATCGTCAATATCTCGTCGGTCGATGGCCTGCGCGGGGTGAACGCTGTCTCGCTCTACAGCAGTTCCAAGTGGGCGGTGCGCGGCTTCACCAAGTCTGCCGCGCTGGAATTCAGCCACCGCGGCGTGCGCGTGAATTCCGTGCACCCTGGCGGCGTCAATACCCTGATGGGCAACCCACAGGGCCTGACCGGCGCCGACGCGAACATCGGCTACGAGCGCGTTCCCTTGCAGCGCATCGGCGAGCCCGAGGAGATCGCGGCAGCAAGCCTGTTCCTGTGCTCGGACGACGCATCTTACATCACAGGCGCCGAACTGGCCGTCGATGGCGGCTGGTCAGCGGGGTATTATCACCATTACTTGCCGGCCGCGCCCGCCTCGCTCACGTCGATCTGACCGGATGACAAGACACTTGGAGAGAAGCCGATGACCGAAGAAGAGAAGGTGTTTTCCGGCGGCGTTGCCGTCATCACCGGAGCGGGCGCGGGCATCGGCATGGGCCTTGCGCGCCGATGCGGCGAGATCGGGATGACCGTGCTTGTCACCGATATCGACAAGGCCAAGGCGGACAAGGTCGCCGCTGAGATCGTCACCCAGGGCGGCAAGGCTGAAGCGATCCAAGTCGACGTGTCGCAGCCGGAGGCACTCGACGCGCTGGCGCAGGACGTGTTCGATCGCCATGGCGCGGTGCGGCTGCTGGTGAACAACGCGGGCATCGAGACGATCGGCAATGTCTGGGAAATCCCGACCGCGCGCTGGGAAACCACGCTCAACGTGAACATCCACGGCGTCGTGCACGGCGTGCGCGCATTCGTGCCGCACATGCTGCGGGTGGGTCAGGAGGCCTGGATCGCCAACCTCGCCTCGATCGGCTCGTTCGGCATCATGCCGACGCAGGCAGCCTACATCATGAGCAAGCACGCGATCCAGTCCCTCAGTGAGTGCCTCTACCTGGAGATGAAGGTCGCCAAGGCGCCGATCAACGTGTGTTCGATCATCCCCGGCATGCTCAAGACGAGCATCTTCGACGCCGAAGCAGGGATTGGCGAGCCGGAAAGCGCCGCCAAGCACCGCGCCACGATGGCACACATGATGGCGACGTACGGCATGGAACTGGATGAGGGCTGCCGCCGCTTCGTCGAAGGCCTCGCTGCACGCAAGTTCTGGATTTCCAGCCAGCCGGAAATGACCGATCAGTCCGTCGAAGGACGGATCGCCTTCTTCAAGTCACAGGAAGCACCCGAATTGCACGAAGCAGCCAGGTCGCTGCTGGGGATCGAGGATTGAACTTCCGAAACGGTGGGGACAAAGCACCTTTGCCCCACCGCAGTTGGATAACGATCAGGCCCGCGCGGCTTCTTCCTTCACGATCTCCAGAAACAGCGGGCGTTCTCCGCCGCCATGGACTTCGAGACGCGCGCCGCTGATGTAGCGAGCGGCATCCGAACCGAGGAACGCCACCGCCTCGGCGATGTCCGCGCCGTTGCCCATCCGACCCAACGGCACGGTCGCCGCGATCCGGTCACGTGCGGCCAGGCTCCCGTATGTCATCTCTGCAGTTTCCGTCTCGATCAGGCCTGCAATGATGGCATTCACGCGTACGTCCGGGCCCCACTCCTGGGCGAGGCTGCCGGTCAGACTCAAGAGGCCAGCCTTCGCGGCTCCATAGACCGCGGTGTCCGGTGAGGGCCGCACGCCGGAGACGCTCGCGATATTGACGATCGAGCCGCGCGCCGCCTTCAGATGGGGGTAGGCAGCCTGGGAGACGTGCAAGGGTGCCAGCAGGTTGAGTTGCAGAATGCGTTCCGAGAACCTCGGGCTCGCGGTCGCGGCGTCGGCCTGGGGCGAGCCACCGGCATTGTTGACAACCAAGTCGATCCGCCCGTGGCGCTCGATCACGGCCTTGATCCAGCCGGCGGCAGCGTCGGGATCGCGAATGTCGCAAGGATCGAACGTCGCCTCTCGACCCTCATGAAAAAGTGGCTCGTCCGGTGGCGTGCGACCACAGGTTGCAACCGCATAGCCGTCGGCCAAGAGCCCGCGAACGATAGCCGCGCCTATCCCCCGTGTGCCGCCCGTCACGATCGCAACCTTGCCCAACCCTCGCTCGCTCACATCTATCCCCTTCCTGCCAACCACCACCATCTTGCGCCCTCGCCCTTCCAGCGGATCGACTCATGCAAGCAAGCGCTGCCGCGCTCCGCCGTGCTATGGCTTTGCGATGCAAGCAAGGCTATTGTGTACGCAATCATAGGCTAAAGAGTCTAGTCAGGAGCGGAAATGGCGGCCTACACCTTGCAGCAGCTGAGCGATCTCGAAGACATCCGGAACGTCAAACATCGCTACTTCCGCGCGATCGACACGGCCGATATGGCCCTTCTCGAGACGCTGTTCACCGACGATGTCGAGGTCGATTATCGCGGCGGAACCTATCGCGTAAGGGTGACGGGCCGCGCCGACATGCTCGAGTTTCTGGCCAACAGCTTCCACTCCGGTGCGGTCGCCATGCACCACGGGCATATGCCCGAAATCACCCTCACGGGAGAGGATACGGCCGATGGCATCTGGTACCTGGAAGACATCTTCATCAATCTGGAAAGCCGCTCGCACACGATCGGCAGCGCGATCTATCGTGACCAATACCGTCGGGAGGACGGCCAATGGCGCATCTCCCGCACGGAATACGACCGCATCTTCGAAATGATCCGCCCACTCGCAGCGGATGCGCGGATAACCTCGCATCACCTCGCGACCTCCGGACGCAAGCCGGGCGAGCGCAGGGATATCGGCCATCTCATTGCCTGGGAGCCGGCCTGACTCGGCCTGCTCTGTAAGGATATTCCTCCTTCAGGACGCCCGTCATCGACCGCAGTTAAGCGACCTTGGCTGAGACCAGGAAAGGTCGCAGGTAGGCTTCCATGCCCTCGATACCGCCCTCCGAACCCATGCCGCTGTCGCCCACGCCGCCGAACGGCGTCTCGGGAGACGACATAGCGAAATGATTGAGGCCCAGCATTCCGGCGTTGATCCCGCCGACAATGCGGCGCTCGGTGCGCATGTCGTTGGTGAAGGCGTAGGCTGCGAGGCCATATGGCAGGCGATTGGCTTCGGCGATGGCCGCGTCGATGTCGTCGACCGGCATGACCAGCATCAGCGGGCCGAACGGCTCCTCATTCATCGCTTCCATGCCCGGCGTCATGCCGGAGAGCACTGTCGGCTCGAAGAAGTGGCCGCTATTGCCGATGCGCGAGCCGCCGGTCTCCACCGTGGCGCCGCCCCGTACGGCATCCGCCGCGAGGGCCTCGATCTTCGAGAGTTGCCCCGCGGTCGTCAGCGGGCCCATCTGCGTATCGGCATCGAGCCCGTTGCCCACGCGCAGTTTCCTGGACGCTTCGGTGACGCCGGCCACAAAGTCGGCGTAGAGCGGTCGCTCGACTAGGAACCGGGTCGGCGAGACACAAACCTGGCCGGCGTTGCGGAACTTGAACTCCGTGGAGAGCGGCACGACCGTATCGAGGTCCGCATCTCTCGCGACGATCACAGGGTTGTGACCGCCTAGTTCCATGGTCACCTTCTTGAGGTGCTGGCCAGCCGCGGCGGCCAGCAGGCGCCCGACGCGGGTCGAGCCGGTCAGCGTCACCTTGTGGATCTCGGGCGCGGCGCAGAGTGTGCTCGAAATGGCGGCAGGATCGCCCCAGATCAGGCTCAGCGTCTTGCCCGGAACCCCTGCTTCATGCAGCGCTTTGACGATGCGCCAAGCAGTGATGGGCGTTTCTTCGGCACACTTGAGGACGATCGAGCAGCCGGCGGCAAGCGCTGGCGCCACTTTCTGAAGCGGCGTCCAGGCCGGGAAGTTCCAGGGCGTGAAGGCGGCGACCGGCCCGACCGGGCGGCGGTGCACCGCCCATCGCATGTCGGGGGCGCGGGTCGGGATGAGGCGACCATAGGCACGCCGGCCCTCCTCGGCGAACCAGTCCAGCAGATCGGCCGACGCCAACCACTCGCCTCGCGCCTGCGCGAGGGGCTTGCCATTCTCGAGCGTCATCTCCGCGGCCGCCTCGTCCGCCTCTGCGCGCATCTGCTCGGCGGCCCGGCGCATGATCTTGCCGCGCTCCATCGCGGAGACGGCGGACCACATGGCGAAGCCCTCTACCGAAAGCCTGGCCGCCTCGGCTGCCTCCTCGGCACCGCACCAAGGCACTTCGCAGATAGTCTCGCCCGTAGCCGGGTTCACCAAGGCTCGTGCGCCAAGGGAAGCAGAGGTGCGTTCCTGACCGTCGATGATGGGGCGCGGCGTGGTCTGCGTCATGGCAATCGTCTTCCCGTTCAGTGCGAAGGTTCTAGTCGTTCATCAGGAGGTGCGGCAATCGCCGTGCGGAGTTGGACTTATCACAACACTCAGGCTGCGCGGATGAAGTCCGCCGTGGATGATGTGGCAGCGGTCATCCGCTCTGCGCCCAGGATACGGGCCCAGTAACTCTCCGAACCGTCGGCGAGCCGCCAGCCGTGGAGACGGCGAGTCAGAAGCTGGAGATCATATTCCTCGCTGATGCCGATGGCACCATGCACCGCATGCGCGATGGCCGCGATCTGGCCGGCGGCAAGGCTCGCGCCGTGCTTGGCGATGGCCGCATCGGCCAGTCGCGGGGTAAGCCCGCCGCGTGCACCGATGGAGGCCGCGATCCGGGCTGCCACCGCCTGCTCCGCCAGGATCGAGAGCTGCTGCTGCACCGCTTGCTGCTTGCCGATAGGCTTGCCGAACTGCGCCCGCTCGTTGGCGTAATCGACCGTCATCTCCAGCACGCGTCCCGCCGCCCCGGAGATCAGCAGGGCGCGCAGCACCGCCGCGATCGGACGCAGCGCCCGGCCGTCCAGCCCAGGCGCGAAGGCGTCCAAGTCATGATGAACGCCGGTCTTCTCGACCCGCGCGTCGCTCAAGACCGGCGCCTCGGGCGTGCCGGACAGGATGTGGGTGGCGGTCGCCGCAAAGGGAACCGCGCCCGCTCCGGTCGCGATGGCCAGCGGGCCATCCGGATAGTCCATGCGCGACGCGGAGAGCAGCGCACGCGCCACCATCGTGTCACCGACCGGCAACGGCACCGCATGAGCGCCGAGCAGGCCGATCAGCGGCGCCGCTTCGGCAAGCGAAAGACCGGCACCGCCAGACTCTTCCGCGACAAGGGCGTCGAGAAATCCCGATTCCGCAAAGGCGTTCCACATCTCGGCCGGATTGCCACCCTCTTCGATCTCGCGGATTGCGGAAGGCGTGCAGATGTCCTCGATGAGGCGGGTGAACGGGTCGGTAAATTCGGTCATGTCCATGGCTAAGCTTCCTTCAGCGCAAGCCGAGGCCGCGGGCGATGATGCCGCGCAGGATTTCGCGAGTGCCACCGCGCAGCGAGAAGCTGGGCGCGATATGCGTGACGTACAGCAAGGTGCGGTAGAGCTCGGGGTCGATCGCCTCGTCCGGATGCGCCGCCAGATCGTCTCCGATCAATTGCGGCACGGCCTGTTCGAAACCGGTACCCAGATCCTTCATGAGCGAGGCCTCGACGACCGGGCTCTCACCCGCCACGAGCCGCGCTGTCACCGCCAGGGACATCTCGCGAAGCACGGCCTGCTGCGCGGTCAGAGAACCGAGCAGCTGATGCGTCGCCGTATCCGTGCGACCGACGGCTTGCAGGTGGCGCACCCACGCATCGAGCAGAACGACAGACGAGTAGATCCGCTCAGGACCGCTGCGCTCGAAGGCGAGTTCCGCCGTGACCTGGCGCCAGCCCTGTCCTTCCTCGCCGATCAGCGCGTCCGCGTCGAGCCGTACATCCTCGAAGAAGACCTCCGCGAAGCCAGCGTCTCCGGTGAGGTCCACGATGGGGCGGATCGTGACCCCGGGCAGTTTCAGGTCGACGATGACTTGCGACAAGCCCTGCTGGCGGTCCGCGCTGGTGCCCGATGTACGCACGAGTGCGATCATGTAATCGCTGTGCATGGCATTCGTGGTCCAGATCTTCTGACCGTTCAGGCGCCAGCTCCCGTCGTCCTGGCGCTCGGCCCGCGTGCGCACGGAGGCCAGATCGGAGCCGGACCCGGGCTCGCTCATGCCGATGCAGAAGAGCGCCTCGCCCTTAGAGATGCGCGGAAGGTAGAACTGGCGCTGCGCCTCGGTGCCGTAGTTGAGGATCAAGGGGCCGCTCTGGCGATCGGCGATCCAGTGCCCCGCGACCGGAGCTCCGGCCGAGAGCAGCTCTTCCACCACCACGAACCGCGTGAAGGGACCACGTCCGACGCCGCCATACCGTGTGGGCAGCGACAGGCCGAGGTACCCGGCCTGGCCCAGCTTGCGGCTGAACGCGGCGTCGAAACCTTGCCAGGAACGAGCCCGCCGGTGCACGGGCATGTCGACTATCGCCTCCTGGATGAGCGCACGCAGCGCGGGACGCAGCGCCTCGTCCTCAGGCGGAAGAGTGGAAAGTGTGAGGTTCTCAAACAAGCTGGATCTCGCAACTGGCCGGGAGAGTCGTGCACAGCCGGATTGTCTCCGCTGCTACTCACTGTCCAATATCGAGTTGCTGCCTTCCGATAGCGCATAGCTATCAACGGCCAGAGCTGCGAAGTTGCGCGCGGGCGGCGCGGGTGCCTCGCGCGGCAGGGCGATGCCCGTGGTAATGGGAACCCGCTGTGCCAGTCTCACCAAGCGTACGCCTTGCGGCACCGAGCGGGCGACACAAGAGGGCACCAAGGCAATCCCAAGGCCGGACTGGACAAGCGCCAGAACCGCGCTGAGTTGCGCCGCCTCCTGCGCGACTTGCGGCGTGAAGCCGGCCGCATGGCAGGCCTGCAGCGTGATCGCATGCAGCACGCTGATCCCGCTTTGCAGGACGAACGGTTCACCAGCCAGGGCTTGGAGCGGCACCGCCCCGGCTTGCGCGAGGGGGCTGGCCGCAGGAAGCGCCGCGTGCATCTCGTCCAACTCGATCGGCGTCGTATCAAGGGACGATACTTCCATGAGAGGCAAACGCACGAGGCCGACATCGATTTCGCCGATCGCAAGCTTGCGCGCGATGCTGACACTGGTTCCTTCCTCCAGCACCAACTCGACAGCCGGATAGCGGCGGCGATACTCGGGTATGAGACGCGGCAGCAGTACGAACACGGCCGAACCCACGTACCCGATCCGCAGCCGGCCCCGATCCCCGACAGCACCGCCGCGCGCGGCTTCACGGAACAGGTCGGCCTGGGCCAGCGCCATGCGCGCCGCGTCGAGGGAGGCTTGGCCCGCGTGCGTCAGGGTCACGCCTCGCGCGCTGCGCACGAACAGCGGCGTGCCCAGTTCTTCCTCGAGCTTGCGGATCGCGACCGTCAGTGGTGGCTGCGACATATGAAGGCGCTCGGCGGCGCGGCGGAAGTTGCGGACCTCGGCAAGGGTGACGAAATAGCGAAGCTGCCGCAGCTCCATGATACACATCCTATATCGCGCAAACCTGTTTCAATATTAGCGTGCATGAGCCGGCAGGCCTAGCGTGGCGCGCTACACAGGAAATCATCAAGAGCGATGTCGGCTCTCGTGGAAAAGCGCAGACCGGAGTTCAAGAACAAATGAGCGAAGCCCTGCCCCAGGCCACAGGTCCCCTTGCCGGCTTGCGTGTGCTCGACTTGTCGCGCGTACTCGCCGGACCGTGGTCGACCCAGATTCTGGGCGACCTTGGCGCGGAAGTGATCAAGATCGAACAGCCCGGCCAAGGCGACGACACCCGCCGCTGGGGCCCGCCCTTCCTCGAGGACGGCTCCAAGGATGCGGCCTATTATCTGTGCGCGAACCGCAACAAGGAGTCGGTCGCGATCAATCTGGCCGATCCTCGCGGCGCCGATCTGATCCGGCGAATTGCACTCGATTGCGATATCGTGGTCGAGAACTTCCGGGTTGGCGGCCTGGTGAAGTACGGGCTCGACTACGCTTCGCTCTCCGCCGTCAATCCCCGGTTGATCTACTGCTCCATCACGGGCTTCGGACAGGACGGGCCCTACAAGGATCGGGGCGGCTACGACTTCCTCATCCAGGGCATGAGCGGCCTCATGTCGATCAATGGGCGTCCCGACGGGGAGCCCGGCGCCGGCCCGATCAAAGTCGGCATTCCGATCAGCGATCTGGTGACGGGTCTTTACGCCAGCATCTCCATCCTCGCGGCGCTCGCCCATCGCGACCGCACGGGCGAAGGGCAGTATATCGACCAGTCGCTTCTGGATACGCAGGTGTCGCTGCTCGCGAACCAGGCGTCCAACTACCTCAACGGCGGGATGATACCACGCCGGCTCGGAAACGAGCATCCCAACACCGTGCCTTACCAGGACTTCGCCTGCTCGGATGGCGACATCCTGGTGGCGTTGGGCAACGACAAGCAGTTCCGCGCCTTCTGCGCATTGATCGGCCGACCCGAGTTGGCGGACGATCCCCGCTTCATCGACAACGGCGGCCGCTCAACCAATCGCAAGGCGCTTCAGGACGAGCTCGGTCCCGCCATCGCCAAATGGACTTCGAACGACCTGATCGCCGCGATGGAAGCTGCCAAGCTGCCGGGGGGACGGGTCAACGAGATCCCCGATATCCTTGCAGATCCCCACATCGCCGCGCGCGGTGTCATCCACGACATGGTCCGCTCCGATGGAACGCCGGTGAAGGTCCTGGGCTACCCCGGCAAGTTCTCCAGGACTCCCGCCGACTACCGCCGCGCCCCACCCCGCTCCGGCGAGGATACCCGCGCCGTGCTGCACGGGCTGCTGGGCCTGGCCGATGAGGAGCTTGCGGACTTGCTGGAAGCAGGTGTGATCGCCGACAAGCTCCATTGAGAACCCGATCCAAACGAACGATCCAAAGCCAATCGAGAGGAAACAGCATGAGCACGAAAATCGGCTTCATCGGCTTGGGTGCCATGGGCCTGCCCATGTCGTCCAACATGCAGAAGAAGGGCTTTGCCGTCACCGTCTTCGACATCGACGAGGCCAAGATGGACGAAGTGGCCGCTTTGGGCGCCGCGAAGGCCGCCAGCGTCGCCGAGGCGAGCCGAGGGCAGGACATCGTCATCACCGTCTTGCCAGCGACGCAGCACGTGGAGGCCGTGGTCCTGGGCGAGGATGGCGTACTTGCCAACATCGATGCCGGCGCGGTGCTGATGGACCTGTCCACGATCGATGCCAAAGGTACCGACCGGGTCGCCGCAGCGTGCAAGGTCAAGGGCATCGGCTTTGTCGATGCGCCGATAGGACGGCTCGCGCTCCATGCGCAGCGAGGCGAATCGCTGTTCATGGTCGGGGCGGAAGACGATGATTTCGCCCGGGTCGAGCCGGCGTTGAAGGCCATGGGCACGGATATCTTCCGCTGCGGCAAACCGGGCATGGGCAGCCGCATGAAGGTCATCAACAACTTCATGCTGCTCTCGACCGCGCAGATCGTGGCCGAATCGATCGCTCTTGGCACCAAGCTCGGCCTCGATATCCAGACGATCCATGACGTCACCGCCAACACGACCGCGCGCAACGGGCAGTTCCACGTCCTGATGGTCAACAAGGTGCTCAAGGGCGACATGGAGCCTGGCTTCACCATTGATCTCGCATTCAAGGACCTGAGCCTGGCGATGAATGCGGCGGCGGAGAACCGGATCGGATTGCCGATGGGTTCGGCCGCCCATGCGGTCTTCGGAGGAGCCCGGGCAACCGATTATGCCACGAAGGATTACTCGGCGCTCCTCGACTATGCCTGCCGCAACGCCGGGGTCGATACACCACGCCTGGATTGACGCCCCGGGCCCCGACACCGGTCCGGCCTCTCTCCTCTCGCCAGTCGTCGCTTCGGATTGGACCAACCCGCTCGCCCAAGGCGCCCAAGCCTCGAGCAGCGGCTATCTGTCGTCCTTGTGAGAGCACGCGCTTTTCGCGCTCGCTTGTTGATGCCTTGATCGCTAGGCGCGCAAAGCTCCGATCGCGATCGGTCTCGCAATTCTGGTGCGATGGGACACTTCGATGATTGTGACGATCCTGGGTGCGCTGATGCCGGTATTCGGCCTCATCCTGATCGGCTACCTCTGCGGGCGCTACGATGTTCTGGGCGAACGCGCATTCGAAGTGCTCAATCGCTTCGTCATTGCCATCACGCTGCCGATCCTGACGTTCCGCTCGATCGCGCAGATGGACCCGCGCGCGCTCGCCGTCCCAAGCATGTTCCTGGCGATCACCGGCGGTGCGTTCCTCACTTATGCTCTGGCGTTCGCGATCGAGCGGCGGCTTGGGCAATCGGCCGCCGACGCCAACGTCGCGGCGCTGTGCGGCAGCTACAGCAACACAGGATTCATCGGTCTGCCGATTGCGATCCTGGCGTTCGGCAAGGAGTCGCTCCCGCCCGTCGCCGTGGCCATGATGGTCTATTCCTCGCTCGTCTTCACTTTGGGCGTCATCCTGAGCGAAGTTACGGCATCGCATGGCCATGGGATGTGGAAAGGCATCCGCATGGCCCTGCGCGCCACCGTTCGCAGTCCCTTGATCGTCCTCTCGGTCCTCGGCGTCGCATGGTCCCTCCTGCGCCTTCCGCTCAGCGGCCCGGCGGACGTCCTGTTATCCACGCTTGCGCAAGCGACCGCACCTTGCGCGCTCGCGGCGATCGGCATCTTCCTCGCGCTTCCCCGCGAAACGGCCGCGCCCCTCCCCATTCTCAGGGCGGTCGGCTTGAAGCTGCTGATCCACCCGCTCATCACGGCGGCTCTGCTGTGGCTCCTGCCGCCGATCTCGGCCCTGTGGAGCAATGTCGCCATCTTGATGGCGGCAATGCCTTGCGGCGCATCGAGCTTCGTCCTGGCCGGCAAGGCTGGCCGATCCGCCATGGAACTGAGCGCCTGGGCGATCACGCTCACCACGGTGCTCGCGTCGCTGACGCTGGCAGGAGTGCTGTTGTGCTTGATCTAGTCCGCGGCAGCCGTCCTGCGAATCAATCCTGGAGGGGCGATGTGATCCGCGCGACCCCGGGCTCGTACTTCAGATTGTGAACCGAAATCGCCGTCTCGACGCGCTGGACGCCCGGCAGGATCCGGATGCGCTCCGTCACGACATGATCGAGCTGCTCGATATTGGTGAACAGGCCCATGGCGAGCAGGCTGAAGCGGCCGAGCAGGACGACCACGCAGTTGATCTCGGGAATGGCGCTGATCTTCTGGGCCAGCTCGGGCACCTGGGAAGGATCGGCGTCGATGCCGAGCATGCACAGGTTCGGAGAACCCGCCATGCGAAAATCCTTCACCACGGTGAATTGCATCAACCCTTCACCCTGCAGGCGCTTGATGCGCGTGCGGATCGTACCCTCGGTGACGCCGAGTTCGGACGCGATCGCGCGATTGGACGTGCGCGCATCGCGGGTGAGTTTATCGACGATCTTCTCGTCGAGCTCGTCCAGGCGCTTGCCCTTGCCGCCGATCACAGGGGCACCACGTTGAATTCGAACTTCACGATGTCGGCGGCGATCCCGGCATCGATGTGGGACACACCTTCCACCGCGGCGATGTGATCGTAGAGGAACTGCTGGATTTCAGAGAACTCGTGCAGAGCCACCAGCAGTTCCAGATCGTTTGCGCCGTTCATGATGTTCACGCTCAGCACTTCGGGAAAGAGGGCCAGTTCCCGGCCGACCTCCCGCACGCTACGGCCACGTACCTTGACCCCAAGCGCGATGATCACGTTATAGCCCAACGCGGCGAAATCGGTGACGGCGACCACCCGCATGGCCCGCGCCTCCTCCATCTTTTGCAGCCGCGCGGAAACGGTGGCGGCCGTGACGGAGAGTTTCTTGGCAATATCCTGGTTCGTGGCCCGGCCGTCGGTCCGCAGAATTTCGATGATGCTCGTATCCAGCACATCCAGCGAGGGTGGTGTCATTGTACGCCCGCTTCTGATCTGCATTTCGTAACCTGCCTCCCGTGCTAGCACGCCAACCCATAGCGCGAGCCTTCCTAGTCTTCCATATGATATAATGGGAGGTGGCTTGGCTGACCTTGAAGATGCGGATGCGCGGGTCCGCACGGGAAAAAGCTCCTTCAATGCGCAACGTTCTTCCCTTTCGACCGGGCAATGCGTAACGGCAGGAGGCCCGTTCTTCGGGTTTCGCCTCGGCCTGAGGTGCGTAGCACACGGCGGGGGTTCGAAATGGAACATGGTCCGCCCGCCTCGGGTCCGGATCCCGCAGGAGACAGCCATGCTTTCGAAAGTGCCCCTCGCCCACACGGACCTGTCGGTCAGCACGCTATGTTACGGCACCAACATGCTCGGCTGGTCGATCGACCAGGAGCGCTCGAACGCGATACTCGATACGTTCGCTTCCTTGGGCGGCAACTTCATCGACACCGCCCGCTCGTACGGCGACTGGATGCCCGAGGCGCCCAAGGGTGCCAGCGAGCGAGCGCTCGGGGCTTGGCTGAAGGGCAACAAGCGCGAGGATTTCGTGATCGCCACCAAGGGCGGCCATTTCGACATGCGCGCCGGCGATTACCGCAATCGCGTGAACGCCAAGGACATCGGCAGCGATCTCGACGAGAGCCTCGAGCATCTCGGCGTCGACACGATCGACTTGTACTGGCTGCACATGGACAATCCCGAGACGCCGGTCGCCGAGCTGATCGACTTCCTGAACGAGGCCAAGGCAGCCGGCAAGATCCGCTGGTTCGGCGCGTCGAACTGGACGGATGCGCGCGTGCTGGAGGCTAACGACTACGCAAAGGCCAACGGCAAGGACGGGTTCGTAGCGGTCGAGCCGTTCTGGGGCCTGGGCAAGCCGAACGAAGCCAACGCGGCGCAGCAGGGCTACCAGCTGTATTTCGAAGACTACGCCGGCAAGCTCAAGGACGCCGATCTGGCCATCATTCCCTATTGCGCCCAGAGCCGCGGCTATTTCGGGATGCTCGAAAAGGGCGAGGACGCCGTGTCGGAGCCGCTCAAGGCGTTCTACGACAATCCGGTGAACGCCAAGCGGTTCGCGGCGGCGAAGACCGTCGCAGCGCGCCATGGCGTATCCATCTCGGAAGTGGTGCTTGCCTACCTGGTCAACCAGCCCGGCCAGGTCATCCCGATCTTCGGTGCTTCGAGCCCTGCTCGTATCGAGGAGAGCGTCAAGGCGGCCGCCCTCAAGCTGAGCCCCGAAGAACTTGCTGAATTGAAAATCGGCTGAAAAGATGGGCGGGGCGGCTCGGCGGCCCCGCCCTCCTTCTCGGCCAAGCAGCGGAGGCACCAGGTCAAGCGGCGGGAGCGGCGATTTGCTCGGGTCCGCATAGGCCGGTCAGGCCTTACTTATAACCGCCTTATCGTGATGCCGCGGCGGCAGCCTTGGCAAGACAGGCACGCGTGGCATCGACCGCCATGCGCGCCCGGTCGATTGCCGGCACACCGGCTTCGATCGCCGCTTGCTGCGGGACTTCGATGCTGAGCGGAATCGCCCCGGCCAACGCTTGGACGAAGCCTGGGATGTCGAACGCTCCCGCACCGGGAACCAGGCGTTGCACGGCCGCCTCCCACTCGATCAGGCCGGGATCGATATGCGCTGGCCCGTCCGACACCTGCCCTATCCGGATCCTGCGATCGGCCAGCAGCGCCATGCTTGCTTCCGCCTCTCCCCCACGCATGACGTGAAGCAAGTCCAGAGTGACGCCGACGTCCTCCCTTCCGGTCCGTTCGATCTCGGCAAGCGCCTCGGCCAGCGTGCGCACCTGGGCTGGCGGATAGAATTCGATGGCAAGTCCCAAGCCGAACGAGGCGGCGAGTTCCGCCAACTCGACGAGTTTCTCGGTGCGCCGCGAAGGATCGCGATCGTAGCACAAGATGTTCGCGAGCGGCGCCCCGAGAGCAGCGCCGGCCTCCAGCACGGGGGCGAAATCCGCGACCACGGTGCGGCCCGCCATCGTAAACGGATAGACCAGATCGACACCCATCCCGAGGCCGTCCAGCACGGCTCGAGTCTCGCGCAAAGCCGCGCGGTCACGCGTGAGGTCATGCTCCGGCATGGCGGGTAGAACCGCCATCGAATGCAGGAACGGGCATATGCCCGTGCACCCCGTCGCAGCGGCAATGCGGGCCAACTGCGCCGGCGTGGTGTCGGTCACCGTAATGTGGTCGAGCGAGAGTTGCATGAGAACGCGATCAGGCGGGCGCCTCGCGCTCCTTCAACATGTCGAGCGCCACGTCCACGATCATGTCCTCCTGGCCACCCACCATCTTGCGACGGCCCAGCTCGACCAGGATGGCGCGCGTATCGATCCCGTAAGTCTCCGCCGCTTTTTCGGCATGCCTCAGGAAGCTCGAATATACGCCGGCGTAACCAAGCGCGAGGGTCTCGCGATCCACACGTACCGGGCGATCCTGCAGCGGGCGCACGAGGTCCTCGGCTGCGTCCATCAGCGCATTGACGTCGCAGCCGTGGTTCCAGCCCTTGCGGTCGGCAGCGGCAATGAAGACCTCGAGCGGCGCATTGCCCGCGCCCGCGCCCATCCCGGTCAGCGAAGCGTCGATGCGCACCGCGCTGCACTGCGCCGCCACGATCGAATTGGCGACGCCCAGCGACAGGTTGTGGTGCGCGTGCATGCCGCGCTGCGTTTCGGGCTTGAGGACGCGGTCGTAAGCTTCCAGACGCGCCTTCACCCCATCCATGTCGAGCGCACCGCCCGAGTCCGTCACATAGACGCACTGCACTCCATAGCTTTCCATCAGGAGCGCCTGCTGGGCGAGCTGCTCCGGCTCGATCATGTGGCTCATCATCAGGAAGCCCGACACGTCCATGCCGAGATCACGCGCGATGCCGATGTGCTGCTTCGACACGTCCGCCTCGGTGCAGTGCGTCGCAACGCGTACCGAGCGCACGCCGATGTCGTAGGCACGGCGCAGTTCTTCCACGGTGCCCACGCCCGGGAGGATCAGCGTGGTGAGCACCGAACGCGAGAGCACGCTCGCGACGGCCTCGAGCCACTCCCAGTCGGTGTGGGCGCCGAAGCCATAGTTGAAGCTTGCGCCGGATAGGCCATCGCCATGAGCGACCTCGATCGCATCCACTCCGGCATCGTCGAGCGCCTTGGCGATCGCCTGCACATGATCGATGCCGTACATGTGCCGGATGGCATGCATGCCATCGCGCAGGGTGACGTCCTGTATGTAGAGCTTCTCGCCTGCCTCGACGTTGAACGGCTTGTTGGACTGGGCGCTCATGCCGCCACCTTCTTACCCTCGAGGATACGCTTCGCCATCAGTTCGCCGGTCGCCTTGGCGGCGGCCGTCATGATGTCGAGATTGCCGGAGTAGCTCGGCAGGTAGTCGCCCGCCCCCTCCACTTCGAGCAGCACCATGGTCTTAACGCCGGTGAACTCGCCGCGTCCGGGAATCTTGAGCTTGTTGTTATCGCCGAAACGCTCGAACTGGACTTCCTGCTTGAGGCGGTAACCGGGCACATAGGCCTGAACCTTCGCGACCATCGCCTCGACCGAGGCGCGGATCGTCTCCTCGTCGGCGCCCTCCGAGAGCGTGAACACGGTGTCGCGCATGATCATCGGTGGCTCGGCCGGGTTGAGGATGATGATCGCCTTGCCCTGCTCGGCGCCACCGACCTTCTCGATCGCGCGCGCGGTGGTGCGGGTGAACTCGTCGATGTTGGCGCGCGTACCGGGCCCGGCGGATCGCGACGAAACCGACGCGACGATCTCGGCATAATGCACCTTCGCCACCTGGCTGACCGCCGCCACCATCGGGATCGTCGCCTGGCCGCCGCACGTCACCATATTGACGTTACCGGCTGCGAGGTTTTCCTCCATGTTGACGGGCGGGATGGTGAAGGGGCCGATCGCGGCCGGTGTCAGGTCCACGACCAGCTTGCCGTCCTTGCGCAGAGCCTCATCGTGCACTTTGTGCGCATAGGCCGAGGTCGCGTCGAACACGATCCCGATCTGGGGATAGACGTCCATCTTCATGAGCCCTTCCAGGCCCTCATGGGTCGTCTGGACTCCACGCTCGCGCGCCATGGCGAGCCCTTCGGAACCTGCGTCGATGCCGACGACGGCGACGAGTTCCATGTTCTGCGGATACTTCGTCATCTTGATCATGAGGTCGGTGCCGATATTGCCCGAACCGATGATCGCGGCTTTCACCTTGTCAGCCATGTCTGCTCCTCAAGGCACCTGCGGCTGCGGTGCGTGTCAACGATTAAACGAATCGCGCCGTGCAGCTGCCTATGCCGTGCAGTTGCATCTCGAACAGGTCACCCGCCTTGGCTGGTTCCAGCGGAACGAGACTGCCCGACAGGATCACGTCTCCTGCCTCCAGCGTCACGCCATAAGCGCCCAGCGTGTTGGCGAGCCAGGCGACGGCTTCGGCCGGCGAGCCTTGAACGGCATGACCATAACCCTCCGATAGCGGTTGCCCGTTCTTGGTGACGGTCACATGCAGATTGGGAAGGTCGTGCGCACGCGGGTCCGCACGATCCTCGCCCAGCACATAGACGCCGCAGGAGGCGTTGTCGGCCACCGTGTCGACGATGGCGATCTTCCAATCCTCGATGCGGCTGTCCACGATCTCGAAGCAGGGTACGATGGCCTCCGTCGCGGCGATCACTTCGTCCGCCGTGACGCCGGGACCCTTGAGGCTGCTCTTCAGGATGAAGCCGATCTCCGCCTCGGCGCGTGGTGCGATCAGGCCGTTGGCCTCGACGTTGATATCGCCCTGGATGTACATGCGATCGGTCAGGAACCCGAAATCGGGCTGATGGACCCCGAGCATATCCTGCACAGCCTTGGACGTGACGCCGATCTTCTTGCCGATCACTCGCTCGCCATCCGCCTTGCGCCGCTCCAGCGCACCGAGCGAGATCGCGTAGGCGTCGTCGATCGTCAGCGCGGGATAGCGGGCGATCAAAGGGGGGACCGTGCGGCGTTCGCGCAGCGCCGCGTAGAGCTCCTGCGCGAGCGCCTCGTTCAGCGTCTGGTCGATCGTTCCACTCACAGGCAAGCCCCATCCTGATAGATCAACGGGTCCACGCCCCCGCCTTCGACGCGAACGCTAGCCACGCAGGAAGTCCAGCGAGTAGCGGTTGAATTCCTCCGCCCGCTCGACTTGCACCCAGTGGCCCGTTCGCGAGAACGTCAGGCAGCGAACATCCCTGCAGGCGTCCAGGAACAGCCTCGAATGCGCTTCGGGGCAGAACTCGTCGTTGAGCCCCCATAGTACGAAGACCGGTTGCTTGATCTCGCCCAGGCGCGGCCCCAGGTCGGGCGTCTTCATGCGCACGAGCACGTCCTTTGACTGGGTGCGGGCGACTGCGAACCGCTCTTCCACCAGCACGTCGGTTACGCGATGCAGCGAATCCGGGTGCATCAGGTTGCCGATGAGCCGGCGCTGCTCGTCGATGTTGAAATCGGGACCGCCGAAGCCGGAGCGCATCTTGGCGATGCCCGGCATGGTGAAATAGCTCACCTGCTCCGCCACGCAGCCCGGCGCCATCAGGATGAGCTTGTCGACGGTGAACTCGGGACGGTCGAGAGCGATCTGCAAGGCGATGCCGCCGCCCAGCGAATTGCCCACGAGGCTTGCCTGGCTGACGCCATGCTGTGCCAGTGCGTCGAGCAGCGTCGTCGTGAACAGCTCCAGAGGGTAGTCGATACCGTCCGGCTTCGACGAGGCTCCGTAACCGACAAGATCCGGCAGCACGACGCGATAGCCCGCATCGACAAAGGCCTGTGCGTTGTTGCGGAAGTTCGAACTTCCCGAAGCGCCAGGCCCGCTGCCGTGGATGAACACGACGGCGGGGCCAGAACCCATTTCGGCAATCGATATTTCGTATCCGCCCGCGACCTTGTAGGCCTTCCGAGCCATCTCATTGGCCATCAGCGATCCTCTCAGATGAACGTGAAAGAGGGCGCGTCGCCCTGCATCGTGCCGATGAGGTCGCTGGAGCGGTTTGCCGGGTCGTTCGCGACGTGTGCGCGGGCCGCATGCAAGTCGAGCCACGGCTGGATGATCGGGCTCGACATGTAGATCGCCCGCCCGCCCAGGAGCTTGACGATGTCGTCGATCAGTGCGGCCATGCGGCGCACGACCGTCGACGACTGGTAGGCGAACATGCCGCGACGAGCCATCGGGATCTCCTCGCCTCGCAACGCATAGCCCATCAGTTCATCGAAGGTGGCGCGATGGGTCAGTTCCATCTCGTCCGTCTCGGCGATCGCGCGGGCGATCGCCGCGTGCAGGACGGGATCGGCCTTCGAAGCCTTGCCGGTGTTGGTCGAGACACGACTTTCCATGATGTCGATGGCCCCCTTGATCGCCGCGCGGGTACCGCCGAAAGCCGCAGTCGACACTGACCGCACGAAGACCTGGGCCCAGGGAAGGCGGTACAGCGGACCGTCGTTCTCCTTCTGGCCGGGATTGGTGCCGGCGAACCCGTCGCTGGCCTTGTGCGTGCGGTATTCCGGCACGAACACGCGCTCCACGACGATGTCGAAGCTGCCGGTGCCCTGCAGGCCGAACGTATCCCACGTCCCCTCGATCACCTGGTAATCCGAGCGGGGCAGCAGGAACGTGCGCATGTCCGGCGGGCCGCCATCGGTGTCGAAGTTGATCGCACCCAGTAGCACCCAGCCGCAATGGGTGGAGCCCGACGAAAATCCCCAACGTCCGGAAAGATAGAACCCGCCCTCGGCCTTCTCGACCTTGCCGACCGGCTGATAGGTCGATGAAACCAGCATGTCGGCATCGTCAGCCCAGACTTCGCGCTGCGCCTCATCATGGAACAACGCGAGCTCGTATGGATGGCAACCGACGACGCCATAGACCCAGCCAGTCGCCATGCAGCCTTCCGCGAGCGCCTTCTGGATGTCGAAGAACACATTGGGATGCATCTCGTAACCACCCCAGCGCTTGGGCTGGAGCACCCGGAAGAAGCCGGCTGCCTTCATCTCGGCAATCGTCTCGGTCGGGACATCGTGCGATTTGACGCAGGAGCGGGCACGCTCGCGCAGAGTCGGGATCATCGCCCGGGCGCGCTCGACAAGGGTCTCTGGTGAAGGCACCGTGGCGGGTTCCTGCCGGAACGACGGACTAGCGACTGCCAGGTTCATCATCTTCTCCATCACTGCCCCGCCCGATGAAAGGCAGATGCGTAGTTCATCAATACACTGATTACGCAAAACGTCAAGCAAGCAGGGACTTGCGCGGCTTGCGCGATGGTTATAGGCGAAATGCGAACGAATCGCCATTACCCTGTGGGACACCACCGCCGGCCCTTGCGCGTAGCCCAGCTGCGTTTCAGCATCGCAATCCGCGGATGATTGTCTGACAAGTGGATGGCTTCGCTATGGCAACAAGGGGGCGAGGCAGCGGAAATGGCGGTGAAATCCCTGGGATACGTGGTCATCGAGACGACAGATCTTGCCAAGTGGCAGGAGTTCGCCTGCGACATCGCGGGATTGATGCCGGCGCAAAGCGACAGGGACGATGTCGCCCTTTTCCGCATGGACGACAGGCCATTCCGGCTCTGGGTTCAAAAGGGCGCGCGCGATTGCTTCGTCGCGCCGGCGTGGGAATGCACCGACCGCGAGGGTTTCGAATCCGTCTTGGCGGCACTCGAGGCGGCCGGCCGACCGGTCGAGCGGGCCGACATCATGGAAGCGCGCGGACGCAAGGTCTACGAGTTGGCCCGTTCGTCCGATCCCGCCGGCAATCCGATGGAACTGTTCTACGGGCGTTTCGTGGATTACGCGCCCTTCGTGTCGCCCGCGGCAGTGAGCCGCTTCGTGACCGGCGAGAACGGCGACATGGGTCTGGGCCACGTAGTCCTGACCGCGCCGAACTTCGAAGAGACGCACGCCTTCTACAAGGACGTGCTCGGCTTTGGCGATACCGATCTGGGCCGCTTCTTCCTGATCGGTGGCGGGCCGGACGATCCGGGGGTCGGCTTCGCCTTTCTACATTGCAACGGGCGTCATCACAGCCTCGCGCTCGGCCAGCTTCCGGAAAGCCCCAATGGCGCGGTGCATATGATGGTGGAGGTAGGCGCGCTGGAAGATGTCGGCCGCGCCTACGACCGCGTGCTCAAGAGCAAGGGCAAGGTCCCACTCTCCGCGACGCTGGGGCGGCATGTCAACGACAAGATGACGTCCTTCTACATGCAGACACCAGGCGGCTTCGACATCGAATACGGTTGGAAAGGGCTGGTCATCGATCCTGAAACCTGGGTGCCGACGACCAGCCTGGCGGTGAGCGACTGGGGCCACAAGTGGGCTCACGAGCAGGATTGACGAGGGATGACTGAGACTATGCTGGACAAGCGCATGACGTTGGACGAGATTGTCGACCAGCTTTCCGATGGCATGACGATCGGCATCGGCGGCTGGGCCACCCGGCGCAAGCCCATGGCGCTCATCCGCGCGATCGCGCGCTCCGGCCTCAAGGACCTGACGGTGATGGCCGGCTATGGCGGCCCCGATGTCGGCCTGCTCGCCGCGAGCGGCAAGATCCGCAAGCTTGTCTTCGCGTTCGCCAGCCTGGACCACTTCCCGCTCGAGCCGCACTTCCGCAACGGCCGTCAGTCCGGTTCCTTCGAGGTGCTGGAGCTCGACGAAGGGCTTTACCACTGGGGCCTGCGCGCCGCCGCTATGAAGCTGCCGTTCCTGCCGAGCCGGATCGGTATCGGCACCGACATCATCGATCAGTCAGGCTTCGACTTCAAGTTCGTCACCAGCCCCTACGAGGATGGCGAGGAACTGGTTGCCATGCCCGCTCTGGTGCCGGACGTCGCTTTGATCCATGCCCATCGCTCCGATGAGCGCGGCAATCTTCTGACGCTCTCTGTCGATCCGTTCTTCGACGAATTGCTCGTGCGCGCGGCCAAGAAGAGCTTCGCGACGGTCGAGAGGATCGTACCGACCGCTGAGTTGGACATGAAGGCGAACAGCCGCTTCAACCTGGTCGAACGGGCCATGATCACCGGCATCGCCGAGGCTCCGCTGGGCGCGCACCCAACCAGTGCCGCGCCCGACTACCAGCTCGATCTCAAGCACCTCAAGACTTATGTCGACAGCGCCGCCTCGCCGGAGGCCTGGTCCGAATACAAGGCCAGATATGTCGATGTCCCGGAGGCGGACTATCAGGCCGCGGTCGGTGGCGCCGAAGCGGCGGCCGCCCTGCCCGTCCCCATCTACTGAGCGAGAGCAGACAATGACCGACACCTCCTATTCGCTCGCCGAACTCGTGATCGTCGCGTGCGCCGAGGCATGGCGCGGCGCAGGCGAGATCATGGCAACCGGCATTGGCCCGCTGCCCCGGATCGGCGCGGGTCTCGCCAAGCTGACCTTCGCGCCCGAGATCCAGACCACCGACGGTGAGGTCTGGTACACCACCGAGCCGGTCGGCCCTGGCAAGCGCACCAGCGAACCCGAACTGGAGGGCATCGCCAACTACGATCGCGTGTTCTCGGCACTATGGAGCGGCAAGCGCCACGCGCTGGTCGGACCGGTGCAGATCGACCGTTATGGCCAAGCGAACATCAGCGCGATCGGCGATCACGAGAAGCCCAAGATCGCGATGCTCGGCGCGCGCGGCTTTCCGGGCAACTCGATCAGCCATCCCAACAGCTTCTTCTTCCCCAGCCACAACAAGCGCGCGTTCATCGAAGGCGAGGTCGATTTCGTGTGCATGGCGGGCTACAACCCGGCGCGCTACCGCAATGGCCAGCCGCCTGCGGGTCTGGACCTGCGCCGCATCGTCACCAACTTGTGCGTCATGGACTTCGGCGGTCCCGATCACCAAATCCGCGTCATCTCGGTGCATCCCGACGTGACCTTCGAGGAAGTCCAAGAGAACACCGGCTTCCCGCTCGCCAAGATCGCGGACGAGATCCCCACGTCGCCAGCGCCCACCGCCGAGCAACTGGAGATCATCGCCAGGATCGATCCCAACAACGTGCGCGCCACGGTGTTCAAGGACAATCCTGCCGGAGAGCGAAAGGCCGCCTGAGATGAACGAGACCGATCGCCTCGTCGAACCGCAGCAGGTCGACATCGTCTACGAGACCGACCAGCCGGTCACCTACGAGGTGGTCGACCAAGTCGCTTGGATCATGCTCAACCGTCCGGGCTTCAACAACGCCCAGAACGGCCAGATGACCTATGCGCTGGACGACGCCTTCGACCGGGCAGTCAAGGACGACGACGTGCGCTGCATCGTTCTGGGCGGCAACGGCAAGCACTTCTCCGCCGGGCACGACATCGGCACACCGGGCCGCGACGTGCACCAGCACTTCGAGAACCGCCTGATGGTGCCCGGCCACGTCAACAAGCCGGCGGCGGAACTGCTCTATACGCGCGAGAAGGAGCAGTACGTCGGCATGTGCCGGCGCTGGCGCGACGTCTCGAAGCCGACGATCGCCATGGTCCAGGGCGCCTGCGTCGCCGGCGGCCTGATGCTCGCCTGGGTCTGCGACCTGATCGTCGCCAGCGAGGACGCGTTCTTCCAGGACCCGGTCAACCGCATGGGCATCCCGGGCGTGGAATACTTCGCGCACGCCTACGAACTGCCACCGCGTGTCGCCAAGGAGTTCCTGCTCCTGGGCGAACGGATGAGCGCGCAGCGTGCCGAGCAGTTCGGCATGGTCAACAAGATCGTCCCGCGCGATGCCTTGCGTGAGACGGTGGCAGCGATGGCAGCGAAGCTGGTGGCGCAGCCGCGGCTCGGCAACTGGCTAACCAAGCAGGCGATCAACCACGTCGAGGAGCTGATGGGCAAGCGCAACGCGATGGAGGCGCAGTACCACATGCACCACTTCGCGCATGCGCAGAACGATCTCGTCCAGGGCAGCTCGATCGCCGGGCTCGACGCCAAGAAGATGGCCGAAGCCAACAAGAAGCAGGCGAGCGAATAGTGGGCGAACCGCTGCACACGATCATGGTCGAGCGGCTGGGCTGCCGCTGGCCGATCATCCAGACCGCGATGGGCTGGGTGGCCGAACCCTCGCTGGTGATCGGCTCCAGCAACGCCGGCGCGTTCGGGTTCCTGGGTGCAGCGGTGATGACGCCGGATGAGGCACGCGAAAAGCTGCTGGCGGTGCGGCGCGGCACCGATCGCCCGTTCGGCGTCAACTTCCACAGCTTCCAGCCCGGAGCCGAGCAGATCGTCGACCTCATCATCGAGAACAAGGAGCAGGTCCGGGCGGTCAGCTTCGGCCGTGGTCCCGACGCCAAGATGATCGGCCGCTTCAAGGATGCGGGCATCCTGTGCGTTCCCACCGTTGGCGCGGTGAAGCACGCGCAGAAGATGGTGCAGCTGGGCGTCGATATGGTCAACGTGCAAGGCGGCGAAGGCGGTGGGCACACCGGCTCCGTGCCGACCACCGTATTGCTGCCGCAAGTGCTGGACGCGGTGAAGGTGCCGGTGATCGCCAGCGGCGGTTTCGCCGACGGGCGGGGCCTGGCAGCCGCGCTCGCGTATGGCGCGGTCGGCATCGCCATGGGCACGCGGTTCCTGCTGAGCAAGGAAAGCCCGGTGCCTGACAGCGCCAAGGCCGAGTACCTCAAGGCGACCACCGACGGCATCGTCGTCACCACCAAGCTCGACGGCATTCCGCAGCGCATGGTGCGCACCAAGCTGATGGACCGCATCGAGAAGTCCGGCCCCTGGGGCATGTGGCTGCGTGCGCTGGAAAGCGGGCGCGCGATGAAAAGGAGCTCGGGCGCATCCTGGGGCGACATGCTGAAGTCCGCACGCGGCATGACCGCGCATGGGGCGATGCCGCTCAAGCAGGCAATCATGGCGGCGAACATGCCGATGCTGATCCAGAAGGCGGTGGTCGAGGGCGACATCGAGAATGGCGTCATGGCCACCGGCGTGGTCGGCGGTCGCATCCGCGAAATCCTGTCGTGTCAGGAGCTTGTCGATCAGATCGTCGCCGAAGCGCACGAGCGTCTCAGTGCGCTGAGCGCGCTGGGTCAGACGCCGGCTCTGGCGGTCTGAGGGAGATTACAAGATGCCGATCACGCTCACCGTCCGCGACCGGGTCGCCGAGATCCTGTTCGATCATCCGCCCGTCAACGCCTTCGACACCGCTGGCTGGGAATCGATCCCGGCGCTGGTGTGGGAAGCTTCGCGCAATCCCGAGGTGCGCTGCATCCTGATCCGTGCCGAGGGACGCGGCTTCTGCGGCGGGGTCGACATCAAGGAAATGGCCGCCCATCCCGAACGGATCGCCAAGCTGAACAAGGACAACTATCTCACCTTCAAGGCGATCCGGGAGTGCGAGATCCCGGTGGTGGGCGCGCTGCACGGCTTCGTCATCGGCGGCGGCGTCAACATCGCCGGGGCCTGCGACGCGCTGATCGCGGCCGAAGGCGCCTACTTCTCGCTGCCCGAGATCGACCGCGGCGCCATGGGCGGTGCCGCCTTCATGAGCCGCATGCTGCCGGTGCAGATGGTGCGTGCGAACTTCTTCACCGGCGGGCGCATTTCAGTGGAGGACGCGCATCGACACGGTTCGGTCCACAAGGTCGTGCCGCTCGATCGGCTCAAGGACGAAGCTTACGCCTTCTGCGAGGTGATCGCCTCCAAGAGCCGGGCGGCCCTGGTGATCGCCAAGCAGGCGCTGAACCTGATCGAGCCGACCGATCCTTCGGCGAACTACCGCATCGAGCAAGGCTTCACGCTCGAGATGTACATGCACGAAGACAGCCAGAAAGCGCGCGACGCCTTTGCAACAGGACAGGGCACGGCGAAGTTCTGATGGATCTGACCTACACCCCCGAACAGCAAGCGTTCCGCGCCGAAGTCCGCGCCTGGCTGGACGAACACGTACCGGCCGAGCCGCTGGAGCATTTCGACGCCACTCGCGAGGGCTTCGAAGCGCATCGCGAGTGGGAAAAGACACTGAAGTCCGGCGATTGGGGCATGGTGACATGGCCCAGGGAGTACGGCGGACGCGGGCTCGATCTCATCCAATGGCTGATCTTCGAGGAAGAGTACTATCGTTCCGGCGCACCGGGACGCGTCAACCAGAACGGCATCTTCCTGCTCGGCCCCACCCTGATCGAGTTCGGCACGCACGAGCAGAAGCAGCGCTTCCTGCCTAAGATGGCGAGCGGCGAGGAGATCTGGGCGCAGGCCTGGTCCGAACCCATGGCGGGCAGCGACCTTGCCGGCGTTCGCGCCGCAGCGGTGCGCGAGGGCGACGAGTATGTGCTCAACGGCCACAAGATCTGGTCGAGCCGCGCGGCCTTCGCCGACTGGGCCTTCGGTCTGTTCCGCGAACCGGGCAGCGAGCGTCACAAGGGGCTGTCGCTGATCTTCTTCCCGCTCGATGCGCCCGGCGTCACCGTAAACCCGATCAAGAAGATCAACGGCCACGTCGGCTTTGCCGAGATCTTCCTGGAGAACGTGCGCGTGCCCGCCTTCAATCGCCTCGGCGAAGAAGGTCAGGGCTGGCACATCTGCATGGCCACCGCCGGGTTCGAACGCGGGCTAATGCTGCGCAGCCCTGCCCGTTACCAGGTGGCGGCGAAGAAACTCGCCGAACTGTGGCTCGCCAACAGCGAGACGGCGGACCCGACGCTCGAAGCCGACGTCGTGCGCGCGCACATGAACGCCGATGCCTATGCACTGAACATCTACCAGACCGCGTCGCGGCTGATGGCCGGCGCCAAGATCGGGCCCGAGGCGAGCACCAACAAGATTTTCTGGTCCGAGCTCGACATCCACCTGACCCAGACCGCGCTCGCGATCCTGGGGCCCAAGGCCGAGCTGACCAACGAGGCGCCCGACAGCGACGAGGTGGACTGGATCGACGACTACATCTTCGCCCTCGCCGGCCCGATCTATGCGGGCTCGAACGAGATCCAGCGCAACATCATCGCCGAGCGCATGCTCGGCCTGCCGCGCTGAGGAGGGACGCGATGGATTTCACTCTCAGCGACGAGCAGTTGATGTTCGCGGAGACCGCGCGGACCTTGTTCGCCGATACCTGCACGCCCGATCACTGGCGCAAGATGATGGAGCAGGGTCAGGTGCGCGAGGATGCGCGTTGGTCCGCCATCGTTGAGAACGGGTTGACCCTGGTGCTGCTGCCCGAAGAACTCGGCGGCCTGGGCCTGGCGGAACCGGACTTTGCGCTGATCGCGCAGGAAGCGGGCTATGTCGCGCTGCCTGAGCCGCTGGTGGAAAGCGCCGGTGTCGCCGCGCCGCTGCTGGCGCAGCTAGCGCCCGATCACCACGCGCTGGCCGATCCCGAAGCGACGATCGCCATCAGCCACCCGCTCAACCCCTTCGTCGCCAACGCCGACACCGCCGGCGCCATCCTGCTGGAGCGCGACGGCAAGGCGTTCGTCGCCACACCCAACCAGGTGAAGCTCACCGCCGAGCCGAGCATCGACCCGTTTCGCCGCCTGTTCCGCGTCGACTGGAACGAGCGCGACGTGACCGCGCTAGGCGATGCCGACTGGGACCTGGCGATCGATCGGGCCGCGCTGTTCAGCGCCGCGATGGGCCTTGGCCTAGCGCAGCGCTCGGTCGATCTGGCGGTCGCTTACGCCAAGGAGCGCCAGCAGTTCGGCAAGCCGATCGGCAGCTATCAGGCAGTCAAGCATCACCTCGCCTCCGCACAGGTCGCGATCGAGTTCGCCAAGCCGGTGGTGGCGGCGGCAGCGGCAGAGATCGCAGCGGGCGATGTGCAGTCGCGCGCCCGCGTCAGCCACGCCAAGCTGGTCGCGCTGGAAGCGGCGGACAAGGCCGCACGCGCCTCGATCCAGGTGCATGGCGCGATGGGTTACAGCTGGGAAGTGGACGTCCACCTCTTCCTCAAGCGGGCTCTGGCGCTGACACAGACCTGGGGCACGCCCGCCTACCATCGCGCGCGCATCGCGCGGCGCATCTTCACCCAGCCTATGGGGCCGGACCAGACCTTTGGCCGCGCGTCCGCACATCGGGAAACCGTCCATGCCTGAAGCCTACATCATCGACGCCGTCCGGGCTCCCATCGGCCGCAAGAAGGGCAGCCTCGCGCATGTCCACCCGGCCGACCTCGCCGCCTTTCCCATCGCCGAGCTGATCCGCCGCACCGGGGTTGACGCCAACCTCGTCGATGACGTGGTCTGGGGTTGCAACGACACCATCGGCGGCCAAGCGGGCGACATCGCGCGCACTGCCTGGCTGGTCGCCGGCCTGCCCGAGCATGTGCCGGGCGTCACCATCGACCGTCAGTGCGGGTCGAGCCAGCAGTCGGTCCACTTCGCGGCGCAAGGCGTGATGAGCGGCACCCAGGACATCGTCGTTGCCGGTGGCAGCCAGGCGATGAACCGCATCCCCATCTCCTCGGCGATGACGGTCGGCCCGCAGTTCGGCTTCGACGACGGCCCGTTCCGCGGCTCAAAGGGCTGGGACACACGCTATGGCGACGAGGAGATCGACCAGATCCGCTCGGCCGAGATGATCGCGGACAAGTGGAACATCAGCCGCGAGGCGATGGAAGAGTTCTCGCTCGCCAGCCACCTGCGGGCGCAGGCGGCCTGGGACAACGGCTGGTTCGACAACGAAGTCGCGGCGTTCGAGGGGCTGGAGAAAGACGAGACGATCCGTCCCAACAGCACCCTGGAAGGCATGGCGCAGCTGAAGCCGGTGCGAGAGGGCGGCAAGGTCACCGCCGGCGTCGCCAGCCAGAATTGCGACGGCGCCGCCGCCCTGCTCGTCGCCGGTGAGCGCGCGGTCAAGGAATACGGGCTCAACCCTCGTGCCCGCATCCACCACATCTCCGTCCGCGCCGCCGATCCGGTGTGGATGCTGACCGGTCCGATCCCCGCCACGCAGCACGCGCTGAAGAAGGCCGGCATGACGATCGACGACATCGACCTGTTCGAGTGCAACGAGGCGTTTGCCTCCATCCCGCTGGCGTGGATGCAGGAACTCGGCATTCCGCACGAGAAGGTCAACGTTCAGGGCGGCGGCATCGCGCTGGGTCATCCGATCGGCGCCACCGGCGCGCGGATCATGACCACGCTGCTCAATGCGCTGGAGCGCACCGGCGGCCGCTATGGCCTGCAGACGATGTGCGAAGGCGGCGGGCAGGCCAACGTCACCATCATCGAGCGGCTGTAAGGACGGCGCTGCGTCATGCCCTGCTACGCCTATCAGGGGATCGTCCCCGTGGTCGATCCGACCAGCTACGTCCATCCGCTGGCGTCGCTGATCGGGGACGTGATCGTGGGGCCGGGCTGCTTCATCGCGCCCGGAGCCTCGTTGCGGGGCGACTTCGGGCGGATCGTGGTGGAAGGCGACAGCTCGATCCAGGACAATGTCTCGGTTCATGCCAACCAATTGCGTGACACGGTGATCCGGCGCGGCGCGACGATCGCGCATGGGTCGATCATCCACGGCTGCGAAATCGGCGAAAACAGCCTGATCGGCATGAACGCGGTGATCCTCGACAACGCCGTGATCGGGGCGGAGAATTTGGTGGCCGCGCTCAGCCTGGTGAAGTCGGACACGCACACGCCCGAGCGCAGCCTGGTGGTGGGCAATCCGGCGGAAGTCGTGAAGACCTTCGAGCCGCACCAGGTGACGTGGCGCAACAACGGCGGAGGGGAATACCAGAAGCTGGCGCGCGCGGCGCTGACCGACTTGATCGAAGCGGAACCGCTGACCCAGGCCGACAAAGACCGTCAGGCACAGCGCGTCGCATCGGAAGCGATCGCGGTACGTCTCTCCGGCGCGAACGCGCAGGAGCGCGAACGCAAGGCCGCGGCAACGAACACCATCTGACAAGGCGCCAGCCGGCGCGCACGGAATCTTGAGGAGTGCACGAGTGGGTATTTGCGAAGGACGTGTCGCAATCGTGACCGGTGCCGGCAACGGCCTGGGCAAGGCCTACGCGCTGGGCCTTGCGGCCGAAGGCGCAAAAGTCGTGGTCAACGACCTGGGCGTTGGCACGCATGGCGAGGACGGCGAGACCAAGGGCGCGGCCGAAAAGGTCGTCGACGAGATCAAGGCGATGGGCGGCGAAGCCGTCGCCAACACCGACGATGTGGCGGACTGGGATGCCGGCAAGCGCATGGTCGAGCAGGCGCTCGACAGCTTCGGCGGCCTCCACGCGGTGGTGAACAACGCGGGCTTCGTGCGCGATCGCATGTTCTTCACCTGCAGCCCCGAGGAATGGGACGCGGTGATCAGGGTGCACCTGCGCGGCCATTTCTGCACCAGCCGCCACGCCGCTGAGTACTGGCGCGCTCAGGCCAAGGCCGGCAACCCGGTCGACGCGCGCATCATCAACACCACATCGGGCGCGGGCCTGCAGGGTTCGGTCGGCCAGTCGGCCTACTCGACCGCAAAAGGCGGCATCGCAACGCTGACGCTGGTGCAGGCCGCCGAGCTGGCGCGCCTTGGCGTCACCGCCAACGCGCTCGCCCCGAACGCGCGCACCCGCATGACCTCGACCGGCGGCTTCGACATGGAGGCCAAGGAGGGCGAGTTCGACGTCTACGCGCCCGAGAACATGGCGCCGCTCGTGGCCTATCTCGTATCCGAGCAATCCAAGGGCGTGACCGGGCAGGTTTTCGAACTGAAGGGCGGCGAGATCTTCCTGTCGCAAGGCTGGACCGACAGCCCCAAGCACGACAAGGGCTCGCGCCTCGAAGCGGGCGAGCTCGACGCGATCGTCCGCAAGCTTGTGCAGGACCGCGAGCCCGCCAAGCCCGTCTACGGAGCGCAGTGACGCCATGGACTTCGCGCTCAGCGACGATCAGCGCGCCATCCAGGAAGCCGCGCGCGACTTCCTGACCGAAGCCGCCAACCCCGATGTGATCCGAGCTGCGGTGGAAGGCACGACAGGATTCGACGAGGCGCTGTGGCAGAGGCTCGCAGTCGATATGGGGTTCGCCGGATTGATGATCCCCGAGGAGTTCGGCGGCCTGGGTCTCGGCGCCGTCGAGATGGCGTTGGTGCTCGAGGAAACGGGACGCGTGCTGGCGCCGGTGCCGTTTTTCGAGACTGCCGTGCTGGCGGTGCAGGCGATCCTGGCGGCGGGAAGCACGGAGCAGAAGGCGCGGCTGCTGCCCCGCATCGTCGGCGGCGCCGCGGCGAGCTTCGCCGGAACTGCCAAGCGGCCCGCATTGTGCAACGGCCGGCTGACCGGAACCGCCGACTTCGCCACCTTCGCGCACGCGGCCGAACTGATCGTGGTGGCAACATCGGACGACAGCCTCATCGTGCTGGAGCCTGGCGCGCCGGGCCTCACCGTCGAGGTGCTGCCGAGCCTGGACCGGACCCGCCGCTTAGCGCGCCTGATGTTCGACTGCTCCGTGACGCCCGAGATGGTGCTGGGCAGGCCGGGTGGAGCCGGCGGAGCCATCGACCGAGTGCTGACCGTCGGCGCTGGCCTGCTGGCAGCGGAGCAGAGCGGCGGCATGCAGTTCAGCCTCGATGCAACCGTGGAATACGCCAAGCAGCGGGTCCAGTTCGGTCGTCTCATCGGTTCGTTCCAAGCCTATAAGCACATGCTGGCCGACATGATGCTGCTGGTCGAAGCCTCTCGCTCCGCCGCATACTACGCCGCCGCCGCGATCGACGAGAACGGCGAGGAATTGGCCGAAGCCTGCCACGTCGCGCGTTCCTACGTGTCGGACGCGTACCGCTCCGTCACCGGCGACGCGATCCAGTTGCACGGCGGCATCGGCTTCACCTGGGAACACCACGCGCACCTCTACTTCAAGCGTGCGCGCGCAACGTCGAGCTGGCTGGGCACGCCCGAAGCGCACCGTGAAGCGCTCGCTGCGCTGCTGCTCGACGGCGCCGAGGATCAGGCCGGGCACGATCGGAACACAGCGGCCCAAGCTGCCGCGACGGCAAAGGATTTCGCATGACCACGCCCACCTCGCCCGTCCCTCCCTATCCCGAGCCACGCGGCCTGCTGAAGGGCAAGACGGTGGTGATCACCGCCGCCGCCGGCACCGGGATCGGCTTTTCCGCCGCAAAGCGCGCGGCAGAGGAAGGCGCGCAAGTCTTCATCAGCGACTTTCACGAGAGGCGGCTGAACGAAGCGGCTGACCGTATCGCCCAAGAGGCGGGGGTGGACCGCCCGGGCCTGTTCGTCTGCGACGTTACCAACGAAGATCAGGTTCAGGGCCTGCGCGATGCCGCCCTGTCCGCACTCGGCCGGATCGACGTGCTGATCAACAACGCAGGCCTCGGAGGCGAAGTCGATATCGTCGACATGACCGACGACCAATGGAACCGGGTTCTCGATGTGACGCTCACGTCGCTGTTCCGGATGACTCGTGCTTTCCTGCCTGCCATGTACGCCGCCAAGAGCGGCGTGATGGTGAACAACGCCTCGGTGCTTGGCTGGCGTGCGCAGGAGGGCCAAGCCCACTACGCCGCCGCGAAGGCCGGCGTCATGGCGTTCACCCGCTGCGCCGCCATCGAAGCGGCCGAACATGGGGTGCGCATCAACGCCGTCTCGCCAAGCCTTGCTATGCACCCCTTCCTGGCCAAGGTAACCACCCAGGAGGCGCTGGAAAGGCTCGTCGAGAAGGAAGCGTTCAAGCGCCCGGCCGAAGTCTGGGAGATCGCCAACGTCATGATGTTCCTCGCGAGCGATCTCTCCTCCTACATGACCGGCGAGATCGTCGCCGTGTCGAGTCAGAGGGCCTGATCGATGACCGTCGTCTTCCAGCACCCGCGCGATCTGCTTGGCCAGGACGGCCGCAGGCTCGGCGTCTCCGAGTGGTTGACGATCGAGCAGGACCGGATCGACGCCTTTGCCGCGTGCACCGGCGACGACCAGTGGATTCACGTCGATCCCGTCCGCGCCAAGGATGGTCCGTTCGGCGCCACCATTGCCCACGGATATTTGACGCTGTCGCTGATCAACCTGTTCCTGCCCGAGATCATCGAGGTGCGCGGTTTCTCGGCTGGCCTGAACGTGGGCATGAACAAGACCCGTTTCCTCAATCCCGTCGTCGTCGGGTCGCGCATTCGCGGTTCGGGCGAGATCCTCACGGTCGAAGAGGCGAAGGGCGGCGCCATCCAGGCGGTTCTGAGGATCACCGTGGAAATAGACGGGAAGGATAAGCCCGCCTGCGTCGCCGAGACCATCAACCGCTATTTCCCGGAGTGAGAAAGATGCCCGATCCCGCAAAGATGGAAGCCGCCGTCCACGCCTATGTCGCCGCGTTCGCGGCCGGCAGCGCCGACCAGGTGGCAGCTCTGTATGCCGAGGATGCGACCGTGGAGGATCCGATCGGCGCCCCCCTCCACCACGGCCGCGAGGCAGTGCGCGCGTTCTACGCCGAGTCGATGAAGACCGGAGCCCAGCTTGAACTGCTCGGGCCGATCAGGATCGCCGGTGACTACGCGGCTTTCCCCTTCTCGGTGAACCTGAACTACGACGGCGGCCCCAAGCGCATCGACGTGATCGACACGTTTCGCTTCAACGAAGCGAATGAAGTCATCGAGATGCGGGCCTTCTGGGGTCCCGGCAACATGCACGGCTTCTGAACCCAACTAGGACACTATTCATGCGCGATGCAGCAATCGTCTCCACCGCTCGGACCGGCGTCGGCAAGGCCTATCGCGGCGCCCTCAACGACACCGAGGCGCCGGTCCTGTCCGCTCACGTGGTCAACGCCGCGATTGAGCGCGCGGGGATCGACCCGGCGCGGGTGGACGACGTCTACCTGGGCGTTGCCAACCACTGGAACACCCAAAGCTACAACCTGGGCCGCCTGACGGTGCACGGCTCGGTCCTGCCGGACACCACTGCCGGCTTCACGATGGATCGCAAGTGCTCGTCGGGCCTCAATGCCATCGCCTTTGCCGCGCGGGGCATCGTCGCCAACGAGATCGACGTCGCGGTCGCCGGCGGGTGCGAGAGCGTGTCGCTGACGATCAACAAGCACGCGCCCGCCTGGCGCAATCGCTCCGAATTCGTGAAGGCGCACGATCCTTACGCCTACATGGTGATGATCGAGACCGGCGAAGTCGTCGCCGAGCGCTACAACATCAGCCGCGAGGCGCAAGACCGCTTCGCCGCCCTGTCTCAGCAACGCGCCGCCGCCGCCCAGGAAGCGGGCAAGTTCGATGACGAGATCGTGCCGATCACCGTCACCAAGGCGCTGTTCGACAAGGAGGGCAACGAGACCGGCAAGGAAGAGGTCACGCTGACCAAGGACGAAGGCGTCCGCGCCGGCACGACCTACGAGAAGCTGGCGGAACTCAAGCCCGTCTTCAAGAACGGCCTCGTTATAAAGGAGGGCAAGCACGTCACCGCCGGCAACGCCAGCCAGCTGTCCGACGGCGCCTCGGCGCAAGTGCTGGTCGACCTTGCCACCGCGCAGAAGGAAGGCCTGCCGGTGCTCGGCATCTATCGTGGCTTCCAGGTCGCCGGCTGCGGCGCGGACGAGATGGGCATCGGCCCAGTCTTCGCGATCCCCAAGCTGCTCGACCGCGCCGGTCTCAAGATCGACGACATCGGCCTGTGGGAGATCAACGAGGCGTTCGCCAGCCAGGCTGTCTACTGCCAGCAGAAGCTCGAGATCGATCCCGAGAAGCTGAACGTCAATGGCGGCAGCATCGCCATTGGCCACCCCTTCGGCATGACCGGGTCGCGCCAGGTCGGCCACGCGCTCATCGAGGGTAAGCGCCGCGGCGTGAAGTACGTGGTCGTTTCCATGTGCGTCGCCGGCGGCATGGGCGCGGCCGGCCTGTTCGAGGTCGCCTGACCGATGAAGCTTGCCTTCGCCCCAGAGCTCAAGGCTTTCCGCGAGGAAGCCGCCGAGTGGCTGAACGCCCAGCTCTCCGGTCCCTTCAAGGGCATTCGCGGCCAGACCAACCAGGTCGATGCCGTGGAGGAGCGCCGCGCCTGGGAGCAGGCGCTGGGCGCCGCGCGCTGGAGCGTCATCGGCTGGCCCGAGCAATGGGGCGGGCGCAATGCCTCCATCCCCGAGCAGATCATCTTCGCGGAGGAATATGCTCGGGCAAAAGGTCCCCCGCGTGTCGGACATTTGGGCGTCGAACTGCTCGGCCCCACGCTCATCGCCATGGGCACGGACGATCAGAAGCAGCGCTTCCTGCCCGATATCGCCAAGGGCAAGGCGATCTGGTGCCAAGGCTATTCGGAGCCGGGCGCTGGCTCGGACCTCGCCAACGTCAAGACCAAGATGCGCCTCGAAGGCGACACCTACATCGTCGACGGCCAGAAGATCTGGACCTCGATGGGCATGATCGCCGACTGGTGCTTCGTGGTGGGCCGCAGCGAGCCTGGAAGCGTCGGCAACAAGGGTCTGTCGTTCCTGTTGGTGCCGATGGACCAGCCGGGAGTCACCCCGCGGCCCATCCGCCAAATGACCGGGGAGGCCGAGTTCGCCGAAGTATTCTTCGACGGGGCCCGCGCGAGCGCGGCCGACCGCATCGGGGCCGAGGGCGACGGGTGGAAGGTGGCGATGGCGCTGCTCGGCTTCGAACGCGGCGTCTCCACGCTGGCGCAGCAGATGCACTTCCGCAACGAACTCGACGAAGTGATCGCCGCGGCGAAGGCGAACGGCAAGGCGCGCGATCCGATCACGCGCCAGAAGATCGCCCATGCCGAAGCAGGCCTCAAGGTCATGCGTTACAATGCCTTGCGCATGCTCTCGGGCGGCGCCGATGGTGCGGAGCTTTCAGGGGCGAGCTTCACCTACAAGCTGTACTGGTCGCGCTGGCATAGAGACCTGGGCGAACTCGCTATGGACGTGCTGGGCCAGGACGGCGAGATCGGTGCCAACCAGGAACGGTTCGAGGGTCTCGCGAACATGTACCTCATGAGCCGATCGGACACGATCTACGCAGGCACCGACCAGATCCAGCGCAACATCATCTCGGAACGTGGCTTGGGCATGCCACGCGAGCCGAGGGGTCAATAAGAGGAGCGGGAGAGTTGCGCCCATGACTCGTCACACTGGGGTCGTGGCCAACGACAATACACTGCCCAGCTGAGCGGCAGCCCGCGCCCCTCGCCGCATGGAAGGCGGCAGGTGCTTTCCGGCGCTGAAACACTTGTACTGTCAGGAGAACCAGGATGCCTATCGATCCACAACTCGCGGCCATGTTCGCCGGCAGCGAAAACTGGCCGTCCGTTCGAAGCCAATCCGTGCCGGACCTGCGCGCCGCGGTACGTGCTGCCTCGATCCAGATTCCCGGGCCCGCTGTCTCCCTTGCTGCTGTCGCGGATCGCACGATCCCTGGTCCTGCCGGCGATATTCTGATCCGCATCTACACACCCGAGGGCGAGGGCCCGTTTCCGGTCATCACCTACTTCCATGGCGGCGGCTTCGTGGTGGGCGATCTCGACACGCAGGACATGATCGCACGTGGGCTGTGTGCCGGAACGGACAGCGTCGTTGTGTCGGTCGACTACCGGCTCGCGCCCGAGCATCGGTTCCCGGCCTCCTTCGAGGACGGTTGGGCCGCCCTGCAATGGGTCGGCGAGAACGCGGCGGAGATCGGCGGCGACCCCGAGCGGCTGGCTGTCGCCGGCGATAGCGCCGGGGGCGTCATTGCCAGCGCCACTGCGCTGCTGGCGCGGGACGCCGGTGCGCCCCGGCTCTGCGCCCAGATCAACTGGTACGGACCGGGCATCCACCCTATCCCGGACGGTGGATCGGCCGAGGAGTTCAAGGACGGCCCGGTGCTGCGCCTCGATGATGCGCACTACTTCTGGGAACTGCACATTCGCGACGAGTCCGATTACGACGACATGCGCGCAAGCCCGATGAAGGCGAAGAGCCATGAAGGCCTGGCGCCCGCCTTCATCGCCAGCGCCGAGTGCGATCCCATCAGAGACGCGGTGGAAGCCTATGCGCCGGTGCTGCGCGATGCCGGCGTCGAGGTCGAGATGAAGCGCTATCCCGGCATGGTCCACGGCTTCGTCTCCTGGCTAGGCTTCCTGCCCGGCGCGCAGGAAGCGATGGCCGACGCTTGCGCGTTCGCGAAGAAGCACCTGGCGTAGCAGGGAGGAGCGACGCCCATGACCGCCCTCGCCCGCAAGTCGTCGTCCTCACCGTCCCTGATGACGCCCGGGCGGCTCGGCTCCCTGACCCTGCCCAATCGCATCTTCGTGACGGCCATGGGCGTCAGCCTGGCGGAGGACGATGGATCGGTGGGTCAGCGCCTGATCGACTATCATGTCGCGCAAGCACGCGGCGGCGCGGCGATGATCGTCACGGGCGTCATGGGCGTCGCTTGGCCGGTGGGCGCGGTGCAGCCCAAGCAGACCGCGATCTCCGACGATCGCTACCTGCCCGGATTGAAAAAGCTGGTGGACGCGGTGCACGCCGCGGGCGGACGTATCGCAACGCAGCTACATCATGGGGGGCTGGTAGCGACCTATTCGGCGCAGGATGGCCATTCCATCTGGGGTCCATCGCTGCCGCCCGCCTTCTCGGGAGATTTTCCGGACTATTTCCTCCCCGAGGAAATGGCGGCCTTCGCCGGCGGCGCCGTTCCGCAAGTGAAGGTCCTGGAGAAAGATGACATCGCGATGGCCGTGCGCCAGTACGCCGCGGCCGCCGTTCGCAGCAAGGTGGCCGGGTTCGACGGGATCGAAATCCACGGGGGCCACGGCTACTTGTTGTCGTCTTTCCTGTCGCCCGCCACCAACAAGCGGACCGACGAATATGGCGGCGACCTGAAGGGCCGCGCCCGCCTGCTGCTGGAGGTGGTGCGCGCGGTGCGCGCCGCTGTCGGCCCCCAGTTCCCGATGTGGGTAAAGATCGATTCGCGTGAAATGGGCAAGCCCGGCGGAATTACCATCGAGCACGCTGTCGAACTCGCCCCCATGGTCGAAGCGGCGGGTGCGGACGGGATCACCGTCACCGCATACCACGATGTCGGCCAAGGCAAGCTCCACTCGGCCTCGAACATTCCGCACGAGCCCGGCGTCCATCTGAATTCCGCCGCCGCCATTCGCAAAGCCGTCAACATCCCGGTCATCGCCTCAGGCCGGGTCGAGATCGACCGGGGCCAACAGGCGCTGACCGACGGCGCGTTCGACTTCCTCGCCATGGGCCGCAAGATCCTGGCCGACCCCGATCTGCCCAAGAAGCTGGGTTCCGGTCGGCTCGCGGCGATCCGACCGTGCATCTACTGCTATACTTGCGTTTCCACCGCCTACTTGCGCGAGCAAGTCCGCTGTGCGGTGCGCCCCGAAACGGGCTACGAAGATCTCGACTGGTCGCCGGCAAGGGTGCCGGCCAAAGTCGTGATTGTCGGCGGCGGTCCTGGCGGCATGGAAGCCGCGCGTCGTCTTGCCCTTGCCGGCTCGCGGGTCACGCTGCTCGAAAAATCCGACCGGCTCGGCGGGACCCTGCGCTTCGCGGGATTGGCCTATGAGCCTAACGAGCGCTTGTTGGAGTGGCTGCACCGCGAAGTTGAAGCGGCCGACATCGATGTGCGCTTGAAGACCGTGGCCACGCCAGAGCTGATCGCGAGTTTAGCGCCGGACAAAGTGATCGTCGCGACCGGGGCGATGCGCGACATGCCGCCGATCCCCGGCAGCGACCAGGACTTCGTGCTCTCGGGCGATGACTTGCGCGGAATGATGCTGGGCGAAGATAGCGATTCCATTCGCCGCAAGACCAGCTGGACCACCCGCCTCGCCACCAGGGTGGGCGCGGCCACGGGAGCGACGGCGAACCTGGAACTGGTCCGCAAGGCCACGCACGCCTGGATGCCGCTCGGCAAGCGCGTCATCATCATCGGCGGTGAATTGGTCGGTTGCGAACTGGCCGAGTTCCTGACGGAGCGCGGCCGCGCCGTGACGATCGTAGGAGAGGCGAGCAAGTTTGGCGGCGGGTTGCTGCTGGTGCGCCGGATGCGGCTCCTGGCCGAGCTCAAGGAACACGGCGTCGCCATGTTCCCGGGAGCAAGCGGCATCCGGATCGAACGCAACCAAGTCGTCTTCACCGATGCGCAGGCGCGCGAGCAGGCGATCGCTGCCGATCACGTCGTCGTCGCAATGGGCGCGCACGGCGATTCCACCTTGGCCAACGCACTGCGCGCCGCCGGCCACGATGTCGTTGAAGTGGGCGACGGCACGGGCGTCACATACATCGAAGGCGCGATCAGAGGGGCGGCGGAAGCCGTGGCTTCCATGGGGCGGGAGCGGTCCTTCGTCAGCGTCTGATTGCCCGCCCTGCCGATGGACGACCTCGACCGCGCCGCTCCTGCCCGATCGCGGTCTCAGTGAAGGCCCGAACCGCCTCCGGTGAGTTCCTTGGCGATCGCGCCGACCATGTCCTTCGCATCGCCGAACAGCATCTGGGTGTTGCTGTTGTAGTAGATCGGATTGTCGATGCCGGCAAAACCCGCGTTCATCGAACGCTTGATGACGAACACCGACTTGGCGCGATCGGCTTCGATGATCGGCATGCCCGCGATCGCGCTGTTGGGGTCGTCGCGCGCCGACGGGTTCACGGTGTCATTGGCCCCGATGATCATCGCCACGTCGGCCTGCGGGAGGTCGGGATTGATATCGTCGAGCTCGACGAGCTGTTCGTAGGGAACATTGGCTTCGGCCAGCAGCACGTTCATATGTCCGGGCATGCGGCCGGCGACCGGATGGATGGCGAATTTCACCTCCACGCCCTTCTTGGTCAGCGCCTGGTAGAGTTCGCTCACCTTGTGCTGGGCCTGCGCCACCGCCATGCCATAGCCCGGCACGATCACGACGGTGCCGGCATTTTCAAGCTGCATGGCCGCTTCCTCCGCGGATGCGGACCGGACGACGCGATCGTCCTTGCCGCCGGCCACCCCGGCCGCGACAGCGCCAAAGCCGCCGAACATGACGTTCGCGAAGCTGCGGTTCATGGCCTTGCACATGATGACCGCCAGAATGAACCCTGAGGCGCCATCCAGCGCGCCCGCGACGATCAGCAGCTTGTTGCCGAGCGCGAAGCCCATGGCGCTCGCCGCGAGCCCGGCATAGCTGTTGAGCAGCGCGATGACCGTGGGCATATCCGCGCCGCCGATCGGCACGACGAGCAGGATGCCGAACACGAGCGCCAGGCCAACGAAGACCGGGAAAAGGACCGTGCGGGTCGGGTCGAGCGCGATCAGAATCGCAACGGTGACGGCCGCCAGCGCCACGGCGCCGTTGAGGAAGCGCTGCCCGGAAAAGGAGACGGGACGGCTGCCGAGGAGCTCCTGAAGCTTGGCGAAGGCGATCAGCGAGGCAGTGCAAGTCAGGAAGCCCAGCGCCATCTCGAACATCAGCGCCCAGATCACGAAGCTGCCGGCAAACTCGGCATGGGCGTGCTTGTAGTACTCCGCCGCGCCGATCAGGCCCACCGCGAGTGCGCCGAAGGCATGGCTGATCGCGGTGCGCTGCGGGATCGCGGTCATCGGCATCAGCAGAGCCATGGGAATGCCGACGGCCGCCCCGGCGATCATCGCGATGACAATGAGGTTGTAATCGACCACCTCGTGGTGAACCAGTGCACCGACGATGGCGATGAGCATGCCGAGCTCACCGGCGCGCACCCCGCGACGGGCAGTGGAGGGATGGCTCATCCACATCAGGGACAGGATGAATAGCGTCGAGGCGGCGATCGCCGCGAAAGGCACCAGAGCGTTCATCGCTTACTTCCCCCGCGGCTTGAACATCTTGAGCATGCGATCGGTGATCATGAAGCCGCTCACCAGGTTGACCGTCGCGCAGAACACCGCGACGACGCCCAGGGTCTTGGCGAGCGGCGTCGCCCCTGCCTCCCCGGTCACGCTGATGGCACCCACGATCACGACCGCCGCGATCGCATTCGTCAGCGACATCAGCGGCGAGTGCAGCAGGGGCGAGACCTTCTTGATCAGCTGGAAGCCGACGAAGCCCGCAAGGATGAAGACGAACAGATAATCGGGATTGAGCGCGGTCATCGTGTATCCTCCCCCTTGATCAGGCTGCCGGAACCGGGGCGAAGCGCGGGTGGACCACTGCGCCATCGCGCGTGAGAGTCACGGCTTCGATCAACTGGTCATCGGCCGGCATCGCCAGGGTTCGCGCCTTCGCGTCCCAGTACGCTTCAATGAAATTGTAGCAGTTACGAGCGAACAGGTTCGACGCATCGAGGGAAAGGTACGATGCGCCATTGACGAGGCCGACGATCGTCACGCCGTGGCGCACGACGCTTTCTCCGGCGACCACGCCCTCGACATTGCCGCCGTTCTCCGCTGCAAGATCCACGACGACGCTGCCGGGCTTCATCGTGGCCAGTTGCTCATCGGAAACGAGGCGCGGAGCCGGACGGCCAGGGATGAGCGCGGTGGTGATCACGATATCCTGGTTGGCGATGTGGCCGGACACCAACGCGGCCTGCCGTGCACGGTAGCCCTCGCTCATCTCTCCGGCATAGCCGCCCGCCGCCTTGGTGATCTCATCGCCTTCGCGGATCTCTTCGAAGATCGGCTTGGCGCCCAACGAAAGGATCTGCTCGCGCACTTCGGGACGCACGTCCGTCGCCGAAACGATCGCGCCCAGGCGCCGCGCCGTCGCGATCGCCTGCAGGCCCGCGACGCCGACACCCATGACGAAAGCCTTGGCAGCGGGGATCACTCCCGCGGCGGTCGTCATCATCGGCAGGCAGCGGTTCAGCAACCCGGCCCCGCGGACCGCAGCGTAATAGCCGGCGAGATTGGCTTGCGAGGAGAGGATATCCATCGACTGCGCGCGGGTGGTACGCGGCAGCAGCTCCAGTGCCATGGCTTCGACGCCAAGCTGCGCATAAGCGGTGATGCGGTCCCGGTCCGCATAAGGCGAAAGGCCGCCGATCAACCTCGCACCCGGCTTGACACCGGCAAGCTCTGCCGCTTCCGGCGGGCGAACGCAGAGGAGGATATCTGCCTCGCGCAGGATGGCTTGCCGGTCCTGAATGGCGACGCCTTGCGCGGTATAAGCCTCGTCCGCAAAGCCGGCCGCGCTCCCCGCTCCCGCCTCGATCATGGTCTCGAAGCCGGCCTTCGAAAACCGTGTTGCGGCGGCCGGCGACAGCGCCACGCGGTTTTCTCCAGGCGCATCTTCTTTCAAGACACCAATCTTCACAGCATCACCCTCCCGAAAAGACTGCAGGCCCTGGCCCGGAGCCGCTTCCTCGCTGCGATCACCGTGCGCCAAATAGGAAGCCGGTTTTTATCGCTGTTCGAGTGCATACGTTAACGCTTAAAGACAATCCAGACAATAACGCGCGTGTTATTACTTGTCTTGGTGGCGCGATGCGTGGCACGCCAAAAGGCGCTATGACGAACCTGGCAAGGTTGAGGAGCACGATGAGCGTTCGAAAACGAGCTTCCCGCGAAGGGCTGGTGAGTGCCGCGGTCGAGAAGCTGCGCGACATGATCGTGGCACAGCCGCCGGAAGCTCAGATCGGCTCGCTACCGGACTTGGCCAAGACGCTGGGCGTTGGCGTCGTCACCATCCAACAAGCAGCCCGGGTTCTGGAGCACGAGGGCTTCTTGCAAGTGCGCCGCGGCCCCGGTGGCGGCTACTATGGCACCCGGCCCGGTGCCGAGGGATTGAGCCGCGCGATCTCGGGCTTTCTCGCCCTTCACCATTCGGCGTATCCCGAGGCCATCGACATCATAACGCTGCTCGATTGCGAGCTGATGGCGGCCGCCGCACGCGCCACCAACGACGAGCAGAAGCGCAAGCTGGCAAAGCTGCTGGACTCGGTCGAAAGCCGCAACACGGCCGCCGAGCGCGGCGCCTTCGATCAGGCCATGCTCGATATCCTCTATCTCATGGTGGATCGGCCGCTGATGGAGTTGCTCTCGCGCATGGCGGTTCACCATTACGCAGAGTACCCGCGCGGTCCGCTATATGGCGGCGCGGCCGGCAAGCAACGCTGGAAACGGGAGCGCCGCGGCATCATCTCGGCCATTCTCGAAAACGATCCAGAGCGCGCCCGATTTGAGGCGCAGCGACGCCGCAAGGCCATCATGGAAAAGCTCGGCGCCGCCATCTGAGCGGATGCAGACCGAGGTCCGCCATATTGGAGCGGTATCAGGCTGCTTTCCGACCATGGGCACCCGAGGCGTTCCGCGCGTTTTCTTCTTCGTTCGATTGAACGGCAGCGAGGCCTTGAATCACGCTTCGGAAGGCTGCCTCAAGGCGCCATCCATTGTCCGCCGTTGACGTCCAACAAGGCGCCTGTGATCACGCGGGAAAAATCGGAAATCATCATCAGCACGGCCCGCGCGCAATCATCTTCCGGGGGAATGATCCCGAGCGGGATGTCCCGGGTTATAGCCGCAACTACTCGATCGCGATCCTCCCCCGCATCTACTTGCGACTGAATATGCGCCTCGACCGGCGTGCCATGGATCCAGCCCATCCGACAGCCATTGACACGTATAGCGAACTTGCCGAGGTCCGTTGCCATGTACTTGGTCAGTGTGTTGAGCGCCCCCTTTGCAACCGCGTACCCCATCTCCATGCCATGCTCTGTGCCAAAGGGCCGCACCGTCGCCATTGTCGATACATTGACGACCGCACCACCACCACGCAGATAGGGAATGCAGGCGCGCGTCAATCGCAGAGCACCGAGGCAATTTACATCGAAGGCACGTGAGATATCGTTCACATCCGCACTTTCGATGAAGCTCCAATCGCCGTGGTAATACGCACTATTGATGAGCCCATGAATCCGGCCGCCGAGTTTGGCGGCAGCTTCCTGGGCCAGCGCCTCGCATTGCGCTTCATCGGAGACGTCACATACGACGGCGATGGCAGTGCCGCCGCTTGCGAGGATGTCGCCTTTCACTTGCTCCAGGAACTGCCGATTTCTGGCGGCCAGGACGACCGCGGCGCCTTCACTTGCAGCGATACGAGCAAGCGCCTGACCCAAACCCGGACCTACACCACTCACGACGACGACTTTGCCCTCGAGCAGCATGAAACCCCTCCCTTGGAGCGAATACTTGGCGGGTCTTCTCCCGTCCCGTTGGGATGGAGCTTTAATGCAACGCACGCGACCAGGCAATGCCATGACAACGCCGTTTACGCTTGAAAACCCGAATTTTCGCCGGTGATAGCCTTCACATACGTAGGAAATACCATCATAGTTCACGCAAATTGATCTGCTAGCGTTGTGCCGGCGGTCCGGCACTGTTAGCGGCGGCTCCGCAAACTGCACGTCTCGCCGTTGAGCCAGGTAGAGGAGCGAAATATGACCATGAACACCAGATTGGCCGGTAAAAGGATAATCGTATTCGGCAGCGCCACCGGCATCGGTGCGGCAACTGTCCTTCGGCTGGCGGAAGAAGGCGCGAGAGTGTGCGCAGCCGATATCAACCTCGCGGGAGCGAAGAGCGTCGCGGAGGCGGCAGGTGGCGACACATTCGCCACGTACGTCGACATCTCCGATGAAGCGTCCGTAGGCAATGCCGTTGCAGAAGCCGTGGCTCGCTTTGGCGGCCTGGACGGGGCGCACATCAACGCAGCCGACCTGCGGGTGATCATGGAGGATAGCGACGCCCTGACCGTGGATCTCGCCGTGTTCGATAGAACCGTCGCCGTCAATCTGCGCGGACATCTGCTGTGTACTCGCGCCGTGCTCCCTCACCTGACTGCGAACGGGTCAGGCGCGATCGTCTATACGAGTTCCGGGTCTGCACACGGTGCGGAGCCGACGCGGCCCTCTTATGCGATGACCAAGGCGGGTGTGAACGCACTCATGCGGCACGTCGCCGCTCGCTGGGGCAAGGAAGGCATCACCGCCAACGTGCTGGCTCCCGGCTTCACCGTGACCGGTGAGATGAAGGCAGCCATGGAAGCCAACGCCGAGGAGGCCAAGAAGTGGGCGGACTACTTCATGAGCCGCACGCCGCATACGCGATTGGGAGAGGCGGAAGACCATGCAGGCGTCGTCGCCATGTTGCTCTCTGACGATGGCCGATGGATCAACGGCACGATCATCGACGTGAACGGCGGAGGCCTGATGCGCGCCTGAAGTATGCGCAAATTGACCGTTCGCGGTCAAAGGCTCGGAGAATTCGCGTCGCAGAACGGGGCGTTTCCGCCTAAAGTGGAGACGCCCTAAGCCATGCCCACTGGTGCGGTGCCATGAGGCGCGAGACGTGGTTGAAGCCGGCAGGTGTCAGGCCAGTGCGCCGCTATGCATCGCCTCGGCTCGTGCTTTGAGCGCCCTGGCCGTGTCGTTGAACGCTCGCGTTACCCAAGCTCCGCAAAACCGCATGACGTGGATGCCATTTGGTCCGGTAAACGCGTCGGTCGACTGGTATCGGCAGCGCTCGGGGCCGAGCTCGCGGATCATCTGGTCGCGCCGCGCGGGATAGGGCCAGGCCTCGTTGTCCGGCAGTTCCCACGACAACAGCCGCCCGGGCTCGAATGCGCAGACGTACTCACAGTTGGGCGCGAGCGTCCCCGGGTTCGCGTAATTCGCCAGGCGCATGTAGACAGGCGCCCCCATTTCCAACGTGGATTGTGCCCAGACACAGAAGGGATTCCATTCCCCGTATCGCGACATGTCGGTCAGGATATTCCAGACGACCATGGCAGGCGCATCGATCTCGATGGGATCCGATGCGACAAGGGTCTCGGCATCGTAAATCGCGAAAGGATCATAGCGACCGGTGGTAACGGTTTGCATGGGCTCATCTCTCCGCCGGACCGATGTTCAGGTTTTGCAGGAGGGTAGCATGCGGCAGGCGGAGGTCAATTGCGGTGCATATCGTTTTGCCGACCACTGATACGCACTTCGCTTCTTGACCCCGGGATCCGCTTCTCCAATGCATGTCTGGTGAGCGCAGACCATACGCACATAGGCAAAGATGCAGTTGGATCGCGGGAGAGGTCATGGGGGACAATTTCGATTTCATCATCGTAGGCGCGGGCTCGGCAGGTTGTGTCCTTGCGAACCGACTGTCGGCGAACCCCGCGCATAAGGTGTTACTGATCGAGGCGGGCAAGCGAGACCGCAGCGTTTTCATCCATGCTCCCGGTGGCCTTCTTCCGATCATGTACCGGCAGATGTTCCAATGGATGCATGTCAGCGTGCCGCAACAGCATGCGGGCAACCGGCAGATGTATACCCCGCGCGGCAAAGTGCTGGGCGGCTCCTCGTCGATCAACGGCATGGTCTACGATCGCGGTGCGGCAGCCGACTACGATGGATGGCGTCAGCTCGGCAACGCGGGCTGGTCCTACGAAGACGTATTGCCCTACTTCAAGAAACTCGAGGACTTCCAAGCGGGCGGCGAGGACGGCTATCACGGCCGCGGCGGACCCGTTCTCGTCACGCGGCCGGGCATCGAGAACCCTCTTGCCAAGGCCTTCCGCGATGCCGCAATCGCAACCGGTATTCCTTACAACGACGACCCGAGCGGGTCGCGGCGCGAAGGCGTAGTCCCCGCTGATGTGACCGCCTCACGCGGGCGCCGCTGGAGCGCGGCGCGCGCCTACCTCAAACCAGCACGCGACCGGCGCAACCTGCGGATCCTGACCGAGGCGCATGTGCAGCGCATCATCGTCGAGAATGGCCGGGCCGCCGGCGTGGAGTGGCGGCGTGGCGGCAAGCTGGAGCGGGCGAGCGCCACGCGCGAGGTCATCGTCTCGGCGGGCGCGATCCACACGCCGTGGATCCTGATGCTCTCGGGCATCGGTGATGGCGAGCACTTGCGCGAAGTCGGCGTGCCTGTCGTCCACCACCTGCCTGGCGTGGGCCAGAACTATCGCGATCACATCGCCATCAGTGTGAAGCAGTATTGCACCCAGCCTGTCTCGCTGTTCAACGTGTTCCATCCGCTGGTGGCCGCCAAGGCGGTCGCCGATTTCGTACTGTTCAGCAAGGGGCCGCTTGCCCGCCCGCCGGCAGAGGTCGGCGCCTACTTGCGCACCATGCCGGGTGCGGCGGCGCCGGACGTAAAGGTCCATTTCGCCATGGCGCTCTACGAGGCGATGGGCCGCAAGCTCATCATGGAGCACGGCTACTTCGCGCACATCGATCTGCTCAACCCCGAGAGCGTGGGCGAGATCAAGCTGACCGGCGCCGATGCCTCGGCGCCACTCTCGATCGATCCCAACATACTCTCGACCGCGAACGACATGGCCATGGGACGCGCCGCGATCCGGGCCGTGCGCAAGATCTTCGCGCAAGCCCCTTTCGATGCGTTTCGCGGCGAGGAGCTCGCTCCCGGGGTTCAAGTGCAGTCCGACGCGGAGCTCGACGCCTATCTGCGCGCGACAGCCATCTCGGACATCCACGCGGTCGGCACCTGCCGCATGGGCCACGATCCGATGGCCGTCGTCGATCCACGACTGCGAGTCCATGGGCTAGCTGGCTTGCGAGTGGTCGACGCCTCCGTCATGCCGCGCGTTCCGGGCGGCAACACCAATGTGCCGACCATGATGGTCGCTGAGAAGGCCACCGACCTGATCCTCGGGATTTGATCGCGCAAGGCCAATCGCACGTCTCGCACTCTGCGCCTTGTCCCTCGGGGCCGCTTGCCCAACGGCTCGCCGTATGGAACAGGCGTTCCCATGACAAAACCGCAGACCGTCAGGTCCCGTCGAGGCCGCCCCAGCCTGGAGCAGGCCTCGGCCATCGACAGGACGCTCCTGCAGGTCGCCCAGGACCTCTTTCTCGAACTCGGCTTCGACCAGGTGTCGATGGAACAGGTCGCCGGAGTAGCGGGCGTGTCGAAGGGCACACTCTATGCCCGCTACTCGTCCAAGGAGGCGCTGTTCGCGGCCGTGATCACCGCAGCGATCGAGCGCTGGTCGGCCGAAGCCGCGCTCGAGGACGACTTGCTGACCGACGACATCGAGCAGCGGTTGCGGCACCACGCGCGCACAATCCAGCGGTTCGCCCACCGCCCCGACGTGCTGGCGATCCAGCGCTTGCTCCTGGCACTCGGCTCAAGGTTCCCGGACCTCGCCGCGATCATGCAGGAGCGCGGATCACGCTACATCGTCGACTTGATCGCCAGCGATATCATCGAAGCCGAGAAGGCTGAGGGTCGCACCCCGCGCGATCCGCAAGGTGTCGCCTACATGCTCTACGCCAGCCTGACCGCGCTTCAGGCGGACGTCCCCTACGAAGGTGCGAGCGACGCCCCGTCTACGATCCTCGCGGACCGTGTGGTGGACGTCTTGATCGCCGCCCGTTCGGCCTGGTAGCGCTGACGGCTTGAAACGCCGCCCGGGCAGATCTGCGATCGTCAGGGTTTGCGTGTCGCGCGCTGCAACTTGACCTTCGCCGTCGCGGACACGTCGGTGGCCGAGGAGCCGAGCTCCACCACATAGGTACCCGCAGGCACGACCCACCGCTGCGCCGTCGCGTCGAAGTTGCCGATCACGCGCGGGTCGGCGGTGACAGTGATCGTGCGGCTCTCGCCGGCCCGCAGCTTCGGCTTGGCCCAGCCGATCAGGCGCTTGGCCTTACCCGGCGCACGAACGTAGACCTGCGGCACGGCAGCGCCCTCACGATCGCCGGTGTTGGTCACGGTAAAAGTCGCGGACAGCGCACGGCCCCCAGATACCTTGAGGGTATCGTAGCGGAACGTCGTGTAGCTCAGCCCGTAGCCGAAGGGATAGAGCGGCTTGGCCTGCTTGGCATCATACCAGCGGTAGCCGACATCCGAACCTTCAGGGTAGCTCATCTCGAACGGCTTTGTGTCCGAGTTCAGGCCGTAGACCGCTCTTGTCGCCTTGTCGGCCAGCGGCGCATCGCTGCCCGGCACGATCGCATGCGGCAATTGCGACAACGAGGCGGGGAAGGTCATCGGCAGATGCCCCGACGGATTGACTTTGCCGACAAGAACATCGGCCAGCGCCGATGCGCCGTCCTGGCCGGGAAACCAGATCGATAGGATCGCCGGCACTTTGGCCGCCCACGGCATCAGGACGGGATTGCCGATTTCGAGCGCGACGATCGTCCGCGGGTTGGCGCTCGCTACGGCTTCGATCATCGCGTCCTGGCCATCGGGCAAGGAGATGTCGGCATTGTCCTCCGCCTCGGTCGCCCACTTCTCGGCCACGACCAGCACGAGATCCGCCGACTTCGCGACGCCGGCCGCGCGAGCCGGGTCGGTGCCGTCGTCGAACACCACTTCGGCGCCCGGGAAAGCGGCCTGCAGTGCGGAAACAGGGGCCGTGCCCCCATATCCCTTGCGCGAGAACATCGCGGCGGGACCCTTGGCAGCCTTCACCTGCAGCTTCCAGCCGCCCACGGGCGTCACCGAGCTGGAACCGCCACCGGCCGTCACGCCCAGATCCGCACGCGAGCCGATCACGGCGATCCGCTTGGCGGTCTGCGCCAGCGGCAACAGCGCGCCCTCGTTCTTGAGCAGAACGATGCCTTCGGCCGCCGCGTCGCGGGCGACCTTGGCGTGCGCGGCATAGTCGATCGCTCCGTTCATGCTCACAGGGGTATCGGCGAGCCCGTGTGCATAGATGGAACGCAGGATGCGCCTCGCGGCGAGGTCGACCGCACTCGCGGGGATCGTGCCGTCCGCGAGCGACTTCTTCAGCTCGACGGAGAACCAGCGCTTCGTGTCGATCTGTTCGCCCGATTGCTGATCGAGACCGGCGGTCAGCGCTCCCACCGAGTGCACTGCGCCCCAATCGCTCATGACATAGCCTTTGAAGCCCCAATCCCGGCGCAGCACATCGGTCAGCAGGAACTTGTCCTCGCAGGCGTAGACCCCGTTGATGCGGTTGTAGGAACACATCACCGAACCGGGATCGCCCAATTCGAGGCCGATCTGGAATGCCAGCAGGTCGCTTTCGCGCATCGCCGCCTCACCCATGTTGACCGAGAGGACGTTACGCCCGGTCTCCTGATCGTTCAGGGCGAAGTGCTTGATCGTCGATATGATCCTGGCCGACTGGATGCCCCGGATCTGGTGTCCGACCAGGGTTCCGGCCAGCAGCGGATCTTCGCCCAGATACTCGAAGTTACGCCCCGCGCGCGGGTCGCGCACGAGGTTCACCCCGCCTGCCAGCATGACATTGAAGCCCTTGGCGCGCGCTTCCGAACCGATCATGCGGCCACCCGCTTCCAAGACGTCGGGATTCCACGTCGATGCAAGCATCAATCCCGATGGAAGCGCCGTAGCCACGTCCCCGGCGCGTTGACCCATGTTCGAGACGCCGAGGCTGGCGTCCGTCTGCACCTGCATCGGTACGTCCAGCCGCGGCACGCCGGGGATGTAACCCGCGCCGTTCTGCACGCCTTGTGGCCGCTGGGCCGGAGGCAGCAAAAGCAACATCGACCCGTGCAGAAGCGACACTTTCTCCTCGTGCGTCATCTGCGCGAGAGTCCGGTCCGCGCGCGCATCCGGATCTTGCCCGGGCGCCACCATGGGCTTTGCCGATGACGTTGCGGCACTGCCCTTGCTCACTGCCGAGGCCTGCAGGTCCTGCGCCATCGCATCAATGCTCCAGAGACCGCCCACAAGTGCAACGCAACCGACCAGCGCGACGCTGTCTCTCAGACGGCGCCCGAGCCTGGCTGCACGACGGCGGGAGTTTGTTTCGACCATGTTCTTCATAACCTCTCCAGAGGGGGAACCGGCTGTTGCGGCGATCACGCGTCGCCCTTTTCAGGGAAACTTCCATGATGGCATTGTCTGGCGGCGTCAATTAAATTAAACAGGGTCGTTCGATTTGATAATCGGCCGCACCGTCGTTCGCCGAGCGCGGCGCAGGCCGGGATGGAGAGGGATGATGAAGCGAACCTTGTTGCTCGCCTTGGCAGCCATGACCGTGGCGCCATCGCTCCCGCTGAAAGCGGCCGACGACAGTGCCGATGGCTGGATCAGTGCTCCAGACCTGCCCAACGACAAACCCCAGGTTCTCCATTTCCGCCGCGCGGTGCAGCTCGGCTCCAAGCCGCGGACGTTCCCCATCCGCGTTACCGCGGACAACCGCTTTATCCTGATGGTGAACGGCAATCGGGTGGCTTCCGGCCCCTCGACTGGTGACATAGCCCATTGGCGCGAAGAGGCGATCGATCTGGCGCCGTGGCTGCGGCGTGGCCGAAACATCATCAGCGCCACGGTCTGGAACGGCGTGGCAAAGGGCAAGGCCAAGGAAAACGCCTTCACCAGCACCGCACCCATGTTCCAGCAGAGCGTCGCGACAGGCTTCCACTTGATCGGCAGCGGTTCGGCGGCGGACATTTCGACCGGCAGACCAGGCTGGCGCGTGAAACGCGACGAGGGTCGCACCTTCCAGAACGGCTGGAGCCAAGTGAAGAACTGGTACTACGTCGCCGGCAACCCCGAGACTATCGATGCCGCCACCGCGATGTTCGACGGCGACGGTCCGCGTGAGGTAGGTGCCGGCTGGAGCGATGCCGTAGCCGCCGCCGATGCAGCGCGGCGCGTGCTGGTCGAAAACAAGCTGCCGCAGCAGCTGTATGTGCCTACCCACGTCGGAAAGGTCGTGCGTTCCACCCTGCCCGGCGTGCAGACCTTTCCGCAACGGCCAATCACGATCCCGCCCCATACGACCGCCAAGCTGCTGCTCCAGCGCGACGTCATGGTCACGGCGTACCCGCAGCTGGACGTGACCGGCGGAAAAGGTGCGACGATCAAGGTGAAGTGGGCCGAAGCGCTCTACGATGCCAAGCGCTTGAAGGGCGATCGCAACGAAGTCGCGGATCGTCAGCCGATTGGCATCTGGGACACCTTCAGGCCGGATGGCCCGCCCCGCACCTTTGCTTCGCTGTGGTGGCGCACTTGGCGCTACGCCGAGATCAAGGTGCAAACGGCGGACGAGCCCCTCACCCTCAGGGGCATGCGCGCGTTCGAGACCGGCTATCCCTTCAAGCAGGTCGGCCGCTTCGCGAGCGACGATCCGCAGCTTGGGCGGATATTCGATATCGGCTGGCGGACAGCCCGCCTGGATGCGCACGAGACCTATATGGACACCGCCTACTGGGAGCAGCTGCAATACCTGGGCGATACCCGCCTGCAGATGCTGATCTCCTATGCGGTATCGGGCGATCCCCGCCTGGCCGAACAGGCGATCGATGCGGCCGCGGCGACCGACGTTGCCGGCGGTATCATGGAAAGCGCAGCCCCGACCCGCAACAGCAACGTGATCGCACCTTTCGCCTTGATGTGGGTCGGGATGCTGGACGACTGGCGCATGCGCCAGCCTGACCCCGCACCGATCCTCCGCAATATCCCGCGGATGCGCAGAGTGCTCGATTGGTGGCGGCAGTGGCAGCAGCCAAGCGGACTGCTGGGCCAGAACCCCTATTGGAACTTCATCGACTGGGTCGGGCAACCGGCGACCGACCGGACTCAGTTCCCATCCTATGGCAAGGCCAACGAGAGCTGCCTTCTCAGTGTGAGCTGGCTTGGGGCCTTGCAACAAGGCAACCGGATCGAAGCAGCGTTCGGCGATGCCGCCCAGGCCGCGAAGTACGGTTCGGAAGCAGAAGCGCTCAAGCAGGCGATCCTGCGCCGCTGCTGGTCGCCGGAGCGCAAGCTCTTTGCCGACAACCCCGACGGCGATCGCTTCAGCCAGCATATGAATGCGCTGGCTGTGCTGTACGACGTGGTGGACAGGGACCAGGCGCGCGACATCCTCGGCCGCATCGTCGCGCCCGGCCAGGGCATTGACGCACCGGACGGGATCGTTCCTGTAAGCTATTACTTCGCGTGGTATCTCGCACAGGCGCACGCTCACGCTGGACTAGCCGACCGGTACCAGGCGCTACTCGACACCTGGCGCAAGCTGCTGGCAATGAATTACACGACTTGGCCGGAAGAACGCGACGGCAGCGGCAGCCGTCCCTTCTCCACGCGATCCGATAGCCATGCCTGGAGCGCGCATCCCACGGCGGATTTGCTGGGTATCGTTGCCGGGATCGGCCCGGATGCGCCGGGCTACTCGAGGTTGAAGGTGGAGCCGACGCTCGGACCGCTCAAGAGCCTGGACGCGACCGCCGCAACGCCGTCGGGCCCGGTCAGCATAAGCTATAGGATCAAAGGCGGAAAGCTTCACGCCAGCGTGGTACGGCCGGCAAAGCTGCCGGGCGATTTCATCTGGAACGGCGCTCGCTATCCTCTCACCGGCACGCGCACCCAGCTGGTCCTGGATTTGCCGACGCAAACCGTGAAGGATTGTCGCGCAGCGCCTCCGGTCATCGAAAGACGACTTCTCTCGCCGGTCGGCCCGCACGAATCTGCTCCGCCCGCGCGGTTGCCCAGCGTGAGCTGATCGTCAGAGCTTCACCACCTTGCATTCGGGCACCGGATGTTCGGCGGCCTCGATCCAACGCCACAGGCCAGTGCCTTGGCGGTGCCCGGCGAGGTCGATCCAGTTTCCGTAGCCCGGATCACGGTCAGCGCAGACCAGGACAACGCTACCGTCGGCCTCGTACTTGGCCTGGACGCTGTTGACCCACACCTTGCGGTTTACGTGATCCAGCGATTCCATCCACCAGTTGTCGATCTGGAAGTTCCACATGCGGCACTCGGGCGGGCGGGCGGTGAGAACCAGGGCCTCGTCCGGCTGCAGGTCGAAGTAGATGTGCCCGTACCAGATCTTCGGATCACCGCCGGCGCGCTGGTAGAACGATTGCTCTTTGCCCAAGTAGATCCGGTTCGGCTCCGTCTTGAACCACTCGGCCCAGTCGGCGAAAGTGTTGGCCGTTCCTGCGACCCAGGCTGCGGCGCCCGCGAGTTGCGCCTCGATCACCTCAGGCGTCAGCACTGCCGGAACTTCAGGTCCGGCGCTGATGCGCTCGATGTGCATCTCCGCGGGAAGTTCCGCCGTCTTGTCGTTGAAGGTCTGGCGGATGATCAGCAGGGTCGTGTCGTCCGCCATCGGCAGCCAGTTGCCCGCCTTCCTGTCCTTGCTCACGATGATCTCGAAACTGCCGTCCGCCTCCAGCTGGACATCGGCGAACTCGATCTCTCCGGTCGACGCCATCGTGCCATCGACGGCATAGCGGTTCGCCTTCGATCCGATCGACAGGTAAGGCACCGTGCCCCGCTTGCCCCAGATGCGGTACTCGCGATCACCGCGCACGACGATTTGCTGGTACAGGTTGTCGGGATTGTCCGCACCGATCTTGATCGCATCATCGGTGAGCAGGAAGATGCGCGGGAAGTCCGGGTCGCTGGAGTCGACCAGCATGTTGAGCGCGGTCCGAGTCAAGCGCGACAGATAGCGCAGGCCCTCGGCCTGGTCGATCGTCCCGCCGGGAGCGGCGGGACGATCCAAGATCTCGCCGGCAGCGGCAAGTCGTTCACAGAAGTCGCGCCACACGGACGACAGCTTCGAACCCTCTGCAGGCTGAGCCACAACGTCCTGTTCCAGGGTGACCTGATCGTTCACGCGCCTCTCCTCGTGTGCGTACATCCGAACCGAGATTATCGCCGACGAAGACCGCCGGACGCAAATGAATTTAGCGATTTGCGTATGAGAAGCGTGAAATGGTGACAGGCCTGATGGCCAACAGCTAGATGGCCTGATCGGATGCTTGGCGCTGATGCGTGGTGTACCGGTCGTCTTCCCAAAGGCGCTCCCGCAAGCTCGGCAGCGCGCTCGACGCAGTGCATTTTGCCTCACGTTCACCAGTGGACGGCAAAAGCACCGAACACTGGCGAACGTGCCGGGAAAGTTTACGCTGCTTGGGCTACCTCAGCCACGAGCCTGAGCACTTCTTCGGCGTGCTCCTTGCGGCAGATGAGCAGATCGGGAAGATAGACGTCGCTCTGATTATAGACCAGCGGCGACCCGTCGATCCGCGAAGCGTGGAGCCCGTGCGCGAGAGCCACGGCGACCGGCGCCATTGAATCCCATTCGTACTGACCGCCAGAGTGCAGGTAGATATCCGCCTGCCCCAGGATCACCGCCATCGCCTTTGCTCCGGCCGATCCCATGGGGACGAGCTCGGCTCCCAGGCGCTCGGCGACCGCCACCGCCTCCTTGGCCGGGCGCGTCCGGCTCACGACCATGCGCAATTTCTCCGGTGCCGGGGGAAGAGGTCGCGGCTGGTCGGAGCGCAGGACTATGCCGCCCTCGAGACCAGGCAAGGCCACCGCGCCGATCGCTGCTTGTCCGTCGATCGCAAGGCCCACGTGCACGGCCCAGTCCGACCGCTCTTCGCCATACTCGCGAGTACCGTCGACGGGATCGACGATCCACACGCGGCTTTGCTCCAGCCGCGCGAGATTGTCCTTCTCCTCTTCCGAAAGCAGTCCATCCTCGCCCCTGGCTTCACGCAAGGCGTGGCACAGGAACTGGTTGGCGGTCTGGTCTCCCGCCTTCCCCAGCGCCTTGGCTCCGAACACGCCGGAGGCGCGCACTTCGACGAGGATATGACCGGCGACCCGCGCGAGATGCGACGCCAGTTCGGCATCGCTCATCGCGCTCACATCGATCGCGCCGCTCATGGGATCAACCTGGCGACGATCGCCTCTGCCGCCTCGTCAGCCGTCATGGCCGTCGTGTCGATGCGGATTTCCGGATCGTGCGGTGCCTCGTAAGGACTGTCGATCCCGGTGAAGTTCGCCAGCTCGCCCGAACGCGCCTTCTTGTAGAGACCCTTCACGTCGCGCGCCTCCGCGTCGGCGAGCGGCGTGTCGATGTGCACTTCCACGAACTCGCCGGGCTGCATCATCTGGCGCACCATGTCGCGCTCCGAACGGAACGGCGAGATGAAGGCGGTGATGACGATCAAGCCGGCATCGGTCATCAGCTTGGCGACTTCACCTACGCGCCGGATGTTCTCCACGCGGTCGGCATCGGTGAAGCCCAGGTCCTTGTTCAAGCCGTGGCGCACATTATCGCCGTCGAGCAGGAAGGTGTGGCGGTTCATCCGCGCCAACTTCTTCTCGACGAGGTTGGCGATCGTGGACTTGCCGGCGCCCGAGAGGCCGGTGAACCACAGCACCGCCGGCTTTTGGTTCTTCATCGCCGCATGGCTTTCGCGGCTGACGTCGGTGGCCTGCCAATGCACGTTCTGCGCGCGGCGCAGGCTGAAAGTCAGCATGCCGGCCGCTACGGTGGCATTGGTGATCTTGTCGATCAGGATGAAGCCGCCCAGCGTCCGGTTGTCGGCATAAGGCTCGAACACGATCTGCCTGTCAGTCGACAAATTGGCGACGCCGATCGCGTTGAGGTCCAGCGTCTTGGCCGCCAGATGCTCCATCGTGTTGACGTTCACCTGGTACTTGGGTTGCTGGATCGTGGCAGTGACCGTCTGCGTGCCGATCTTCAGCCAGTAAGGCCGGCCAGGCAGCATCTCGTCGTCGGCCATCCACACGATCGTCGCTTCGAACTGATCGGCGGCCTGCGGCGGATTGTCCGCCAACGCGATGACGTCCCCGCGCGAGCAATCCACTTCGTCGGCGAAGCAAATGGTCACCGACTGTCCGGCGACCGCCTCCTCCAGATCACCGGCCAGCGTCACGATCCGGGTGACGCTGCTGGTCTTTCCGGACGGGAGCACCCGCACCGAGTCGCCCGGCCTGACGCGGCCCGTCGCGATCAGCCCGGAGAAGCCACGGAAATCGAGGTTGGGACGATTGACCCATTGCACCGGCATGCGGAATGGCTTGTCGGCATCGGCGGCGGTGTTCACCTCCACCGTCTCGAGATGTTCGATCAGTGCAGGCCCCTTGTACCAGGGCATGTTCTCGCTCGGACCGGCGATGTTGTCGCCCTTGAACCCCGAGATCGGCATGGCGACGAACTGCTCGATGCCGATGCTCTTCGCGAACTCGGCATAGTCCTTGACGATGGCGTCGTAGATGGCTTGGTCGTAGTCGACCAGGTCCATCTTGTTCACCGCCAAGACGATGTTCTTGATGCCGATAAGGTGCGCGAGGTAGCTGTGCCGGCGCGTCTGCACCAGGACGCCTTTGCGGGCATCGATCAGGATCACGGCAAGGTCGGCGGTCGACGCGCCGGTCACCATGTTGCGCGTGTACTGCTCGTGCCCCGGCGTATCGGCGACGATGAACTTACGCTTCTCGGTGTTGAAGAACCGATATGCCACGTCGATGGTGATGCCTTGCTCGCGTTCGGCGGCCAGACCATCCACCAGCAGTGCGAAATCGATATCCTGCCCCTGCGTGCCGACCTTCTTGCTGTCGGAAGCCAATGCCTCCAGCTGATCCTCGAAGATCATCTTCGAATCGTACAGAAGGCGGCCGATCAGCGTCGACTTGCCGTCGTCCACCGACCCGCAGGTGATGAAGCGCAGCATGGTCTTGTGCTGATGCGTATCGAGATACTTGTCGATGTCCTCGGCGATGAGGGCGTCGGTCTTGTAGACCGCTTCGTCTGCGATAACCTCCGACATCAGAAATACCCCTCCTGCTTCTTTTTCTCCATGCCGGCGCCGCCGGCATCCTTGTCGATCACGCGACCCTGGCGTTCGCTGGTCGTCGTCAGCAGCGTTTCCTGGATCACCTCCGGCAGGGTGCGCGCCGTGCTCTCGACGGCCCCCGTCAGCGGGAAGCACCCCAAGGTGCGGAACCGGATGGAGCGATTGGTGATTTCGGGACGGCGACCCAGAACCTTTTCGAGACGCTCGATGTCGTCGGCCATGAAGAGCTGACCTTCCCACTCGAAGGTCGGCCGCTCCTCGGCAAAATAGAGCGGCACGATCGGCACGTCATTCAGGTGGATGTACTGCCAGATGTCGAGCTCGGTCCAATTGCTGATCGGGAAAACGCGGATCGACTCGCCCTTGTTCTTGCGAGCGTTATACAGGTTCCAAAGCTCAGGGCGCTGGTTCTTGGGATCCCAGCCGTGGCTCGCGGTGCGGAACGAGAAGATGCGCTCCTTGGCGCGGCTTTTCTCCTCGTCGCGGCGCGCGCCGCCGAAAGCGGCATCGAAGCCATAGAGATTGAGCGCCTGCTTGAGACCCTCTGTCTTCCACATGTCGGTATGAAGCGGGCCATGGTCGAACGGATTGATGCCGCGGGCCTCGGCTTCGGGATTGTGGTAGACAAGCAGTTCCATGCCGCTCTCGCGCGCCATACGGTCACGCAGTTCGTACATGGCCTTGAACTTCCAGGTCGTATCGACATGGAGGAGCGGGAACGGCGGCGGCGAAGGATAGAAGGCCTTGCGCGCGAGGTGCAGCATGACTGCCGAGTCCTTGCCAACGCTATAAAGCATGACAGGCTTCTCAGCCTCTGACACCACTTCGCGCATGATGTGAATCGCCTCGGATTCCAGGCGCTCAAGATGCGTGAGACTTCCTGCGGCCTCTGCCATCCGACAGAACTCCTCTCTTTTTTTGTTGATTACTGGCCACGGTACTATTGAGCATGACAATCGCACACACCTCCCATATGGGGGGTAATGTGCAACTTACCGGGTCAGACGAGACGGACCTCCTCCTCCCGCTCTACGCGGGCGTGCACGATCAAACCGGGTGGAGCACGTTTCTCGAGCGGTTGCGCAGACGCACCGGCGCGGACTTTGCGTCCCTGATCTTCGCCCAGGGCGATACGCCGATCCACTTGTCCAAGGAGGTTTTCGTCGGTCGCGACTTACGGGCCGAGGTGCAGTCTCGCGGCTTGCTCCAACTCTACCAACAGCATCGTATTCCCTACAAGAGCCTGCGACCCGGGCGCGTCTATCAATTGACCGAGCTGGTGGCAGGCGATGTGGATGCGCACCACGCCTATGAGGTCATCAACCAGCAAATGGGCCTCAGCGACGAGCGAGTCGTGCGCATCAAGGAGCGGGAAGGCACAAGCGCTTGGCTCATGGTGGCGCGCAGCAGCGACCAGTTCACGGCGGCCGACGGAGCCTTGATGAACGCGGTCGCTCCCCATGTCGCGATCGCGCTGCGGAGTTTCATCCTTGCCGAACGTCAGCGCGTTGAAGGTGCCGCCGTGCGTGACGGGCTGTCACGCGCCGGTCTGGGATGGATCGTCCTCAGTCGAGACGCCCGCGTCATAGACTTCGATCCCGGTCTGACCCCCTTGCTCTTCGAACTTCAAGGGTCCGGAAATCTCGTCGGGGAGCGCTTGCACGTCGCCACACAGCCCGGACAGATCGTTGCGCAAGCAGCGCTCGACTTCGCGTCGGATGTGGGCGCGCCCCCCCGGGCAGTGGTCTTGCGCGAAGACCCACGTCTCGATGCCTTGCTGGTGCCGATCGCGGACAGGCCCTGTGTGGCGCCCGCCATCCCGGTGCTGGCGCTGTTCTGCCGTATTTCGCGGCCTGGCACCACCGATCGCACCGCGATGGTTCAGCAGCTATTCGGCTTGTCGAACAGGGAGGCGGAACTGTGCCTGAAGATCGCCGACGGGCAGTCCTTGGCGCACGCCGCGAGCGCAATGAGTCTTACGACAGAGACCGCGCGCAGCTACATCAAGAACGTGTTTGCCAAGATGGATGTCGCCGGACAGTCGCAACTCATCCTCCGCCTGGTGACAAGTAGCGCTTGGCTTGCCTGAACGCCCATCCTCCCGCCGCTTCTGCATTGTCGCAGTCTGGACAAGACAGTCTGGTCGAAGTTCAACCACCACCGCAAGGTGTTTGTCTGGCGCCTTGATCGTTAGGATTGCTCGCCAAGGCGATTACACTCCAAGAGTCGAGCACGTGGCGGACATCCTTCAACGATGTTGAGTGGATCGTCGGATTGGATCAGGAGATCGCATTCCAGTGCTGTCAAGGTCGGGCCGATTTGGGCTTCGCGCAGCAATTTTTCACCTGGGCAACGCAAAGTTCAAGCAAAACGCCAATGCATGCTTGCAGTATGTCCCTGGACGCGCTTTCATCCGCCTTCAAGGTTTTACGGAGCCCTCGCGGGAGCGCAAGGTATCGAGAGGTCGTCCTGATCACGCGAGGCGGCCGGTTGGAGTTTCAGGAGAGAGCCGATGGCAACAGTGCTGGAAGAGGGCATCAAGCTGCAGGGTGCCCGTTCGATGGGTCACATGGCGATGCACTACAAGACAATGGAGGAGGGTCCGCTTGCCGCGCGCCTGCTCATCATGCTGGGTTATGAACTCACGCAGGACCTGCTGTTGCCCAATGGCTCGCACTTCTACCGGTTCGTCGTGGACAAGCGGCACTCGCCGCGTGGCGACGGGATCATCTACCTCTCGCTTCTCCCTGATGCCCAGCGCGACCTGATGGCGGCGATCCACGGCGCGCTCGATGTCGGCACTGACCACGAACATCCCGCGGTCGTGGCCATGCGCGCCAGGATGGAAGAGGACCCCGAATACAGCTTCCACTACGGCACGCTGCTCGAAAGCCTGGAGGATCTGGAAAGCATCTTCCTGGACCTGGAAGACGCTAGCAGGAACGATCCGGACCTGAAGGGCCGGCTGAAGCTGGTCTACAACCGGCCGCTTGCCGGTAACGCGGAAGTCGATGCGCGGCTCGATGCTTCTCCGATCTACAGCGGCGTGACCCGTTACGCATACGGCAAGAACGGCGTGCAGGCCTTTCTGGAGACCGATCTGCTTTCCAGCGGAATCCTGGGGGAGACCATGATGCTGGAGTTCGACTACGTGTTCCCCGGCTATGATCGACATGTGCTCTCGATCGTCGAATGGGAATAAGACCACGCCGATCAGCCCGACGCATCGATGACTGGGGCCGACCGCACGTCACGTTGGCCTTTGCCGGCGGCGGTAGTGGCCGCCTAGCCGTCGTTGCCTGACGCATGAACGCGGCTCGCCAAAGGAGACGGCCATGCCTACCATCGAGGATCTCGCCAAGCGCCTTCAAGCCCTGGAAGACAAGGAGGCCATTCGACTGCTCAAGTCACGCTATCTGCGTGCCTGCGACTTGAAGCAGCCCGATTGCGTGCGCGAATGCTTCTCGCCCGAGGGTGTGCGGATCGCGTACCAGGGCTTTCCGATCTTCGCCGACCGCGACGCCTTCGTCGCCCTGTACGAGAGCATGGCCTGCCAGGGTGGAGTCTACGATATCCATCACGCAACGAACTGGGACATCGGATTGACCGGGCCGGACGAAGCGAGGGGGCTCTGGTCGCTGAACTTCCGTACGATCCTGACAGGCCCGCGCCAGGTAACGCGCCTCGCGGTCGAGTACGACGACATCTATCGCCGTCACGATGGCCGCTGGTGGATAAGCGAAAGCGTCAGCCGGGTCACCTCCATGCTATCCGAGCAGCTGGGCGAGGATGGCTCCATCACCGTCCTGGCGTCCGGCGAGGCACCGGGCGCGTGAGAGCTCAATCATCCAGGTACGCGAAATCGAACTGGCTGGTCGGGATGATATCGATCGCCGTGAAATCGATGAAACCGCTGCAGCTGTCGAACATGGCCTTGGTATTGCGCGCATAGGCTTCTGCGTCTCCGACACAGTCGAAGAACACATGGGGATCGCTCATCGCTTCGAGCGGGAAGCACTCTTCGACGAAGGCGGCATAGGCCGGAGCCGTTTCGGTCAGCGGCCGGACGATGAGGTTCTGGACGTATTCGAAATTGGACTGGGTCTCGATCGCGACCCGCGCGTGATGGCTGTGCCAGTGGCGCACCGAGTCGATCCAGCTCTGGCGCGGCAGGAACGATATGAAGCTTGCTTGCGACCATCCCCGGGTTCGCTCGCCGGGTCGGGGCGGCGCGCCGGTATTGGCAATGATCGTTGACTCCGCGGTCAGCCACAATTCGAACCGGCGGCTGTGGCAGGCCAGCACCTCGTCGACGGGGGCGCGGAACATGGCATTCGCGGAGGGCAGCCAGAATTGCACCACCGCATCCTGCTGCGGCCGCTGCCATTGCTGCAGCAGAGGCGCGGCGGGCTCGACCGTTTCGTCGCGAACGTTGAGGCGAATGCGGCTGGCACCGACAGCCTTGAGTGAGCCAGGCAACCCGGCACGCAGCCGCTCGGCGTAGTCAGCCCGGCTCATTCCCTCAGGCGCCCACAGCGCACCGATGACCTTTTCCATGGTTCCCTCCTGATCGGGGCCGGCGGGTTAGTCGAAGTTCGCCTGGCCGCCATCGAGCGGTACGGTCGCGCCGGTGAGATAGGACAGATCGGTCCCGCACAGCGCTACGATTGCGCGGCCGATATCCTCCTCCAGCTTACCGATCCGGCCGAGCGGGATGGTGCGGAAGAACTCTTCGGCTGCATCGGGATTGTGCTCGATCCAGCCTTTCAGGCCAGGCGATTCCGCGTGTGGCGCGATCGTCAGGACGCGAATGTTGTCGCGCCCCCATTCCGCCGCCGCGGCGCGGGTGAGCACCCGCGTGGCCTGCTTGATCGCTCCGTAGCACCCGTACCCTGCCATGTCCCAGCGCACGCCGGCGGAAGACGTGAAGTTGAAGATGGTACCGCCGCCGCGCGCAACCAAGTGCGGGTGGGCGAGCTTCATCAGCCGGAACGTGGCCAAGGTGCCGGACTCGAGGCCGGCAAGGAAAGCTTCGTCGCTCACGTCGTTGAGGCGGCCAAGCGGCGTTTGCTGCGCATTGTTGACGAGGATGTCGATCCCCCCAAGCCGGCCCACCGCTGCATCGACTGCCTTCGCGAGATCGCCTGGATCCTTGACATCGCACGCGATGGCGACCGCCCGTACGCCGCGCTGTCTTGCCTGCCGCGCAGTGTCCTCGACCTTCTCCAGCGTGCGCCCGGCCAGCACGAGATCGACGCCCTCGCTGGCCAGGGCGAACGCGATGCCTTGCCCGATCCCCTGCCCCGCGCCGGTGATCAGCGCCACTTTTCCGGCAAGCTGCCCCATGTGACTCTCCAATTCTTCGTAGCTTTTTGGCTGCGCTTCTACGCAGCAAGTTGACTTCGTGGAAGGAGAAGTCACAGTCCGCGTCAAAATATCGGGAGGGGACAACGTGCCGGCAGGATGCGGGTCCGGCTTGCCTTACCCCGACGGCCAATTGGACATGGGACGGTGTGCATGAGCAAGTGGGACAAGGAAGTCGACATTCTCGTGGTCGGGTCGGGGGCGGGCGGATTGCTCTCGGCGCTGGTGGCTTCGGACCATCGCGCGGACGTGCTGATCATCGAGAAGGCCGAGGCCTGGGGCGGAACGTCGGCAACGTCGGGCGGCGGCATCTGGATTCCGGGCAGCGACGTCGCTCGCGAGGCTGGGTTCCAAGACAACCTGGACGATGCCTTCACCTACTTGCGCGCGCTTTCAGCCGACAACGTGCCGGATGCGAATATCCGCGCTTACGTCGACAATGCCGCGCCCATGCTGCGCTGGGTCATGGCGAACACGCCGGTGCAGTACATGGCCTTCCCCTATCCCGACTATCACGCCGAGAACCCGGGCGGCTCCGCACAGGGATATCGCACGCATCTGCCTCTGCCGCTCGATGGCAAGAAGCTGGGCAACGAGATCCGGACGCTGCGTTTCGCCTCCCCGGCGGCGAGCCTGTTCGGCTATCTCAACTGGCACTTTAGCGAGACCACGGAACTGCTCTACCGCCAGAAGGGCTGGATCAAGAACCTCGTCGTCAACATGAGCCGCTACTGGTTCGATCTGCCGTTCCGCCTGACCTCGCGCAAGGACCGAAGGCTGACGCTGGGCAATGCGTTGACCGGCGGCCTGCGCATGGCGCTGGACAAACGAGGCGTGCCGCTCTGGCTGAATTCGCCGCTCAAGGAACTTGTGCGGGGCGATGGGCGCGTCACTGGCGCGGTGATCGAGAAGGACGGCAAACCCCTTCGCATCGGCGTGCGAAAGGGTGTCGTCCTCGCCGCCGGCGGTTTCGACAAGAACCAGGCCATGCGCGATCAGAACGCGCCGAATTATCCCAAGGCGCGCTATTCGGGCGGCGTCACCAGCAACACCGGCGACACCATCCGCGCGGGAACGGCGATCGGCGCGGGCGCGATGAACCTGCAATCGGCGTGGGCGGCGCCGGTATTCTACGTACCTGGAGAAGATCGCGGTCGCCTCAGCACCATCGAACGCGCCTTACCGGGGTGCATCATGGTGAACCAGTCCGGCCGTCGCTACCTGAACGAGGCGGCTTCGTACCACATCGTCGGCCAGCAGATGGCCCGCCGCCAGGCCGAACATGGCGATGCCGACCCCAGCTGGATGGTGTTCGACCAGGAATACCGCAACAAGTTCCCGATGGGGCCGCTGTATCCCTTGATGCCGCTCGCCCTGCACAAGAAGGGCGTGCGCAGCATCCTCAAGCGCGGGCGGACGATCGAGGAACTCGCCAGGGCGATGGGCGTGAACCCTGCAACGCTCGCCGACACCGTTTCCCGCTTCAACGGCTCGGCGGCGAGCGGCGAGGATCCGGAATTCCACCGCGGCGAGGCGGCCTATGACAAGATGTACGGCGACTATCGCCATGGTCCCAACCCAACGTTGCGTCCGCTCGACAAGGCGCCGTTCTATGCCATGCCGATCTACCCTGGCGATATCGGCACGAACGGCGGCTTGCGGACCAATGCCAATGCCCAGGTGCTGGACGACAGTGGCGTGCCGATCGGCGGGCTCTATGCGGTCGGCAACAACGCCGCCTCGGCCATGGGCGAGAGCTACCCGGGCGCGGGCGTCACGTTGGGGCCGGCGATGACCTTCGGCTACGTCGCCGCGCGCCATATGACCGGGGCCAACACCTGAATTGCGGTGTTCCCCGCCGCCCTGGCGCAGCGCGGCTCAGTGCCCGGTGAAGGCCGTGATGCCTCCGTCGACCACAAGCTCGGTTCCGGTGACATAGCGCGCCTCGTCGGACGCCAGGAAGAGCGCGGCATGCGCGACATCCCAGGCGTCTCCCATCCGGCCCATCGGCACTTGCGCGGCGCGGCGGGCGACCATGCCCTCGAAGTCTCCCGCATTGTACTTTTGCGCCAAGCGCTGCACCAAGGGCGTCAGCATCAGGCCGGGAACCACGCAGTTCATCCGCACGCCTTTCGCCGCGTAGGAGACCGCCGTCACCTTCGTGAACTGGATGAGGCCCGCCTTGGCACTGGCATAGGCGACCTGGTCCTTGCCGACCCAACGCTGGCCGGCGATGGACGAGATGTTGACGATGGCGCCGCTACCCTGATCGACCATAACGGGCAAAGCCGCCTTGCTGGTAAGGAAGACACTGGTCAGATTTAGGTCGAGTTGGCGGCGCCATACATCCTCGTCCATCGTTTCCGGGTTGCCGGGTTCGGACTGGCCGACGTTGTTGATGAGAATGTCGAGCCGGCCAAAGCGGTCGACGCACTCGTCGATCATCCGCCGCACTTGTTCGCCGCTGGTGACATCGCAGGCGGCGACATGGATGGGGTTGCCCTCGCTCGCCGCGATCTCGCGAGTGGCTTCTGCCGCCGCGATGTCGAGATCGATCCCCAGGACCGTCGCTCCTTGCCGCGCGAGCAGAATGGCCGTTGCCTTGCCATTGCCCCAGCCCGGAGCGAACGAGCCGCAGCCGGTTACGACGGCAACCTTGCCATCCAGTCTCAGCATTCTTCTTCCCTTATCGCTTGCAGGTGGCTGATGGCGCCGCCATGGCGCAGTGACAATCTCGCTTGCGGAGTGAGGCATGTCCCAGACACCACGCATCATGTTGATCAGCGCACTCGCGCAGTCTCCCGGGCCGGCGATGCAAGCTATGCGTGAGGAATGGCCACAAGCCTCTGCGCACAACCTGATCGATGACTCGCTGGCGGGCGACTACGCCGCGCTGGGAGAAATCACGCCCGCGATCTACGAGCGCTTCCTCACTCTGGGACGATATGCGGCGGCCAGCAGCGACGGCGTCGCGCCGACCCGGGGCATCTTGTTCACGTGCTCGGCGTTTCGCCCGGCGATCGAGCGCGTGAAGGCCGACCTTACCATCCCGGTCATCACGCCCAACGAAGGTGCGTTCGACGAAGCGCTCGCCCAGTGCCGCGGCAAACCGGGCGGAGGGCGGATCGGCCTGCTGCTCACCTTCGAGGGTTCGGTCGCACCGCTGGAAGGTGAGATCCACGCGATGGCGGACGCGATCGGACAACAGCGCCCGATCGTCCTGCCTGCGGTCGCGACCGGCGCGCTGGAGGCGCTGCAGGCGAATGACGCAGAGCGTCACGACGCTCTCAGCGCTGCGGCAGCGGAGACTCTGCCGGACGTCGACGTGATCGTGGTCGGCCAGTTCTCGATGGCGCGCGCGGCGCCGCTGATACGGGCGCGAAGGCACGAGCCGGTGCTGACCACACCGCAGATGGCCGCTCGCAAGATGCGGCGACTTGTCGAGGCGTGGGCCGGCTGATCCACCGATGGCCGGCCTTCCGGTCATACCTGCGTGGGACGCAGGATGGCGTCGCTGCCGCCATCGATGAAGATGATCTGGCCCGTGAGATAGTGGTTTTGCATGTTGAGTAGGAAGTCGATCAACTCGGCAATTTCATCGGGTCCCGCATAGCCTTCCACTGCGATCGGATTGCTCTGCCGCATAAGTTCGATCATCTCGGGCTGAGCGAAGAGCGGTGCGGTCATCGGCGTCGTGACGACGCCTGGCCCGATACCATTGAGCAGGATGCCTTGACCGCCCCATTCCGGGCTCACGGCCGCACGGCGCACCCAGCGCGCCAAAGCGTTCTTTGATGTGGCGTAGGCGGTCTGCGGCCTATCGGCGACGGCCGAAAGCGCGCTCGCCTCGTCGCCCGCGGAACACAGATCCACCACCTCTGTATCGAACGGCAGCATCGCCGCAGTCGAGCAGATTGCCACGGCACGCGGCTGCCGGGACTTCTGCAACAGCGGCCGCAAGCCCTCCAGCGTGGCGACCGCGCCGAAGTAGTTGATGGCGATCGTCTCGCGCGGCAGTTCGCCGTTCGAGATACCGGCACCCGCGACAATGCCGTCGATACCTTCGGGCGCCATCTTCTCCACCGCCGCAACCATGGCCGCGCGCCCCTCCTCGCTGCCGAGATCGGCAGCGATATCCGTTCCTCTCAGATCGACGCCGATGACCCGGTGGCCTGCGGCCTGGAGCCGGACGACCGTAGCGGCTCCGATGCCCGACGCCGCGCCGGTAATGACGATTGTCCTGCTCATGCTTATCCCCTTCCGCGCTTAGTCGGTCGCTCGCCAACCCTGCGCCTCGATCCCCGCACTGCGTGGCTCCATGTTCCGGAAAACGCCTCGGCCAATTTGTCGCGGGACGCGGCCATGGCCGCCGCTCAGCTGGTATATTTCTCTCTGTACGTGCGAAACCGGTCTTGGATTTCGTCTTCGCTAAGGTTGAAGCGTTCGAGAGAGTACTCGTGAATGGGGCGTTGCTCGCGCTTGTTGCCGGCAAGGAATTCGGCAAGGGCGTGTTCGAGTTGGTCGTCGACCGGGATGCCCATTCGCGAGAGAACGCGCTGGGCTTGTGCCATGGGGTTCTTGCCGACTTCGCGATAGTCGATGTCAATGAAGCGATCCTCGCCGATGCGCGCTCGGGCGGCCTCGAACAGGCGCATCCACTCCACCAGCCGCGGGAACCAGAAGGCGCCGACTTCCTGATCCGACACCTTCGCGCTCAGCTTGTAGAGGGCAGCTTGCATCGAAACGTAGGAGGGCACGGTCTGGAGAGGATCGCGGTGAGTCATGATGAGCAAGGCCTCAGGAAAGGCCTTCGCCGCCACCTCCACATAGGGCAGGTTGGACGGGCTCTTGAGAACCCACTTCCTGCCGCGCCGGGAGGGGTCCTGCCATTGCAGGTACTTGAGGATGGTCGTGAGATCCTCGTGCCCCTTGGACTGGTCGTAGCTGTTCAGCCAGCGCGCGAAGCTGGGGACGAAGTTCATGCCTTCAACCATGGTGCTCACGAACATCTGGCCCAGCACCAGGATCTCCTCGTCGGGCGCGTCGGGATCGAGCGGATGGATCGAAGCGAGTTCGGGTGCCAGTTTCAGCCAGCCGTCGATCATCGCCTGGGCATAGGACCGCCGTTCGACAGGGTTGCCCCGCTCCTCGCCCGGAAAGGGCGCGAAGTTTTGAGCCTCGTACCAGCGCAGCCCGGTCATGCCCGGGGCGCTGGCGAGCAGGCGCTGAAATATCGTGCTGCCGGTGCGCGGCAGGCCCAGGATAATGCCGGCCACTTCAACCGTCTCGTCGAGGATCTCGGGGTGACGCTCGATGTCGTCCACCATGCGCAGGCGACTGACGAGGCCTTTGACCACCACCTCGCTAGTCGACGCATGGCCTTCGGGCGTGAGCCTGCCTTCTCTGTTCGAGGCCTCGATGAAGCGATCCATGGGTTCCAGGAACCAGGTGTCGCCAAAGTCGCGAAGGCCAGCGCGCTCGCATGCCAGCCGCAGAAGCGTCACCCGCTCCAGGCGTAGGACATCCTCGACGCCGATCGGGGCATCGGTCGTAGCTGGGGCGATATTATCCGGACCGGCGGCCATGGGTGATCGACTCTCCTCGCTCTGCTCGCATCCCGCCACCGGGCGCTCTGGCAGGAAGGCCTTGCCTTCGCCTGCCTCCGCTGCGCGCTAGGGATGACGGCTGGCTTGATGAAGCTGTAAGGGATCAGGGGTAAAGGAAGCAAGCCACTCGGCGTGCTATGCGTAAAATATCAGCTATATTGCTGCGAGAATTGATCCTCTGGCTGGCGCTCCCGACGCCTTTTGCTCAAACTTTGAGTCGTCAGCCTTAAGCTGAGGATCGTTGAAGACCTCGTTGAGGCGGTTTCGGCCCGCGGCGCGCCCGACTTCAGGTACGCGGGTGGCGATCGTCGAGATATGCGGTGATCCGCCTTTCATCGATGCCAAGACCCCGTCCGCAGAAAAGCACGGCATCGCGTATGATCTGGGACTCATCCCCCGCGTAAGGGACGACCGTCTGCTCATGGCAGCGGGCCATCATCATCATCGTGCCGACATGCTCCAGGAAAGCGGCCGCATTCACAGGTGAGAGCGGCGTCCCGATCAGTCCACCGTCGTCCTGCGCCGCCGCGATCGCCTTTTTCAAGCCGTCGAGCGACAGGCGGAGCGCGCGCCGATAGATGAGGCGTGCATATCCGCCATCCCCCGCCAGGCTGCCGACGACCATGCGCATGCCCTCGGCGTTGAAGGCGTCGTTGCCACGCATGGCCTGCGTGATCAGACGGTGGATGACGTCCAGCAAACCCTCGGTGCTGGCTTCGGCGCTACCGATCCTGCGGAAGTTCTGATTCTGATCTTCGATCACGCTTCGCAAGACCGCGCGATAGATATGCGTCTTGGAAGGGAAATGGCGAAACAGCAGGGCTTCCGACACACCAGCGGCCTGCGCGATCTGTTGCGTGCGCGCACCCGCAAGGCCGTAGCGAGCAAAGACCTGGCGTGCTGCAAGAATGATCGAAGCGCGGCGGTCGGCGCTTGAAAGGCGTCTGCTCGTCATCCTGCGCAGGATTTCCGCTTCATCCAGTTCCGCAAGTGCGGGAGTGCCAAGCGGGCCGGAACCTTAGGGAGACGCATCTGCATAGACAAGGCGAGAGCGAAGACGGGAATTCTCGCTCCTGCGATCATCGTGTGGTGCGATCGTGAAGGAAGTAAGGAGCGAGACATGCCGACGCATTCCCCACCTGGCCAGATGCATGCTGAGCCGACCTGCTGAAACTGCTCCTACTCTGAAGCTGAGATTGGAAGGGGGCTCATGTCTTCGGGTCCCCAATAGGCTTTCAGACTGGTGATGCGGCCCTCGTCGTCGAACGTGCACACATCGAGGGAACGGATGAGCAGTCGCAGGCCTTCGGGGGGCTGGAACGTAACGTCGAACACCAGCGCCGCCGCGTTCGCGTGCGAACCCCGGATTGGCGCGACCGGCTCGATCCTCGTGCCGTACGCCACGGTATCCTCGAACCATGCTGCTATCTGCTCTCCTGTCTTCGGCGGCGAGCCAACCGGATCTTCGATCACCGCGCCGGGTGCAAACAAGGCGAGAATGCCAGCGCTGTCGCCGGAATTGATCCTGTCCATATACGCTTGCAACGTGTGCCGCATGGTTGCCGGATCAGGGCGACGAACCGCGTGCTGAGTTTCCGCCTGTTCATCCAACTCTGCTTCTCCTGCACACGCCGCACAATCTCTGCGCATTGTTGCCGCAGACAATAAGCGCAACAGCCTACCACCTTCCTCTCGCCACCTCAATTTGCGTAGGCTATAGAGAGCTGGATGATTGCCGAGGGCGAGTCAGTGGCGGTGGTAGAGCTCGCGCGCTACCTGCTCCGGCAAACAAGAGGATGTTTCAAGCATGGCAAAGTCGTCCGACTATCGTCTGGGTGAGTTCGAATTTCCCCGCGGCTGGTTCATGGTCGGCGAGAGCAAGGAAGCGACCGCCACGCCGCTAGCCATGCGCTATTTCGGCGAGGATTTGGTTATGTACCGCGGTGAGAGCGGCCAAGTCTATGTAGTCGAAGCCTACTGCCCGCATATGGGCGCCCACCTTGCGAAGAACACCACCTCGTACATCGTTCGGGACGGCGAGCAGGTAGAGGGCGAATCCATTCGCTGTCCCTTTCACGGCTGGCAGTACGGTCCGGATGGTACCTGCAAGAATATTCCTTATTCCGACTTCAAACCCAAAGCCGCCAAACTGCGTACCTTCCCAGTGGCCGAGTGCGCGGGCACGGTGTGGATGTGGTACGATCCGGAAGGATTGGAGCCCAACTTCGACCTTCCGAACTTTGGCGGTCACTTCGACGCGCCCGGCTGGGTGAACTGGAAGATCGACTACATGGGCGATCTCGACATCCATCCGATCGAGGTCGTCGACAACATGGCGGATTTCGGCCATTTCGTGCCGATCCACGGCGCCAAGGACTTCGTGTACTTCGCCAACGAGTTCAAGGGCCACGTCGTCCACCAGTACTACGCCGCCGGGCACCGCACCCTGACGCTCAATCCCGAAGACGTGCTGACGCTGGACACCTGGTACACCGGCCCCTCAATCCTGCAATCGGAGATGGAGGGCACGTTCAACTCCTTCATCATGATCACGCACACGCCGATCGACGACGGCAAGATCCGCGTCTGGCATGGCCTCATGGTGCAAGTGAACGACGGTACCGGACCGGTCACCGACGAACTGCGTGCGGCGGCGCTCCAATACCAGGAAGGCAGCCGCCTCGCCTTCGCTCAGGATGTGGAGATTTGGCAGAACAAGCGCGCCTGTATCAACCCGCTGGTCGTCCCCAACGATGGCCCCTACGGCAAGGTGCGCCAGTGGTATAAGCAGTTCTACAATCCAAGGGACAAGGCTCCGGAATTGCACAAGCGGACCGACGGCCTGCATGTGACGCTGGACAAGCGATCCTCCAGCGTGGCTGCCTGACAGGAGAGAAACGATGGGGAAGAGCGAACGCCCGGTGGCGGTAGTCACCGGCGCAAGCCGTGGTGCGGGCCGCGGCATCGCGGTGGCGTTCGGCGAGAGGGGCTACCGCGTCTACGTGACGGGACGCACGGTGCGGGAAGGCGATGCGGACCTGCCCGGCACCATCGGCGCGACCGCGGCGCAAGTCGCTGCCGCCGGCGGCGAGGGGATCGCGGTGCGATGCGACCATGCCGACGACGCACAAGTCGCGGCCTTGTTCGAACGGGTCGCTGACGAGAGCGGCGGCCGGCTCGACATCCTCGTCAACAACGTCACCGCCTTGCATGACGACCTGGTAGAGCCTGGCCCGTTTTGGGGGAAGTCGCTCGGTCTGGTAGACATCCTCGATGTAGGACTGCGCTCTCATTACGTCGCCAGCTGGCATGGCGCACGGCTAATGGTGCCCGCCCACAGCGGCCTGATCGCGTTTACCTCCTCATTCGGATCGCATTGCTACATGCATGGCCCCGCCTATGGCGCGCAGAAGGCAGGCATCGACAAGTTCGCGGCGGACATGGGCGTGGATTTGCGCGGAACCGGCGTAGCCGCGATCTCATTGTGGATGGGGCCGCTCAAGACGGAACGCAGTGCTCGTACGGTGGCGCAGCACCCGGAGACTTACGCCAAGATCATGGAGAGCGCGGAGACTCCCGAATTCAACGGCCGCGCCATCCTCGCGATCCACGATGATCTCGAGCGGGACAAGCTGAACGGCCAGACGCTGATCACCGCCGAAGTCGCGGTGAAATACGGCTTCACCGATAGCGAAGGTCGACAGCCGCCATCCTATCGTGGCCAACTCGGCGAGCCGCGCATCGCGCATCCAGCAATCATCACCTGACGCCCCCGAGCCCATGGAACTGACCGCCGGTTCGCCCACAAGCCAGTCATGGTCATAGGCGTTGTATCGGCATCGAGCGCGCGCGTGCGTCTCGTCTCAGCCAATGACAGCCGCTTCTCACGTTGGACCTCATCCAGGCGCACTCGCCGCCCTGGCCCAGGATCACGCGGAAGCGACGACGATGTTCAAGCTTGAGCAGGCAGCCGCTCGGCCCCTTGTGCGCTCAATGATGCGATGAACCGATCGAGCAAGCTCTTCTGGCGTTCGACCATGGCCGGATCGAGCGGGTCCCGATCCGACAGATTGCTGAGGAGCGGTGCCGCCCAGAAGTAGCCGAACATCAGGTTGAACACGGCGGCGATGTGGAGCGCAAGATCGTCGGAGTTCAAGCCGTGGCCAGCCGCCAGCGATATGCGGCGCCCGTAGTCGGCCAGGCGATGGACCCATTGCAAGCCGATCTCGTCGCGCGAGGAGGGAGCCGACAGCATCGAGCGTACCAGCAACATGGCAACATTGGGATGGCGCGCCATGACGTCCATGATTCGGCTGGTAAGCAAGTGGAACGAGCCTTCGCTTTCGGGTCGCTCAACCGCCGCTTCCATCTCGTCGGCCAGGGGCTGCAAGGCGCGTTGCAGCACCTGGCGGTAGAGATCGTCCTTGCTGGCATAGTGCTTGTAGAGGGCGGGCTGGCTGATACTCACCGCAACGGCGACGTCGCGCAGGGCCGTCGCCTCGTAGCCCTTTTGCGCGAACAGGTTTTCCGCCGCATCGAGCACGCGGTCGGCCGTGCGCTCACCCTTGCGCCGGCTGTCGGTCTCGCGAGTTCCTTCGATCATAAAACCGACCATACCTGGCGGATTGGCCCTTGGCCATCTGGTTATAGCATGATAACTTTTCTTCAATTAAGAGCTGAGTCTGCGCGCAGAGGCCGCAACGTCCCTGACTCAGCGACTGAGAGGAGAAGTGCATGTCTGACCTCGATCATCGGCGTCATCTTTCGCAAATTCTGCAGCCGGCCTCGCCGCCGCGCGAAATCGACAACGTCTTCACCGAAGGGCAACTCCGCCGCCTCTTGGACGTGGTTCACGACCGAGGCGAGTGGAAGCTGATCATCGCGCAGCACTTCGCCAATGCCGAGGAATTGATCGCCACGTTCGCAGGCGGCTTCCCGGAAGGGTTCGAGCCGACGCTCGATATGTTCCTGACGCCGACTTTCCGCGGCTTTTACGGCAACTACTCGACCTGTCTCTATCCCGAGATCAGTGATCTGTTCTACAACCAGACCTTCATCGAGCACGCGAAGTCGTACTGGAACGCCCAGTACGCGAAGCCGCAGATGATGCTGTTCAACATAAACGGACCTTGCGGCAACAACGATCCTGGCCACTTGGACACGCCGAGCTTCCGCGGCATTCGCTACGAGAATTCACCGACCTGGCTGTGCTCGATCATGGGGCGCTCGGGCTTGTTCCAGGACTACCTGATCAAGATGGCACAAGTCATCACCTGGTTCAGCCATGATCCCACCAGCGGCTTCACGTACTGGCCGCAGGGGCCGCTGGAGCAGCCGGCGCGGATCAAGTCGCCGATCTACAATCGCGGCATCATCGTTCAGAATGAGATGCTGGTCCATCGCGGTGAGGCAAACGGCCCGATCGAGCGTCAGCGCCCTGCCGGCCTTGGCTTCGATAGTGTGTTCACTGGCGAGAAGGGCGATCCGGATGGCTGGATCGTGAAGACGGGCGACGAAGTGATCGAGCGCTATCGCACCGAGGACCTGCGCTTCCTGGTGCACTGGTCGTCAGAAGTGTTCGATGACTTCGCCGAGTTGAAGAAGAACATGGATGGTTCCGACAACCTGACCTACGATCGCGTATTCGAGACGCTTATCGCCGATTGCCGCAGCCGCGGCATCGCGATCGAGACGCCAACCGATCCGCTGCGCGATCCCGCCTTCATCAAGGCGCTGAATGCCGCGTACGATTTCGGCGGTCCGGCTCAGTACCCGGTAGAAGCGCCTCGTGGAGGAGTCTACGCGGAGGCCGCCTGATCGAGAGAAGCCACGTGAGGGGCCGCGCGGTGTCGCGCGGCCCTATTGTTTCTGAGTCGAGGATGTCGACGCCGCCCTGCGCTGACGGAGCGGCTGAAAACCTCACACCTAGATGATGCTGTCGGCGCGCAGTCGACCGATCGCCGCATCATCGTAGCCGATCTCGGCAAGCACCTCATCCGTGTGTTCACCGATTAGGGGCGGTGCGTACCGGATCGTCGCCGGCGTTGCAGACATGTGCGCCAACGGACTGGCGATCAGGTCGACCGATCCGCTCTCCGCCCATGCCAGCGGAGTGGTCGCGCGCAGGCCGCGATATTGCACCTGAGGGTCTTCCCACACGTCCGGCAGATCGTTGTAACGCGCCGCCGGGATGCCCGCTCGGTCGAACATGGCCTGCAGGTCCGATACCGTGAAGCCACTGCTCCAGGCGTTGACGATGTCGATCAACTCGGCACGGTTCAGCTTGGCCCGTTTACCGATGGAATCGAAGCGCTCGTCCTCATAGAGTTCGGGACACTCCATGAGCACTGTCAACCGACGCCAGTGCTCGTCACCGCCGGCGCTGATGTATATCGTACCATCGCGACAGCGGATCAGGTCGGCCGGACCTCCGCCGTTACCGCCGTTGCCGAACCGAGGAGGCGCGACGCCGCCGATCAGATAATCTTGCATGATGTGGCTAACCATGGCGACTGAACTGTCGAGCAAGGCGATATCGATGAACTGCCCCTCTCCGGTTCGGCCACGATGAACGAGAGCGCCCAGGATAGCGATGGCGGCGTTGTGACCGGTCATGTAGTCCACCAGGCTTGGCCCCGCCTTGAGCGGCCCGGCGCCGGGCTGGCCGTCTGGAATGCCGGTCACTGCCATCATGCCGCCGGTCGCCTGGAAGAGGCCGTCATAGCCTGCCCTTGCCGCCATCGGCCCCGATTGGCCAAATCCGGTCACGGAGCAATAGATCAGGCGCGGGTTGATTGCCTTCAGGCTTTCGTAATCGAGACCGAAGCGCTTCAGGTCTCCCACCTTGTAGTTTTCGATCAGGACATCGGCAGTCTTTACCAGATCGCGTATGATGTCCGCGCCCTCAGGTTTGGCATGGTTCACTGTGATCGAGCGCTTGTTGCGGTTCGACGCGGTGAAGAAGCTGGACAGACGAGTGTCGAGGCCGTCCTTGCCCGGCACCCATGCGAGCCCGTAGGCGCGCCCGTCGTCCCCGACTTTGGGCCGTTCCACCTTTATCACGTCTGCGCCCAAGTCGCCGAGGATCTGCCCGGCGATGGGCCCTGCGAATACGCGGGTCATGTCGATCACCCGCAGCCCATCCAACGCCGCCTTACCTTCAGCCATGTCTCTCGCCATTGTGCATATGGATCACCCCGCCACTCATGTGAGTGCGTAGCAGGTCATGTATTGTCCTACGCAGGCTTTGGCTAGCGGCTTGAGATTGCCGGCGGTGGATGCAACGTAGGTCTGGGCCACTGCATGCGGCCCGTTTACCTACCGCGTCACGCCGGAATGCAGGAGGCCGCGCCGATAATGCTGATTGGACAAGCGAATGCGCAGCGAAGAAGGCGCATACGATCGCATATTGGCCATGCACAGCCACATAAATCTTGCGCGTCACGGCCAAGTGTGTAATCACTTACTTATGCACCGGTGGCGGGAGTGTCGCAGATATGGGCTCCCTCGCCACGCCGCTTAACAGCACCTGCAAGTTGGGAAAATCTAGAGGAGTCTGATCGATGGCAACTGGTTTTGCCGAAGCCGACACGCGCAAGTCCTATGACCTGAAGCAACGGAAACTGCCGCTCCAGGATACGTCCGAGCTTCGCCAGGCGCTGCAAGAGGGCGAAGTGCACACCCTCTTGATGACCTACGTTCACATCAGCCGCGACGAGGCGATGCTCGACAAGTTCGCCCCGCATATCAAGTCGCCTTATGCGTATCCGCCGGAAGCCATTCCCGCCGAGCTTGTGGCTGAACTGCACGAGAAGCTTCTTCGGGTTCTGATCACGCCCGGCGCTCCTGAAGGGGAGCCTTCCGAAGCGTTGATGCAGCGGATGATGACGGTGGGCCTGGCCGAGCCGGTCGAGGACGAGTTCCTGCCCCTCCTCTACGATCAGATCGGTTTTCGTCACGAAACGCCCCGTAAGGAGCGGAGCGATCGCAAGCCCGCAAACCCCGGCTTCAAGGTCCTCGTAATCGGGGCCGGCATGACCGGACTTGCCGCCGGCGTGAAGCTGGACGAGGCCGGCTACGCCTACGAGATCATCGAGAAGAATGAGGAGATCGGCGGAACCTGGTGGGAAAACCGCTACCCCGGGGTGGGCGTGGACACGCCCAGCCACTTCTATTCCTTCTCATTCGCGCTGAACCCGGAGTGGAACAACTACCACCCGCAGGGCAACGATATGTTCGCCTACCTGAAGCGCGTCGCCGACGAGTATGGGCTGCGTTCCAACATCCGCTTCAACACGACCGTCGAAACGCTGATCTGGGACAACGATGCCGGCGTCTGGAATGTCACCGTTCGCGGCAGGGACGGCGATCAGCAGGTGATCCAAGCCAATGCCGTCATCAACGGTCACGGTCCGGTCAATCGCTTCAAGTGGCCCGATGTCCCTGGCCTCGAAAGCTTTGAGGGACCGTGCCTGCACACGGCAACCTGGGACCCTTCACTGGACCTCAAGGGCAAGCGCGTCGCCGTGATCGGCACTGGCGCCAGCGCGGCGCAGCTCATCCCGGCGATCGCCGACGAGGTCAGCGAACTTCACGTGTTCCAGCGCACCCGTCACTGGGTCATGCCGAGCCCTGCCACAGAAGACATCGTGACCGACGGCGTGAAGTACGCCATGCGCCACATCCCGCATTACCTGGAATGGTATCGGTTCCGGATTTACTGGTTTGCCGCGGATGGTCTCTATTCCAACGTGCTGCTCGATCCGGAGTGGCCGGCCGACTCTCCGTCGGTCTCGGCGATCAACGATCAGATGCGCACCTTTGCGCTTGGCCACCTCGATCGCACCTTTGCCGACCGGCCGGATCTTCGCGACAAACTGACGCCCGACTTCCCGATCTTCTCGAAGCGCATCATTCTTGATCGCGGGCCTTACTTCCCGACGTTCCTGAAGCCGCATGTGCATCTGGAGCAGGGACGCATCCAAAAGATCACGCCCCATGGCGTCGTGACGGAGGATGGCCGCGAAGTCGAAGTGGACGTGCTCGTTTGCGCAACGGGCTTCGATGTCGCCAACATGATGGGAAACCTCGAGATCGTCGGTGTCGATGGCAAGCGCCTTCGTGACGAGTGGGGGATGGAAGATCCGCGCGGCTACTTCGGCATGATGGTTCCGGGATTCCCCAACTACTTTCACACCGTGGGGCCGAATAGCGCCCCCAATCACGCCGCCGGGCAGAACCTCATTTCCGAGCGCCAGGTGAACTACATCATCGAATGCCTCGACTGGATCAACGCCGAAGACAAGGCGGCCCTGGAGCCTAGGCAGGAAGCTTTCGAGAGCTGGCAGGACAAGGTGGAGACCCAGATGGTCAAGATGATCTGGAGCCACCCCCGCGCGAACAGTTATTACAACAACAGCAAGAAGCGCAATTTCCTGTCCTGGCCCTGGCGCCTGGTCGACCTCTGGAACGAAACGCGCGGGCCGCGCAAGGAGGACTTCGAACTGCGCTGAGGCGGATCGGCATTGTCGAGATACACGGGAAGGGGGCCTGCCGACCCCCTTCTTCGTTTTCGCTGTCGATGTGCCGGCGATCCGTAGGGCACATCAGCCGCGGCAATCGTCATCGATCATCTGCCATGCAGGTTCTGCCGCATCGATCGAGGGGGCCTGCCCGCGCGAAGCCGCGCCAGCCGGCAGGCACCACGCACGGTGGGCGTGGAATTGCGCTATTATTTTGGTGAAGGAATCTAATTGCCGATCCGCGGGGCGCCAGCGCGTCCCGCGTGTCGGTGAAGGACGATGGCGGCCCTCCTCATCCCAGGAGAGCCGCCATAATCCGATCAGCGCGACATGTTCATCCAGATGTTCTTGGACTGGAGGAACTCGCGGAAGCCCGGCTCACCACCAAGGCGACCGTAACCGCTCTGCTTGTAGCCGCCGAACGGCGTCGCTCCCGAGAAGCCCTCGTGCGAGCCGTTGACCCGGATCATGCCGGCGTCCAGCGCATCGCAGACGATATGCGCGCGCTGCAGGTCACGCGTGTGGACGTATGCGCCAAGGCCATAGGGCGTGTCGTTGGCGATCGTGATCGCTTCCTCTTCGGTATCGAAGGGCGTGACAGCCAGCACCGGACCGAAGACCTCGTTCTGCGCCAGCGAGCTGCGGCTATCGACATCGGCGACGATCGTCAGCGGGAGGAAGAAGCCGTTGGCCAGCTCTCCGCCCAGTCGCTCGCCGCCCACGATCAGGCGCGTGCCTTCCGACTTCGAAGCCTCGACCGCTCCGAGGATGCGCGTGCAGGCTGCTTCCGAGATCACGGGGCCCATGGCGACTGTCTCGTCCATCGGATCGCCGACCGGGATCATCGGCGAAGTGGCGCGCAGCATCTCGAGAAACCGCTCATAGCTGCCGCGCTGGACCAGCAGGCGCGTGCCGTTGACGCAGCCCTGGCCGCTCATTCCGATCACGCCGGCAAGGCTGGGGATCACGCTCTTTTCGAGATCGGCATCGTCGAACACGAGGACCGCCGACTTGCCGCCCAGCTCAAGCGCGCAGGGCTTCAGGGTCTCTGCCGCCGACGCCAGCACCTTGCGGGCGGTGGCACCGCTGCCGATGAAGACGAACTTGTTGACACCCGGGTGCTTGGAGAGGGCCGCGCCCGCCTCGGGACCACCCGGAACGACGTTGATGACACCCGCCGGGAAGCCAGCCTCGAGCAGCAACTCTCCCAGGCGGATGATCGAGAACGGAGCGATTTCCGGCGGCTTCAGGATGATGCAGTTACCCGCCGCCAGTGCCGGCGCCATGACCATGGCAGACGCGAAGAGCGGACCATTCCAGGGAATCACCGCGCCGATCACGCCGTAAGGGTTGTACGTCGCGTAGTCGAAAGCCGGACCTTCCCAGGTGTCGATCACTTGACCGGGACGCTTGTCCGCCCAGCCCGCGTAGTAGCGGAACTGCTGGGCCGCGACGCCGGGCGTGTGCTTCATGATCGACATCGGTGCGCCGTTGTCGAGCACGCCGAGATTCGCGAGCTCCTCGGCATGCTTCTCGAGAACGTCGGCGGCCGCCAGCATGAGGTTGCGGCGCTTGTCCGAAGGCAACTTGCGCCACGCCGGGAAGGCCGCCTGCGCGGCCGCCACAGCGCGATCGATTTCGGCTGCGCCGCCCAGCTTGAGGGTCGCGATCACCTCACCCGTGCCGGGGTAAACGTGCTCCTGCGAGAAGCTGCCCCCTGTTTCAAGACTGTCGCCGATGACCATCGTGTGCTGCGGCACTAGATCCACACGAGGAAGGTGAAGGCTCATCGCACTCTCCATTTTCTAGCTTAGCGGCGCAAGGCGGCCAGCCTTGGCTCCGCGCGCCCTGTCATACCGGTGCGGTGCGCCAGGGGATAGGTGCCCACGTATTCCCGCCCGTCTCGTCCGACAAGGGACGATGCCGCGTCGCAGACACTTTTATGCTTTTTGACGCTCACGGCTCGCTCAAGCAGCACATGCGTGATCTACGGCGTCGCGCATTCCACCAAGGCGCGCGCGCTCACCCCTGGTTCACAACGCGCCCTCGCCCTGCTGTTCGATGGTCGCCGCCAACTGCGGAACATCGGCCAACGAGCGCAGCATGTCGTTGAGATGCGTACATCCCAGTGTCCGAGGCAGTTCCGCAAGCACTGCCTGCCTGAGGTCGCCGAGCGGGGTGCCGATCAGTCTGGCGGTGTTGGGAACCGCCATCGGACAATAGCCGAACGGCAGCACCCGCGGATCGACGTCGAGCGAGCGCAGCATCATCGTCTCGCGGTCAGCGGTGGCGGTGATCAGGTACTCGTGCAACCCCATTCGCTGGCCATCGGGACGCGAGGCGCTATCCTGGAAGTGCGCATTCATCCGTACGGTGTTACCGTCCAGTCGCACGTCAAGGCGGCGGGCACGCCGCGCGCCCGGCCCATCATCTTGACTTGAGAGCGAATGCCACGCCTGCCGGTCGGCGCCGCTGTCGAGGGACGGGACGATGCGGGGGAAGTGCTGGCGGTCATCCCGGCTACCGATCATCACCGGGGACGATGGACTGAAGCCGATGCAGACGCCTTCGTTCCGCTTGCGTCGTGCGTCACTTTCTGGGCCATCGAACAGCGCCTCTTCCCAGCCCTGCACCCATTGCGAAAACGCCCAACCGGCGACGAGGCTTGCACCGGCGAGGTCGTCCAGCAACAAGTAGAGCGGTGTCGCACCGTCCAGCTCTTCCGGCAGCACTTCGCCGATCCGGCCGCGCAACTGCTTGCCTCCCTGGGATCCAGCCAGTTCGGCGACTGCCCGCTTGCCCCCGGTCGCGTCTATGCGCAGGATACGGCGCTCAGGCGTCAACCGAGCGATAAAGCCGTCTTCGCGGACAGTCCGTGGCGCGCCGTCGACACGCCGGGGCGTGTAGAGATCGCGCGCGGAGCCGACCACGTCCATGTCACCCCCCTCGCCATCGGGCCATCGCGTGTCGAGCGTCATGGTCCTGCGGATGGAGCCCGGCTGACGCGGGGGCGCCAACGGGGCGGGGCCGCTGACATCCTGTGCTGCCTTGCTCACCATCCTTCTTCGCCTCTCATCGTCTGTAGGTCGTGGTCACCGTGTTGTGTGAATATGGCGATGGCTAGAGCGAAGTCATCGGCAGTATGCATCCTGTAAGCCACTGAGCAGACCGATCAGCACGACACCATGCAAGAGCTTTGCAACGGCGCCAAAGATAAGAATTCGGGCAAATCGAAGGGTCCGCCAAAGAAAGGAGATTGCTCTTGGCGCGAAAGATGTTGGCGGGTTCTGAGTCCTGATCGTCGCGGATGCATCATGTATGCGATTGTGAGCTTCGTCGCGTCGGGACATACGTCAAAGAGGTGCCGAAGCGACCGGAGGAGAGGATGATGCTCGATCGCCAGGACGTTCGGGAGTCCGAGCATCGCGTCCGCGAAGAGTTGGCCGCGTGCTATCGCATCGTCGCGCGGTACGGCTTGTCGGACCTCATCTACAATCACATCACCGCGCGGGTGCCCGGTCCCGACGAGCACTTGCTCATCAACCCCTTCGGCATTCTCTACGAGGAGGTCACGGCATCCCGCCTCATCAAGATCGACTTGGCAGGCGACGTGATTACCCCGTCCAGCGAAGCCGGGTACGGCGTGAACCTGGCAGGGTATGTCATTCACTCCGCAGTGCACGAGGCTCGTCCCGACGTAAGCTGCGTCATCCACACTCACACGCGCGCCGGATGCGCGGTAGCGGCGATGGAGGAAGGGCTGTTGCCGCTGTCGCAGACGGCCCTGCGCTTCCATGGGCGGATCGGCTACCACGACTTCGAGGGGCCCGCGACGGACGCGGCCGAGAAGGAGCGGCTCGTCGCGAACCTGGGAAGCCACGACGCCTTGATCCTGCGCCACCACGGCCTGCTCACTTGCGGGCGGACGATCGGCGAGGCCTTTCACCTGATGCAACGCCTCGATGCCGCATGCCGGATCCAGGTCGACGCCATGGCCGGCACTCCGACCAAGCCCAGCAATACGAGCCAAGCGCGCACGTCCGCGATGCTCGCCGCGGGAGCCAAGGCGCCGGGCATCCCGGCTTCGGGAACGATCGAATGGGCGGCGTTGCTGCGCCAGCAGGATCGCCTGGATTCCAGCTACAAGCTGTGAACGAAACGCGTTGATACGGCGGGCTGCGCGCCAATGACACCACTCATGCAGCATGAGTGTGCGCAGTACCCACGCCGCCGGGGGATGCCGCTTGCTTTACGCCGGCTAGTGACGAAGACCGGCGGGCGCATTGAGGATGAAGGTCATGCGGTAAATCGCAAAGGCGAGACCCGGGAGAGCAGATAACCATGGATATTTCAGAGACCATCCGCGCAATCATCTCGCAAGAGCCAGAGCGTGAGGTCATGGAGTGGCAGGGCAAGTGGTGGAGGCGCGGCGCACTGCGCGCGTTTGCCAATTCCCTTACGGCCGAGCTTGACCGCCTGAACGTCGAACGTGACATGGCCATCGCGTTTTCGGCGCGCAATCGGCCCACTCACTGTTTCGCGATCTTGTCACTGCTGGCGCAGGATCGTCCGATCTCGATGCTCTACGCGTACCAGGCGGCCGAGTCGCTAGCCCGCGATATCGACAAGACCCGCTTCGCCGTCTTCATTCTCGATCAGGAGGACTGGTCCGAGGAGGTCGCCGCTGCCGCCGAACGGACCGGGACGCCGGTCATCGTGCTAGGAGCGCTGCCGGAGGACGGTTTCCGGACGGTCGAGCCGACGGCACGGGGGGATCTCTCGCATGTCCTGCGCCAGCCGGCCAGTGGGATCGAGATCCTGAGCAGCGGAACGACGGGATTGCCGAAGCGGATATTCCATCCCGCTTCGCGCGTGTTCCGGTCCCTACGCGGCAATCTCCCCAAGCCGGAGGGTGAGCCCGAAATCGTGTTCTGGCCCATGGGCGGTATCGGCGGCAACCTGAGCATGGCCATCGCGATGGCGCGCCAGGTGCCGTTCATCCTGCTCGAGAAGTTCACGGTCGAGGGCATGGTCGATGCTATCCGCAGGCACAACCTGACATCGATCTCGCTGACACCCACGATGGTGCGCATGCTCTACGATGCGGGCATCACCCCGGAAGACGTGCTAAGCCTCAAATCGATCGCCGGGGGCTCCGGGCCGCTCGATCCCGACTTGCAGGACAAGGTCGAGGCCCGTTTCGGCTTTCCGGTGATCTGGGCGATGGGCGCGACCGAGTTCTGCGGCACGATCATCGCCTGGAACGCCGACCTTCACCGGCAATACCGACAGTCCAAACGCGGCGCCATGGGCAAGGTCCTGCCCGGATGCCGGGTGCGGATCGTCGATATCGATACGGATGAGGAACTGCCCTGCAACGAAGTGGGCAGGATGGTGGTTCAGACGGACGCCGTGGGGCCAGAGTGGATCCGGACGACCGATCTTGCCCGGATCGACGAGGACGGCTTCGTCTTCCACCATGGCCGATCCGACAATGCGATCATCCGCGGCGGCTTCAAGATCGTCCCGGAGAAGGTTTGCGAGATCCTGCGCCTCCACCCTGGCGTGGCGGAAGCGGCCGTCGTCGGCGTGGACGAGCCGCGTCTGGGGCAGGTTCCCGTCGCGGTGATCGAGCCGCAGCCTGGCGAGCACCCGACCCCGGAGGAGCTCGAGAAGCATCTGCGCGGGCACTTGGCCGCGCCGTACATCCCGGTTCAGTTCCTCTATGTCGATCGGCTGCCTTATACCGCGTCCACCAAGGTGCACGTGGCCGAAGTGCGCAAGCTCGTTGCGCGAATGCAGAAGGACAACGCGTAATTGCCTCCGCAGCCAGTTGGACTCGTGTCGGACAACCTGTACCTGATGGCGCGGCGACGCGGGTAACGCGCCATCGGGAGCGGGGTAGGCAATGGCGGATGTCGGAGCAGGCGTTCGGCGCGAGAGCTTGGTGGCCGCGCTCGAGCAAGTCGCTCGCGGCGACCAGCGCGCGCTTGAAGATGTCTACATGGCAACGTGCGCGAAGCTTTTTGGCGTGTGCCTGCGTATCTGCCAGGACCGGGCAGCTGCCGAGGACATCTTGCAACAGGTTTACATCAAAGTCTGGGACCGCGCGGGGCGCTTCGATCCGGATCGAGCGAGCCCGATCACCTGGCTCTGCGCAATCGCGCGGAACACGGCGCTGGACTGGCGACGCGCGAACCAGGCGCCCGCGCACCTGCCCGAGAGCGCGGCGGAAGCGATCGCCGACGCAACTCCACTGGCCTGGGAAGCGATTGCATCCGAGCAGGAGAGCGCGCGGATCGTCGCCTGCCTCGATGGGCTGGATGAGCGCGCCCGCCGTGCGATTCACGCCGCGTTCTACGATGGCTTCACGTACTTGCAGCTGGCGCAAGCGATGGCTGTCCCGCTCGGCACGATGAAGAGCTGGATCCGCCGCGCCCTCCTCCAACTCAGAGGGTGCCTGGGCCATGACTGAGGCTTTGCCCGAAGACCTCGGCGCGCTCGCCGCCGAACTCGCGCTGGGCCTGCTCGACGGCGAGGAGCGCACGCGGGCGATGCGGCTGTGCCTGTCGGACCCGAGCTTCGCCGCGGCCGTGGATCGCTGGCGGGACCAGTTGCTGCCGTTGCATGGCGGTTTCGAAGAGCAGCCGGCGCCCGATCTCTGGCCGGCCATCCGGCGGCGACTTACCGGCTCTCACGACGATCGCCTGCGCCGCGCGCTGCGCGGCTGGCGGATCGGCGCCATCGCCAGCGGCGCATTGGCAGCCTCGCTCGCCGCCGTTCTGGTACTGCGCCCCCAGCCGGTGCAAGTGATCCACGCACCCGATCGGACGGCTATCGCCCAGTTGGGAAGCGATGAAGCGCCCGCCTTGCTGGCCGCGAACTACGATCCCAGTGGCGGCGTGCTGCGCATCCGCGCCTTGCGCATGCCGGCCAGCAACCTCGCGCCCGAGCTATGGGTCATTCCGCAAGATGGCGTGCCACGCTCACTCGGGCTGGTCTCGACCGACGGCGTGAGCCGGGTGAGCGTGGCGGCCTCCACCCGATCGCTGCTGAGGGACGGGGCCACTTTGGCAATCACGCTGGAGCCGCGCGAAGGTGCGCCCCACCGCGCGCCGAGCAGCGCGCCGATCGCGGCAGGAAAAATTTCGACGATCTAGGCTCCCCATGCATCCGGCGCCCCGCCCGCGCCGTAGCTGATCCCGCATCCCGCGCAGTGGGTTGCCGGAATAGGAAGCTCAGATGTCCAACCTCAAGAAAGCCAGCCTCATCATTGCCGGTGCGGCACTGCTATCGACCGGCGCGCTCGCGAACGCCAAGCCCAATCCGATGGTGGGCGGGGCAGCGATGTACCCCACCAAGACCATCGTCGCGAACGCCATCAATTCCAAGGATCACACGACGCTGGTCGCCGCGGTGAAAGCCGCAGGCCTTGTCGACACCCTTTCCGGTCCCGGTCCCTTCACTGTCTTCGCGCCGACCAATGCCGCCTTCGCCAAGCTTCCCGCCGGAACGGTCGACACGTTGCTGAAGCCGGAGAACAAGGCCACGCTCACCTCGGTGCTGACCTACCATGTGGTTCCCGGCAAGCTGAGCGCGGCCACGCTCGCCAAGATGGCCGCAGCGCACGGCGGCAAGGTGACGCTCACCACGGTTCAGGGCGAGCCGCTGACGGTCAGCAAGGGCCCTGGCAAGACCTGGATGCTCACCGATGCCAAGGGCGGAACCGCGAAGATCACGATTGCCGACGTCAACCAGTCGAATGGCGTGATCCACGTCATCGACAGCGTGCTGATGCCTTAATCGCACGCTGAGGCGCGTTCCCCAGCGCGCCGACATGCCCAGCGGCGGCGTTCCCCTTCCCTCCCCGCCGCCGCTGGCATGTCACTCAGGGTGTCCCTCGAGAGGTTCATCCATCTGCGCTCGTGATCGCGCCGGGAGAACCCTGCTCAGGCGCGAGCACGGAGGCGAGAGGCCTCGACGACGAGCTTGCGGTCAGCGATCAGAAGCGCCGCGGCGTAGGCAAGCGCGCCGACGCACACGAGCACGGCGACGCGCAGGGCTGGAGCGAGCCCGGGCCCCAGTTCGCGCCCCACCACGTACGTTGCCAGCAGCATGACCAGGGCAGCCCCGCTGGCCGGCACCGCGGCGCGCAGGCTGCGCCGGTAAGAAATGCCGCCCACCCGTTCGAGGTAGATGAAGGCGAGCGGCACCACGAGCGCCGCGCGCACGACGTAGCCCACTGTGGCGCTCATCAGCCCGAACGGCGCGAAAGCCAGCGCGCAGCCGACCGATAGCGTGAATTCCAGCAGGTTCAGGTAGAAGACGTGGCGATAGGCGGAGAGCGCGATCAGCACGTTGCTCTTGAAGCTGACCAGCGGCACGAACAGGCCGATGAAGCACAGGATCGAGAGCAGTTGCGCGCTCGTCTGCCATTGCGCGCCGAACACCAGCGGCACGATGTCGGGCGCGACGACCGAGAAGCCGAGGAACATCGGCACGATGAAGATCGAAGTGTAGCGCATGAGGTGCAGGTAGGCATCCTCGACGCTGCGCCCCTCGTGCCGGGCGCGGGGCAGCGAGCTGAGCGAGACGTTGGCGATCGGCCGCACGACGATGTCGTTGAGCAAGTCGAGCATGCGCCAGGCAATGCGCAAGTAGCCAAGCTTCACCGGTCCCAGGAAGAAGCCGACGACAAGGTCGACGATCCGCTGGTTGCCGGCGCCCAGGAGGGAGGAGAGCGCGATCGCCGAGCCCTGCTTGAGCTGGCTGGCGATTTCGCGGTTATCGAAGTCCAGGCTTGGCCGCCAACGCGTCGCCACCGCCATCGCCGCCAGCGACCAGACCGTCGCCACGAGCCGCTGCGCAACCAGCGCGTAGACGCCCATGCCGCCCAGCGCCATGCCCAGCGCTATGAGGCCGCTCACAATCGTGGCGGTGGTGTTGCGGAGAGCCAGTTGCTTGAACTGGAAGGCGTGGCGCAGGATGCCTTCGTAGACCGCACCTGCCGCGTAGAGCACGCAGATCGGCGAGAGCGCGATCATCACCGGCGTCAGCTCGGGCGTGGCGAAGGCGCGCGCGAACACCGGCGCCATCGCGGCCAGGCCTAATGTCAGCACCGAACCGGAGATGACGCTCGCCACGAAGCCGGCGTTCATCGTTCGCGGATCGAGCTCCCGGCGTTGCACCAGCACTTCGGTGATGCCGCCACGCCCGATGTAGTTGAGCAGGTCGATCACCGCGGTCGCGATGGCGACCACACCAAATGCGCCGGGGCTGAGCGCGCGGGCAAGCACGATGAACACCAGCATCTGGAACACCGCCTGTCCGGCGGCGCCTCCCATGCCCCAGACGACTCCGCCGACCAGCCGGCGGCCCGACGCCTCGCTCATCGCAGTCTCTTGCGTGCGGATAGGAAGCCACGCCTGTACTCAGGCGAAGGGCGAAGCGGAAAGCGGTGTCGCATGTCGGCAGCGGTAAGCCATGCCGGCCCCGGCGCGCCTAGGCCGGACTGCTCGGGACCGGAGCAATCTGCGCCTTGATGCCGTCAGGCAGACGCGGCGACCACCACCGGCTCGAGGATGCGCAAGGTTCCCGCACCCGCATCGATCTCGGCCATCACCCCCTCGGGCATGCTGGCTTGCGTGGCGATATGGCCGAACGGCAGACCCTGGAACGCGGGCACGCCAAGCCCCGCGAACGCGCAGTCGAGCACTTCGTAGATCGTGAAGTTGCCGTAGCCCGGCGCCTGCTCCTCACAGTCGGTGCACTGGCCGAAGGCAATGCCCGCGACTTTACCGAGCACGCCGGCGAGAGCGAGCTGGGTCAACATGCGATCGATGCGATACTCGGCCTCGTTGGTGTCCTCCAGGAACAGGATCGCCCCGGTGAAGTCGGGCAGGTAGGGTGTGCCGACCAGCGCCGAGAGCACGGTGAGGTTACCGCCGAGCAGCCGCCCGCTCGCGGTGCCGGCACGGAACGTGCGCACCCGTCCGGCGGTGCGTCCCAGGCCGCCGCCCGCGCCATTGGGTACCGCGATCGTCGGCGTAGCGCCTTCGAAGGCCAACGCGTGGAAGGCATCCCACGAGGCTTGCGGCCAACTCGCCGAGGCATTGGGCGCATGCAACGTGGGAAAGCCGCAGCGCGCAGCGAAAGCGAGGTGCAGCGCGGTGTTGTCGCTGAAGCCGACGAACAGCTTGGGATGGCGGGCGATGCGCGCGAAGTCGAGATAGGGCAGGATCCGGGCACAGCCCCAGCCGCCGCGCACCGCCATGATCGCGGCAACGCTCTCGTCCTCGAACATCGCCTGCAAGTCGGCGGCGCGGGTGCGGTCGTCGCCCGCCAGGTAGCCCTCGCGCGTGGTCAGGTGCGGTGCGGGCTTGGGCACCAGTCCCATGGCGCGCACGGCGTCGGCAATCTCGTCCACGCCGAAGCGATCGCCGACAAAGCCCGCCGGAGCGACGAGTCCGAGCGTGTCGCCAGGCTTCAGCGCCTTCGCCTTGCGCGTCGCACGGGGCGAAGACCGCGACAGAGACGGCACGGCCGAGAGCGCGGCAGCGCCGGTGAGACCGGTCAAAAAGGTGCGACGCTCGACCACGATCGCGCGAGCCTAGCGGCCCCCACGCACGATGCAATCGGTGGCGGACGTGCGCGATGGCCCCTCGACGGATCGGCAGCGAGAGGCCATTTGGCGCGGATGACTGAACCCGAAGACAAGAAACTCACCCGTCGCCGCTTCTACAAGGCCGAGCAGGAGGCCAATTTCGCCCAGGCCCAGGGCGGCACGGTGCAGACCCAGCATCCGGCCTATCGCCTGGCCTTCCTCGACTCCGAGTTCATGCTGCGCGACGAGCTGCGGCCCGTGCGATTCCAGCTCGAGCTGCTCAAACCCGAGATGCTGCTCGAAGAGGCCAACATCGGCTCGACCCTGGTGATGTACGGCTCCGCCCGCATCCCCTCACCCGAGCACTGCGAAGCGGTGATGGCGACCGCGACCACACCCGAGCGCAAGGCCGTCGCCGAACGGCTCGTGGCGAAGTCGAAATACTACGAGGAGGCACGCAAGCTGGCGCAGACCGCCAGTTCCTGCGCGATCGTCGAGAAGGGCATGCGCCAGTTCGTGGTGTGCTCGGGCGGCGGCCCCTCGATCATGGAGGCCGCGAACCGCGGTGCTTCGGACGTCGGTGCCGAATCCCTCGGGCTCAACATCGTCCTGCCGCACGAGCAGGCGCCCAACCCCTACGTCACGCCGCGCCTCTCGTTCCAGTTCCACTACTTCGCGCTGCGCAAGATGCACTTCCTGTTGCGCGCCCGCGCGGTGGCGGTGTTCCCTGGCGGGTTCGGCACGCTCGACGAGTTCATGGAGCTGCTGACCCTGGTCCAGACCGGCAAGATGAAGCCGATCCCGATCCTGCTATACGGAAAGGACTACTGGAACCGGGTCATCAACTTCGACGCCATGGCCGAGGAAGGGGTGATCAATCCCAACGACACCGACCTGTTCCACTGGTGCGAGACCGCCGAGGACGGGTGGGGCCACATCGTCGACTTCTACGGACTCGATTGCGGCTGAGCGGCTCCACCCGGAGTCAGTGGCCGTCCTGCCCCCACTGCACGGTATGGGGATCGGCGCCGGTGACGAGCCGGCGTAACGAGGCACGGGCAAGCCGTTCGGTCTCCACTTTGCGTCGCGCTGGCGCGAGCTTGCGGGTCGGCGCCGGACGCAGGATCTCGGCGTCGTAGCCATCGGCGACGATCACCCCGCAACAGTCCGGAAGGAATGCCTCGGTCTCGAGGCAGGCGCGGTCAAGGCCGGGCGCCAGGCCCCAGTAGAAGCGGTCGCAGTATTCGAGGTAGTCGGTCCACTTCGCGTCGCCGAGCAGATCGGCCCGGCTGACCTTCACCTCGACAATGACGATGGCGCCGCGCGCATCGATCCCCATCAGATCCGCGCGCCGGCCACTGCGCAGCGGCATCTCGGACAAGCACCAGATGTCGTTGCGCGCGAACAGCCGGCAGATGCCGCGCACGACGTCGCTGGCGAGAGGGTGGAGAGGCGCCTTGAGGGCAGTCGAATCGCAAGCGGCCATTCGCTGCATCATAAGAACATAGCGCGAACTCGCAAGCTCCAGAATCCAGGCTCAGCAGCACCTTTCACCGGACGTCCGGCTCCCGATTTGGCGGCCGGTGCTCGCATCGCATCGCGAGACCTGACGGAATTCACGGTAAGGCAAGCGCTAGGCGACGGAGATGCTGAGGAATCCGAGCGGTCGGGCGCGAGACAGAATTGCCGCTGGAAACCCCTGCTTCGCTCTGCTAGCGGTCCGGCCACTGCACCGGTAGCTCAGCTGGATAGAGCGCTGCCCTCCGAAGGCAGAGGCCAGGGGTTCGAATCCCTTCCGGTGCACCATAGTTCCTCTTAAGATCAACCTATTGAGAGGGCGTTGGCCTCTCCTGATCAGACCCTTCTGATCCTAAACTCACCAGCTTTGGCTGCAGAGACCGCGAAATCGCCTGATTTCAGCGAAAAGTGCAGCGAATGAAACTCTCCAGCTGCAGGTGAGTGATGTGGTGGTGTGGATAGAGGGGAGCGGTCTGTCGGATATGACTGACGCCGATCTTGCCGCCGCGCTGACGGGAGATCCAGACGCGCCTGACGTTCATCTCGCGCTGATCCAGCGGGACGTCCGGATCGATGGTCATGCGGTCAAGTTTCACTGACACTGTCTGGCCGTTGACGGCAATGGCCGCGTCCGGCCGCAACGGCTTGCCGAGTTCATGCGCAACGCAGTCGCCGACTTTGCCATTCCGATGGCTCAACTCGCGAAAGCGAAGGCACGCGATCAGAAATACAAGAGCACCGAGCCTGTTACCGCCCTGGCGGGACAGGCGAAGCGCTCGTTTACAGACCTCGCTAAGATGGGTGAACAACCTATCAGGTTACGGTATTTACAAAGACGTCTTCAAGCTCACAGTGTTACTTGAAGCATTCGCAATGACAGATAATGCCGGACGAGCCAGAGATCGACCACGATCCGACCTGTTGAACAGAGCCATTCCCTGCCAGCAGCCATCGACATAGTCCGGCGCCCACGAACGTGACATTCGAGATTCGTCAAAGAAGAAGCACGCACCCGTACGATTGCAGCCAGACTGCAGCTAGAACGGTGGACGGTTGTCGTCGGGCGCGCTCCCTGCCGACGTCGAACAATCCTCTCGGCAACGCCGTGGATCGCGCGGCCTTGGTCGCGCAGATCGTCGATGCCAGCCTGATAGCGGCGCCCAGCTGGTGAACGTTCAGGACACTTAGCGTTGTACACGGCCTTTCAGCCGGGGGCGCCGTGGTGGAGCAGGCCATCTGCGACCCAGCCACCCAGCCATTGGCCCGCAGTCTGGACACCGGCTCCTTCGCCACGGGCAAGGACAAGCCGGCCGCAGATTTCGGCGAACGTGATGCCGTCGATCAGGAGCGCTACGATCTCGGCCTCCTCCGGAGCGAGCGAGCGAAAGCAGGCGACGTGCTCCTGCCGCCAGATCAGGATGTTTGCGGACTGAGCCGTGGGCTCAGGCGTGGGATCATCCGCGTCCGAGGCAAGGGCGGACCAGATGGCCGGGACATTGGTCTGCAGGGTGAACAGGCGTGTCGTCGGAACGGCTGTGAGCACGGCCCGGTCCCAGTCGATCTGCCTCAGGGCATTGGCGTCCATTGGTACGGCATCCGGGCCCACGAAGGCCTCCGAAAGGGCCAGTTCGAGCGTGGCCAGGTCGCCCGCGACCGCGTCGTCAGGCCACTGCCCGGCGAGGCTTTGCGGGAATGTCGCGGCGTAATGGTCCAGCGACCAGCTGTCGGGCGGAGCGGCATCGATAGCGCGTGCGGCGCTGGCGTGGAAATCGGCTGCTCCGAGCCACTTGGCCGTGCGCGGGAAGCTCTCCTCGAGGCAGGCCATCAAGGCTGCCCGGTAGTTGCTCTGGTACACTACCAGCCCAGCCTGCGCATCGGGCGCAAAGCGGGCGGCTGCATCGTTGGACCCGCAGGTGAGCCAATCGCGAAAATCGGTCTGGAGAGCGCCCAGTATCATGCCGCCAACCTCCGGGACGTCACAGTCCGGGCAACGTCCAGTTCTTCGAGCAGATCGCCGAGCGGCGGGATGTCATCGTCGCGCTCGATCATCACCGCGACCGGACCGACCCGGTCCATCACGTGCGCGAACAGCGCCCAGACCGGGGGTGGGACAGGCTTGTCGTGAGTGTCGATCAACAGCGTCTCGCCGCGGCTGTGGCCGGCGAGATGGATCTGCCTGACGCGATCGAGCGGCAGCCCCGCGACGTAGGCGACCGGATCGAAGCCGTGATTGACCGCGGAGACGTGGATGTTGTTGACGTCGAGCAGCAGGCCGCAGCCGGTCCGGTCGGAGACTGCCTTGAGGAATTCCCACTCGGTCATTTCGGACTGGGCGAAGGCAAGGTAGCTGGACGGGTTTTCGATCAGCATCGTCCGACCCAGCACGTCCTGCGCACGGCCAAGGTTGGCGCAGACCACCTCGAGCGCTTCGGCGGTGTAG
>Ga0070665_100000165_pt1 | contig 120411 bp, 104 predicted proteins | sample KBSS13metaG_FD_65862 | JGI IMG/M metagenome (GOLD analysis project Ga0070665, IMG submission 65862) | Switchgrass rhizosphere microbial communities from Kellogg Biological Station, Michigan, USA - KBS S1-3 metaG | ecosystem: Host-associated > Plants > Roots > Rhizosphere > Soil ...
TCTTCCAGGCCTTACGGTACGAGGACTTAGCCTTTTTTACCCTTTCACAACCTCAATTTAACGTCAAAAACAACCCTTGTACTAAAAAGATTCGTCACTAAAATATTCTTTATGAAGCGATATGTAGTGTATGGAGCAGTCATAAGATTCTACATATAGTACTTATCCACAGAGGTTTTGAATAACAGACGGAAATAAAAAAACCCGGCTGTTTAGACCGGGTCTTTTAATCGGTAATCGGAGTTGCACCTCCAGTTACCGTGCCAAATGTATCTGGCGACTGAAGTTAGCTTAAACAAATGCACTGCATTCTTCAACCCAGCAGGAACCGTCAGGAAGCTTCCTGAGCCGTTTTGAAGGGTTTAGAGCATGATTTAAAAGCGAATTTTCAGGCCAGTATTTTTGGTGATTAGAAGGCCCCACCCGAACCAAAAATCGTGCTGAATGTATCTGGCGACTAGATACAGCAACTGCAAAGGCAAGCCCAAGGGTGTTTGCGGCGAGGCGCGATGAACAAAGAGGAAGCTGCATGGCATTGCTTCGGTTGTTCTTAAAACTCGTGCCCCCGGTGATGGTCATCATTACGACCCTACTGGGATACTTCAAAGACCGCTAACCCTGAGCCCAGGAGGCTATTATGGTTGCATTGCTGTTGAAAATCGTACCACCGATGTTCGTGATTATTAATGCGATCATCGAGTACGTAAACCAGCGCCCTTAAGCCTGGTTTTGAAAAAGGCCCGATGTAATGGGCCTTTTCTTCAATCTACGACGGTGACCATACCTTCGAACTTCATTCGGAAGTAGGAAGCATTACTCATTAACTGGTCTTTGTTCTTTACTCTACCCGCAGTCTTTCGTGCGAATTCAATAGCACCAGTCAATTGTTCATCGACATAGTCGGTAATGAATTAGCGTATTATGTGGCGTTGATACTCAGCGATAGTGATATGGCTGGCAGCTGCTTCTTTACTGTTGCATTCGCTGCACTGACTAACGCCTTCTTTAACGCGTCAAAATTCTCACGTGGGATCTCGTTTGATGGTATGTCCATTACTTAACATCCTCATTCTTTGAATAAACAGGATCGTTACCCTTAGGTAAAGCTACAGAACGTTCGCGATAATAGCGCAGGCGCTCCATAAAATACTCTCGGAACTGCTCAGGTTGTTCTCTGGCCACCTGCTCCGCGATGACGGGTATGTTCATACGCTCTTTGTAGCCAACACCTGAGGCGGCGAGATCAACGTTGACCTTGTCTCACTATCAGCACTTACGAGTTTAGCTGTGAAGACCGCGAATCCGAACAGCACTAAAAGACCGCCTTACGGCGGTTTTTTTGTTTGGGTGATGCATAAAAGCCGCCACTAAGGACGGCTGGAAACTATGCAGTTTTACCGGTAGGCTTGTCCTTGCTAAGAAGATAAGTTTTCCACGCTGCTACCAACTGGCTTCCAACCAGTATGTTCCATAAACAAACCCCACTCGATGGTGGGGTTTGTTTATGGCGTTTCTAATACGTCAAAAAGTGTTTTTATCACTCTATAAATTACTAATTTAACAGGTATGCTGCTCATTTACGGTTCAGTTTTTCTGAATCACTTCTCATAGCAAGAGTAATAGTTGAGGTTTTTATGACTGAGCATATTTACAGTGATTGGTTGATAACACATTGCGCAGAGAGCACGATTTTTTGTGTCAAAAACTCAGAAGGGATGGTTAAAAACTTTCTGGATCTTGATAAAGACTTACCGGATGAATACCGCTGGAGATTTTCTGATGTGGATTCTATTGCCAAACAGTCAAAATCCGCGACGTCACTTAGTGATTTGAATAGAATTTTCTGGACTGATCAAGCTCGGAATATAGAAGCCTATGCTGTGATGACGTGGTGGCGAGCGAATGAATTAGTTAGATCCTGTTTAAATGGATTAAACGCTAGAGAAGTCATTGTTCCTGCTGTTGCGGCGCGCTCACTGCTTGAGTTATCGACTGTTTTTTTACTTAATGCGAATAAATTAGAAAAAAACTTCAAAGAACTAACTTTTATTCCTGATAGGCTCACTTTCTCAAATGATTTAGAAAAATTAGTTGCGAAATTAATCTGGGGAACTCGATACCAGCTAGACGAAAACTCTATAAAACAAACAAATATTATGAGTTCTCTTGAGAAGCTTGCTAAGTCTCCCGGCGCTGAAGATTTAATGCAAACTTATGAGTTTTTGTGTGATATTGCTCATCCAAGCTTCATTGGCAACACTAGCTTCTGGTCACATGTTGAGGCCACCAATCCTGATGGCTCACAAAGGCGGCTTATGTCCCGCTTAAATGACAGAAACTTTAATACTGAAATTACAGATAAAACACTTTGGGCATTGGGTTGGTCTGCAACATGCATCTACAACGCTTTCATAATGACTCGTAATGCAAACGTTGAGTTATTGCAAAAGCTTTAGTCAGAGTACGAATGTTGCTTGAGCTTCCAAAGCCGAAACACAGAGAAGAAAAACCGCCTTCATTCAGGCGGTTTTTGTATGTCAGAAATAACAGAGTTATTCCAGTTCCCCGGCGCGAATCTTTTCCAGCGTGGATTTTGTGCGAGGTATTTTCCCTTTAGATGGACTCATGATTTCGCACGTGGTCACATCTGCGGCTCTACGTGGATCATCATCAGCAGTGAGCCATTGGCTACTGAGCTTTGCGCTATTCGCGCGTACGCTGGCACCAGCCCGGAGTATGAAGGCTAATGGCAGATTTTCCGAAGAACCAGACGGGAATCTACGAAACCAATGGTTTGTCCTCCCGTGATTTTGGTAGTGTCTTCAATCTGATCAGCAAAGAGCAAACACGGAAGCGCCGCCAGGCGCACCGCACACTTACACCCAGTAGGCTTAAGAGCAAATCTGTCGATGACATTCTTCAGATTGGCAAGAAGAAAGGCGGTACCTTCTTCACCACGGACGATCTGAAGTCATTCGAGAAGAACAGAGCCCATGCCCGGAAGAAGTACAACAACAGTGCAGCGGGTATCACTTACGCTCAGCTGGTGGCCTCCAGCCTGGCGATCGACATAAAGCGTGCAAACAATGGAGTGGATGATGGGTCCGGCATTAAACGTGCGGTACCGATATCGCTGAAGCACAACGTCATAAATATTCGCGTTGAGGCATCTGATATATCGAAGCACCAGCACCATATGGTTCGCGTCCGGTTTTAGGAATGGGACCAGTTGGTGGATGGTGCAGCCGAAGAGGACAAAGGTACTGTTAAGCTGGCAAACCAGCTGTGCGCCGGGCGGGTGTCATATGACTGCGATTGTGGACGCCATCAGTATTGGTACCGGTATATCGCGACAGCCGGTAACTTTGCCCTCGCTCCGCCGAAGGAATACGCATACCCCAAAGTGCGCAAACCAGACCTTGAAGGGGTTGCGTGCAAACACGTCATACATGCTATGACACGCCTCCAGTCTGCCAGCTGGCAATTGACCATCGGGAAGGCCCTTGCAAAGGCAGCAAAACAAGTAGCGTTCGGTGACGATCGCCGACGCACTACTGAGCATTTCTCTGACGAACAGCAGAAGGTTTTCAACCGCAACCGAAATAGCAGAACAGACGCTGCGGCTATGAAGCGCGAATGGGCTATGTATCAGCGCCGTCAGCAGGCTTTAGGGGAACAACTTAACAGAGGGTCCAATAAGTTGGATGCACTGCGTAAGCAGCTTACGAAGGCCCGTAAGATGTCGGACTCCCAGAAGCGTCGAATGGCAGAGAAAGAACAGCAACTGGTGGATGAGAGAGCTAAGAACAAGCTTCTCTCTCAGCGCCTGGCGGATCAGGTGGCACAGAAGAAACAAACGTTTGTTGATGCCCTCGTAATGACCGGTATGTCGCGTAAAGAGGCAGAGAAGAAATTCATTGAGTATGCGAAGAATGGCGGGAAGTGATCCCGCCTTTGCCATGATTCATTTTTCAGCTTGGGCGTTATTTGCCTGAAATTGTGCAGCCGCTATGTTCTGAGCCCTTGCTTTGTTATCCTCTTCCAAAAGTTCAAAGAAACGTCCAATTATGCTTTGTTCTGAATACATCTCTCTTAAGTCTTCGTGATAAAGGGCTTTGAATATTTTCTCTAAATCCTTTTCATCATTAAGTTTCGGGTTTAGGGCATATGCTCGCGCGACTTTAAGCAAGAATTCGTCAATTTTAGCTTTTTGCTCTAAGGCTGATGCTGTCCGTTGCTTCAGGATATCAAATTCTAGCCTCTGATTTTTGAGTCGTTCAGCTAGTTTACCCGATACCAACTTTCTTTCGGATATTGATGTACTTACAATCGACAGTAAAAGGTCAAAAAAGTATTGGCCGATTTTACGGCTTTCGTCTCGGAAAGAAGTTATAACACCAACGGATAAACAATAAATTGTTGATATTAAGGGCATTACAAAGCTTGCAAGTATACCCCACTTTAATGGTTCCCAAAAGAAGTTATGTGCAAAATTAGGCTGCACGGAAATATATATCAATGTCATTTCTATATCATTCTTGGACTTCAGTATGAGAATGATATTTTCCCAGTTAAATATTGCAAATGATGTAATCAAGTAGCCATAAAAATTATTCTTAATTCTATCAACGGCAATGTCGAAACCTTTTTGAAATATCGTTTTTGATTCTTCTTCGCTCACTTGTGAGTTCCTTATCTGCGCTTTGCTGTGTTCTATGATGCGAGCCTATGAGTGAACACATTTTCTTAAAGAAGATCAATTCAAAATCACACACTACATACACTACCTCCTTTCACAGTCGACCTATGAGGATTCTATGGGCCGTTTTGATGAGTGGTTTGTCGAAAAGGACCCCCACCAGCGAGAAGGAGTGCAGAGCGATGACAGCACGACGCCAGATGCGCCAGCGCAGGTTGAAACGCGAGAAGACAGCGTTACTTCACATGCATCAACCGACAACAGGTTTACAGAAGTCCACCAGCCAGAAGAAGGCGGAGATAGCGTTGGCCATGTTGATGACGATACTGATTTTGTTATCCCTGGCGCTGATACTGAGCCTGACGTAGCTCCGCTGCCGACTGATATTGCTGATCGCAAGCCGACCCACAGTATGCGTTCCCGCTTCAAAGGTCATGCGCCTTTGAACGAGCAAATGCGTGACGATTGGATGAAGTTAATCGAGTTGCATCAGGACTCCTTCCAGGCGTTGCTGTTTCGACCGGCGAACGGTACTTACGGAGTTGTTGATGAAGAGACGGATCTGGAATCTTTCACTGAGATAAACAACAACCAGCGAGATCTCACCTATGAGGAACCGGAGATGGTCTGGGTACTTGATAGCCCAGATGGCCGCGATTCTTTTCGCGTTATTGACACCGACGGAGACCAGGACGGCATAACCGATGACGTCATGGTTTTACGCGTGGCCAGCCGAAACGTAACCGTTGGGTCCATCCTGGAATGGAACGAAGAACTGTCGCACGGCGTGGCGCGACGCTGGTGGTATGTTCATCGCATATTTGGGTACGGAACACAGCACGTCGGATCGCTCTATTACTGCATTCCGGCACGTAACTTTGACATGACAGTTAACGGGGTGAAGTGATGAGTAAGACGTTAGCCAGGATCAAAGAATGGAAAGCCACGCGAACCGGTCTATCGTAGACAACTGGTTTGGAATCGGTAGATAACGGCATCGCTGCGCTCGTCAGCGGCTTTTTCAGCAAAATACGTCACAGAGCCAATAGTCGCGCAGAAGCGCTTTGCGGCGTTCCTGGCACGCCCTGCAGCTGAACGCGTATATGTCGGTCGCTACGATAGCGCCATTGAATTTCTGCATGCGATGAAACGAGCTCGCGCTGGTGCTGGCAGAAGGCCAAGGAAACCAGGACAGGAAGCCGGATTAGACTTGATTAACCATGACGCCCTCCCGATTATGAACCTATCGCGTACCTTCGATGTGGGGTATGAGAACCACGACCGTTCAAAGGACGTGCGTAACATAGGCTCATTTACGGATCCGGAAACGGGTAAGCCCCTGGCGGAACTGGAACGCACTCAAGCTGCTCTAACTTACAGCGTCACGTTTATTGCCGCAGAGAAGGAAACGCTCAGCCTGATGTGCAATGCCTTCGCCGGGAGAATGAAAGAACTCCTTAGCACGGCATTAAAGCCGAAACGAGCTTAGTCCGCGTACCGGTTTCTCTGGAGTGCGCCATGATGGCTTCCAAGGATGTTTCGTTTTCTGATGTCTCCTCCCCGTTGAATGAAGAACGCCTCTTCGCAGCGCAGACAACAATCGACGTAACTGCCGAAGTTATAACAGCCTGGGAAGTTGACGCTACTCAGGAGTTCACTCAGATATCAGTATCCCTCCGTGGCTGGCAAAGTGGAGGCAGAGCCTGATGGCACATCAAGAGTTACAGCAGCTATTCCTGCAGTCGATAAAACTCAATGAACAATTGGTACCGCGCGATTGGATAGTTGCTTCAGTCTATATCGAGAAAGGCACGCTTAATGGCCACCTGCTTAAGCTTGAGATTCGCGACATGACCGGCACGCTTGTTGATGACTGGAAAGCTAAATATGGCGCTATTTTGGTGGCCGAAATGGGCGACCCGACAGGTGATAAGGAATCATTCTCGACAACATTCTTTGTTACCTCTTCGACGCTCGCTGCAGACGTTGTTACGCTGATTGCCGTAAGCGAAGAAGTTCGCCAGCTGAAGATCCCCTCACCGGTTACCCGGATGCACAACAATAAAACACCAGCTGAAGTATTTAGCGTGTACACGAAAGGTCTGAAACTAGATCTGGAGAATCAGAAACGTGCCATCACTTACCACATGAACGCAGGGGAGAAACCCTCTCGCATGCTTTCCGCTATTGCTCGCGATAAAGCGTGCATGGCGTTTGTGTGTCGCGGTGTCTTTTCTTTTAGGTCACTAAGCGCGTTGGCTAAGGTAGAGGCTGCATTTGTGTACGAAGCAAATAATCCCAAGGCTAAATACCGTATTTCCAAGATGAAGCCCATACATCAGGAATTTGCCACTACCGCTAACATCAGGTAACGGTTTGTAGGGTATTCGATGACTGAGGGTTATATCGAAGTGGGCGATCCAAACTTGCCGCCACGCCAGATATCGGACGCTGATATGGAAACGCTAAGAAACATGCAGCGTACGATTGTGCCTAAGCTCGATATCGAAGTTGATGGAAACCCAAGTATTAGGCCCGGTCTGGTGATTGAAATTCGCATTTATCGTTACGATGAGGAGAACGTGCTCGATAAGTCGTTACCTCAAAAGATGATCGTTATAAACGTTGCGCATTATGAAGATCGTGTTGGTTACAACACGCGCATGATTTTGGGAGAACCTACCAATGTCTAAACGACGGGCTTTAATCGTCGGTACCAACCATCCTGGCGACGAGATGAAAGCTCAGGTAAGGCTCGTGCCTGATTGGAATGGCGTGCCTGATGAGGATTTACCATGGGCTGAATACATTTTACCAATGAACTATGCCTTCATCCCGGCTAAGACTGGTGATGCTGTGTGGGTTGAGTTTCCATACAGCGTCTTTTCAGATGCAATAGATATCCGGCGTCCGTTAATTGCTGGTGCTGCGCAAGACGCACCTGGGGGGATTCCAAATGTTGCATCCGAGGCATCCGGCAAGGGGGATGTCTGGCAGTCCGAGGAAGTTGAAGGAGCCCCGTCCCGCCCTTCTCTCTCCAGTAATGAGGATTATGTCATTCACCGCAATAATCTTCTGGAGGTTCGCACTGCTGGTGGCGGATAACGGAACGCGGTTATTTCGTTATCGAAGTATGTAACCGTCCGGGCATTTCCGCGCACAGCCTCTACAGGTGGCTACGGACTATGAAGCCTGATAACGGCGAACAGCATGCCCGGAATTGACTGGAAACCAAGATCCTGACACTACAGGCGCAGGTAAAACGTACCGAAGAAGAACGTAATATCCTGAAAGAGGCCGCGCGGGACTTTGCTAGAAAGCCCGGCTGAAGTACCGGTTTATCAATGAAAACCGCACTGTGGGGGTGTGATGACGACGTGTCGGGTACTGAATGTCGCCCGGGCAGATATCTTCAATTACATTGAAGTGTTCTACAACCGGGCCCGGCACCACCGTCATCTCGGCGGCGTCAGTCCGGAGGCCTTCGAACAGGCCTTGTCGTGAGGACAGAATTTGTCTACGGGCGTGGGATCAGTGTAGGATGAGTAAGGTCTTTAATTCTGATGAAAGAAAGCAGTATTAAAGACTTTAGAGGTCTGCCGTCAAAACAAGTGTATATTATCATTAGAGAAGCTATCTAAGGTAGAGCTTTACGAGCATATGGTCGGTATGCAGTATGCACAGCCCATATGCTCGTTTAATTCAACTACGTCGAAAAACCGAACTGTTATGAGGTATGAAACGAAGACGTTGTTGAATTTCATTTATTTTAAGTGACTGTATATACCCAGCTGAAATCAGCAACTCAGCCATCTTCCCGAGAGGTGCTGTATAAGCCATTGAACGATACGCTTTGTCGCTCAGGAATACGTGGTAATTTTCATCGTTTAATAAACTCAAAACCAAAGTTATTGTGGAATGCGAAACACTACCTTCGTTGAGGCACTGCGTGAGTAGTGCAAGACGCAGATCGTCATCGACAAGTCCTGAGGCCAGTTCCCTGAGTGAATCAGGCGGAATAAACAGTGAGTGATCAAACAACGCAGGATTGAAATTCCACAACCAGTTCAGTACATAAATACGATCTGACACGGATAAACCATGGTCGCCAAGCAGTTGTTCAACGAGCATGATATTGAATATACCACTGGAAGTCAGTAGGATTTCTGCATCGGACTGAAGTAGTAACGGGTTCCTGATAAGAATGTTAAAGAGAAGTGGTCTCACTTTGTTACCTTCATCGGCAAATCTCATTTCAATGTCCTTGAAGTTGTTGAGTGAAGGTGCAAGACGATTTTCATTCAGGAGCAAAGCTACACTCTCAATGCTGATAGATTCAGGAATTACCAACAGCGAGATTTTGATATCATCAAGAAACTTTTTCCTACCCTCCTCACTTACCGCGCCAGAGTTAAATAATTCTTCAAAAACATTTTCATAGTTATCTTTATTTAATGAAAGTTCTGAATCATTAAACTCAGCATGATGGCGATCAAACCACAGACACAGATCAGGATTTAAGTCATTGTCGTGATTGCAGAGGTAGATGACATTCTTCCAACTTGGTGTTATACGATTATTGTTGAGCAGAAGGGAATATAAATGCCCATCAAAAGAAAATTTCTTGAGCTCACTAACATTACCAGTTCTATTTTTTATCAATTCAACATCATCGATGATAAAAGTCATCCCTTTAATAATTTTCATAAGAGTGTCAAAACCTACGAAACGATAGTTCAGCACTTCAGGGATTACTTGAAAATCCTGTGAACCAATAAAGAAGTCTACGATGAATGCATCAATATTTTTCAGTATCGTCTCATATAAATTTGCATTTCTAATGCCTTTGACTACAGTAAGTGGTATTTTCCTGAACCGTTCGACGATGTCATCATTATTATCGGAAAGCATATAAACAAGACTCTCAATATTTTTTTCGGAATACTGCCAGAGCTGATGCCTTACAATCCCAATAACAATTTTTTTGCTTTGTTCTGAGAAGCATGGTTCTACCATTTTTAGTTTAACGCTGGATTTTATCAGGTTCTGTGTAAATACATCCCCATAGCCATCAGGAATAAGATCGGGAATATTTCCGTAACCTGCCATCACCAGTTCGGCATGGAATCTCATTGTATTGGTATCAGAACCCCAGTGAAAGCTGGATGAAAAAAAGTAAAGCAGAAGAATATCTAATGAGGAACGCTGTTCCCTAATGTTAAAAAGATGCTCCAAAAGCTTTTGAGCTATGCCAGTGTCACTGACCATAAGATTAATATAAAACAAACAGTCTTCAATCTTCCATTTTTTAAAAATGTAATTATTGAGTTGTAAAAGCCTCTGCTCTTCATTGTCTTCTAACTGGAGCTTAAAAATTCTTTTTAATGTATTTTTATCATGCTGCAGCAAGTAAAGAAGCACGCTGGCATGCCACGCCCCATCATGGAAAAGTAACCCCAACTCTTTCAATTTTTTAATTACATTTTCAGTTTTATCGAGCGGCATGGACGAAGTATGTTCGACCGCTTTGCCCGCACACAAGGCACGTATAAATTCATTATCTATACTGCTCAGACTTCCCGGTATGAACACTGAGCGATATGCCATATAGTCAGTTGAAATGTAATCCCAACGGAGAAGTGAAAAGATAAAATCAAGCTGTGAACTTTCATATCCCTCACTGCTATTTCCGCTGCAAACAATGCCAAGATTATCCTTAACCCATTCCCTGAATTTATCACTGCCCATGTTCGCTAGCAGTGCTGCTGGGCTACTGGCCTGAAGTCTGCGCTTGTTCTTCTCGAGATGCGTTATTTTTCTATGAATTTCATGCAGTTTACCATCATTCTTTTCAGTAAGCAGATCGCATCTGCTTCGGTATTGATTGAGGATGTCATTTGTTTCTGACGGACTGATATTTACTACCCGTGCTCTGTTATCAGCTGTTCTGACATGGAGCCCAGGGCTTTCCATTGTGCTAACAAATAATTCTTTGTCGCTCATGAAATCATCGAGTTTAAAACTTACACCACTTTGGTTGCTGAAGACCAGGTTCTGTTTGGTGATATCGCTTATGTAAACCTGAAGAATATCTCTGATTATTCCAATTTCATCATTTTCAGTCTCGTCTGTAATTTTGCTCTTGTGAGCATAAAGATTTAATAGTTCCTCATTAATTTGATGTTCGAATATTTCTTTAAATTTACCTGATACATGCGCAGCCATGACGCCATACAAAACTCCCTGCTTCGAATCGATCAGATGGTAATCTCGGGTGCAAATATTTTTGTATGCGATAAGAGAGAGAAGCCGAATGATATTTTCGCCATTGTTTACTGATTGTTTGTACAGACGGAACTCATTCGCAATGCTGTTTAACAATCGCATGTCAGGTATGAAAATCGCAATTCTAGATACGCACTGTGAAAATCCAGGAGTGTCAAGTTCAGTCCTTTTGAACTTTGACGAAAAATGCTCAGTCGAGTTTTGACTATCCATGACGGGAATAACTGGCATGATAAAATCAAAGAATTTCGTTCGTGATTCTGGAGAATTGAATATGTCATCTCTTACGGCATAAATGAACCTGACAGGATGTTCTGCTGGCAGACAATTGTTTATGATTTGGTTGATTTCTCTCAACTTTATAAAAATTGACCCGTCATTATGACGATCCAAGTCCTCAAAAATCACAACATTGTATTTCTTTTTTTCAAAAAAATAGACTATCTCATCGATAAAAACATTCAAAAGAGAAGGGTCCGGAGGCCTGGATGATATAGTTGCTCCTTTTGAAAAATCTATTTTATCAATACTGACCCGGCGGTCAAATAATCCAACCCTGTGAAGCTTACCTAATATTATATAAAATGCAATAAGTAATGGAATTGCCGAAGATCCAATCCTGATGATGGACGGAATATTAAGAACAGTACTTATAAACTCTGCCGAAAGCGACAGCTTTGTTCCGTAATAATTGGGAAAGAGTAAAAACAGCCCGATTAAACCTGTACCAACGGTGGCAAAAAGGTTCAAAGCCATTTTAAAGATTTGTACCGGCACAATATCAGCAATTCGCTCTATGCGGGAGTAGGGAAGCTCATTCTTTTTGGCTTTATAAAGTATTTGTTGCAGGATGCTGTATTCTAGAGATTTTTCTTCCTGCCTAGCTTTTCTTTCCGACTTAACACTCGTTTCTGATAGTTTATCCTGCATTGGATCCACAGTTTTGAGCATATCAAAATCAGCGAGTGACACTGTCATGATACTAAGATCTTTACGTTTTTTTGCCCAAGTAAGCAGAACTGAACTTTTCCCTGACCCGTATGGGCCTGTAACAGCAATATTCTGTATATCGGAGCGATGGCAGGCGAAGTTCAGTGCGTCAAGATAATGCCGGGCATCTTTTTCATTGATTACTAAAGGCGTCAGCGCATCATAGTCGTATGTAACAGCATTCCTTTCACCTTCCACTTTCATTAATGCCAGGATCTCCGCCAGGCGTGGGGTTTTCATCATTTTAATCACCAGAGATTTTTAATTTTCTTCCATTATACCCCCTGAGCGATTGCAATTTAAACTCAATCGCTACGGGTTTGAGAGACTCCTCTGTGTCATTTATATACTCCCCTTCACCGATAGACAATCCTGGGACCTAGCCCCCGTTGATTAATATGCCGTAATGTTATTAATGTCTTCATTAGCCACATGAGGACATCCTCATGAAGAATCGTTTTTCCGACGAACAGATCATCAGTATCCTCCGCGAGGCTGAAGCCGGGGTGTCTACCTGTGAGCTCTGCCGTAAGCACGCCCTTTCCGACGATACCTTTTACACCTGGCATAAGAAGTATGGAGGTATGGAGGTGCCCTAGGTTAAGCGCCTGAAGTCGCTTGAGGAAGAGAACGCCAGGCTCAAGAAGCTGCTTGCCGAAGCCATGAAGGATAAGGAGGCAATTCATGTGGCTCTGGGGCGAAATACTGACGACAGATCCGAATCGGGAAGCCGTTGAGTTTATGTGTGATGCTGGTTCAATGAGGTCATATAACCAGCATTTCCTTCATGGCCTCAGTCTGAAGCCGCAGCTAGTTTAAATAGTTCAGACCTGAATTCATCACTTAATTCACTAAGATCATCTATGAAAGGCTTATCGAGTAAGTGGCTGATAGAAAGACCATATTCATCTCTTCCCGGGTGGATAACCAATAAATCAGGCTCACTATGCGTTAAGTTTGTTGTTGAGCTTAACGCATTAGCAAAGACCTCTTCCGGAGTGGGTAACTCCATGCCTGGCAGGCAATATGCCTTATCACGCTTTTGATCGCTGGCAATAAGAAATCCCCTGTCCACTTACTTTGGAAAAGCAAGAGTGACATCCCGGGAATGCCTGCTCGTAGCTGACATGCTCTCTCATGATTTACCCATCCCTCTGCTGCCGCCGGGATGGCAATCATTCGTTCTCAGCGTCATACGCGAACAAAACATCGGGCATGAGGCCGGTTTTCTCTATGGTTGCCAACATAGACCGCGTTGAAGCCTCGGAGATGACCTTCATCGCCTCATCACGTATTTCAATATACGCCGGGTCTTCTCGGGGCACAAAAGGCTCCAGGAGGTGGGCAATGGCTTTACCGTTAACAGAAAGGCTGAACGTGCCGGCGGTACGATCCACATTCCAGATGCAGATGAGCGGCCATAACCCCAGTTCGTCGCATTCGGCCTCACTGCGGATCCCCGGCAGGTACACGGGAATAGACAACTGTTCATCACTCAGCGTCAGCGCAATAAACTGTTGTGCCGTCAGTCGGGGACCCTGCCCGAGCTTAGTGTCAGGTTTTTTCTTTTTAAAGAATCCGAACATGGTGCTTTCCTTGTTTGTGACGAATCGGACGGTAATCACTGTCTTACTGAGCGGATTGATCTGAGCGTCACGGACCTCAGGATAAGCTCTTGCGATAATTGTTATATAGCTGACGTTACGTCTTTTTCCATGCAGATTCCCTTCTATAGCGACGCTAATTTCCTGTTATCCTTAAAGGAAAACTCATAATACATCCGCTTCCCTCGATGAAAAGTCTGTCTAACACGTTATAACTTCTGTCATTCCTTACGTAAAATCAGCGTTCTGATGAAAGCAGCTGCGAAATGGAGCGCCAGTTCTGCATCATGTTCGAGAACAGATGAGGCCTTGTCACTTCCGTGCCTGACTGCTGGCTCTGCATTGGCATAAGCGTAGAATTTTTCAATAACCGTTATGAGCATGGGTGAGACACTGCCATCTTTCCTCATTAGTTTAAGGGCATCGCCGAGGGTGGAGGCATCAGGATAAAAGGTTCTGCACACACTTTCGATCGCACTCACTGACTCCTTAATCGAATTTTCAGCATCACGATGCGCACCCAGTGCATAGGCCCGTGCTTTTACATAGTGCGCCCGAGCCGGTTCAAACCGATCGGCAAGCTTCTCCTCCGTGCTTCTTAATTTTTCTTCGAGAAAAAGTGGCAGGGGTGATTCCAGCTGGCCTGTCTCATTCATTCTCCAGTCAACTTTGTATTCCGAAAAGAGCTCGTTCACCCTCTGACGATATGCGGAGTAAGAATAGGACTCATTTTTTGGGCTGCCCCACGTAAACGCATCGTCATTGTCAATCAGCTTCTCAGCTACGGTCTCAACCATGTCATAGAAGCGGTACCAGGGCATACCCATCACGAGATTACGCAAAATTTCTAGGGCAGATGTGTGGCTTAATTGATACTCATCAGGTTCTTCATCATCCATAGCCAATAACTCATATATAAGGTCATATATTGGTATAGGCTGCTTGCGAGAATCCGAAAGTTGATCAGTTTGAAGTAACCTTTCCAGTACCTTCGAAAAAAAGAGCTTTCTGACCCATCTAGGGGCATCATCACGGACAACTCTATTGTCAAACTCAGGATCGTATCCATGGCGGTAAGAAAATTTCATCTGTAACTCTCTGGTAACTGGCTAAGCAGTTATAAGTAATATGGTCATTATCGTTAACTTTATAGTGCTAATGCCTTATCACATTACAGTTTATAGCATCGGACTTATAATCAATCTGTCTCCAGGTATGGATTTAGTTGTTGTGAACCAATTTACAACGATCCCATTGCTCTGTACTTCTGGCAATGCGGTCGCTAATGGCGAAGTTCAACAGCCACGGATCATAGGCATACACTTTGCTTTTATCATCCGCCATCATCAGCTTGCCATTGGTATTCAGCTTTGGAGAGATCAGATATGTACCATTCATGCGGAAAGCTTTAAAACTATCCGTATACAAATTAACTTTAGCGTTTCCTAGAACACTTAAAGAAGCAATTTTGCCATTTTGTACTGATGCAATAGCATACTGGCAAAGATACGTTTTCGTAGTTGCGGCCGAGGTTCTGTCTTCAACGTTCTCAGAAGGGGATGGAACGGTTGATTTTGGAATTGTACTTCGTAGCGGGGATGATGGATAAGAGTATAAATGCCTATTAATTGAGGTAGAGCGAGAACTCCCGCCACAAGTTTTCCATGCTGCTATACATGAGTTACCGCATGGAATACCTTTCTTGCAGTTCTTAGCATCTGCAGAGAATGACAACCCAGCCAATAGAAATGTACCAATGGTTATCCTAACCAACGAAGACCAGCCCATAAACCACCCTTCTTTTAAGATTTTCTCTACATGGTACCATACCTAAATTAAGGGAATAGTAGCCATTAAGCCCGTTGGTGGTGAGACAACGAGTGGAGCAGGTAGGCGACTTAATCAGGGTTATGTCAGTTAGTGATGCTGATCAGGATGACCATGTACCCAAGGGGAGCGAGGCCGAACCGCTGGCAGTGCGAGCATATGCTCTGCAAGTACCGTGACCACCATAACCTGTTTATCCCCTGCGGCGTCTCGCGACGGCGACAGAACGGGGGCATCCGACTAAAATGCGCCTCACTAAAAGTTTTTGGGATTGTTAAGGGATGCTGGCTACCTCATAGCTTTCAAGTTGAGTCAGTACGTTATTGACGCTTGGGGCTATATGCCGCCATGAGTTAACATCCCAATTACCACTATCAACCACAGCGGCTTTTTCAAAGAACACAATAGAGCATTTCTTACAGGAAAACGATACAGGCTTTATTATCTAACTGGCTGTATTGTAATAATTTTAGTGACTTAGTACTAAAGCCGGAATCAAGCCTAAGATTCTTGAAGTCAGAACTACTCCCCTTCCCTATTTTCACAAACATCTTTATCCAATTGTCCAGATACACTCGCTAGTATTCGCTTCAAAACACTCGCTCTCTGTGTAGGTGTCATATACCGAAATAATGAATTTAACAATTCAATATCTTTCTCAACACTACGAGGCTCAGGAACAGCAGCAAAATCATTAGTATCTTCTCCTAACAACCAAGAGGCACTGACACCTGTAGAACGCGCAATCTTTTGAAGTTGATCAATTCCGCTAGGTATAGAGTCACCTGCGACATAACCCCTGATAGTCGAATAAGGAATCTCGCATTTTTGAGCAAGATCTTTCATTGAGTTGCCGGTCATCGCCAGCAATTGTGACAATCTATTTCCGAATTCTTTCTTATCCATCATGAATGCTCTGCAAGCTGACTGGCAATTTGTGTTTCTAACAAATCTAAAATTAGATATTTCATACTTCCAATTATCTAATTTTAGATCTAAGATACTGTACATATAACCTGCACTTTCAATCGAAAAGCGCAACTTATGAGAATCGCATAAACAGGGCTGAAATGCCACGCCTGCGCTCGCCCTGAAAAAACTAAGCAGGCGAAGTCTGTACCGCCACTGTTCCCGGGGGCTCTGACTGTTGTAGCCGTCAATGCTCGCTCCTCCCGTCCGGTTAGCCCGGGCACCCCGGATTTTTTTCATCCAGAGAGGACTGAACATGACACTGCTCAGCCTGACCGGGGGCGTGTTTGGCTTTATCCACTGCGCCTACGGCCATTTTATCACCCTGGCGGTGACCGTCCTGCCCGCCTTCGTGCTGCTGCGCGTCCTCCTGACGGTCACCCTGCGCCTTGCCGGGACCGCCAGGACCGAAGCGCTGGCCAGAACCTTCGGGCGCTCGCGCATCCTGACCTACGGGTTGCTGCCCGTCATTGGCTGGCTGCTGCTCCGGGCCCCCGGCGCGCTGGCGCTCGGGTTCGTGCTGCCCGAGAAGAGCAAGCCCGGCTTCGAGGATGCGCTTACCACCCTGGCCCATCCCCTGTCCACAGCCTTTCCGGGGGTGGTCACGCCCGAGCTGGTCGCCTGGCTCAGCATCTGCGCCGGGCTCCGGGCCCACGGGCTCTCCGTCACCCAGCTGGCCCTCCGCTACGTGCTCACGGCCGCGGTGGTGGGGCTTATCCGGGGCATCGTCACCGAGCGGATTTTTGTTCGTCTCGCGGCGCGGAGGAAAGCCTGATGCAGCTCTATCATGCGCGCATTCGCAAGCCGGGCACGTATGTCGAACGCTGGCTCTCCCGGGGGATCCTCATTACCTGCCCGGACAGCCTCACCGGACGGCTGCGGGCGTACGCCCTGCCGCTGGAGTGCACCTTCCGGGACGAGGAGCAGTTCTTCTGGCCCGGCGACGCGCTGCGCCTCGGCCACCGGCTGTTTCTCATCACCGCCACCGGTGACCGGGCCCGGGAGTCACTTTACCGCAACGGGCTGCTGGTGATGTGCTTCGACCACGCCCTGACGCCCCTGCATGACGCCGCCCTGCACCTGGGTGGCCCCGCCCCGGACATGCGCGATCTGCGGGGAGATTTTATCATCGAGGAGGGATACCCATGGAACTGATCCACGTCAGGCCCGGCCCCGGCGGCACCGGCACCGGCCTCTGGCTGCCGGTGCGCAGCGGGCGCGTCATTCTCTGTCTCACCGGGGGTGACTTTCACCCGGTGGCCATCGAGCTCGCCGCCCTCACCGAGTCCGAGCTGGTCAACGGCTACGCCATCCTGCCCCCGGACGAGCAGGTCCTCTGCGTGGTCCTGGACGATCCGGGGTCGTTCCTCTGCGGCCTGTACCCGCAGAAGCATATCCCGGTCATCAACGTCCGGCCAGGCCGCTACCAGGGCCGCCTCGCCTGTTTTATCGACGACGACACTTACGTCTCCGGCGTTACCCTCACCGAGCTGGCCCAGGCGGACCGGCAGCGTCTTCCCGACCCGGAACCGCTCAGCCTGCCGGTAAACGACGCGGTGGTGCATCAGGTGCCCGAGCCGCCCCGGGGCGTGCGGCGCGTGGTGGCGACCGAAGTGCGTCTCGCCGCCCTGCTCGGGGAGATGCTGCCGCTGCTGCGCGACGCCGCCCGGGATGCGATCCAGGTGGCCCTCCGGGACATCCTCCCCTTTATGGCCCTCATTGCTCTGCTGATGGCGTTCGCCGAGGACTCCACGGTCGGGACCGCTCTCGCGCACCTGCTCACCCCCCTGGTGAGTTCGGTCTGGGGGCTGGTGCTGCTCTCGGTCATCTGCAGCTTTCCCTTTCTCTCGCCGCTGCTCGGCCCCGGCGCGGCCTTTACCCAGGTGGTGGGGGTCGTCATCGGGACGCAGATCGGGGCCGGGACGCTGCCCCCTGCCCTGGCCCTGCCCGCGCTGTTCGCCATCAACGTCCAGGTCGGGTGCGACTTTATCCCCGTCGGGCTCGCCACCCAGGGGGCCACCCGGGCCACCATCGCCGCCGGGGTCCCGGCCTTCCTGCTCTCCCGCCAGCTGACCGGCCCCCTCGCAGTGGTCATCGGCTGGGCCTGCGCCACGGGGCTCTTCACCTGACGCCGGGCAGGTGACGGTTCGGGCCTGACGGACCGGGCGTCGCCGGAGCGGGTGCCCGCGAGGGCCTGATAACACGCGTTGGCAACATCCTTCACCGGGTGGGGATGACTGTTGCCTGAATTCGGCTCACCCGACGACAGGGAGGACCCTGGCTCTCAACCTTTGCCTCTGTTTTACCGACGCCGGTGTCTGGCGGTCCCCCGGTATATGCCGGGTGCCGCTTGCGTCCGGAAATAACAACAAAATCTGTTCCTTACCCCTCAGATAAGGAGGCCCTACACCATGAAAATCAAGAATCTGCGATGGTACATTATTATCCTGGTCATGCTGGGCACCATCACTAACTACCTGTCCCGCAACACGCTCGGGATTGCCGCCCCGACCATGCTCAAGGACATCGGCTTTACCGAGCAGCAGTATTCCTGGATCACCGCCGCCTTCAATTTTGCCTATCCGGTCGGCGGGGTCTTCGCCGGCTACATCATGGACCGGTTCGGGGTGCGCGCGGTCTTCTCCCTCATGGCTATCCTCTGGTCAGTGTTTAATGCCCTGACCGGGTTCTTCAGCTCGTGGATCCCCATGATGATACTGCGTCTCGGCATCGGCCTCACCGAATCCACCTTCAACCCCGCCGGGATGAAGGTCTCCACCCAGTGGTTCCCCGCCCGGGAGCGCGGGCTCGCCTGCGGGGTCTACAGCGTCGGCACCTCGGCGGGGGCCATGCTCGCCCCGCCCGTCGTCGCCTGGTCCATCCTGCACTACAACTGGCGGGTCGCCTTCGTCATTGCCAGCGTCTTCGGCATCCTCTGGGCCGTCCTCTGGTGCGTGGCCTACCGCGCCCCGGAGAAGCATCCCCTGATGTCGGGCGCTGAGCTCGCCCTGATTGGCCGGGACACGACATCGGTGGTCCGTCGCCGCGTCTCGATCAGAAGCCTGCTGCCCCGCCGCGACCTCTGGGCCATCTCGCTGCCCCGGATGTTTGCTGACCCCACCTGGGCGGCGCTGGGGTTCTGGATGCCGCTCTATCTCGTCAGCGTCCGTCATCTTGACCTGAAGCAGATCGCCCTCTTCGCCTGGCTGCCGTTCCTCACCGCCGACGTGGGCTGCCTCTTCGCCGGGTTCTGCGCGGAAAGGCTCAACCGCTGGGGGGTGACCCTGGTCAACGCCAAGCGGATCACCTTTACCTTTGCGGCCCTCCTGATGACCCTGGTCCCGCTCATCAACCACGTCACCAGCGCCGGGATGGCCATCACCCTCTTCTGCGTCGCCGGGTTTGCCCACCAGTGCGCCTCCATCACCGTCATCAGCATGTCCGGGGACTACTTCGACGAGAGCGAGGTCGGGACCGTCACCGGCTTTGCCGGACTCATCGGCGGCGTGGGCGGCTTTACCGGCACGCTGCTCATCGGCGCGGCCGTGGCCAGCATCGGCTACAACCTCGTCTTTGATGTGCTGGGCTTCCTCGATCTCATCGGGGCGGCCCTGCTCTGGACGCTGCTCAGCAACCCCCGTCCCGCCGCCATGTGCGACAACGCCTTCAATCCGGGTCTGTGACCCCACAGGGAGAAACCACCATGAAACAGTTCAGTGAAGCCGATATCCAGCGCCTGAGACAGGCGTATCACGACGATCCGCGTATCCTCACCAGAATCCGCGAGGACAATGACGTCGTGCTCAACAACCCCGTTCTGGTGCCGGAAACCGGCTGCGCCAGCTGGGAGCTCTTCTACTACTGTCCCCGACACGGGGTCCCGCTCATCTGGGACCGGCACGCCTCCGAGCACTATCGCTGCCCGGTCGACGGTGAGGTGTTCACCGGCGAACCGTACCGCGGGGCCTGGTGGCGTAAGCTCAACGACCTCAACGCCCGCGCCTGTTACCAGCTCGGCATCGCCTGGATGCTGACCGAAGACAAAACCTACTTTGACCGGGTGCGGGAGATCCTGATGCAGTATGCCCGGTACTATCCGGGCTACGCCGAACACGGGGGGATCCCCTACAACGGGCCCGGCAAAATGAACGCCCAGACCCTCTGCGAGGCCCTGTGTCTGAGCGAATTTGTGAAGGGGTACGACCTGATTTTTGACGAACTGACGGAGAACGAGCGGCTGGTCATCGAGCGGGACCTGCTCCGGGCCTGCGCCGATTTTCTCATCAGCAAACGCTGGGAGCAGCTGCATAACCATGAGGTGCGGATCAACAGCGCGCTGGCCATGGCCGGCGCAGTGCTGGACGATGCACACTATCTGGAGATCGGGGTGAATGCCGGGTGGGGACTGCGGGACCAGCTCCGCTGCGGGGTGCTGAAAGGCGGCCTGTGGTTCGAAGGCTCCCTGCACTACCACCACTACGCCCTGCAGGGCTTCTTCGAGTTTGAGCGCATGATCCGCTACGCCCACCAGGAGTACAGCCTGATGGGCATGCCGCAGTACCGGAAGATGCTCACCCTGCCCCTGCACCTGCTCATGCCCGATGACACCGAGCCTGCCTTTAACGACTGTATTCCGCTCAAGGATACGGTGAGATACCCCGATCTTTATGAGTTTGCCTACACCACTACCGGGGACGAGATGTGCGCCAGGATGCTCTCCATCATTTACGACCACGAGCCGCGCACCAGTCTGGCCGCCTTTCTCTATGGCGATCCCCGGCTGCGTCTCACGGAGCCAGTCCGGGAGACCGGTAACTACCACGATCCGGACAACGGCATCACGATTATCCGCCGTCCCGAACACGGCCGGGCCGTGGTGCTCAAACACACCCCGTACGGGGGCGAGCACGATCACTACGACAAGCCCGGGCTCATTATCTACGATGACAACGTGGCGATCCTCCCGGACATGGGCACGACCGGTTACGGCGCGCCGATGCACTACAGCTACTACAAAAATACCCTCACTCATAACGTCCTGTGTGTGGAGAATTTCAACCAGCCGCCGGTGAACCCCGAGACCCTCAGCTTCACGGAAACGGATGACTACGCGGAGGTTACTGTCGAAATTGACTGGCGCCAGCCTCCGGCAGACGTGCCGAGCCTCACCCGCGTGGAGTGGAATACGCATGCTTACCGGGATATCGTCTACCGGCGAAAGGTGATCGTCTATGAGCACATGGTGATTGATATCTCCCGGGTGACGAACCCGCATTGCCGTCAGCTGGACAACACCCTGCATCTAGACGGGGAACGGCTCCTGTCCACCGGTGCTTTTACCCCCCTGCATGTTTCTGACCCGGGCGAACCGATGCACTACTTCAGCGACTGCTTTGTCAGCCAGATGGAGCGCACGATGAGCGTGCCGTTCCGCACCCTGTCGGGGAAAAAAATCCAGATCCACTGCGCCTGCAGCGATCCGTATGCGGAACTCCATCAGCTGACCGGTCCGGCAAATCCGCCAGTCGACTCCCTGAGCTACCTTAAAACCCGCTCGCGCGCCCGGACGGTGGTCAGTGTGTACGTGATCGACCTGAGTCCTGAGGAGGAACAGATGCGCAACGTCTTCATCTCCCTGCGTCAGAACACCGTTAACATCGCCTCCAGCCAGCACCGGGAGATCCTGACCCATCACTTCTGAGTCTCAGGCCTGACGGCGGTTCCCGCCGTCAGGCTCACACGCGCTGTCTACGGCAGCATTTTTTTCCGTTTCTGTGAATACATGACGCTGTCGCTTTTCGCCAGCATCTCCTCCAGAGAAACCGGGTTGGCCGGATCCAGATGCTGTACGCCATACGAATAATTAATGTTGTATGGCTTTTCGGCCCGCCGGTTATGGTTCTCCACCGCGTCCTGGAGCACCGTAAGATACGTGGCGGCATCGGGCGTGTTTCCCAGCAGGACCACGAACTCATCTCCACTCAGTCGCGCGGCAATATCCCCTTCGGCAAGTGGTCCCAGTAACAGCGCGGAGAACGTCTTCAGTACGTGATCCCCTTCAGCATGTCCCCACAGATCGTTGATGGATTTGAACTTATCCAGATCGAAGAAAATCAGACTGGCTCCGGCATGCCGCTCACTGACCTCAGACAGGCGTCTTTCCGCCCGCCGGTAAAATCCACGGCGATTCGGTAAGCCCGTCAGGCTGTCCTTCATCGCCATCTCTGTCAGTTTAAATTCATCTTCCACAATGAAGGCCATATCTTTCAGCATCTCAATGTCAGCCTCGCTGAACTCACGCGGCGTGCGGTCAATGATGCACAACGATCCCCCCACGTGCCCGTCCGGAAGATGAACAGGGTAACCGGCATAAAAGCGGATGTACGGTGAGCCGGTGACCAGGGGATTGTCATGAAACCGGTCGTCCAGAGACGCATCGTTCACGATGAACGGCCCCTGCTGCAAAATAGCATGTGCACAAAACGAAATATCGCGCGGTGTTTCGCGCTCAGCCACGCCTTCACAGGCGAGAAACCATTGGCGATCGCGACCAAGGAGGCTGATAAGCACCACCGGGGCCTGAAAGAGTTTCTTCGTCACCCGGGTTAACCGCTGAAATTGTTCATCACTGCGAACATCCAGCATATTGCTCTGATACAGGGATTGCAGCCGCGCTTCTTCATTGTGCGGAAGGCCAGGAAATTTCATATCACCTCGTCATGACGCCAGGAATACACGGATTCACTTACTCTTTCGAACCACAGAATCAGTCTACACAAGTATAGATTGCTCCTCGCCCCTGACGTGTGCCCGGCTGGCATGACGAGCGATAAGATATTTCTTTGGTTTCAGGCATGGACATCAACGACATTCAGGGGATCTGCGGGGTTGTGGAAGTATGAGGCTAACGGTCAGACGCCGTGCAGATGATGAGATCCGCACGAAATTGAGAGAGAAATGCTGGCAGTATCTAGCGACTGCCGGTCAGGGAGGCTGAGTATGCGCACAGTCTGTTTTGCCTCCCAGTGTGCACTAGTTAGGGCAAAGCCCGGTCGGGGCGTTCTTCGGACCACATTCCGAAAAACCATAGACGCGATATCCCTTCTCTTTCATGCAGCTCAGGATGTGATCGCGTCGGGCGGTAAACTGCGCGCTGGTTTCTCCCCGATAGGAGCCATTCAGGCTCCAGTGCGGATCGTCAAGATCCGCACCGGGATTAACACCGCAGGCATACAGATCGGCCTTACGCTGCGTAACGCTGGTCCTGCCCGTAGCGTCCTGTTTCTGGAATAGCTGGATCCAGGGGACATAATCGTAACGGGAGGAATCCATATCCGCTACCACGCACCCGGTGAGCAGCATGACACAGGCTAAAACAGTTTTTTGCATGTAAGACCTCACTGCTTACGGTCTCCTGATTTGACTGGCGCTAGCCCTTCTCCGGAGAAGATCAAAAAAAACGGCAGAGTGACATCATCGCTCTGCCGTTGAAAAGTCGGACAACATTTTCTGCGAGTATAAAGAGCACGATATGTTAAGTAAATCAGATTGATGATTTCATGCTAAACATCCGGCCTCGCTTTTACCGTCACGGCACCGCGTGAGTCTGACGGATTCTGTTTTTCACGCTGTAGTCCCCGCCAGCGAATGCTTCACACCCTTAATTTTCATCTATCGAGATCACGTTTCCTGTCCGCAGATCCACGCGCGCAGAGACCGTCTCCTTGACGACCCCTCCGAAGGCGTTCGTGCCGCGGAAAGTGGTCTGTACGGTGGCATGCGGATCGTCGGTAAGCACCAGACGGTACAGCGTCGAAAGGTGTTTGTAGGAGGAATCATCATGCATACTGGCTTTGATCAGCGTCTCCAGGGGACGGTAAGCCCCGTTCCAGCCGCTGAAATTATCCTGGAAGGTATCAAAGTTGATCCGTTTCTGCAGCAACGCTGGATTGTTCTGGTATTCATTGAAACACCAGCCTGAGACCACGCCAAGCGTCGTCTCAGGCTGGGTGGTATAGGTATGCTGACTGACGCAGGCATAAAAGGCCTCGGTATATCCGGCGGCGACGGGATTGAGGTCCATATAGGCATTTATGATGGTATGCCGCTTATCCTTACGCGCTTTGCGGAATTCGTCCAGGGTCATGTCTGCATATTTAAAGGCTGGCTGAGCAGCTTCAGTCTTTTTCGGTTTGACCGCGTCTTTCGCCACAGACTGACGGCTGTCCGCCGGCTGGATGATCGCATTCACCGCGCACAACGCCAGAAAGCCGCCCAGATAGATGGCGCAGGATCGTTTGCGAGTGGGCATCCGGACAAGTGAGGGTTTAATCAGGCCGAGAATAAAGGCCACAAACAGTACAAAAGCGAGTAAAGAAAGCAAGGTGCTCATCATGTTCCTTATGGTTCATTATTTCCTGTGAAAACAAGCCTATACTACCAAATTAATCCGCAGGATGCGTGAAATTTTCACGTACCATTCTGGCAAACTGACTGGGAATAACGCTGGCACCGTCCTGAACCTCCGGGGAATGACCGTCCGCTCTGCCCCACACTGGCAGATGCAGTTATCGCTGCGATAGAATAATATAGGTAATTCAATTTACAGCGGTTTTAATCCGATGCCGGGTTAAGGCATTCTGGTGTTCTAAAAAGGAGTTTGTTAATGAAAGACAATAAGCACGTGGAGAAATTCAGGGCGAACCACCTTAATCCCGGTGAAACGGTTATCCAGTGGGGGGAAGGCTATATTGGCAAAATGATGGGTAATGGCAAGGACCGACAGCATAATGGCGTGCTCATCGTGACAGGCCAGCGTGTGGCGTTCTATCGCAAGGGTTTTATCGGAGAAGTGATTGAGACCATCCCGTTAAAATCCGTTACGTCGATTGAACGCAAATCCACGCTGGGTCACCGGGTCATCCGGATCCATACCTCCCATGACGACCTGGAGTTTAAGATGTTCAGCAAAGAGGCTGAGCTGGCCCTGATTGAGGCCATTGAAGCCGGTCGGGGAGGAAAAACGGACACGCCTGCCGCCGCGCAGACACCAGCCAGCCAGGATCCTTACGAACAGCTTAAAAAATTATCGGCCCTCAAAGAGGACGGGATAATTTCGGAAGAAGAGTTCCAGGCGAAAAAAAGCAAGTTAATGGAGCTGATTTAACCGCCATCACCGGTCTGAATAAACGTCGCGCCATTATATTAATCCGCAGGGTTGATGTTCTGATGGCGCTTCCTGCACAACGAACTGTCGGGTTGTTCAACCGATCCACCGCTTCCCCTCCCCTTCCAGGCTAATTATGAGCAGGGGATCATCCCGCAACAACGCAACCTGTTTTTGTCTGACAGAATTTACCTGTCACATCTCCCTGCCGTCGTGACACGGTCAGATTTTCATTCCGGTAAATAACACGATGAACAATAAAGGATAAGTGCGCGTTGTTAAAATCAGCCCTTCAGCACCTGAATATTCTGATCTTTAATCCGCATAAATGCATAAGACGGGATATCAGCTATGTTAGTATGATCTCAGAATATTTAACGTCTTCCCCCATTTGCGCTGCGTGTCGTAAGGCAAGGTTACAGGGGTGTACCAGGCCTGAAAACAGGCAGCGCATTTACTGTTCCTGATGCCCTATGCTTTTGTGCGACTCCCCGTATTTTCCCCTTCGTTCACGAGAGACATCATGTTCTCCTCTGGAAGACGCGCGCGTGAATATTTATTCCGGTACACGTAGAACGGTTGCTGGTAAAAAACAGGGTCGCCGCACCGGACGGTTTCACACACGTTCGGTTTGCAGCGAAAGGTTAACCCTGCCCCACTCTGCTGCAACAGTGCCCTGATTTTCGCATTATCCAGCAATCGAACCTCCCCTTTAAACCCCTGAGCCCGTAACGTCTGCAGGGCGTCATGAAACGCCTCCGAATACAGCAGTTCACTGCCAACCAGCAGATTCAGTTCCGCCCACAGCGCCGCTGCCGTATTGTGGCAGGTCAGGTACAGTTCCAGACAACGAACAGACTCTTCAAAACAGGCCGGGCAGGCAACCGGATTCAGGTGGATAAACAGATCGTCATCGTCATGGATATGTTCGGCGTACTTGATGACCGGGCAGTCCCGGATATCCGGGACCACGATCTGCAGGATTTCGTCAAAAAAGGAGGCATGCACCACCGGCGACGATATCGTTAAGGGGGCCCGACTTTTACGCTTCGAAATACTCTGAAGGGAGAGATAGTGCGGCAAAATTTGCCGATAAACGTTGATGCCAAACGGAGTGAGTGTCACGTTGTTACGCTCGATAATGACCAGCTTTTCACCGAACCAGTTTTCGGTATTTTTCAGCATCCTCGAGACCGGCGGTACGGTCAGGCACAGTTTATCCGCTGTCTTTTTGAGACTCTTTTCCTGCGCCACCGTGACAAAAGCGGCCATAGCCTTAGATATAAACACAATCATCCCCTTTACATCGACTTCTGAACCTTCACCATAATGACCAACAGGGATATAAATCCTTAGCCTAATTTTTATTTCTAACGAAACAAAAAACATCCCAGAAATAGCAAAGCGGAGATAAACCCTTCCTCAACGGTGCCGGAGGGTCAGCCCGGAAGTTGTAACCAGTCATGAGTGCACGCCGTCACAGCAAGGTGAAGTTCCGCAGTCCCCTGCCCCACCCTGAGCCGGGCGCGCCGCATTGCGACAACCAGAAGCCAGTGCAGACAAAACGCGAGTCCTGAACCGTTGCGTAAGGTATTTGACCAGATCTAAGGCAGCCACCACCGTCTCTGATGAAAAAACATACATCAATAGTATAAAATTCAATAAGATACAATCACTGACAGGCCATAAGCCCTGGGTGCGTTCAACAACGCACCCGATATTTAAACTACGGGCTATAAAATACAGCAGGTGAGAGAACGTCTGTGGCTCACCTGCCCTTTTTCCAGAGAAAAGGACTGGCACTGACTATAAGATGTGAGCGGTCCATTGATGGCCGAACGGTTGGCGCATCCGAAACGCCACGCCGACCGCCCAAAACTCATCACAGACGACGGGACCATGGTCCCGGCATATTGCCCTTCGTATTGACGCAAGACGTTGCACGCAGGCGACAGTGAGCGGCCTGCCCCAGACAGTATTGTCCCCTTACTCAGCCAGATATTTCCCGATCGGGACCATGGTCCCGGTCAGTGCCCCCTTTTTTAAAGGTCAAGCCTGTACCGACCCGGACAGGGCCAGGCTGGGCATGACATGCAGCACGGCCCCCCTCTTTCAGCCTCAGACTTTATGGCCGGGACCACGGTCCCAGCCAGTATCGTCTGTTTTAACGTCATGCCTTTAACAACCCGGACAGGGTCAGTCTGGATATATCAGGCGGCCGAGCCCTCTCTTCCAGCCCCAGACTTCCCGACTGGGACCACGGTCCCGGTCGGTATCCTTTACTTTCTTCTCAGGATAACGCCAGGTTCAGACGATCCTGTTGGGTCAATACAGGCGGTGCGGGACGCCTCTTTCAGTCTGAGATTTCCAGAGCGAGACCTTGGTCCCAGGTCATGACCTTTACGTTTAAGTGAGGGTGAACGTATTTTTCAGACTGTCCTTTGGGGTCAAGCAGGTTGCGTTGAGTTGCCTGGTCAAGATGAGATGTCATGATCGGGACCACGGTCCCAGTCCCTGTCCTTACTTTAACGCTATGCATGTATCCGGTCCGGACAGACCAGTCTGGGTATGACAGGCAATGTTAACGTCTCATTCAGCGTGTATCTTCCCCGTCGGGACCATGGTCCCAGCCAGTGCTATAACCTTTAGTTAATGTAAAATACCCTACCCGTCCAAGCAGTGCTGCCCCCTCACTCAGGGTGAGACCTCCTGGACGGGACAAGGGTCCAGGGGTCTCTTCTCACCGTCCCGGACACTGCCCATCCTGTATATCCCCTGCCATTATCCTTTGCTCAGAGAAGAGATTGTCTTTGCGATGAACACCATAAGGTTGTGAATGGAGGCGTTTGGAGTCATACCCTTTCTACAATTGCCTCAGACTGCAGACCATTCCTCTGCAACCGGGATCCATCATCTGAACGTTTCTCTCGTGTGGGACCATGGTCCCGGTAGCTGATTCAGACAGTCTGCACAAGAGCCCGTCCCATTAGCCCACTCGCACGCATACAGTGTTAAACAGTTAAATTTGCCGGGACCATGGTCCCACATGAATGTCCGGGTATGGAACAGTGAGTGGACCAAGTCACGGTCTGAATAACGGTGGGACCGTGGTCCCACCTTCGCCATGACACCCCGTATAAGCAGCGGTCGGTCTTGGACATTCACGAAATGGACAAGGCATTCACGTTCTTCATCGACAACGGTTCTGCGAACAGGAAGGTTTCTCTAAGGGTAACCGGGCCTGAAACGAATCATAAAAAATTCCCCGGTTGTCGCAATACGGTACAACGCCGGGTATGCCTGCAGGCGGCACGGAACACAGATTTTTTACCGCGCATTGCGGCAGTCTGGGTTCAGGTGCACATTCAGCTCACGCAAAGAGATCAACCGGCACCATGGTCCCACCTGAAGGGTACTGGTACTGGCCAGAACCACTGTGCGTATGCAGAAAAAAAGCATGTATTTGCCTGAGCCGTCTGGCGTCCCGTCACGGTAACGGTACGGGTTCAGCCGGGTCTGAATGTCCCGCACGGCATTGCTGGCAGCATGTACAGCAATAAACACAGGGCGAAAACATCGTGCCCACAAGAGCACCGGGACCGTGGTCCCACCGTGAAAATGCGCCGCACAAGTGTATTAAGAATGAGGAAGCAGACAGCGAGGCGAAGAAGAAGTGATATCCACCCATACCGCGATAATGGGAGTCGGTTAAGAATAAATCGCCATGGTGCATGTTTTTATTTCAGCTTGACGTCGGGGCTAAGAATGGCCTGATTGCATTACCACGGTCGTTTTTGGATGTTTTCGCAATAACAACCAGCGTTCGGGTTCAGCTGGCTGTCAGGGTTCGGTAATGGGACCGTGGTCCCGGTCTGACCCGATGAACCCGTCAACTGAGGCAGGAAGGGAATAAACGGCATCATGTGTCAGACTGCCGCCAGGCGTTACCATGATGAGGGTGATGTCTTATTCCTGCCCGGGATGGCTGTGAAAATGTCATAGCTGCCGGGCAGGGCAATTGTGAATAGCCTGAAGGATAAACCGATGCCGGCTGGGACCACGGTCCCGGTAAACGCATATCCGTCATCATTCCAGAGCAAGCCCACATATAACCCTATGAAGGCGCTGATGTTTTGTTATGTTTATGAGATGAACGTAAAGATTAAAAGGCTGGCAGGGAAGGGAACGACAGCGTAGTTCAGTAGCGATGGGGCAGAGAAGGGGGCAACGTGGGACCGTGGTCCCATCCTTGCCCTGTAACCACAGCCAGTCTCGAAAAGCGCCTGGCGTTAACAGAGGCAAAAAAAAGGAGCCCGTCGGGGCTCCTGATGAAAACAGGCGTTCAGTCTTTCAGCTTACTGAGCAGCGCTTCAATCTGATCAATGACCTGGGCGGGCAGGAGAGAACGATCCAGCTGAAAGACCACCTTGTCTCCTTTATAGATAGCCGTAGCCCCTTTCACAATCTGCTTTTTTGTGGACAGGGCTGAACGTCTGACAGGGTCACGTGTAAGAGCACCGTTCAGCAACTGGATCACTTCCTCCGCTTCAAAGATAACGCCGGCCGTTTTACGGTCGGCCAGCTGGCGCACCTGCTGCAACAACAGGTCCTCTTTCTCACTGAAACTTTTATGCAGGGCCTCACCCGCACGGGCAGAGAGTTCCCCGGGATGAGAGAAGAGGGCGATCAACTCTTTCGGTAATTTTGCCGTATTCATGCAGCGGGAGATGATTTTACGTGAAATATTTTCCGCCTCGGCCAGAGCAGAAATGTTGCCACCAAATTCATCTGCCAGACGCGCAGCATAACGTTTGCCACGCTCATAAGCGCTCGTCGGACGGTAGTCATTGCCCAGTTTACAGAGCGCATCCATTTGCTCATCATCGAGGTCGCCCACCAGAACACGATAGTCACTCGACGTTAAAATCGCCGTTTTACGGCGGCGGCTACCGTCGGCAACTTCAATACCTTCCGCCACGCGACGGCCGAACGCCGGGTTCTGCTGACCGGTCAGGAGAAAAGAGGGAATAAGATCGTCGAGCGACTCTTCCGTCAGCAAATCCTGATCTCGTTCATTACCCGCCCAGACCCGGGTAGCGCTTTCAACCGAATTGCCGGGAACGGTTTCCAGCGTAAATTTTACGTCCCGGCCGCAGACCGGGATGACGATGGAGTTGCCCCGAGCCATCGCGCCGACGCGTGCAATCAGGGAGTCCACCATCGGTGCTGCAGGCGCCTGTTCGGTTTCAACAGGGGTGGCTGCAGGAACGGTTGTTTTACGGATCACCGGTGCACGCTTCATTATCTCATCTCCCAACGAGGCTTAATCAGACGATCAAAAATTTCATTACAGACTGGCTCCCAGATAGCCAGTGCATTACGCCAGGCACCGGTAGAAGAACGCTGATCGATCGCCTGTTCAAATACCGTACGCATGCGGATCTGACCTTTCCCGACTTCATCCGTCTCTCTGACCACATTCTTCAGAACCATACCGCCCCAGGCATCACGGATCTGTTCTTCCATCCACGGAGACTGTGAGCCGTTGTTATTACTGTATTTTGTCAGCAGGATACGCACATCGGGTTCAAAACCTTTCAGATCCACATTTTTCAGAAGATCGCGCAACATATCAAAGAACTGCAGGGCAGAGGTGTAATCAAACAGTTCGGCCGGCGTCGGGACGATCAGAACATCCGCTGCACAGACCACGTTGATCGTACCGATACCCAGGTTCGGCGCACTGTCAATCACGATCACATCATAATCGTGTGCCACCGTTTCTATGGCCAGACGAAGCATCAGGTGCGGATCTGTAGGGAGTTTACCTTCGTCATATCGGCCCATCAGTTCAGTTTCGATACGGTGAAGGGCCAGACAGGAAGGAATAATATCCAGCCCCGGCCAGCAGGTGGGTTTAACAGCATAACTGGCATCATCCCGCTCACCCAGATAGAAAGGCAACAGCGTATCTTCAGCATGAATATGAAGATCGGGTACCCAGCCATGGTACATTGAGGCCGTACCCTGCGGATCGTTACCTTCCACCAGCAGAACACGCAGGCCTTTCAGGGCCAGATCCTGGGCGAGGTGCACGGAAACGGACGTTTTATAAACGCCACCTTTATGGGCTGCCACCCCAATGACCGGAGGAAAGGTTTCTTCTGAACGACGCAGTCGTGTGCCAAAAACATCACGCATATGGTTGATCTGCTCGATCGTGTACCCGACACGCTGCTCGACCCGTCCACGTGTTTCCATATCAGGGTGGGGGAGGCGTCCTGCTTTCTCAGCATCGCGAATGGCCTGAGAAGACACCCCCACCAGATCGGCAGCTTCCCCGATACGCCAGCGACGGGTTATTTTTCTGGCTTCCGGACTGTCATCGTTGAATTGCGCGACAGCAATCGCTTTTGTCATTTCGTGACCAGCAGAAATACACTGGTTCAGAGTATCCATAAGTCCCATTCTGAACATCCTTTAATCATTGCTTTGCATCATTTTATTAAATCTTGAAGATTAATGCAAAGCAACAGTTTATGTGCAAACCCTCAATAAAATTGCAAAGCTGATGCTTTAATGCAAAGTTGATCGCATTTTGTTCACCATACCGCATCTTTTTCTCTGGTGCTCATGCCTGTGTCATCATTTTACATACCGTAGTGAATAAAAAAGGATGCTTCCTTTATTGCGAAGTGTGGCGTGATTCACTTTAGTGACTGCGGTATGAGCAGAACAGCGGTGTCTGGCGTGGATATTGATGGTCTTTTCATCCTTTCATGACTGCGGCATGCAAATTTGTATTGTTAGCTTGCAGGAAAGGTAATGGCTTTATTGACTGTGGTATGCATTCAGAACGCGATCAGCCGTTGTGAATGTCATGACGCTGCATACCGCAGTGAAGGGTTTATAGAGCAATATCAGCTAATACAGGCAGTTATAAAAACACTGCTGGTTTCATTGACTACGGTATGGAGAGTACAGCACTGCAGAATGCAGGTGTGTCAGGTGGGAAGGTGCTGAGTGCGCAGAGATGATCGACAGAAGATCTGTTGTGGGTGAGTGAGTTATGCTGTTTTCCACAGGGACGATCCAATAAGAGATCCCTATAGAGATCCCATAGAGATCCCAAAGAGATCCCCGCTTCGCTGCAGGCCGCGCCGTTACTGGTCCAGGTAAGGATCGATCTTTACTGAAGGATGTATTATATTGACTGTAGGGTGCGATTACTAATACTGTGATATGCAAACACATTTACTGGGGTATGGATTTCCATTGACTGCGCTATGTAATGGGCCCTTCTCATGTGGATAACTCCTGGAATAACAAATGAAGAGTGAAAAGAAGGACTTACCCCTTAATCTTGAGGAAGTTGATAAGTCGTCCGGCGAAGTTGTTAACCTGGATGTCAACAGCACCAGCACGGTTCAGCCCGTGGCGCTCATGCGTCTCGGCCTTTTTGTTCCTACACTCAAGTCCACAGGGAAAAGTAAAGCTAACCGCAAAAACGTCACTGACGCCACGGATGAACTGATACAGCTCTCAGTGGCCCGCAGCGAAGGGTATACGGACGTTAAGATCACCGGATCCCGTCTGGACATGGACACCGACTTTAAGGTCTGGCTCGGGATCATCCGCTCCATGTCCGAATATGGCGTCAAAAAAGACACGCTCGAACTGTCGTTTGTTGAGTTCGTCAAAATGTGTGGATTCGATTCTCGTCGCTCTAACAAGAAGATGCGCGATCGAATCAGTAACTCCCTTTTTAAACTCGCGTCCGTGACACTCAAATTTCAGAGCGAGACGAAAGGGTGGACCACCCACCTGGTGCAATCCGCGTTCTACGATATTAATGAAGACGTCATTGAGATTAAAGCAGAACCTAAGCTGTTTGAGCTCTACCACATGGACAGACGCGTTCTGTTGCGTCTGAAGGCCATTGATGCCCTACAGCGTAAAGAATCTGCTCAGGCGCTTTACACGTTCATTGAGAGCCTTCCTCAGAACCCTGCGCCCATTTCAATGAAGCGTATGCGCGATCGGCTTAATCTCACCTCAAATGTCTATACGCAGAATCATACCGTTCGTAAAGCCATGGAACAGCTCAAGGATATCGGCTACCTCGATTATACGGAGTTTAAGCGCGGACGGTCTTCCTACTTCAGCGTCCACTATCGTAATCCTAAGCTTATCAGCAGCCCAGCGAAAACCATTAAGAAAGAAGACGTGCCTGCCGGAAATGAGACAGAACAGAATTACGAAGAAGTGATCAAGGCTCTCCAGGCGGCCGGTATCGATCCGAAAAAGCTGGCAGATGTCCTCGCCAATATGAAACCCGAAAATTGACTGCAGTATGGAAATCATGACTGCGGTATGCCGGAAATAAACCATTGACTGCGGTATGCAGATCCATCCGCGAAATGTGCACAGGATCTCATGGATAACCCGTCTGCTGCGCATACCGCAGTCAATGCGATCCTGGTTGTGTCTGAAATGCCTCCCTTCTCGATCCCTTTAAAATATTGACTGCGGCATGAGCCCCCCTCTCAGACCCCTCATATCTTGACTGAGGTATGCGCCAAGTCCTTGATATACAGCTTCCATTGACTGCGGTATGTGAAAATGCATATCGCAGTCAAGATACTCGTACCATCCAAAAGGATCCTTTTTGGATCGCAGGCAGGGCAGGGCATACCGCTGCGGGGATCGGATTGAGTCCCTCATTGAGCTTCAGGTTTGTGGAGGAGGCGGGTGACTGCGCGCTGCCCCTTACGACAGGGCAGTCCCGGTTGAAGACCGGGCAAGGATGAGCGATGGGGGCGTAGCGGCGGAAAGGACGTCGCGAGCAGCTTCTGCCAGGTGAAGAGATCACCGCGTGTTGCCTGCGGGAGGGGTAATGCGGGCCTCACACAACGCGAAAGGCGGTTCTGACGACGTCAGGCAGGCAATGCGCGTGGCCGGCTAAAGCCGGCCTGTCTGCCCGTCCCGCAAGGGGCGTTACGCGGGACGGTTTGCTGTGGGCGCTTACGCCTTCTCACTCATCACCTGTTGCAGGATAGCCAGCGCGTGACTGAACTGGACATCCGGGATGGTCAGCGGATACAGGAAGCGGATAACGTTTCCGTACTGACCGCAGATTAACAACAGAAGACCGTGCGCGAGAGCCTTTTGCTGGATCGCCTGCGCTATTGCTGCCGACGGTTCACGGCTGACGGGATCGAAAAACTCCGCCGCAATCATCGACCCCATCCCCCTTACCGCCACGAGAGCAGGATAGCCTCGCTGGATCTCCTCAAGCGTGGCGCTCAGACGCTCGCCCAGATGATGCGCACGGGCACACAGGGACTCGTTGTCGATAATCGCCAGTACGGCGTGTGCAGCCGCCACCGCAAGCGGGTTGCCCGCATAAGTGCCGCCCAGTCCACCCGGTGCCGGCGCGTCCATGATCTCAGCACGCCCCACCACGCCAGATAGCGGCATTCCGCCAGCCAGGCTTTTGGCCATGGTCATTAAATCCGGCTTGTCGTCGTAGTGTTCCATGGCAAACAGTTTACCGGTACGGGCGAAGCCGCTCTGTACCTCGTCAGCAATCATGACGATCCCGTGTGTATCGCAGATGCGGCGGATGGCTGCAACCAGTTCTTTCGGTGCCACGTTGAATCCGCCTTCGCCCTGCACGGGTTCAAAAATGATCGCCGCCACCTGTTTCGCCTCAATATCCGCCTTGAACAGACGTTCCAGGGCCGTCACGGCATCCTGTGTCGTGATGCCGTGCAGTTCAGAGGGATACGGTACGTGATAGACCGAGCCGGGGAAGGGGCCAAATCCCTGCTTATACGGGGCGACCTTACCGGTTAATGCCATGGTCATGTAGGTACGGCCGTGAAAGCCGCCCCCGAAGGCAATCACCCCGGGTCGACCGGTGTGGGCGCGGGCGATTTTTATGGCGTTTTCCACCGCTTCCGCCCCCGTCGTGAAGAACGCCGTCTTCGCCGGACCCGGCACCGGGGCCAGTTCGTTCATTTTTTCCGCTAAGGAAACGTAGCTCTCATACGGCACAATCTGGTAGGCCGTATGGGTGAACTGGTGCAGCTGTTTTTCCACCGCCGCCACCAGCGCCGGGTGACGATGCCCGGTATTCAGGACCGCGATCCCGGCGGCAAAATCAATATACTCATTTCCTTCCACGTCGGTGAGCGTGGCGTTCTCCGCGGTCCGGGCAAAAAAATTACACATCACGCCCACGCCGCGCGGGGTGGCCGAAAGTCTGCGCTGATGAAATGCATTGTTGCTCATGTCAGATACCCTTTAGTCAAAATGATCACACGCCAAGACGATCGCGCAGGCTGTAATACGCCGCGCCCATCGCCGTAAATGGAATTCGCAGACTGCGGCCGCCCGGGAAGGGGTAGTGCGGCAGGTTCGCAAAGGCATCAAATCGCTCGGCGTCACCGCGCAGCAATTCTGAAATCAGCCGTCCGGCAAGGTGGGTGCAGGTCACGCCGTGGCCGCTGTAACCCTGCATGTAGTAAATGTTCTTATCCAGGCGACCAAACTGCGGCATCCGTGACAGCGTCAGCAGGAAGTTACCGGTCCAGCGATAGTCAATTTTTACCCCTTCCAGCTGAGGGAAGGTTTTCAGCAATTTTGGCATCACCAGCCGTTCAACATCCTCCGGATCACGCGCGCCATACACCACGCCGCCGCCGTAAAGTAAACGGTTGTCAGCGGTAAGACGGTAATAATCCAGCAGGTAGTTACAATCTTCCACACAGTAGTTGCGCGGGATCAGCGAGCGGGCCAGGTCGTCGGACAGCGGCGCGGTCGTGACCACCTGGGTCCCGCAGGGCATGCTGCGTTTTGCCAGTTCCGGCTCAACCTTGTCACCCAGATAGGCATTGCCGGCAACGATCACATAGCGGGCGGTGACCTGGCCGTGTCGGGTGCTCACCACGGCCGGCGTGGTGTGCTGAATGGCGGTGACCGGTGACTGTTCATACACCCGGCCCCCGTTAAGCCGGATGGCGTCGGCTTCACCGATGGCCAGATTCAGGGGATGAATGTGACCGCCGCTGCGATCGAGCAACGCGCCGGTATAGCGTTCGCTGTCGACTTCCCGGCGGATCTCACTCGCGTCCAGCAACTCCAGCTGCGTATGGCCATAGCGTTCCCAGTTTGCTTTTTGCTCCTCCAGCGTCTCCAGTTGCTTATGATTCAGCGCGACAAAGAGTCCACCGGGGCGGTAGTCGCACGGGATCTGATAGCGCTGAATACGCTCCCGGATGATGTCTCCCCCTTCAAACATCATACTGCCGAGCATCCTGGCGGTATCGGGGCCGTAGTTTTTCTCAATGACATCAATATCGCGGCTGTAAGAGTTAACCAGCTGCCCGCCGTTGCGCCCGCTGGCACCAAAACCAATGCGTGCGCCTTCAAGCAGCACCACGTCATAACCCATCTCGGCAAGGTGCAGGGCAGAAGAGAGACCGGTATAGCCGCCGCCCACCACACACACGTCACAACTGATGGATTCCTTCAGCGTCGGGAACGGTGCATAGGTATTCGCGCTGGCCGCGTAGTAACTGGTGGTATGTTCGGTCATGGTTGAGACTCCAGAGCTATCCAGATGGTTTTCAGTTCGGTGAATTTTTCCAGGGCATGCAGGGATTTATCGCGACCGTTGCCACTCTGCTTATACCCGCCAAAGGGGACGGTCATGTCCCCGTCGTTATAGTTATTCACAAAGACTGAGCCCGCCTTCAGGCGGCGACTCATGCGGTGGGCGCGGGACAGATCGCGGGTCCAGACCGCCGCACCCAGCCCGTATTCACTGTCGTTTGCCAGCGCTAACGCATCCTCTTCACGTTTAAAACGGGTGACGACCAGAACCGGTCCGAAGATCTCTTCCCGGCAGAGCGGGGAGGCAGGATCGATGTCAACAAAAATGGTGGGACCTACGGCGGCCGGCCAGGGCTGTTCCCGCCCGTCCAGCAGCAGAGTGCCCTGACGGGTTCCCTCACGAATGAAGGTGTGCACGGTATCGGCATGCGCATTGTCGATGAGCATGCCCATCGTGGTATCAGGATCGAGCGGGTCACCCGGTTGCCAGTGACGGGCCTGGGCTTGCAGCCGGGTCAGAAAGTCATCGGCGATGCTGTCCTCCAGCAGCAGGCGGGTACCCGCGATACACACCTGCCCCTGGTTATAAAAAATCCCGGCAGCGGTCGCGCTCACGGCCTTGTCCAGATCCGGACAGTCGGCAAAGATGATGTTGGCACTCTTGCCCCCCGCCTCGAGCCAGACGCGCTTCATGTTGCTTTCCCCGGCATCCTTCAGTAACTGCTTACCGGTGCGGGTAGAACCAGTAAAGGTCAGCACCTCGACGTCCGGATGCCGCGCCAGCGCCTCACCCGCTTCGTGCCCGTAACCGCTTATCACGTTCAGCACACCGTCCGGCAGACCCGCCTCTTTCGCCAGCCCGGCCAGCCGCAGGGCGGTAAGCGGCGATTTTTCCGACGGTTTTAATACCACGCTGTTACCCGCGACCAGCGCCGGTCCCAGCTTCCAGCAGGCCAGCAGAAGCGGGAAGTTCCAGGGGACGATAGCCGCGACGACACCGACCGGCTCCCGCACGATCATCGCCAGTTCACCCGGACCCGTGGGGGCGACTTCGCCGTACACTTTATCCGCCGCTTCGGCGTACCATCTGATGGCGCGTGCGGCACCGGGAATATCGTCGCGCAGACTGTGTCGGATGGGTTTACCGGTATCCAGGGTTTCCAGCAAGGCCAGCTCCTCACGATGCTGCTCCATCAGATCGGCGAGCGTGTTCAGCACCGCCTTTCGCTGTGCCGGCGCCGCCTGTGACCAGTCACCACGGTCAAATACGTCTCGTGCGGCCTGCACGGCACGATCAACGTCCGTTTTTTTACCCCGGGCCACGTTCGCCAGCGTCTGCTGCGCGCCCGGATCGACGGTTTCAAAGGTCGAACGATCGGCGGCATCGCAATAGAAACCGTTAATAAATAACCGGGTCTCAATGGCGAGCTTTTTGGCTTTTTCCTGCCAGTACGTCAGGTGCTGAAAATGCATATTCACTCCTTTTTTCGCAATCAGATAAATACAGGCACGACAGTTTTCAGGCGATACGAGGCCGTGAGGCATCCCGGGGATGACCCCGTAAAATGCCGTTAAAGCGCGTCTGTCAGTAGCGTCCCGGCAAGAGCCGGGACTGAACGATAATCAGAAAGTGGTGGGGGTGTGGGCGCTGATAATGCGGCAAATACCGGCCGAGGTGTTGCTGAAGCTGTGCGGGATGCCGGTATTAATGGCATAGCTCTGCCCTGCAACAAGGTGATAGGGCTGGCCATTGATGGTCAGCAGAATTTCACCTTCCAGTATCGTACCGATCTCCTCACCCTGATGTTTGATCCTCTCCCCGGTTGTGGTGCCAGGCTGGTAAGTTTCAAAAATCATCGCCAGCGTACGGTTCGGATTTCCGTTATGAACCAGCTTCATCGAAACCCCCTGACTGCCTATTTCGATAAGATCATCCTGATTAATGACCACCTGCGGTTCATCAGGTTTTTCCGGTTCCGAAAAGAATTCCGAGAGCGACAGCCCATAGACTTTCAGCAGCTTCTGCAGCGTACTGATGGCAGGACTGACTTTATCCTGCTCGATGGTGCTGATGGCACTGTGTGTTAACCCAGACAGTTCGGCGGCACGCCGCTGCGAGAGACCCAGCTGCTGGCGGATCTCAGACAGACGTTTCCCTGGCGCCAGTCCGTCATCGCTCATAGTTGCATTTCCTTAACGGTAGTGGTCAAAGCCGTTGCTTCTCGGCGATGTGGCTTTGACAGGCGGTGATAAAACCTTCAAACAACATACGTGACAGGGCGTACTCACTGCTGTTCCATTCGGGATGCCATTGCACACCGAGGGCGAAAGGGTGGTCATGCACGCTGACCGCTTCGACCAGCCCGTCTGTCGAACGGGCCTCCACGCGTAGCCGTGGTCCCAACGTTCGTGCACCTTGCCCGTGTAACGAGTTTACCCAAAATGTGTTACAGCCTGGTATTAATTGAGACAGCAGTCCTCCCTCCTGAACCTGCACTTCATGAGACGGGGCGTATTGTAGCTCAACCGGCAGCTCAGGATCTTCCCGGTGCTCAAGCAGATCGTTCTGCTCGAACAGGCGACGATACAGCGTCCCTCCTGTGGCAACAACCAGTTCCTGCAGCCCCCGACAGATGGCGAAAATGGGGATGCGCCTTTCGAGCGCGGCGGCAATCAGCGCCAGGCTCAGAAGATCACGCCCGGGATCGGCGTCAGGCTCATCGCCGTTTTCACCATACAGGTGCGGCTGCACATTACTGGGGCTGCCCGGCAGGTAAATCCCGTCCAGGGTGGGCAGCAGCGCGGCAAGCAGATCGGGTTCCGCCAGTGCATGGGGTAACGCGATCGGCAATCCGCCCGCGTTGATAATGGCATTCAGGTACTTTTCTTGCAGGGTCTGGGTCTCATGACCCTTAAGCCTGTTTCGACACATCACCACGCCAATGACTGGATTGTTCATTATATTTTCCATGATCGCCCTCACAAAGTGGACTAAATTTAGGCCAGTTTCACCTGTAAAACGGCCTTTTCGTTCAATATTTTCTCAATCTAGCAACGGGATCTGCCTTTTGCAAACTTAATTTAACATTTGACAAACAATTTGTTTGCATACAAATTCGATAGGGTGGACATTATATTTGACAGTCCTGGCAGCGAACGCAAATCCAAACACGGTGGTAAATCATGGAAACCAATATCGTAGAAGTTGAGAACTTTGTTCAACACACGGAGGAGAGGCGGGGCAGCGCCTTTTCGCAGGAAGTGAAGCGCTATATAGACCAGTATCCGAACACCCAGTTTATCGATGTCCTTCTGACCGATCTGAACGGCTGTTTTCGCGGCAAACGTATTCCGGTAGCCGGACTGAGCAAGCTCGAAAAAGGGTGCTATTTCCCGGCATCGGTTTTCGCCATGGACATTCTGGGTAACGTGGTGGAAGAGGCCGGGCTGGGGCAGGAACTCGGTGAGCCGGACTGCGTCTGTGTACCGGTGCCAGGTACCCTGACACCATCCGCCGCCGATCCGGAATACATTGGTCAGGTGCAGCTCACCATGGTCGATGAAGATGGCGCTCCCTTTGACGTTGAGCCGCGGAATGTTCTCAACCGACTCTGGCAGCAGCTGCGCCAGCGCGGTCTGTTCCCCGTGGTAGCGGTAGAGCTGGAGTTCTATTTACTTGACCGCAATCGCGATGCCGACGGCTACCTGCAGCCACCCTGCGCGCCGGGTACCGACGTGCGCAACACGCAAAGCCAGGTCTACTCGGTCGATAATCTTAACCACTTTGCTGACGTGCTGAATGACATCGACGAACTGGCGCAACTGCAGCTGATCCCCGCCGACGGCGCCGTCGCAGAGGCCTCGCCGGGCCAGTTTGAGATCAACCTGCACCATACGGAAAACGTGCTGGATGCCTGTGATGATGCGCTGGCATTAAAACGTCTCGTTCGTCAGATGGCAGAAAAGCATAAGATGCATGCCACTTTTATGGCAAAGCCGTATGAAGAGCATGCGGGGAGCGGGATGCACATCCACATCAGCATGCAAAACAACAAAGGCGAAAACGTGTTCGCAGATGCCAGTGGTGAGGATTCTGCGCTCTTAAAGCGCACCCTTGCCGGGATGATCGACCTGATGCCGGCGTCCATGGCGCTGCTGGCACCGAACGTCAACTCGTACCGCCGTTTTCAGCCGGGGATGTACGTGCCGACGCAGGCGTCATGGGGACACAATAACCGCACGGTTGCCCTGCGTATCCCCTGCGGCGATCGCCATAACCATCGGGTCGAATACCGGGTGGCGGGGGCAGACGCGAATCCGTATCTGGTCATGGCAGCGATTTTTGCCGGCATTCTGCACGGGCTGGATAACGACTTACCCCTGCAGGACGAAGTCGAGGGTAACGGGCTGGAGCAGGACGGACTGCCGTTCCCGATCCGTCAGAGCGATGCGCTGTGGGCCTTTATGCAAAACGATCACCTTCGCGAGCGGCTGGGTGAACGGTTCTGTCATGTCTATCACGCCTGTAAGAACGATGAGTTGTTGCAGTTTGAACGCCTGATCACCGAAACAGAAATTGAGTGGATGTTGAAAAACGCCTGATCACGTGCCCCGTAAGGGGCCGCTTTGTTTCATCTCATACGCATCATCATACGGCCTGCGCGGAGCCTGGCCGAACTGTTTGCTGGCACGCCAGCACTTCCCGTGAGCCGCGTTATGGAGCGCAGGCGGCACAGGGATTCTCTTAACGACACTGTGTGACGAGGTAGGAAATGATACAGATGTTCAGCTATCCGCAGGGCGAAGGGGGCCACTCTGGCTGCCTGGGTGAACGCGAACCAGAGAGGGTACGCAGATTTGCTCACGTGTGTTCTTTGCCACTCCCCCCTTTGCTATGCAGGTTTGCGTTGAGGTCAACGCGATTGCAAACCGCGGTAAGCATGGGGGGGACGATCTATGGCGACTAATACGTCTCTCGATTCACCGGGCATGGCCGGACGAACCCGGCTTCGCAGCTCCCTTAAACTGTGGCAGGTCGTGATGATGGGGCTGGCTTACCTCACGCCCATGACCGTGTTTGATACTTTCGGCATTGTCTCCGGCATCAGTGATGGCCACGTGCCCGCCTCGTATCTCCTGGCGCTGGCCGGCGTCATGTTTACCGCCATCAGCTACGGCAAGCTGGTGCGACAGTTCCCCGAAGCGGGCTCCGCGTATACCTACACCCAGAAATCGATCGGACCGCACGTCGGCTTTATGGTCGGCTGGTCATCGCTGCTGGACTATCTCTTCCTGCCGATGATCAACGTGCTGCTGGCGAAAATTTATCTGTCCGCGATGTTCCCCGACGTGCCGCCATGGATTTGGGTGGTGGGGTTTGTGACGATCCTGACGCTGGCGAATCTGAAGAGTGTGAATCTCGTCGCCAACTTCAATACCCTGTTTGTGCTGGTGCAGGTCGCGATCATGGTGGTGTTTGTCGTCCTTGTGGTGCACGGGTTACATAAGGGGGAGGGGGTCGGCACCGTCTGGTCGCTTCAGCCTTTCATCAGCCAGAATGCCCATCTGATCCCCATCATTACCGGCGCGACCATTGTCTGTTTTTCATTCCTCGGTTTTGATGCGGTGACCACCCTGTCGGAAGAGACACCCAACGCGGCGCGGGTTATCCCCAGAGCCATCTTCCTGACCGCACTGTATGGCGGGCTGATTTTTATTATCGCCTCGTTTTTTATGCAGCTCTTTTTCCCGAGTATCGCGCGCTTCAAAAACCCGGACGCTGCGCTGCCGGAAATTGCACTGTATGTCGGCGGCAAGCTCTTCCAGTCGATCTTTTTGTGTACCACCTTTGTGAATACGCTCGCCTCGGGGCTGGCCTCGCATGCGAGCGTCTCGCGTCTGCTGTACGTGATGGGACGTGACAATGTCTTTCCGGAGCGGGTGTTTGGCTATGTGCATCCGAAATGGCGCACGCCCGCCCTGAACGTCATTATGGTGGGGATCGTGGCGCTCTCGGCCCTGTATTTCGACCTGGTGACCGCCACAGCCCTCATTAATTTTGGCGCGCTGGTGGCCTTTACGTTTGTAAACCTGTCGGTCTACAACCACTTCTGGCGACGAAAAGGACTCAACAAAACGTGGAAAGACCGTTTTCACTATCTCCTGCTGCCGCTTATTGGTGCGGTAACGGTTGGTGTGCTGTGGATCAATCTTGAGGCGACTTCCCTGACGCTTGGCCTCATCTGGGCCGCCCTGGGCATGCTTTACCTGACCTGGCTGACGCGCCGCTTCCGAAAACCGCCTCCGCAGTTTGATGCCGGTAAGGCTGAGCAGGCCTGGGACTCCTGAGCGCTCAACGGCGCCAGCTCGCTGGCGCCGTTGACAGCCTCACGACAGGACGGCAGATTATGTAACCTATGCAGCTGTCGCCCTGCGAACGCCAGGATGTAACGAGCTCTCTGTCTGTTTGTTCCAGGAAAGGCCTGTGCGCAGGTGCTGAAACTAAGTCAGTTACGTCTCAGCAGCGCTGGCCGCAGACCGGTGACCAGACAAGGCTCGTGAACCGGCGAGGAAGCGGAATATCTTCATTGCATAAACGGGCGTTTATGCGCCGTTGTGCGATCACCGGAAATGCATGTCTCATCAGTTAACGCATCGGTGCAGGACTGGTGCCTGGAACCATCGTTTTTTTGCCATCCGCTGCAGCATCTCCTCCTTACAGAATTTCTGGTGTTAGTCCTGCAGCGTGCGAGGGGCGTAACACGGGTGGACCATCGCACCGCCACGGTATTAGCGCAACTGTCTTTGCGGGAACTGATTCTCTGCACGTTCTGGTTACCCCGTGGAGGGCGTGTAGATAATACTTAACGTGCCCGTGTATTTTCCAGACTGTTTGCCGGATACCGTAAAAGGCGGGGTTGTGAACGTCAGCGGCGCCGGGACGCAGTAGGTCTGCGTGCTATATCCCGGCAGAGTCACCAGCCGCCCGGTGAAATGGGTCGCCGTATTCCACACGAGCCCGGTACCGTTCACCACCCTCTGCGCTATGCCGGTGACGGGGTTATGCACACTCAGGGCATAATCAATGCGGTTCGCCGCGTCTGATTTGCTTCCACCCGCCCGGTATACTGAAAATAGTCCCGCCTGTCGTCCGGGGGCAGGCGCTCCCTCATCCTTGAAAATAAGGTTGATTATTTTTCCCGTTCCGTTGTTACCATCATACAGGCACATGTCCAGCGATGTGCTGCCGCTCGCGGTGGTGGACCGGTACGATCCCGCGCTGCTGGCCAGGTTCAGGTCAACGGTGGCCACGGTGGAGGGGAAGGCTGGCAGGTACACTTGCTGCGCACGTTTGCTAATTACCGTCAGCACCAGGTTTGCGGTCCAGGTGCCAATTTTTGTTGTTTGTCTGTATTTTTGATAATTCATAATGAGGGTCGCGCGCCAGACACCGTCCGTCAGATTGCCAAGCTCACTTTGTGAGACATAGTAATTAAATACTGGCGCCTTTTGGGATTCAGAATTGGCAGACGTCCAGGGTTGACGCGTTAATCCGCCATTACCCCTGGTCGCAGTTATAACGATATCTTTGGTAGCGCCGGTACGGTCCTGAGTAAAACGCAGGGGAATACTGCCAGCGCCAGCGCCGGATTCGTCCGTCCAGACCGGCACGGTTGGACATGCGCCGTTAGTCGTGTCAGTCCTGCTGTTGCACACCATGGCCACGTTCATGGCCTCACTCCCTTCCCCCGCGACCTGATTGTTCAGGATATAAAGGGGTGAAGGGAGGGCATCGGTATCAAAGCTGGTTGTCAGATTCGTGGTGCCGGTTGACGGCAGCGTCGCGCAGGTTGGCAGCGTCGTGCAGAGCAGCAGCATTAACAGGACAGTAATCGTCAATTTCATATTTAATTCCCGGCGCATTTCGCCGCTTCAGTGCTTTAAGCGTTTATATCTTTATTGGTTTTTAGGGGGAAGGTGATGCGGACATTGCCACGGGCTTTGCTTCACCCTGAGCGCCGGCCGCCAGCAGCCGGGCCTGCCTGTGCTCGGCCTCAGGCAAGGCTGCCAGGTCTGTCCTGCTACAGGCGGTGGCTCCCAGATAACGCACCACGTCCCGGACCGCTCGGACCTTGATGCGACACCGCCAGAAGCCCTCACTCCGCATCACGTAGAGCGCGTTAATTTTGCGATTTGTTTCCATAGTAAAGCCGCCGTCACCCACCGGTGACCAGGTCGCCACGTTGAGTGGGATACCGCCGTCCAGAGGACGCTGCTGCTCGTCAAGCAGACGCCCCAGCCAGATGTAGCGCGTTTCCACCGCCACGTTCCGGGTGAGCAGCTTGCCCGGGGGGAGAAATAAGCTGCTCCTGCCCATACCTTTCCTTATCTCGCTCGTCATGCCCTCCGGCGTCGCCAGCGACTCGTTTACACTGTAGGCTGTTTTCTGGTAACCCGGAGCCAGGAATGTTCTGCGGCGGCCACTAACCACGTCTCCGCTCGCGCCGCCGTCCATCGATACCGTTACTGTACCGGGACCGTCTTCCTCATCGATATCTGTCCCCACAGTGACCGACAGCGCGGAGGCAGCCTGCCCGGTTCCCCACCGGCCGAGCGACACGCCTTCACCGCTCATCACAAGTGACGAACTGTAGGTACCGCTGCTGCCCGTGTTATGCGTCCCGCTGCTTTTATCCCACGCATCACTTAGCGCGAGAGAACCGCTGCCATACTGCCCTTCCGCACGGGCATACAGCTGGCCGTTGATAATGTCCGTATTCACGCCGCTGAACGAGGCGCCAACGGCGTTATCAGACGATGCATCCTGGTATCGCGTGTAAGACGCGCCATATCCCAGCTGGCTGTCACCCCGCCGGCTCTGCTGCCAGCTGGCGTCTATGGAGGCCGCATGTCGTGCCCTGTTATCCTGCCGGCCGACTCCCGACAGAGAAAAGCTGAAATAGAGCCCCTTATCCAGGCCCGGGTCGTTGTCTGACCGGCTGGCAAAGGCGCTGAAACTGGTACCGAGACTGAAGTTATTCAGAACAAAAACGCGGTTTATTCCGGCCTGCCACGTCTCGCTGCGGGAGTGAGACTGGTATACGCGCTCCCAGGGGGCACCGTTGGCATAGTCTGCGTTGTCTGTTGGCAGATCCCTGCGGTATACGTAGCGACCCTGGCTGCCGCTCACGGAGTACCCCAGCGTCCCGTTCCAGCCAGCCACGGGGACGGACAGCATAGCGTTTGTACTCCTGTAGCAGCCAACTGCCCCGTAGGCATGCGCGTTCTGCAGATTGCAGTTACCCGCCGTCAGGGCGGTACGGTAAAAACTGAGGGAAAAACCATCATTATATGTTACCTGCTGTGTACTGCCTCGCGACCCCTCGCTGCCCTGCAGCCAGCTCAATCGCGCGGAGAGCAGCCCGTCCAGCGGACCGGATTCAAAGCTGTGAGACCATTCCGCCGCCGTCTCAGCGTATTGTGCCGAGCTGTAGACGGCGGCTCCCGCGGTGATCGACGAGCTTTTAGTCAGGGGTAACCGCCCGCCAGCATGAACGGCATAGAGTTCATGCTCCGAGCGTGTGCCGTTCGTGACGTTCGAGTCATCGGGCATACCCGCCTGGAGAAACCACTGAAAATCACTGGCCCAGCCCTGTCCCTGCCGGCTGTATAGCTGCGTCTCTGTCCGGACCAGCTGATTATTCTCATAGATACGCAGGGTCAGGGTATAACTGCCTGACGGGAATGAGCGGGTATCCAGCATCTGCGCACCGGCCTTGAGATAAAAGGTGGAGAGAAGCTGGTTATTACGGTACGCATCCACGCGCGCATCATGGTTAAGGAGCACGCTGACGGGCGTGCCTGCAGAAACCGTTTCCCGGTTAAGCCAGGCAAGAGTGGAACCAATACGGAGGCCGCGTATCCGACCGATAGGCAGTTGTGCAAGCGTAATGTTCCCGCCGGCATTTGTGTAAATGTCGCGCTCATCCATAACACCCGCCTGCAGATAAATGCGCTTCAGGAAGTCCTGCCGGAAGTAGGCGTTTGAGGCATCGAGCTGCTGCGCCGTTTCGTTGCCGGAACGCTGCGCGAGCCAGCTCCAGTCTACGCCAAGGAAACTGCTCTCCCCAACGCCGAGTGCGCCATTACCCTGCATTGACAGGGATTGATAGTGGCCACTGGTTGCGAAATTAATATTCTGCTGATGGACAAGCGCATTCCCTGCCTCCGGCGTGCTGTCGTAATAGCGGCTGCCGGTCGCGGCCAGGGGGGGGTACCTGTCACTGATGAAAAGCCGGATAACCGCATTATTTTCATCATATATGAGTCCGAGACTATCCGTTTTCAGATAGTCGCAGCCCGTTCGATTTCCGTTAGTACTGCAGGCAAGGTTGCCGTTGCGGTCCATTGGGTGCTGCGCCTGGCTTAGTACCAGTGGACTGAGTCCTGGGGCGTCTCCGTATACCTTTCTGACCGCGCGGACCAGGGCATCAGGTTCCATGAACGTGATGCTTTCCAGGTCAGCGCGAACCTGCATGGCCCCCAGGAACTGCCCGTAAAGATAAACGTCGGCGATAACAGTCTGCCCGCGTGCAAGTTCCTCAAATCCGGCTGGCACCCTCATTTTAGCCTTCGAGAAAACCGGGATGCTAAGTAATAAAATAAGCACTCCCGTTACTGAGAGGACATTTTTCACGAAACCTTCCTTAGTAGGGGCTGGCAGGAGCATCTGAGATGCCTGCCAGCGTCAGAATTAACTGGAAGTGGTCGCTTGCTGCACAATCAGGCTCACCGTGCCGGTGTAAGAGCCTGCATCGGTCAGTACGCCTGCCGTTGTCGGGGCAATGACCAGAGGGAAGGCCAGGGAACCATTAGCGGTACCGTTAGGGAAATAGTTGGCATAGGTCAGCGTTGTTGCGGTAGTGGTAAGCGCTGAGCCATTGAATTTCACCGTCAGCGGTACGCTGCTTGTTGAGCTTGAAGAGCTGAGCGTTGGCGAGTTGGCCAGCGCGATGGTCAGGTTTTTGGAGGTGGAGTTCGACCAGAGTTTTACATTTTTAGTGATCGGCTGCAGGCCCGTGATGACGTTATAGTCCATGGTCACCGCGCTCGGCAGGGCGGAGCCGTCGGCCAGGGTAATGTCTACCGCCGGATCGACCGTAGCCGTGACGGTGATATCGCGCTGCACGGCTTGCGTGGCGAATGCGCTCAGCATAAGAGTTGAAAGGACGGTCGCGTTTAAAATACGTTTCATTTTATTTCCTCTTGTTTTTTCCATTATTCCATTCACCATGAGTGGAATTTTTAGGAATTATTTGCGTTTATTTTAATTTCACGGATACGGTTTTGTGTTTCGTCCATATATCTTGCCCGATAATCACTTCCAGGATGAAATGCCACGCCTGAAAGTGAATTGACCATATCCGGATAAATGGTCTTTATAACTTTGCTCCATACACACTGGTCATTAACCTTGCATACTCCAATTTCTTTTATTGGCACTCTGACATTACCGGAGTTTAAGATTTCGCCAGTGCTGGTTTTATAACTCAATGCAGGATCATTAGTTTTCGGCAAAACATGAATCAATGCACCCCATATGATATTAACACCCACCGTAGCGGATTTTTTAACGCTGTTATTTAATTCGCCATTATCATTAAATTCTCTTTCATCGACGCTTTCAAAATAGGCTCTCCATGTTGTTTCTTTTTTAGGAGGCAACAACGAAACAATACGAACGACACGCTCAGTTCCTGCGGCAAGAGCAATTTTGGCAGGAACAATAGCCACTTCATCAGCGTTACTTTCATCTGCAATAACTTCTTTCTCACTTGACGTGCCGGGGTTTATAATTTTTTTCAGCGTAATCTTAACAAACTGAACCTCATCGCTTTTGGAAATTAGCTTAATCTGAGATGTTCCTTTTGTGTCAACTGATACTTCCATCGGATAGACCGACATGGCAGCAAGCACCGGATTGAACGATAAAAAAATCATCATCAAGGTCGCGGCGCTGATTTTTAAAAAAAATGTCATTTGAAGATCTCACAAAACTCAACAATGTACTTATGGTGGACAAGGATGTAATCAATCCATTCTTCCCATTGATTATCACAGTAAAACCAGATTGATTTTGCTTAATGTGAATGACTTAAGTCTTGATTGATGATCTACTCCTGTTGCTATCAAATGGTATCCTGAGGATTAAAAATACAGACTGACTGTTTTTTTATTTGCAATCTTCTGTTGCCTGAACATGTAAAAGATTAATGTGGATTTTCAATAAAGAAAAATGAAACAAGATAAAGGAGTAAAAATTAAGAATGTGAATGAATCTTAAGTAATGTAATAAACCAGGGCACCCGATTGCAAATTCTTAACCGAAATGTTTTTTTCATGCAGAATCGCTTAAGATTTACGTTGAATTCATTTTTCCTTTCATAGTAAGCAATTGTAATATATGTGTTTTAATGCGAAACCTCCGCTTGGTTGTGCCATTCACATTCAGTGATCATCCTGCATAAGCGCTCTGCCAGCGAAGGCAATCGCTATGCGTAACCGATTTTACTGAGAACCAGATCATCACTGTGATTAATTCAGTTGCAGCCTGGCAAAGCGTTAAAGCTATCTGCCGGGAGGCCTGTATATCTGAGACCACTTAGTACTTTTGGAAGTGAAGAAGCAGCGGCTTGGAGGCTTCTGATATTAAAAAATCACGGATCTTGAGGTCAAGAGCCGACATCTAAAACCGATGGTATTCTAATCTGAGTCGGGAGGGTTCAGACCCGGAAAGACGTTAGTGGACAAAGCTATAAAAACCAGCATTTAAGTTTGAACTGGCGCTCATCAGATAACGCCGTTCGGACTCAGCATCCGTCTGAAATGCTGAAGTCATATTATGAGCAATTCATTGAATACTTTAAATAGACATACCGTACAGAAATACTCGACTTTACGTGTTCAGAACGCTGAATGAAGTACGGAAGATTATGCAAAAGGGGGGCGCCCGCAAGAATCACTAAACACTATGACGCTGCAGGAAGACGGGTAGCATCATTATTTGGCCTGGTTTTCTAAAAATGCATTGACCTAAAGCGGGTCTGTTTACATAATTACACGGCTGTTATCCAGTTAAAGGGCAGTGAATCCAGGACTGAAAAATTTTTATTAAAGCCCTTTGGTAAATTTCTGGGTTAAACGCTAAATAAATATTTTTTCCTTAACCAGAAAAAGGCATTAATGCAGCAACTTCCGGAGGACAAACCTTATAGCATCCCAGTATTTTATTGCTTATATTGGCGTAATCTTCATTATAGTACAAGTGTAAAGATACCCATCTGTTTATATGTTAAAATCTTCAGGTAAACCATGTTCAGCTTGAAATTAGTTATCATGGCGCGTTTTAAAATTCACACGACCATTGCGATGAATTTTAACATTACTAGTGCGAAACTAAGATCCCTGATTCCTTTTCAGAATGGATTTAAGAATAACAGTAATATTCAGGAAGCAAGCGCCATGTTTATGGTTGAATCCTAATGTTCCTCGCCCTCGTTATTTCGGGTGAGAAATATCGTAAAGAAAAGCTCTTACTTCTTTCGTTTGCATTGCGTTGACGCACTTACCAGAATCACAACCCGCAGATATCCCTGTTGATAACGCCCAGCGCTCATTTGAACTCCTGCTAACGTGACGCGCCCACTTAGTGTCCTGGAGCAGGATGAAATAAGATAAAGAGGGGAAACAAACTTTTTAGTGTCTTATCCTGCCAATCTTTTCGCGGAATATGATCCAGACAGAAAGACCCCATGGGTTACCCTGTACCGGTTCATAAAGAACTTAATTCTGATACATCTTTGTTGACGAGAGAAGAACTGATCATGATGCTCACCATATAGGCGTTCCTGCAAAATAGATGGCGCGCTGATTTTTCAGATTTGGGTCGGGCATCAGATTTGCCCGAAGTGGACTGCCGAATGACAATCTGCAACGGCTGGTCAGCCTTATCCGTACTGTCGCTTGTAAATGTAGTCCTGCCACCGGAGCCATGGGAATTTCCAATGAAAGTGATTTTTGTGCGGCATGCCGAAACAGAATGGAACCGGCACGGGATTATCCAGGGCCACGAGGATAGCCCGTTGACGGCCCGTGGCGCGTTGGAGACATCGGCGTTACTGATGGCCTTAACGGATGCCGGTTATCCCGTGGAAGGTGTCTTTACGTCACCCCTTGGACGTGCGCGGCACATGGGGCAGGCGCTGGCGGGCCATTTTCAGTGCCCGCTGGTGATCGAGGCGGCACTGAAAGAACAGTCATTTGGTCACTATGACGGCATGACGAAGGTGCGCCTGGCGCGTGAACACCCCGATTACTTCCTCGCGTTATTTTCACAGGATGCCACGTTTTGCCCTCCCGGCGGCGAGTCGCTTGCCTGTGCTTCTCAGCGTATTCTCCATTTCGTGCACGAGAAAATGGCACTTGCAACGCATCAGACGCTTTGTGTGGTCACGCACGGGCAGGTCATGCAGGGTATGCTTGCGCTGCTCAGGGACGGAAACCTGGAGCATTTCAACCGCTACGCACAGCCGAACGCCAGCTATACCGTGCTGGAGGGGGGCGGAGGGCAGGACTTCACCCTCCGCTGGGGGATCGCCACCCACCTGCTTAAGTTGCCTGAGATGGATTGAGTAAGGGGAAAGGCCAGCGCAATGCACCGGTGGCTGAAAGACGGTTAACCGCTCCGGCCCGCGGTTAATAGAGGAGCGTGTGTGACTGTAACATCAGCAACGCACGCTGCCCGGTTGCCTGCCGCATCCTGTAGCACAGCGCGCTGGGCTCCACCAGAACATAACCCCGGGTGTGGAACCTGTTGAGCACCTGCACCTGGCTGACGGAGGCGAGATAGCGCGACGGTGCATGCCTGCGACAGATACCGGCGCAGACGCCCTTGCCGATCACTTCCTTATACCGTGCCGGGGTCACCCGGTCCTCATTGAGAATGACGGTCACGATGTCGTGACGGCGCGTGACGGCAAGCGGATGCCAGGAACGCAGCGCCTGTAGCAACCGCCCGGTATCGCTTGCCTGCGCGCAAAAGCAGGTAAAGATGAGAGCCAGGACTCAACGCTTTTTCCCATTGTTCATGACGGACAGAACGCCAGCTATCCGGATCCACCGTGCCTTTCGTCCCGGCGGATCCGGCTGCACTCAGAAATACGCGGTCCAGAAGCAGGAGACCGGCATGGCGAGCACCAGGGAAGGCAGCATGCTCGCCACCGGAAAAACCTTGATTCCGGCGATGCGCAGGCCGGTTGCCACCATCAGGACACCGCCTACGGCCGAGAAATCAGCCTGCATGGCCGGGGTCGTCATCGGGACAATAAACACCGCGCCCCAGGCCAGCGCCAGCTGAATAATGAGCTGCGGAACCGCAACCAGCGCCACGGCATAACCGAGGGTGGTCGCAAAAATCAGTGCCGTGAGCAAATCGAGAAAAGCTTTGGCGATCAGCACGCTGTTGTCGCCCGTCATGCCTTCATGCATGGCACCAAAAATCCCGGTGCCACTGGCACAAAAGAGCACAATGATCGCAACGTATTTTTGCAGAAACTCGGCACGGGCGTCCTCGTCACCCGGATCTTCTCTGACCACGAGCGCGACCAGCCCGCGGGCTTTCTCACCCAGATAGCCGATGCCTTTTTCCAGGTAACAGAGTTCACCCAGCAGCGTGCCGAGCAGGACAGACAGCACCATCACCGGCATGTGGCTCACGCTGGTGACCAGTACGATCCCCATGCACAGCGAGGCTGCCCCGAAAATCAGCGGCATGGAGACGCGCAGCCGTTCGGGCAGGCGGGCGCTGATAATGGCACCCGCCATTCCCCCGATTACCACCGCGGACCCGTTAATCCAGGGACCTGTGATCATAATGATGTTCTCCTGTTATCAGATGATGCGTTTCCCCCCAGCGGGGCAGGGAGTCGCAGGTCAGATCCAGCAGACTGAGCGCCCGCGCCACGCTGTGTGCGATGATCGCTTCGCTGCCGCTGGGACGGGCATACCAGGCCGGGACCGGGGGAAAAATAATGCCGCCATTTTCCGTCACCTGAAGCATGTTACGCAGGTGTCCGGCATGCAGCGGCGTTTCGCGGACCATTAACACCAGCCTGCGGCGCTCTTTCAGGGTCACGTCTGCCGCTCGCGTCAGCAGGTTATTGCCAAGGCCGGTCGCCACGACTGCAAGGGTATGCATGGAGCAGGGGGCGATCAGCATGCCAGCCGCCGGAAATGAACCGCTGGCAATGGCGGCCCCCACATCCCTGACGTCATACGCGACATCCGCGAGCGCCACGACCGCCTCTTCCGTCAGGGTGGTTTCATGACGGCGGTTCAGCTGTGCGGCGGGGGTGATGACCAGGTGGCTCTCCACCTGAAGCGCCCTGAGCGCCCGCAGGGCCGCCACGCCGTAGCCAAACCCGGATGCACCGCTGATGCCAATGATGATGCGTCGGGGAGGTAATACGTCGGTGTTATCCATGGTGTATCCCCTTATCCCGGATAGTCATCGGGCAGAAAACGCCGGACATCTACCTCCATAAAGGCACTGCGGCGAAAGGCACCTTTCATCGCGAAGGGAACCGTACAGTCAAAAATGGTTTTACAGGCAATGCCATGGTCACGTACGGAATAGCTGAAGGCCGGGTCGGAAGACGGATCCAGAGGGTGACAGCGAACACCCGGAATGAAGACGGTGCTGATATCACCCTGGTAACGCGTGGTCATGGCCCAGATCACATCGTTGAGATCGAAAATGTCCACATCCTCGTCAACCAGCATCACATGCTTGAGCTCGGAAAAGGCCGAGAAGGCCAGCAGTGCGGCTTGCCGTTGACGGCCCTCATCACTGGCCTGATTTTTTTTCACCTGGATGACCGCAAGGTATTTGCCCGTTCCCGGGGAAGGGCAGTGCACGTTCAGAACAAAACCGGGCAGGGCACGTTCAACCAGCTGCAGAATACTGGCTTCGGTGGGGATCCCCGCCATGTTGGTGTGCTCATCGCTGGGGCCAATGCACGTCTGCAGGATCGGATGGCGGCGGTGGGTGATGGCCTTCACTTTGATAATCGGAACCAGTGGCTGCGCCTTGCCGGTGTAGCCCGGGAATTCTGGCATGGCCTTCCCGCTGTTGGTATGCTGATCTTCCCTGACCCGGTAGTTCGGGATCAACTCACCCTCGATCACTACTTCGGCACTGGCAATGGCGCGCGCCTTCACGGTCAGACAGTCCACCAGCTCGACAGGCTGCTGGCGCAGACTGCCTGCCACCGACAACTCGTCATAGCCGAGCGGGGTGGTGGGCGGCTCAAAGCAGGCACCAATTTCAATGGCCGGATCCACCCCGATACTGATGGAGATGGGCAGAGGCAGTCCGTCATCCTCTGCCTTCTGACGAAACGTATCCAGATGGCGCCCCGGAACGAAGTACATGGAAATTTCATCCCGACTCTGCACACAGAGGCGATGGATCGTGATGTCGTGTTCGCCGGTCTGCGGATCGGCGGCATAGCACATCCCCAGCGTAAAATAGGGTCCCGCATCTTCCGGCGTGTTTGTCGGGGCCGGAAGAATATTGAGAATGCTAAAATCCGGATCGGTGGCCAGATGGACAACCTCCTGACACACGGCATTTTCGGGCGGAATAACGACAGGGGCTACGGGATGGGTCACGGCATCCTTGAATAAAAAGGCCAGTTTATCCGGCGTAGTGTTGAGCAGGTGGGCCACACTTTTGCGGGAAGCGAGCAGCCCGATCAGCACTCGCATGTCGTCATAGCCTTTTATGCTATTGAATAACATTGCCGGACCGATGCGGGTGGGACGCATGACGGTACCGTGTGCCCCAATATATCGGTAGACACCTGAAAGTTCCGCGTTGGGATCGACGGTCTCATCAGTTTCAATGAGTTCATTATCAAGATGGCTCAGCAAAGCCAGCGCACTGCGCAGGTCGGTGACCCTGGGTCGACGGGACATAGCAAACTCCTTTCTCAGTAACCGGAAACAGGCCTCCGGTGAGATGACTCTGGCTTCCTGCTGGTGATGGCAGAAAGCGCCCATAACACCTGGTCAGTGTGTGGGGTATCGGAAATTCCCGTCCAATCACATTTCCCCTTGTTTTGATATGGGATCCTTATTGGACTTACGGTAAGGGGAGAAGGTGTGGACTATCGGTATCTGCACGCGTTCGTCGTGCTTGCCGGGGAATTGCATTTCGGCAACGCCGCACGGCGACTGCACATTACACAACCAGCGTTAAGCCGCCAGATCCGGGTTCTTGAAGAGCAACTCGGTATGCCGTTGTTTATTCGTGACCGGCGTCATGTGACCCTGAGTCAGGCGGGAAGGCGTCTGGCAGAGGCCGCCCGGGTCTCCGTCAGTCACTATGAGAAACTGATGTCGCGGGCGCGCAGTCTGCGCGAGGGGTTCAGAGGTCAGCTTAAGCTGGGGTATGTGGGGTCAGCGATCCTCGATCCGGCGCTCACGTGCCTGACCAGCGGGTACCGCAGGACCAAACCGGATGTGGAGATCGTCATTGAAGAGCATAATGTCAGCGATCAGCTTACCCTGCTGCTCGATCATGAGCTGGATGCCGGCCTGATCCGCTCACCGGTTCCGCGTTATGCTGGCCTGAATTACCTGAATATTGCTACCCGGGCACTGATTGCTGCCGTGCCTCACAGCCATCCACAGGCTGCCATTGAGAGAATTTCGCTGGCGTCGCTGGCCGGGGATATCTTCATGATACAGCAGGATCCACCTGGCGTGGGTCTGGGCTGGTCTGCCTTACACGCCTGTGAGCAGGCCAGCTTTGTTCCGCAAAAAATTCATTTTACCCGGGATGTGGCTGTGGCTATCGGCATGGTATCCATGGGGATCGGGGTCACCCTGGTGCCTGAAACTCAGCGCTCGGTCACGCTGCCAAATGTCTGTTATTGCTCTCTTGAGGATGCCGGGGCGGTAACGACCCTGACGTTGTGCTGGCCAAAATCCCGCAAAAGCCGCGAGCTGGTAGAGTTCATACGCTACATCGCCCCCGATGTGCTTGCCGCGATGACGCCCCCGCCGGCGGCGGCCGGTGGTTTTTCTCACCCTGCTAAGTGAGAGGGGGGGGCAACATGCGGCTGGATTTTTTCATCAGGCAACTCAGCGGTGTCAGCACCCCGGAGCTGAACATGAGGATGGCCGTCAGCGGCAGGCAGGACGTCGCCCAGTGGCGCTGTCTGCGCCGCAGTAAACAGTGAGAATGCCAGCAGGATACTGGCAAAAACGCTTCTGTGTATCATCATAAAAGTGCTCCCGTCGATGTGAACCGACCGGGAGCATATCTGATTGTATGTTGAGATCAGTTTTGTCTCGTTAAACCTTTCAGCAATTATGTTGGACCTGAGTAAACCGTTTTTCAGCAGGTTTTATTGAGTATCAGGGTTAATGCCGGATTACAATTCTGCGGTGAACCTCGTCTTGCTCTGAACGGGACATGGCCCTGGCCGCCGGTAGGTGCGACAGTCATCATGAATGGTAAAGAGCGATTTTCTCGTACGTTCACGGTTTATCCGCTCCCCGCTGTCCTGCCTGGGGCAAAGCAACACGCTCAAGTGTTGACCTTTTCCGCCTCTGTGGGTAACCGGCTGAGGCAGTCAACGTCAGGATAGTGAAGATGATTGCTCAGATTACTGATTGAAAGCACCTGAGGACCCTCTTATGAGAAGTACTGCTGCGCAAATGAGGATGTTAATCAGTATGATAATGGTTATCATTTACATATTGTTACAATAATCATACACAAATACATTGAGATATACTGAAAGGTAAACTTATATAAAGTTGTGCCACACAGGCACATTCCATTATGAATTATTTGTATTCAAGGAGATGGATGTGAAAAATAAGGCAGTATTAAACCAGAGAAATGAGAAAGCGCTTAATGCAGTAAGCATTAATCGTATCCCCGTAAAAGCCAGTAAAATTACCCGTGGTCACTCAGTTGATCGCATTCCTGAATATTTTGGACCTCCGGGGCTGCCAGGTCCTGTGCTTTTTTATAGTTAATCTGCCGTAAATTTAATACCGGCGGGGGAAGCTCCGCCGTATCATCTCATATGCAATGGACTGATGTGATGCTTATTACTCCCGACACGCTGAAGATTACCTGTTTCAATAAGGATCTCGTTGTTCTTGATCTTCTCAAGGATGAATATACTGTGCTTGAAAATATAGCGGACAGTTTCCTGACATTTCAGATCCCCAATCCCGATGTAGAAGCATTTCTGAACGGTGAGAAAAATTGCCGTTATCTTCAGGCGGATAGCCATAATGATCCTGAATCATTTCTGGAAGTTCGCTGGATGAAACCGCAGGTGAGAATAAAGCACAGTTCCGCGCTTGCCCGAATATCTGCGCTCAGGGCTATGTTGTACTGCAGGCACGGCCTCAATCACGGAGGACTGATAGCGTTAAAGCGTCAGTTTTGTGAAAGTCAGACCATCGGGTGTGCAACAAAGATAACACCAGAAGTGGATATCAGAATAAAAAAGGAAATTGCAGCACTCAACAGTATCTTTGATTTGATTGACCATGATAACCCCTGTCTTGTGTATTCCTGCGCTCTGAAACAACGTCTGATTTCCAGAAAAATAGGCGCAACTCTTGTTATAGGCGTCAGAACACGTCCCTTCTACAGCCACGCGTGGGTGGAGGTAGACAGTACTGTGGTCAGCGATGATCCCGACCTGAGAAAGAAAACGAGCGTCATACTGGAGTGCTGACCATGTTGATCGTTCCTGTCATGTTATCCGAAAGTGTCGCTGTTCCGGCACACTTTACGGCTGTAAGAACCGGTATGTATCTGATATACCTTGATGCCGGCTGGTCATATCGCGAGGATGATGGCAAGTTATGTATTTTTAGTGGCTGGGCGATAACCGGGAACGGTGAAGTGCTTTCACTGTCTGAAACCGCGCCTGACGTACTGGAGAAGGAGCTTAAATCAGCAGATGGCTATTTTTGTTTTATCGTCATTGAAAATGACGTTATCCAGGTGATGAAAAGCCTTTACCGGTACTGTGATGTCTATTATGGAAAAACAGCGTTCGGAGCCATTATCGGTACCGGACTTAAGGATGTGGCCAGAATCTCTGGTACGAAAACGATCACCCGTGATTTTATCAGGTCGTTTATAAGAGACAGTTTTCAGGCCGCTTTCCTTTCACCATTGCACAATACAGGTAAAGCGTATTCCGGGTGTCTGACACGAATTGATCGGGAAAATATACATACGGAAGCTTTCGTCAATCTGTCACCGTTAAAGAAAAATACGCTTGATGTCATTATTACAATCGTTAAGAAACTACCCGCTGATCTCCCGCTTGCCCTCTATCTCTCCGGAGGCCTGGACTCATCGATTGTCTTCTTTTGTTTACTGGCAGCAGATAAACCTTTTACTGTCTTTCATTGCCTTCCATTCAGCTTTGAAACCGATGCTGAGCGTGCAGATGCGCACAGACTTTGCCGAAAATATAACATTACTCTCACAGAGCTCAAGCCTGGTTATACAACTGACCGGCAGATACCGAACAGGGTAAATCATCCTTCAGACTGCCCGGTTGTGAACACGTTCTGGCTAAATGCCAGTGATGGACTTACACAAGATATGTCCGGCTGGTTCTGTCTGGACGGGCACGGTGGTGACAGCGTATTCATTCAGTCGCCTTCCGTTAGGATCATTCGTGACCTTATCCGAGTCGGAAAACCTATTCAGGCATTACGAACCGCGTTCAGATTCGCAGCGCTGAAATCCCGATCCCTGCATTCTGTCCTGGCCTCAGCCTACAAAACTGAACCTGCAAAAAGAACACACGTGCATCCTTTACTTGTCGGGCATATCCCGGGCACTGCATGGTATGAATATCTGGAAGAACTCATCAGGATCAGTGAAAGTACTGTCAGTATTTTTCCTGACGGGCCGGCTGTGAAATTCTCTCCACTTATCAGTCTCAGTGTTATCCGTAGCCGTCTTGCCGTTCGTTACGAAGATAATATCCGTGCCTGGCATGATCGTGCTGGGATCAGACGAGAGGCGCTTACCCGTTTCAAAGACCCAGTATTCATCAAGAAAACGAAACGTTCATCTTCCCAGCTCATATTCACAATTATCAGGCAGTATGAAGATGAACTAATCGCTTTTGTCGTCCGTTACGGCACGTACATCCTGGATAATCCTGAGGCCATGATTGAAGAAATAAGATACAACGCCCATGTTGAACTGAATGGTTCTCTTCCAGAAATTTTATCCCTTATCAAATTAATGGTATTTAGTCAGAAAATGGAAGCTGATTTTTTCGACGCGGAGTCAAGGCATGAATTTTTTGAGTTTGTTTAAAACGGTATCCAGAGCAACCGGAACACGACATGTCGGGAAAATAACGTTTATTATCTTATTATCGGTACTGTCTTCAGTACTGATAATCATCTCCCCTGTACTGATATCCCGGACGACTGGCTATCTGATGAGTGACACAGCAGACAGTTTTCGTGTTATTTTTACACTGGGTGCAGTCTATGTCTTTGCCATTTCAGCTCAGAAAATTATTGCTTTCTGGGCGACCTATCTGCAGTCAGCGTTGAGGGTCGAATGTATTGCTTCCATTTCAGAATTCTTTCTGAAAAAACTGTATTACAGTGGTTCTCAAAAAGACAACGCCGGAGGGATTAGTCAACAGCTTAATCAGGCAACCAATGATATATATATTATTATCCGTGAACTGACGTTTGGCCTGCTACCGCCTCTGATCCAGTTATTTATTGCCCTGTGGACAATATTAGCCTCCGATGATGTGATTGTTGCATGCATGTTTTTTATGTTTGCCATATCCTTCGTTTTTACCAATTATGTCTACACCCATAAAATTGTGGCCGCCAGACAGGCCCTGATGGACAGCTCAAGAAAAACCTACACGCTTCTCTCGGACAGTGTCAGAAATATCCCTGTTGTCCGGGTTTTTAATGGTTTTGGTGTATTCATGAAGCGTTTCAATGGCCAACTGACGGAGGATGCCAGAACACAGCGCTCATTCTGGAAGGTCAGTTTCCATGCGCAACTCGTATCAGCGCTGCTGCAAATAATATTTTTTGGCTCGGCTTTCTTCTATACGCTCTACGGGGCCAGTACAGGGCAGGTCACCATTGAGCACTTTATCCTTGTCTCTTCTTATATTCTTATTCTTTCTGCACCGCTTGAGAACCTTGGGCAGTCCTATATTAATTTCCGACAATCCGCCCATGCGTTCTCCGCCTTTTCAGGGGGATGGCTGGAAGGGCCGGTTGACCGTGACGGAAATCTGCGCAGACCACAAAATGGCGACATCACGCTGAGTGGTGTCAGTTTCCGTTATCCGGAAAGCCCATCATGTACCTTGCATGACGTAAACCTGCACTTCAGAACCGGTGAATTCATCACCATTACCGGTAAAAGTGGCTCGGGAAAATCCACGCTTCTTAAAATCCTGGCACGCCAGCTCCCGCTTACCATCGGTAACTATACTCTGGGAGGATGCCCTAATGAGGAACTACCCGAGCAGGTATTTTATGAAAATATCGCCTATGTCTCTCAGGAAGAATATGTGTTTATGGACAGCGTGGCCTACAACCTGCAGATTGCAAATCCCGAAGCCACACGTGAGGAGATGATTAGCGCGCTGGCGAAATCTGGCCTTCAGATCGGCCATCTTCAGGGGGAAGCGCTACTCGATCTCAATCTGGCGAACGAAGGGACAAATATATCCGGAGGACAGAGACAACGCCTTTCCCTTGCCCGTCTTTTCCTGCGCAATCCGGCCGTTATTCTGCTGGATGAGATTACCTCATCTCTGGATCTCATCTCCGAAACCCATGCCATCAATGCGATCCTCTCTGACTTTCCGACGGCGACCATCATCAGTATAAGTCACCGTATCAGCACCTTTAATTATTCGGATCGTATCATCGTGATGCATAACGGCAGGGTCAGTGACGCCGGGCCGCTGAATGAATTACTGCAGCGCAACAACTTCATCACGCAGTTACACCGGTCTGAAGAGCCCCCCCGGTAAAGGCATGAGAAATGACATACAGTAGTAACGTTATCCAGCGGGCTCACCCTCGTCAGCATGACGGGTGAGTTGCCCTCAGAAGACCGTTCATCAGATGCATCAGATGCCCTGTCAGCAGGGCACGTTCCCCATCGTATCCCCTCTGCTTTCGGCGGCGGTGTGATCCGGGTGCGCGCAAACGGCATGTCTGCATCTCATGGCCAACCCGCCGGTAGACGGTTTTTTACGAATTTGTGCAGGTGAGGGAGGGCGCTTTTCGCGCTTAGCTGCAGCCCCGTATCCTGCGTGCTGGTTTCGTGTCAGAGGCAGATATTCTGATCCCCTTCATCCTTTCAACACACGCATTTCTTCTGAAAACCACTGTCTGGTCATGTGTATTTTCAATGTATCCTGGTAACCTGAACGATAAACCAAATCGTATCCCTTCTCAGCCTGAAACTTGCGATGGGGTAATGGCACAACCAGCCTTCCAGCACTACGTCTTCCCCAGGAGTAGCGCCATGCTGCCAGGCATCCACACCATTCATGGTCAGCATGGCCTGAAGATAATTTACGGTGTTGAGAACGACGTGTTTCTCCTGAGTCCCTCCGGTTTCTACCAGTGGTAGCTGAGGCCTATCTCTCCCTTGTCGGCAGCATCAGTCTGACGGTGATGGTGTCTGAGGTTATTCAGTTTGTAATCCATAAAAATCTGCATGTTTTTCCCCAGATACCAGGTTAATCCGACCTCCTCGTAGTTCAGTACATCCCGGCGATACCCTGAATCGGTTTGACGTAAACGGGTATACCCCACATGTGGCTGTAGTGAGGGGGTCAGCATCACCTTCATCAGTACTTCCTCGCTGAATGCGGGATGGGCGTTCGCAGCCGGTTCCGGGTGAATGGCATTATTGCTGCGGTTGGATACGGCCGCCAGATACCATTTTGGTGACTGATATCGCAGGCCGCCTGCCAGTGTCCGGATCTGCTTCTGATAGCCCACATCACGCTGCTGTACGCGGGTTGCGCAAGAAGTGGAGGCGGCGACGATTGCACTGAACCGGGAAGTGAAAGATGCCTCCAGTGACGCACCCAGCCCCTTTCCGTAACGTTTTGTCACCGGGCGATCCGTCTGATGGCCCGGGAACTGATACTGAAGTGCCAGTTGCACGGGAGTATGAACGAGGTCGAATGACCGGCGATATGTCAGCAGATCCTCAGCCCGGCCGCGTGTCAGGTTGTCCACGTAGTTGTACGAGATTTCCCTGAACAGGGGCGAACGATCGGTCAGGGATGTGACGTCGTACAGTACCCCCCAGTTTCTGCCGATATCCAGACTGCCCATTGTCCGGTTTCTCACCCCAAGAAATGCAAGGCGAGTTGCGTTACGTGACGCATCTGTTGCGCTGACTGTGTATTCCCACTGTCCGAAGGCCTGCCAGTCATGACTGAGTTGTTGCGTACCCCTCAGTCCGAAGTAAAGATAAGTCCGATCACCGTTATCGCTGGTCTTGCGGCTTATGAACCGTCTGGCAATCAGCGTGCCATAAAAATCCAGGCTGTGTTCTTCGGTGTGTGATAACGAAACCGCCGCGGCAGGGCTACAGAATGCAAAAAGAACCAGCCACATGAATACAATGAATGGGCGAGCTGAGAGCAAAGTAACGGGCATGTCGTGTATGTCCTCCGGATAAGTGACGATCTCCAGGTGCCGGCATAAGGCACGGAGATCCCTCAGGACATTGCTCTACACGCTTACAATAGTAATTTATTATTTTATAATAATTTTTTAGTGTTCAGGTAATTCAGTATTCCGTCATTCAGCGCACTGGCCATGCGGTACCGGAATGACGATGTGCTGAGCAGTTTCTCTTCGGCAGGATTGGTTATGAAGGCCGTTTCAACCAGAACAGAAGGGATAAAAGGAGACTTAAGTACGACAAAAGCGGCCTGTTCCGTTGTGGGGGCGTGCAGCGTATGGACAGGGGCAATATGGTGAATGAGCTGAGAACCCAGCGCCAGGCTTTCCCGGATCGTTTCCGTTTGTTCCAGGTCGAAAATAACCTCCTGCAGATACCGGTCTCCGGCACTCGACTTTTCACCTGCTGCTATATCGGCAGCATTTTCACTGTCTGACAGATACCTGGCCATTGCACTTGTCGCCCCGCGGGTCGAGAGGGCAAAAACCGAGGCTCCCTGCGCGCTCGGGCTGGTAAAACCATCCGCATGCACGGATACCATCAGGTCCGCTTCGTGATGATGGGCCATCTGAACCCGTTCATAGAGTGGAACAAAGATGTCCTCTGTACGTGTGAGCCGTGCATCCACACCATTCATGATCAACATGGCCTGAAGAAATTTTGCGGTTTCGAGAACGACGTGCTTCTCCTGTGTGCCTTCGTACCCTGTGGCGCCCGGATCTTTTCCGCCGTGGCCCGGATCTATCATTACCCGCGGTTTGCATGTACGGCGGGCGTTTTTCTTCTGCTGATGCCCCGGATGTGCCCAGGAGACCGTGTTGAACATCGTACTGGTGAGCAGTGTCGTCAGCCCGGCCAGAATGAGCTGGCGTCGCGTCGTTCGTGAGGCCATACCGCATTACTCCTTGTCTGAGATTATGATTTGTTACGTTATAACAAATCATTTTCTTTGCTTCTCTCGAGACAGTGTTACTGTTTGTCGCTTTTGGTGTCCTGGGATGAACATACAACGGGGCGGGGGCAGGCGTTCCCTGACGTGGCTGAATCACCATACTGCGATGAGCAGCGGGAGACACGGGCAAGACACAGGACTGTTTTGTCGAGCCCGCGCTTCACCTGTCAGACCCACCTAAATAAAGACGCGCAGCCCAACAGCACCCAGATGATCGTCAATATTCCAGTCGTCATTGGCGTTGCCCCAGGCTTTCTGGTAGCTGTATTCCACGTAGGTGACCGCATTTTTACCTAACCAGTAATCGGTGCCCAGCACGGTCGATTCAAGATGTTGTCCCTCCATGGCATCGCCTCCGCGCAGCCAGCTGACATCGGCGTAGACGCTCCAGTTGTCCGTTAAGTGGAGCCGGGAATCGTATTCGAGGCCGAGGATGGTCTCCTGATCGTCTGCTCGCGAAGGATTATGGCGATAATGCCCCCGTGTCGCTGAGGTGACGTTATCCACTTTATTTACGTACCACGTGGCCTGGGCACCGTTATACCAGGCATGATCGCCCACGTTTGTCGTGTATTTGGCATTCATCCCCATGGAATAGGTATTCCCGTCATACGGCTGCCCGTCCGTTTCGGTCCAGGGGTAACAGTGACCGTTCGGACCAAAAGGCGTGCAGCCCTGGCTGACGCCGGTATTAACCGTATAGTGGTTATAGGCCGCTGCTGTGGACAACATCAGGCCATTCTCCCACTGATAGCGGGCTGCCATCGCTGCGCCGTTGTGAACCAGTGCGGCGCCGTCACGAAAGGCATCGTGCAGGTCGGGACCGTTTCCGTAGTCGGCAAATCCAATTTTGTCGACGCTGTCATTTCCCTGTGCCATGACGCCCAGGGTAAGATGATCGTCCGTGTAGTACCAGATGCCCGCTGAATTGACGATATCCGTCGACATGCCGGCCTGATCGTGTTTTCCTTTGCCGCCCCAGGCATAGGTAGTATCCACCCCCAGTCCCCAGTCCGTCGGCGCATACTGTTTACCAAACGTGAGAATACCCAGGGTTTCGCTGCCCACCCCGGCGTAAGCCTGTCGAGTATAGACGTTGTTGCTGAGGCCATCCGTTGAAGAATCCAGTCCGTGAATGCCCGTTTCGTAGTATCCCAGCGCAAAAGCATCGCTCTCTCCGGCCAGCAGGTTATGCCGCAGGGCGATCCCCAGACGGGAATCGTTGTTCTGAATATCGTGTTTCTGCGTGTGCGCAGAATCGGTCTTTCCGAACAAACGAAGTGATCCAAGCACGCCGATCGCGGTGTCATTATCACTCCAGAGGATTTCCCCTTTGGTTTGTGTGGCGGTATAACCCGGTGCGGCCTGCAGGGAATGATGATCCTGCGCCATAACAGAACCGCTGAGAATAAGGCTGAGTGAGGCGGCTATCGCCGTGGGAATAATTTGCTTCATTTTATTGTTTCCTTTTTTTAAGCATGGTTCGCCGAGCCTGGATATGAGCCAGTTCCACTGCTTGTGAAAGCAAAACGGTTCTCCGGTGATTGGCCTGAGACCGTACCCGGTTCGGTAAAGTTAAGAACGGTAGTTATTCAGCGGTGCTATTATCACTGCGGCTAACTTGATGAAATGTGATGTGTTTCTTTTTTCGGGTTTTGTCCGTAAAAATCAATGCCATGTTTATTTTCTGTTTATTATATAAATGCACTAATAAGATTCTAAATAAACAAACTTATAATCAGACTTATTAATTTATTTATATTTCACAGCCTGTTTTAATCGTCTGGCTGTGAATAGTGGCAAAAAAAGACAATACGCCTTTTTAAATGTGACGATGCCGTCTTTACCTGGATACCGTTCAGTCACATTATTCAGTGAGGGTGATACGCACCCCTGGCGACATATTTTGTTAATCATCCTTTCAAAGGATAATAATTATCATTATCACGTTATGTTATAACGTATGCATATTTCCGTTTGGGGATACCGGGCGTTTCATGATGCCAGGTGTGGTAAAGGAGGGGACGTGGACAGTTTATTGGATCCAGATGCCAAACCGGTCAGCATTATTGCAGTGCTGGCGGTTTCGCTCAGTACGGTCATTGCCATGCTGGACAGCACGATTGCGAATGTGGCACTTCCCCTGATTGCGAAAGACTTTTCGGTGTCCGAATCCGCGTCGATTCTGATCATCAATGCCTATCAGTTCGCCGTGATTGCAACATTACTTCCTTTTTCGGCCCTGGGGCGAACGTTTGGTAATACGCGGATATTTATAACGGGAGTCATTCTGTTTGCGTTGTCGTCTCTCGGTTGTTCCTTATCGGGCTCCCTGAATATGTTGACGCTTTTTCGTGTTGTTCAGGGGATGGGCGCGGCCGCAATATTAAGTGTCAATGCCGCCTTAATTAAAGAGATTTATCCGGCACGACTCCTTGGCAGGGGCCTGAGCATTAATGTCATGGTCGTTTCGGTTTCCGCCGCTGCGGGTCCGTCTGTGGCGTCCACTATCCTGTCACTGGCTAACTGGAACTGGCTGTTTACAATCAATATTCCTGTGGCCTGTCTTTCACTTATTTTGTGTTTATTCTCATTAAGATCATCGGATTATACGGTCAAACCTTTTGACAGAGGGGGGGCCGGACTGGTGTTTCTGACCTGTCTGTCATTCGCATTTTTGACGCTGAGTGTGACAAAAAATCATGCATGCTTTGCGGTGGTCAGTTTTCTCGTGCTCGTGTGTCTGGGAAGACATTTAGTTCGCGATCAAAAGATAAAGCAGTCCCATGCGATGATCCCGGTGGCAATGTTCTCAAGCTCCGTGTTCTCACTTTCACTGGCTATGTCGTTACTTTCCTACAGTACGCAGCTCCTGGCCTACGTCGCGCTCCCTTTCTATTTTCATAACACGCTGCACCGGGACGTTGTGCAAGCCGGTCTGATGCTGACGGCCTGGCCACTGGCTACCATGATGACCTCTCTGATTGCAGGGGAGTTGAGTACGCGATTTGGCGCCGAACGGGTGGCAATAGCAGGCCTGCTAATGCTGGTCGTCGGCATGTTTCTGATGATATGGCTTCCCCATATGCCATCGAACGGGCAGATCCTCTGGCGGGTGGCCCTCTGTGGGTTCGGTTTTGGGTTGTTTCAGTCCCCGAACAATTTGCTGATTATGACCGCCGTCAGTCCTGAGCAAAACAATATTGCAAGCGGCCTGCTGGGGACATCACGCCTGACGGGACAAATCATCGGCTCAGCCCTGGTTGCGGTCATGTTTAACGTCTTCGGTGGGGGGGCCATTCGTGCCAGCATGGTGGCGGGGACCTTGTTCTCACTTTTATCACTGGGGGTCAGCTATCTGCGGATCAGACAGAAGCATCGCAGGAAATCTCTGCACACTCATGCCCGATAACCGCAGTCGCGATCAGTGGCGACGTAATATTCACCTTTATCCACGTCGGTGAGGGGCTGTCGGCCAGCCGGCTGGAAGGACGACTGGTTGTTATTTCCCTTAAACCTGGAGGCTCATCTTTATGCTTAAAGTTCTGCACGTCCTGTACACGCTCCTGCTGGCCCTGTGTTTTTTTCCCGCCTTTGTGCATGCCGCCGCGGAGAAACCAGGCACGCATCATCGGGTAATCATCACCGGTAATTGCCCCTTCGGGGTGATTCTTGCCAACCCCCAGGCATACAGTCAGGTCGTTGGCGTAGGGCCCTGGGCTTTTTTGCATGCCAACATGAACGTACTGAAAGATATGAAGCCCGACATTGGACGGATCACCACGCGATTTATAAACGAAGATTATTCAGTAAATCTTGAAACGTTACTGAATCTTCATCCGGATATCATTTTCTATTATGGAAAAAGCCAGAATGACCATCTCGAACGCGCGGGCGTGCCGCTCGTCAATCTGGATACTGGCGGCAGTGCTAAATACGATCCCGAAGAGACGCAGAGCTACTGGGAAACCGCCTTTGAGGATTCGCTCGGCCTGCCCCGGACCGACAAATTTCATCGCGCGTGGGAGACGACCCGGAAAGCAATCCAGCCCTATGCCGACCGGATACGTCAGCAGCACATCAGAGCGTTATACCTCGAACAAAGTGACGGTAAGACCCTGCGTGTGAGTGGTCCCCATACTTTCGGCGACACCTACCTCAAAATGGCCGGCATGGAGAATGTTGCCGGAAACCTTCAGGTGAGCGGTGATGCCGGTCGGTACATTACGGTCTCTATGGAGCAGATCATGGCGTGGAACCCGGATGTGATTTTCGTTGTGTTCGGGAGTGCCCGGGCTCTGCTCGATAACCGCAATCCCGGACAGATGTGGCAGGGGATACGCGCCTGGAAAAACAAGCGGATCTACTCAACGCCGGTGGGATTACACAACTGGGGAGGATTGTCTGCTGAAACGCCCCTGCTTCCCTTGTTTATGATCAGCAAACTGGAGCCTGACTTTGTGAGTGATGCTGATATGAAAGGCCTGACGAGAGCGTATTACAAAACCATGTTTAACTACGCTATCCCGGAGCGGTTGTTGAATGAAGTTCTCAGCCAGCGTTAAACGACGTCCCTTTTCAGCCACCCCCGAGAACGTTATGCCGGAACAAAAAACCTACCGTCGGCTACTGATCCTGTTGTGTGCCGGCCTGGTTCTCATGAGCCTGGCCTCGTTGTTTATCGGCCGTTATTCTCTGTCGGTACAGGAGGTGATGCATATCCTGCTGGGAGCACCCTACGCGGATCACGCCAGAGAAAAAGCGGCTGTGATTTTCGATCTGCGCCTGCCACGTATCATCGCTGCCGTGATGGTGGGAGCGGGACTGTCTGTCGCCGGCGCGACGTATCAGGCCGTACTGAAAAATGCCCTGGCCAGCCCGGATGTGCTCGGCACCTCCTCGGCGTCAGCCTTTGGTGCAGCGCTGGGGATCGTGACGGGGTTGTCTTATCAGGTTTCCACGGGATGTGCCTTTCTATTCGGGATGCTCAGCCTCGCCCTGGTGTTTGGCCTCTGCTTTCTCCGGCAAAGCCAGGAGGCGATCGTGACGATCCTCTCGGGTCTTATCGTTGCCTCGGTATTTGTCGCTTTTGTCTCTGTCCTGAAATATCTGGCCGATCCGGAGGATACTCTGCCCGCCATCGTATTCTGGCTGATGGGCAGCTTTTCATCGCTGGTCAAAACAGAAGTCTTCAGCCTGATCCCGCTCTTTGTGTTCTGCTATTTCGTGATTTACAGGCTACGGTGGACGATGAATATTCTCTCTCTGGGCGACGATGAGGCGAAAATTCAGGGCTTACATCCGCTGTTACTGAAGATAATACTTCTGGTCTCAGCCTCTGTAATGATATCGGCGTCCGTCGTTATCTGTGGCGTGGTGGGATGGGTGGGACTGGTGATCCCCCATCTTGTCAGAGCCCTGGTCGGAAACAACCACGGAAAATTAATCCCCGTCTCGGCATTATGTGGTGCGCTTTTTTTGCTTGTTATCGACACGCTTGCCCGCGCGCTCACCTACGCGGAAATTCCCGTCGGTATTCTGTCCGCCCTGACAGGGGCGCCGTTATTTGCGTATCTGTATGTCAGAGGAGCCTCTCATGATCATCGCTGAGAACCTGACCTATGGCTTTAAAGGTCAACGGCCGGTTTTTGAGAATATCAGCTTCCGGCTGGGGCAGGGAGAAGTGCTGTGTGTTCTTGGCCCGAACGGTGCGGGGAAAACCACGTTGCTTAAAGTTGTTGCCGGGATCCTCCGTCCGCATTCCGGACGCTGCACTATTGAGCGTCCTGACCACAAAAAGGTCTGCCTGGCCTGGGTCCCGCAGACCCGACATATCCCCTTTGACTATTCCATTCTCGATTTTATTACGTTTGGTCTGGGAGGTGATAAAGGTTATCTGAGGACGCCCACTCCTGATGATTACGCCCGGGCTGAAGCCGTGCTGGTCAGGTTAGGTGCCGGGCATCTGAGAGGCAAGCATGTCAATCAGATCAGCGGTGGCGAGCTTCAGCTTTGTGCTATCGCAAAAGCACTTGTTCCGGACCCCGATGTGCTTATTCTGGACGAGCCGGAGTCCAGTCTCGATTTCACATATCAGCATCGCATCATCAGCCTGCTACATGAACTTGCAAAGAAGGAGCAGAAGACCATCATCATGAACACCCACTTTATCAGTCATGCCAGCCAGGTGGCCGACCAGTGTTTACTGCTCCGGCCGGGATGCTATGCCTGTGGGCCGGCAGACCATATGCTCAGTGACATTCAGCTTGGTCACTACTTCGGGTTATCCATTCGTACCGCGACCGGTCCAGTCTCTTGAAAAAGATAATGTGATGGTCGCTAATGTTTCTCATGTGTGTAGAAAAGGCGTGATCATCCTTACCCGCGACAGAACAGATAAAAGAGGAGTAATTAATCAGGTAGTTCAAAAAAACCGAATGCTTTAAGAGTTAACTAAGCTTTGACATTATCCCCACAAAAGGATAAACATTACGTTATCCGTTTGTGGGGATAATTTTACTGGAGCAGCGGTACCATGAATACACTCGCAATTTACAGCCCCAAACAATTAGCTAATCACCTCAAACTAACCCGCCAGAAACATGGACTTACTCAAACTGAACTGGCCGCGAGAATCGGCATCAAGCAGGCTACGATTTCAAATTTTGAAAATAATCCTGATAAAACAACGATTAAAACATTTTTTAAACTGATTCAGGCGCTTGAAATGTCTCTGGTGCTCTATGAAAAGCACGACATACAGAATGGGGAGCCTCATTCCCGCCAGAAGGAGGTGGACTGGTAATGCCTGTGCTCACAACATGGATGAATAACGAACGGGTCGGAGAACTCACGAAACTTGCGAACGGGGCGCATACATTCAGATATGACCGGGAATGGCTGTACAACCGCTATGCCAGGCCCATATCTCTGTCTCTTCCCTTACAGTTTGGCACGATAACGTCTGACGCAGTCATTAATTATTTCGATAATCTGCTCCCCGATAATCCTGCTATCCGGGACCGCATCGTAAGACGCTATCAGACATCATCCAGGCAGCCGTTCGATTTGTTAGCCGAGATCGGGCGTGACAGCGTCGGGGCCGTCACATTGCTTCCTCAGGGAGAACACACTCCGGCGCCAGTGATGTCATGGGAGAGATTGAATGAGAACCGGCTTGAAGCAATTCTGAGTTCGTATCAGTCCGATATTCCCCTCGGTATGATTAACGGGGAGGACGATTTTCGCATATCCGTTGCAGGCGCACAGGAAAAAACCGCCCTTCTCAAAATCGACAGGGATTGGTGTATTCCGAGGGGGATCACCCCAACCAGCCATATCATCAAATTACCCATTGGTGAAATACACCAGCCCAGCGCGACCCTCGATCTGAGTGAAAGCGTTGATAATGAGTATTTTTGTCTCGCGTTAGCCATGGCACTGGGCATTGACGTTCCGGATGCCGAAATCATCAATGCAGGTTGTATAAGAGCATTAGCCGTTGAGCGTTTTGATCGGCGGTGGAACAGAGAACACTCGATGTTATTACGTCTTCCCCAGGAAGATATGTGTCAGGTGTTCGGTCTGCCTTCCTCGGTTAAGTATGAATCTGATGGTGGTCCTGGGATCCCTGAGATAATGGCGTTCCTGCTTGGCTCGAGTAATGCACTCGAGGACCGTTTTAATTTTATGAAATTTCAGGTTTTCCAGTGGCTGCTTGGTGCGACTGACGGGCATGCCAAGAATTTTTCTGTTTTTATTGAGGCAGGTGGAAGTTACCGGCTAACCCCGTTTTACGACATTATCTCTGCGTTCCCCGTGCTGGGTGGACGAGGTTTGCATATTGGCGACCTCAAACTTGCAATGAGCCTCAAAGCAACCAAGGGACGGAAGTATGAAATCAACCAGATCTACCCCCGACACTTCTTCGCCTTAGCGGATGAAGTGAACTTCCGGAAAAGTGAAATGGATGAGATCCTGGACTTCTTCGCTAAGAACGTGCCTGCAGCTTTACAGAGGGTATCAGAATCTTTGCCCGCCGGTTTTTCAGTTGAGGTTGTTGAGTCGATTACCCGGTCCATGACTAAGCTACATGCACGTCTGGTTTAACCGCCCGTTGCGCTAAATGAATGAGGGCTTGACTCTCTGCAAACAGATAAAGGTTTTATCCCTTACCAGGGATATAACCTTTATTATCCCTTACCGGGGATAAAATCAGCTGTATCCCCGGTAAGGGATAAAACCATGCGTTACGGTGAAAGGTGCAATGGGCCATACAAGCGTCACCACCATGCAGCAACATGATCGTCGTGGCGGGGGACGGGCCTGGTCAGTGTGAGAACGCCTCAACCTCTTCTCATGGTGAAGATAAAGGTCAACGTACAGGATGGAGATGCCTTATCCCGTTGGCCGTGTGAGGCGCCGAAGCCGGTGCTCGCTGAATCGGTTGAATGGCCAGTCGGGTATGCCATCAGGCACATAGCGGAGAAAGCATTCTGTGTCGTATTTGCTCCTCCCGTTCAGCCTCTACAATAGTGCTGCCCGCTCACCATTTGGTCAGAGCCGAAGAACAGGACGTTTTTACGACCCCAACAGACCATCCGCAGGGCATTTTCGGCGACATTCTTATCTGCGTGGGACCCGCCATCGTTGTCTTTTTTAACCAATCAGTTTTTCGGGCAGCAGCGTTTCCGTTTTTTGCTTGCGTTCTGTGCGCATCGACCGGCTTCGTATCTCGGCCCTTTGGGCGGCCATCCCTGAATCAGCATCAGGATGAATCACATTTCACCCGCGCAGCATAAGGGGCGGTAAGCCCGGGTATGCATCCCGTCATTTTCTCCTGTGTTGCCTTTCTCCTTCGTATCAGGCTTCCGGTAATCGTCCCCCGTCTCAACCCGGCCCGCAAGGGTAAATAGCACGCTACGCGCCCTTGCGGGCCAGAACGACTCCGGGGAAGACGAACCGTCAGGCGATACGAAGACGAAATTCACACTAAAGGAGAAACTGCCATGACGATGAACCTGCATACCCAAACAACCGCCCCTGTTGCCGCACAGGCGACCAGCGTATCCCCGCTGGAGCCGTCAGGCTCCTCAAAAACGAAAGGGTGTAAAGACAAAATCAGAACAAAAACGGATGTATACCAGACGGTAACCAACAGCATTATCGAGGCCCTGGAAAGGGGGGTTAAGCCTTGGGTATGTCCGTGGAAACATAACAGCGCAGTGTCGGGTATTCCGTCGAATTTCAGTACCGGCAAGGCCTACACCGGGATGAATATCATGTTGCTGTGGTGCAGTGCGGCAAAACATGGCTTTCAGGATCCACGCTGGCTGACTTACCATCAGGCCACAGAGCAGGGCGCACGGGTTCGTAAGGGTGAAACCGGCACAACCGGCATTTTTTATAAGACGCTGGAGAAAGAAAACGATGCCGGCGAGCTGGAGCGGATCCCGATGCTGAAAACCTTCACCGTGTTCAACATCGAGCAGACAGACGGGCTTAACCTGGACGACGAAATCAGCCCGCAGGCAGTGACCGGGTTTGATCCACTGCCAGAGGCTGAAGCGCTTTTTCAGCGCACTGGCGCGAATATTAACGAACGCGGCCAACGGGCGTATTATCAGCCTTCAACAGATGAAATCTGGCTACCTGAACGCCATCTGTTCACAGATGCCGCGAACTTTTACGCGACTGGACTGCATGAACTGGTTCACTGGACGGGCGCAGCAAGCCGCCTTGACCGCGAGAAGGGGGGCAAATTTGGTTCAGAGAGCTATGCGTTTGAAGAACTGATCGCTGAGCTGGGCTGCGCATTTTTGATGGCTGACCTGGGCGTGAGTGGAGAGGTCCAGCACGAAAGCTATATTGCGTCGTGGCTGAAATCGCTGAAGGACGATAAACGCTATATTTTTCAGGCGGCCAGCGCCGCCAGTAAAGCACATCGATTCCTGATGGCGTGCTAAGAGGTGAAGCCCTGCGATACAGGGCTTCACCTGCTCTGGCTGCAGGATTTACAGTGCCGACAGTCATCGCCGGACGTTCGACGCTAATGCCTAACTTTGCGACTTCTCAACCAGCGAGTCGATGAGCTTCAACAAAGGCTCTGATGCCTTCTTATATGCCGAATAGCAGAGGTAGTAGCCGGGTAAAGGCTCACACCAGTCCTCCAGCACCCTCTTCATTTGTCCTTTCTCAATAAAGGGAAGGACATCTCCTTCTGGCAGATACCCCAGTCCCGCACCGGATAAGACGGCAGTAATCAGATGGGCAGGAGACTGACACCGTATCGGCCCGTCGACATGAGTATCCTGTTTAAATTCACCTTTTTTAAAACACCACCGGCTGGTTTGCCTCTCCCCATTCTTCATCAACTGGATGCACTGATGTGCGAACAAGTCCTGCGGCCGTTCGGGTTCGTTATGACGACCAAAATAGGTTGTCGAACCCACGACCGCCATTCTGACAGGGGGGCTGACAGGGTGACTGTTCCACTCTTTACGCTTACCCGGGCCCAGTCTTATATATGCATCGAATGCTTCTCCGGCGAACGCTTCGGGATGATCCGTATTGCCTAACTCGATACGAAGTTCCGGATTCGCTGTAATAAAATGATTTAGCTTTCTCATCAGCACAGGGCTCACCAGAAGCGAGGCGCAGTTGATCCTGAGTGTTCGGTCATACTGAATGTGTAAGTCGCTAAGTTTATTCAGTTCTGACTGTATTTCATCAACGTGCGATCCGATGGCATGCAGTAAACACTGGCCGCTTTTGGTCGGCGTAACCCGACGGGTAGTTCTTAAGAGCAAGGGGATATTGGTGCTTTTTTCGAGTTCAGCAATCCCGTGACTCAACGCGGGTTGACTGACACCAAGCTGTGCCGCTGCACGGGTAAAGCTTCGCTCGCGGGCAACCGTGACAAAATACAGTAAACTGGTGAGATTACGTTTCATCTGGCAATGGCCTTTTAAATGAGTCCTGGCGCGCGTATAAACATCATTCGTATGCTGAGTACTTGAGGGGTATTTTTGCTGGAAAAGCTTTCATCATCGTGAACAACAATGGCCGCAACTCGCCCTATCTTCACAAATCACTGGCGCGTCTGCTTTATACATGGACATATTATCCTGTATGTTTGCATATGAAATACCCTGTACCGCACAGAACTGAGGTTTTTTTCATTAACGAAATATTAATGAGTTGACACTCACTAAATATGGGCTTCTTTTGTCGAGCGCGTAATTTACCTATGGCACTAATGCTCATTTTTTCTGCAATTTTAATGAAAGAAAAGGGAGGCAATTTTTACGGTCTCCTGATGTTGTGAGATATTCATGTGGAGGCCATATGCCTGGTTTTCTTCCCGGTTAAATCATTGCTGAGTCAATCTCCCTGAGAACGGAATGTTACTTTTCAGATGTTGTTTTTTTATTCGTCATCGTCCGACCGCATGGTCTTTATGACTCTGTAGGTTCTTGCTATCCTGCTGGCATAGGCGTATCGCCGCATCGCTTGTCTGGCCGAATGTTGAAAACCGGCGTTGTAGGCCCCGACAGCCTGCCAGCTCACTCCCCATTTCTGAAACGCTTTTGCCAGATAATAGGTTCCCGTGTAGACATTAAGACATGGGTCCTGCAGAAGTCGCTGTGGGGAGATGCCATATTTTTTCAGTTCAGGAAAATGCTGGGAATCTATCTGCATTAAGCCTGAACCATAACCCGAAACCGGATTCCTTCCTGTTACGCTGTTATGGAAGTGAGATTCGTTCCAGGCTACCGCCCTGATAAGGTCGGGATCTATTTGGTAGTCTCTTCCGGCACGCTCGAAACAGTCTCCAGCATAAAGGGGACCCGGCAGAAGGACTGACAGGATGAATGCAGTTGCTCTGACCATTTTTCCTCAATTCTTCATATCAGGGGAGGGTGTAAACCATCCCGAACATATGCTCAGGTGTATGGCGCTCCTCATTCACTTTACAGCACACCCCACGCAAATAAATGATTTTCGAGATTAACATTTGCATTCATTAGCTTAAAAATTATTCTTTGAAGCAAAGCCTTATTCTTCAGTATATTGGCCGAATAAGGGCTGTATAATCGCTTATAGAGTGCCGGGGTGTGGTTTTATAATGGCTAATTAATAAAAATTAAAGTGTTAGGATAAATACAGTAGCACTGCATAAGTGATACATTTGTTTACTGTGAATGAGGCGATGGTTTTTTCTATGACACCATTTGAACCTTATTCATGTGCATTTTCTCTGACGAGGTAAGGGTGATGCCGCGGCAAAATGTATATATGAAACAAAGAACCCTGAATAGCATTCTCGCGATTGTGAATGAGCGACGCGAGGAAGGTGACACTCATGCTGAAGCAAATATCTCAAGCGTTTGCTCAGAAATGCTCGAATTAGGGATAAGAGTCTATCGCAGTGCTAAAGAAAAAAGAGAGGATGAGACACTTTGTAAGCAGGATAAAATTCAGCAGGAAATCATGACGGAGGCCGTCAAGTCACGGCTTGTGGCGCAGCAGATTTTGAAACTTATGTTTGATCTTCAAGATATTAAGGCCGATACCCGAAATAATTACGCCAGTCTGATTGACTGGTTGAAATCACAGGCACAAACACGGATTAGAATGATATTAAGTGATGATTAGCAAAAAGTGGCGTTGTCATTATCGATGTTTGAGGAGCTGAATATGCAGGCGCAGAAAGACCCACAAGATGAAACCGAAGCTCAACAGCTTTATCGTGATATTTATTTTTTTCACAAGCGTTACATAAAGTGCTGGTACATTAAAGATTCCTGCCATCACATTGTCGATGCCAGCGAGGGATTTATTTCTCGCTTCCTACCCCCTGGGATCACTTTTGATTCTGATCTTCCTGCGTATTACGTAACAGAAATTGCGGACAGAAATAGTGAAATTATACACAGTTTTGAATCACTGGTTACTGAACAAAAAAAGACAATCAATCTTTTGGTCTGGAACATTTTCTGCGATGTTAACGGCGTCAGAGCTTTCATCATGACCTTAATGCACTGCGAATACAAAAACAGGGGAGGTGTGATGGTTTTTCTGGCCGATCTGGCGGAATGTAATCAACGTATAGATTGGTTTTCGTCTCTGCTGCCCGGAGCATTACCGACAAGGAAGAGGACCAGTCTGATAACGTTATCCGAACAGAAAGCGCTGGCCAGAGTCACGCCAGGAGAATGGGAAACAGCATGGATGATTATTTGCGGATGCTCAATCAGAAAAATTGCGGCTTATAAGGGAGTAAGCCCTAAAACTGTGGAAAACAAAGCCAGAAATGTTTATGCAAAGTTAGGTGTTTTTAATCGTGAGGGATTGTTAAGTGCGGCGGAAGAGTATAAATGGATCAATCGTATTCCAGAAAAATTGATTTCATCACCTGCCATCATCAGACTATGAATAACCTTTTCCCTTCATAGTGTAACTGTCCGTAGCCTGTCTTAAAACTTATGCGTTAAAAACGCCCTCTTTCCGATTCAACATCTTTTAGAATGATTATTATTGAATAAAGAATGTTTTTTATAAAAGACAATGGTTTTTGGGATGAGAATATTGATTTTCCTCACTACGAATAACGAAGATATGAGGACGCGTTAACTTCAGACTCAGTCAATGGCACTATGGGGTTATTATCACTCGACACCCGTCTAACTTTTTATTCGTGCTGTTTTTATCATAATGAATAAGCGTTGGTAACGATTTTAGTGATTAGCGAAAACACGTCGATTACCTGGGTTTAAATTATATCCGGCGAGTTTTTTCCGGGTATGACGTTATGCGTTCAGGAAAAAAGGGGAGTTCTTTTGTCGCAGTAGTTGTCGGGTGTGTTCTCCCCACGACAGGTTTGACATCCTGGGGCGGTAGCGTCCTGGAGCAAAAAATATTGCGCAGAAATGACTTTCCTGACGAGAGAAATATGATCTCCTGTTAACCCTGTTTGAGGAAAAAATATGGTTAAAACGTTGCATAAACAGCGTGAAGAGCGTTTAGCTTGGCTGCCTGAAAGGTTCAGGTTTTTATGCGGTATGGCTGGGGTGATGTCCCTTTACCCGAGGTGGCCTAACCGTCATCTGGCACCAGTGGTGTTAAAATATCTTGCGGTTTCGCTACTACTCTGGCTTGCCGCACGGGGCATGGTTCACGCTGAAGATCTGACTTCTGCAGGCAAAGCAGACGCTCAGGATACGTTTGGTCCGGATTCCACAATGATGTACTACTTCATGCTGGCTGAAGCGGTACTGGTTTTTCTGCTCTACCTGCGTAACCACAATCCGGCTACTTTCCTTTTTATACCGGTATTCATCGTGGTCACAAAAGTGGTGTTTGCCATTATTTCCGCCCGGTCGGGTGGCTGATAATCTGGCCAACCGTCATGAATGAAACGCGTGCTGCTCGCTTTATTTTTCCCCAGACCCTGAATGAACGGTCAGGTCCCGTGGGATTACCCACAGACGAAACGCTCGCGGTATTTTGCCCCATGGCATGGGGCTTTTATACGGGACAATATGTCACTGGCCTGATCATGTCAGTCATACTCTGGACGGGATTAAAACATTTCAAAAAAGGCAAAGGTTCCACCTGGTTATTTAACCTTTGCTACTGGTCTTTTCCTTCGATTCTTTTCAACGGCAGATACAAATTAATACCTGATTCGTCATACCGGTTGTGGCTTCGCTGAGTAAACCGTAGGAGGGAGAGTGTGGAACTGAAGGCGCACCGCTTCATGGGGCGTTACACCTCGCTCGCATTTGTCATGCTCCTGGGGCTGCTTGTCATCTCCCTGAGTGGCAATACGCTGGCCTGGTTACAGATCGATGCCCTGATTAACAGCCATGAGGAAACCTATATTCCGATGGGACTGGATGCATCCTTTACGCTGTCCCGCAACCGAACGGATGCGAGCTATCTCGAGCAGATCGCCGAATCGTTAGTGTTGCTTCGCTACAACGTTTCTCCTGAATCGGTTAAGGCCAATCATCAGGCATTGCTGCGATTCTTCGACAATGAGACACGTCCTGCCATGCAGGACGTCCTGGCGGAAGAAGCCCAGCGGGTCATTGATAATAACGTCACCTCGGCATTCTATCTCTCAGGTCTGGATACTTACCCGTCCGCGGGCATGGTGGATATTCATGGCACTGTTCAGCAATGGATAGGCAGTCGTAAGCAACTGCCTGAAGAGAAGACTCTCAGGCTGGAACTCCGTTATCGCCGGGGGATGGTCACCATCAAAGCATTCAGGGAGAAGACAAATGTGTCTGCGTTACATTAAGTTCGGGCTGTTTTTAGCCGCCAGCGGGAATTTCCAGGTTCATGCCAGTCCCGTATCCCTGCCCCCTGTTGATATTCCCGTCGGACCTGACAGCCAGGTCAGAATCGCGATCAGCAACACCGATCCCAATCTGTTTGTCGTGCCCGGGGACCGTATTATTGCTGTCGACAGTGTTCAGGGCATGTTTGTCAATGCCAACAAGGCGCAGGGACAGGCGAACGGGGGGGTTGTACTCATGACCACGCAAACAAGGCCCTTCACATTTTTCTTACGCACGGCAGGGGGACTGACGGTCTCGGTTATCGGGCTGCCCCAGAAAAGACAGGGCCGGGTGTTGCATTTCATTTCCGATACACCTGCGCAAAATGAGTCCACCCGTCAATGGGAGAGATCGCAGCCTTACCTCCATTTGCTGACCGATATACAGAAGGCCGTTCTGAAAGGGGAGGCGCCGCAGGGTTTTCTGAAGGCTCCAGTCGTCGCCATGCCACGGCTTCAGTTAACTGCCGGACTCAGGGTGGAGCCGGTGGACATGTGGAGCGGTGGAGAGCTGCGTCTCTATCGGCTGGATGTCCGCAATACCAAACGTCACGTGGTGGCGTTCACTGAGAAGCTGTTTCAGGCAAAAGGCGTTCGCGCCGTGATGATTTATCCTTTCAAAACCCGATTAATGCCTGACGAAGATGCTTCTGTATGGATGACTGCCTCAGGTGAGAATGAGGATAAGAAGGCGCATCGTGACCAATATTAATGTGATGACGCGCAACAAGCAGATGGCTTTGCTGGTGGCACTATTACTGGGTCTTGCAGGCGCAGGTATTGTAGCCTGGTACATTGGATCCCCTTCCCGGGCCGCACCGGGACAAAATCAGCCAGTTAAACCTGTCCCGGATATGACCGGGGCGGTTACCTCTACCACCTTTGGCAAAAAGGTCAGTGAAAGCGCAGTCGCTGACCTGCAGCACACGGCATCTGAGGTGGACAAAAAACTGAACCAGTTTGAGCTGCAGCTGACGAAGATCACCGGAGAAAATGAGGTGTACCGGAAAACGGTACAGATGCAAAACGATGCATTAAAACATCTCCAGATGCAGATGGACTCACTGCGTTCAGAAAATCATGCCGATACGCTCAAACTGCGGGATGACAGGGCCGAACCTCAACTTCCTGTCGGCACATCCTTACCAGCATCAGTGCCTCCCCCAACAGCATTTTATCCGGGGCTCCCGATGAACCAGACGGTGAACTCAGGCCGTGCACAGCACCCATCTGAGCTATCAACCATGACCGTCGGATACAGCCGTACCAACAGTAAACGTCACACTCTGCCTTATATCCCTTCTGGCAGCTTTGCCCCGGCGACGGTGATTGAAGGCGCTGATGCTAATGCATCGGTCACTGGGGAGAGTGCCTCCTCTCCCATGCAGTTTCGTTTGACGGGGAAAGTGATTCTGCCGAATGACGGTGAATATGATCTGCGCGGTTGCTTCGTGACGGCCGCCGCGTATGGCGACATCTCCAGCGAAAGAGCGTTGTTGCGCACCGATCGGTTGTCATGCCAAATCCATAACCGGATCATCGATCAGAAAATCAAAGGTCATATCTCTTTTATGGGCAAAAACGGCATCCGTGCGACGCCCGTGATACGTAACGGTAAAATAGTCGGGTTTGCTTTTGCCGGCGGAGCCATTGATGCCATGGGAAGCGCCATGTCCAGTGTCGGGTCAACGACGGTCGGTCTTGGCTCCTCACACAGCGTAACGAGCGGAGAAGTTGCTCGCGAGGGTCTGGGCGGGGGGACCTCCCAGGCAGGGAAAACCCTGTCGGAATATTTCATCAAGCGTGCTGAACAATATCACCCCGTCATCCCTGTCGGGGCAGGCGTCTCCGTTTCTGTTGTGTTTCAGGAAGGTTTTCAGCTCAGGTATGTCGATGGAGAGGACGCAAAACCAACCCGACAGACACCACCAGAAACGTCTTCAGATAATGGCATCAGCATCACGAAAGAGGTGTTAAACGAGCTAAAACTGGGTGACGCCGTTGGAACGGCGAACCCGTCAACGGCTACGTGGAAATAAGGCTGCTATCCGGAGAGCCACTTCACGGCCGTGTTGAAACAGGAGCGGATTCGGTTTCCGATGGACTGTATGTGTATGCAATGCCGGAAAGCCCGCACTCTTCCCATACCTTCACGCGATTTCTGCCCTCATTCTTCACAACGTTGTTCAGCCCACAGGACCCAGTTATGACCAGTAATCTGACTGCGATGCTTACAGGTATTTGCCTGCTTTCAGGCTGCGCTGGAATGAATACGGATTTTGACTGCCAATCGCTGGCACACGATCGCTGCCTGACCATGGAAGACGCCAACCAGTTAGCCCGGCACCTGCCAGCTGAGGCCAACAGAAAAGTGGAAACCAGCATACCGGAGATCTCTGACATGCCATCGTTGAAGCCATCTTCGTCCATTCCCGGCATATTGGCAGGTAAGGGAGGGTATTCATCCCGCGGGTCAGACGTTGTCATGGTCTCAAACACGCAGACCCGCGCGACGCTGCCCGGGAGAGCCGGCCCGGTTATTGCGCGTCTGTGGATTGCGGCCTGGGTAGATGATGATGACGTTTATCATGCTCCTTCTGTCGTCTCATTCGTTGCAGTACCTGACCACTGGATTGGGTACAGAAAATGACTCTTTATAATGAATTTTTCCGACGCATGCTTACCGGCTGGCACATCAAGGACGGAGCACCGGAAGCGGGCGCAGTGCTGAAGGAGATGGCCTACCCCTCATTGCTCAGCATGCTTCCCTACCGGCATTTCGACCCTGAAACAGGTATGTTCATCAACAGCACTACCGTCGGATTTGTTCTCGAATGTACACCGCTTATCGGTGCGAATGAGAGCATTGTGGATGCCCTGGACAATTTTTTGCGCAATAAGCTTCCCCGTGAAAGACCCCTCAGCGTGCTGCTTCTGGGGAGTAAATGCATCAGTGATATGCTGGATACGGGCCTGACGGGGATGAGCTGGCGGGGTGAACATGCGGACAAATTTGCACGCATAACCCGCGCATTTTATGAGCGTGGCGCCCTCTATGGTCTGCCAAACAACAAAGGATATCCACTCTCGCTACGTAATTACCGTCTGTTTATCAGCTACGCAGAAGAATGTCGTCGTCTCGATGACCGCGTCTTCAGCTCGCTTGGCCAAACACTGAGTATCCTGCAGCAATCTCTCTTTGCTGTCCGCCTGCATTCTGTGCTGGTCAATGATGGGGGATTACTGGGGCTGGTACGTGAATTGATCAATTATCGTCACGACCAGGTCACGCCACCGTCCCGTCAGGTGGATCCTTATGAAGAACTGAACGCACAATGTGTTGAGCCCTCAATCACGCTTGAGGTCAGGGCAGACAGTCTTCGACAGAGCCTGTCAGCGGCCAACGGTCAACGAATCTCCACGCGCATAATGAGTTTCATGCCGGAGAAAAACCCGGAACAGTTTGCCTTGTGGCAGGGGGGAAATAACCTCAGTAACCTCCTTGATCCCGGATCAACCGTACCCTGCCCCTTCGCCATCACCCTGACGACGGAGCTGGAACCTCAGGCAAAAAGTCAGAACGAAGCGCTGCGCAAATTTGCCACTAACGACAAGCGTGCAAACTCGCCCTTCGGCAAATGGGTGCCCGGCGTAAAAACGGCGGCCCGGGAGTGGGATGGGTTGCGCTCCCGCCTCTCGAAAGGACAGTCGGCGCTGGCGCGTTACAGCCTGAGCGTCACGCTGTTTTGTGAGGATGATGACGAAAAAGCATTGATGTGCGAGCTGGCGTTAAACAATACCTTTCGTGCCAACGGGATTGTGTTGTGCCCCCCAATGTTTATGCAGATGCGTAATTACCTCGCGCTGTTTCCGTTCATGATGCCGGAAGGGTTATGGAGTGATATGAAGCGCAGTGGCGCTACGCTAAGGGCGGAAGCGTTCAATGTGGCGAATCTGATGCCCGTTGTCGCGGACAACCGGATCTGCTCCAGAGGCGTGCCGATCCCCTCTTATCGCAACCAGCTCTCGTTTCTGGATCTGTTTGACAGTGACTCCGGCCTGGGTAATGACAACTATAACCTGGGTATATGCGGGACGTCAGGTGGCGGTAAATCTATCCTTATGCAAACCCTTATTCGCCAGATCCTCGAGAGCGAAGGACGGGCATGGGCTTTCGACATGGGGGATTCCTATAAAACATTGTGTGCCAATGTGGGGGGCGTGTATGTCGACGCCACCGAGCTGAAATTTAACCCGTTTGCAGGGGTCGTGAATATTGTTGAATCGGCGGAAAGTATTCGCGATTTACTTTTGGTTTTGTCGTGCCCGTCAGGTGGTGTTGACGATACCACCAAATCCATTCTTCTGAACGCCGTGCAAAGCGTCTGGATGGAAAAAAGAAATGCGGCGCTAATCGATGATGTCGTCGCGCATCTTAAGACGCTGGTTGTATCCGAACAGTATCGTACGGCCGATACCGTACGAAACCGGATGGAAGAAATTATCGTATCCCTGCACAAATACACCACCGGCGGCATATACGGAGAGTATTTCAACAGCCCAAACCCGGCGCTGGATGATTCGGTTCGGTTTTGTGTACTGGAGATGGGCAAGCTCAAGAACAAGCCAGACCTTCTGGCCGCCATCATGTTTTCCATGATGATTTATGTCGAACAGCGCATGTTCCTGTCGCCACGCAGTGAACGTAAGGCGGCCATCATTGATGAAGCCTGGAAACTGCTCGCAAGTGAGAGCGGTTTTATCGGCGACTTTATTGAAAACGGCTACCGAACGGCCAGGAAATACGGCGGCGCCTATATCACTATCACACAGGGTATTGAAGATTTTGATGGTGAAAAGGCCAGTGTCGCAGCCAAGGCAGCCTGGTCGAATTCGTCCTTCAAGATCCTGCTTCGTCAGAATCTTGAGGCGTTTCGCAAATATAACCAGACAAATGAAGGGCAGTTTAGCCCTGCTGAACAGAGCATCATTGAAGGTTTCCCGTCTGCCAAAGATGCCCATTTCAGTGCCTTTATGCTGCGTGTCGCCGGTCAGGTTTCTTATCACCGTTTGCTTCTCGACCCGCTCAGTCGGGTGATGTCCTCCTCAGACGGTAAAGATTTTGAATATCGTGAGCAGAGCCTGCGCGAGGGGAACAGTGTTGCCGAGACAGTGTGGCGTCTGGCCTGCCACAAGTATCCTGATGAAATGGAGTTACTCCAGAAATGGATGCAACAGAGATCCCGATAACAAAATGCATACGGTTGCGACGCCAGCAACGCAGCTGGCGACGTATCGTCACGTCAGTGGCGGCTGTCAGTGGCATTCTGCTTCTCCTGAACGCGTGGCTTACGGTGAGAATTTTCTGTTCGCGACAGCAGGAGGTGGTGACCTTTGATATGCAGGGCACGGTGAACAGCTTTATGGCTCAGTTGAGCCATCAACATCCCGGAGAGGAGGCGGTAAAAAAAACCACGGGCCGTTTCAATGCTGCACTCAACGGTGCATTAACTGACTGGCAACGACATCATGACGTGATCATCCTGGTGGCACCGGCGGAGGTCGCCGGTGCGCCGGATATTACACCGGAGATTCAGGCGGACGTGGCGAAACGCATGTCGGCAGCGTCTGCACGTCAGCGTCCATGATGAGAAAGCCAGATCTGCTCCGTTGATGACAACGGCGCCTTTTTGTCATCACACAGGTTACGAAAAACTGCGTTACCGGTCGTGAACAAGCCTGTTCACGCCATCAATCGTGAGCTTGTTCCCTGAACATCATCCGGGCCTCGGTCCAGAGGCAGGCAATCATGAGAAATACGATGAGAGACAGCCTTATCGCTATATTTTTACTGGTCGGGCTTTTGCCCCTGTCTCAGGCGAAAGATCTGGGGACCTGGGGTGATACCTGGCCGGTTGCGGAACAGAGTTTTCTCGCGTTTATCCAGACGCGACTGGCGACAATGATGAACAACGGGACGCTCTCTGCGCTGGAGCAGCAGTTTGCGCAGCGGGTGGAAGCACATGCACTTCGTCCGGTTCCGGTACCTGGCCTGAGAGCCGACTCCCGGGAACATGTCTCCTGGTATGATCCCACTTTTACCGCGGAGCAGGACATTGCGGACGCACAGCATCACATCTTCGTTCATCAGGGCGATCGCATCAATCCCCTCGACACACTTTCCCTGAATCTCACGCTCTATTTTATCGATGGCGATGATAAGCGCCAGATCGCCTGGATGAAGGCCCAGAAGCCTTCCACACCCTATTACAAAATCATCCTGGTTAACGGGAACGTGCGGGAGGCCTCGGACAGCCTGGCTTCACGGGTTTACTTCGATCAGCAGGGCGTCATATCCCGCAGGCTGCAGTTAACGTATATCCCGGCCAGGGTCATACAGGACGGACGACGCCTGAAAATCACGTCCGCCGCACTGCCTCAGGAATAAAAAAATACCATCATCGTCGCGCAGCGGAACAGCGGAACAGCGGAACAGCGGAACAAGGAGAGAGAACGTCTGTTGCACCCTGACCTCGTCAGGTTTGACATCGAGAGGAGACGCGAATGAAAGACACATTATCCGTCCTGGCGCTGGTGGCATTACTCAGTACCGGAGCGACAGTACGTGCCTCTGCGCCGGAGTGTCAGGGACATTTTGTCAATCCGATCACCGACATCTGCTGGCGGTGCCTTTTCCCCCTGACGATTGGTAATGTAGCGGTTGCGGCTGGCAATGAACCGGATACGGAAAATCCCTCCAGTCCTGTACAGATCTGTCCGATGAGTGAGCTTTATCGTATTGGTATTGCGATTGGGTACTGGGAACCCTTTGCACTCACTGACGTTACCCGGGCTCCTTACTGTATGGTGAATCTGGGCGGATTCAGTATCTCTGCCGGCAAACTTGGCAGTGGTGGTGGAAAACGTCAGGGTGGGGATGATACTGCCGCGTTTTATCACGTCCACTGGTACAAATATCCGCTGACCTGGTGGCTCAATATTATTACCGATCTTGGGTGTATGCAGGGGGGCGATATGGACATCGGGTATCTTTCCGAACTGGACCCGACCTGGAATGACAGTTCGCTGGCGTCGGTACTGTCTCCCGAGGCGTTTCTGTTCGCGAACCCCGTCGCTCAGGGGGCCTGTGCTGCGGATGCCCTGGCCAGCGCGGTATCCATGCCCCTCAACTCCCTTTTCTGGTGTGCCGGTTCACACGGGAGTCTTTATCCTTTCACGGGGTTTGTCCCTGACCAGGCCAGCCCGCAGGCAGCCAGTGTGCTGCTGTCAGAACGCATGGCATACAAACTGCACCGTCAGGGCATGATCATGAACAGTGTGGGGCAGAACAATAAAGTGTGTTTTGAATACCCCTCTCCGGTCATGCCAAAAGACCGCTTCCGGTATCAGATGGTGAATATGTACCCCGATTCGGCACGGTGTCACCCCTTTGGCCGAACCGTGATGGCCTGGGAAGCTGGCCATGCCACACCGGCCAGCCGACAGAACTTCGGTTACCTCATCTGGCGCAAACGCAGCTGCGTTTTTCTTTGAGATCTCCTCATGAAAAATATGATCGTTATCCTGCTGTCTGGCGGGCTGCTGACCGGTACCTGTGCGCAGGCTCTGAGCCTGGATGACCCCCTGCGATTACTCCACCCGATCCCACAGGCGCGGGCTCTCCGACCACCCGTTGTCTTTTCACCGAATGCGACCGTCGCCGGGAAACCGTTTCGGCCAGCCGCTGAGGAAGATGCGCGCCAGATACTGTATTTTCTCTCTTTTTCTGTGCCGCGCGATGGCCTGAAGCTGATGATAGCGCAGGCCAGCCATCTTCATGTTCCCGTGCTGGTCAATGGTCTTATCAATAATGATTTTCACGAAACGGTACGGGTGCTTTTTGAACTCATACGGACAGAAAATGCCGGCGGTGTTCAGATTGATCCCCTGTTGTTTGAACGTTATGACATCAGCGCGGTGCCCGCCCTGGTGGTGACCTGTGAGGCCGGGTATGACCGCTTAACCGGCAATCTCCGAATAAAGGAGGCGCTGGCACGCATTGCTGAAGAAGGAGAGTGTCGCAACGTTGCCCGACAGTTTCTGGCTGGAATACGGGAGGACAAATGAAACCCATAATAAGCGTCCTTGCCGGCACCTTTTGCTGCGCATGCGCCCTGGCAAATACGCAGTATGACGAAGCTTCAAATTACGCCAGCGATGTAAAGGGAAAAGGACTGGATACCCTGAAAAATGCCGATCCGGCGGCATTAATCCCCGGCTTTACGGATAGCCCGGAACAGTCGAATTTGTATGGTGGGGTAACGGCAGGCCAGAATAGTGCGCTTGACAGTAAGGGTACCCGGGAGATGAATCACACTGAGGCAGGCAAAGCCCTGCTGGATGTGATCAAGCATCGTCCACCAGACCGGATTTCAACGGATGCTCCCTTTATCCACGGCTCGCTGGAGGTTGAGGATAAGGCGGAGAGCCTGACGCAGGACACCGACACGCAGTGTCGCGACGTCGAGATCAATAACACGCAGATTACCCGTTTTACCTGTGAGCGCACGCCTGCTGTAGAGCTTACCTGCACCCGAAATGTCGGGCCGGGCGGGGGACACGCCGAAGATATCGTCATCACGAAAACGTTCAGCATGAGCAATAACGATTTTGTCTACCGCTACGATGGCGACAAGCGCGTGACATTTCAGTTTCGTGCACCCGCATCAGGAACGGTGATCCGTGCCACGCTTACCCTGCATTTTACTGACAGAAATCTCTCCTACCGCATGCGCTGGTGGGGAGTGAACGAAGATTCCGTGGCGAAAAAGGAGAACTCATGGGTCTTAATCGGTGCGACGGGGGCAACCCTCAGTCAGGATCGATTCTCCCCGGCTGGAGAGATTGAAAATCAAAACTGTCTGCGCGGGAATCCGTCCCGCTGCCAGAATTATGCCCGGAAGACCCTGAACTGGTTGAAAAATGGCTCTGACGGTCAAATGAGCCTCACGCTCGAGATGCAGGTCAGAGAGAAAAAGTGGGTGCCGGACGTGGTGTGGACGGAGACCTGTCCCTTTGATCCGTCTGAGCAGGTCAAAACCGGCAGCGTGTGTACTTCGCCGGGCGGAAACCGAACCTTTATCATTAACGGACAGCCAGTTACCTTGCAAAGCGATTGCTGGCAGTACACCGATACCTATATTTCACAATCGCCGGATAGCGGTACCTGCGAACCCTACATGAAAAATCCCGCCTGCACTGTGGGCAGTATTGCCTGTATTGCATCGCTCAGTGATACCTGTCTGCGTGAACATGTGGTCTTCTCCTGTGAGAAACACACCCGCAGCACAGCGCACCTGTGTGGGGGCGAGCTGGTGTGTGCTGACGGCAGCTGCGATCACGCTGAAAACAACGCGAACGCTGATTTTCGCTCCGCCGTATCTGGTCTTGCGGCACTGGCCGCTGCAGGAAAGGACGTGGCTCAACTGAACAGCATGAACGTGTCAGCCTTCACCGGCAAGGCCATTAGTTGTCGTAAAGCCATGGCTGGATTCAGTAACTGCTGCAGGGATAGCGGCTGGGGGCAGGATACGGGGCTTGCCAGTTGCAGTTCGGAGGAAAAGGCGCTGGGCCAGGCGAAAGCACGGAAGTTGACCATCTATGTCGGGGGATACTGCGCGCACAAAGTCCTGGGCGTCTGCACCGAGAGGAAAGAAGGATACTGCCAGTTTGACAGTAAGCTCGCAAAAATCATTCAGGAGCAGGGGCGACGGGGGCAGCTTGGGAAAGGATTCGGGCGCGGGGAATCACCCGACTGCCGGGGGCTGAGCGTGGCTGAGCTACAGCATCTTGATTTCAGGGCCATTAACTTTGCTGATTTTTATGATGATCTTGAGAATGGCACCACGCTTCCGGAAGACCAGTTCCTGATCGAACGGATAAAACAGCAAATCACAGACAAAATGAAGGACGGTGCTCAGTGAAGCTCTTTTTGATTGGGCTGCTCATCTTTGTGAACGTCCCTGTTGCGAAGGGCGAGGACACCGCCATGGGACCTGCCACGATAAATACCTATGTTGACCGACCCATTGTGGGCTGGCACTGGTACAACGACCCCCGCCCTGAAGACGAGGCGGATACTCAGGAGAACATTCCCCTCAGCCGCCTTTCTCCGACCCTGCAGATGGCCCTGTTGAAAAAGCTGACGCAACAGCGACTTTACCGCGCCATTCTTTCACCTTCGGAACAGCACGCGGCAGATTTTTTGCGTCTGCAGGCTTATCTGGTACGTCTTTCCGGCCAGTTCACGCAGACGGCCAAAAAAGCCCTGCTGGATTATCCGGCGCTGGATTACAACCTTGAGCACAGCCGCTATAACAGCACGGCCACTCTGCAGCAAAATGAGAGTCACCAGAGGCAGAGAATAGCCATCCATTCGCTGGGTCAGCGCTACGGGCTTTTTCTGTTTTATCGCGGGCATAATCAGGTCGACAGCCTCATGGCCGCCAGCGTGAAAGAATTTACCACGCAGTACGGCCTGTCGCTTATCCCGGTGAGTGTGGATGGCACGCGCAGCGAGGCGCTCCCTCAGACGCGAGCGGACAATGGACAGGCGCGACGTCTGGGCGTCAGTTACCTTCCTGCCGTCATGCTGGTTGACCCGAAGAAGGGGCATGTTCAGCCGCTGGTATACGGTTTTATGACGCAGGACGATCTCGCCCGACGTTTTCTCGATGTGGCAACGGACTTTAAGGCACAGTACTGAACACACTCTGGAACAGAAAGGAGGTGAATGGTGTTATTCCGTTGGGGCAAAATGGCCCTCCTGATCCTTGCCAGTGGCGCATGTTGTCTCCACGCTACTACACGGGATGTGCGTCGGGTGCTGGAGGCAGGAAACGCCGAATCCGGGCAGAGGAGCGCACTTCTCCTCAGCCCTGACGTCATACGCTACCGTGATGAGCATCAAGATCCACCGCCTGATGCTCTCAATCCTCAGCCTCAGCCTCTTCAGAGGGGCTACCAGATTGTGTTGTTCATGCAGGGAGGGTGCCATTTCTGTCAGCAATTCGATCCGCAACTGGCGCAGCTGTCCCTGCAAACCGGACTGAAAGTCTTCCCGTATACCCTTGACGGTCTTGGCGATGCCAGTTTTCCCGCGGCTATTCCGGCTCCGCAGACGGTGATTGAGGCATTCTATGGCGATGGGCAACCCGTCGTGACGCCGGCGACATTCCTTGTGAACGTGAATACCCTTCAGGCATGGCCGCTGGCGCTCGGCATAGCAGACATGCCTGCAATAAAGCAGCGTATTACTCAGATCCTGAACGCTTCACCGGACTAGTCGATCGCGTTTATCCCTCAGCTTCGGCTTCACGTTCGGCGGGCCATGCTTCGCTATGCCATCGTCGACCCTCATGCAGCAGAGATAACCATCATGATGAAAATCATTCTCGCCGGATCGCTGATCGTTGCCGCGAGCACTTCAGCCTTTGCCAGCGTGGACAGTGACCTGAATACGTTCTTCAATAAACTGGGGTTTGAAGGGAATGCGACCAGGGCTGCAGCCTGGCAGGGGCAGGCCGCAGGCTATGTCACGGGAGGAAATCTGTTTTTGCGTAGTCAGGTCAAACAGATTCAGGTGATGTCATTGACTCCGCCATCACTGACGGCGGGGTGTGGGGGGATTGACGCTTACCTCGGTGCATTTTCCTTCATCAACAGCGATCAGCTGCAGCAGTTTGTGAAAAACCTGATGGCCAATTCGCAGGGGTATTTTTTCGATCTTGCCTTACAGACGGTGGCGCCGGAACTCAAGGACGCCAAAGACTATCTGCAAAAGATCGCAACAGACCTCAACAGCATGAATATCTCCAGCTGTCAGGCAGCACAGGGAATCATCGGCGGCCTCTGGCCTCGTACACAGGTGTCGCAACAGAAGGTCTGCCAGGATATCGCCGGCGATCATAATTTATTTGCAGACTGGGCGGCCTCCCGTCAGGGATGCACCGTAGGTGGAGAGATGGGCCACGTCATGACTAACGCGAGCCCCCAGGAGAAAGATCAGGTTCTGCGCAGTAAAAATCTGATGTGGGAAATTCTCAGCAGCAATGCCATGTTCGGCGACGATCCCGAGCTGAAGGAGCTGGTGATGAATCTGACCGGGACCCTCATTTACGATGGTAACGGGACGCCTTCTGTGCTGGTTCCTCTGGTCGACCATCCTGACCTGATTCGGGCGCTTATGTATGGTGGTGGCGTTCAGATCCAGCGGTGTGTTTCGCAGGGTGACTGTCTGAAAACGAAGACAGGGTACGTTACAGTCAGTGCAAACAATGCGCTGGTCAGAAAGGTCGAAACCCTGATTGCGGGGATCCGCGACAAATTGCGCACGGATGACGGGCTGACAGAGACAGAAAAGGGGTTCATCCAGAGCACATCAGTACCGGTATTGCGCTATCTCATCGATCCTATGCAGCTGGATCTGAATGTGAATATGCTGTCCGGACTGTCAGATTACATAGCCTATGACATGCTTCTGCAATACCTGAAAGAGCTTGTCGATCAGGCCAGAATGCAGATGAGCAGCAGAAACTATCCCGACCCTCAGATGGTGGCATTGCGTAAAAATGTCACCGAAGCCTCGGCCCAGGTGGAGGCCCTTCAGCAACAGGTGCAGACCAAAGCCGATGCGCTCATCGAGCTGGACCGGCAAATGAACTACCTGCGGCAGGCAACGTCCAGCCAGCTGCTGGAACGCTACCAGCAGAACTATCGTTTCAGCGGGAATGAGGGGGGACTCTGATGGATACGGTCTATGTCCTGACCGGAGGAGAGTTCCTCGGGACTGTTTTTAACGGCGTCGCGACGCTGACGGGCACCACAGAGTGGTCCTCCATGTTTCGGATCGCCGCGCTGATGTCCGCGATGGTGTTATTCTCCTTCTATCTCCGGGGGCAGGATCCGCTGGAGGTCATTAAATTTCTGATGGCGTTTCTCCTGCTAACCAGCATTCTGATGGTCCCTAAACGCACTGTACAAATCATCGATCGTTCGGATGCCTCCAGTATTCATACCGTTGAGCATGTCCCGCTCGGGCTGGCCGCCCCCGCAAAATTTATAACAACCCTGGGGACGGCACTGACAGAGGCGTTTGAGACGGTATACCACGTCCCGGATTCGGTAACGTACAGTAAAACCGGCATGTTGTTTGGCGCAAATCTGGTGGGAGCGGCCACGGATTTCATGTTCCGCAACGGTGACCTGGCTGAACTGTTTACAGCCTATGTCCGAAACTGCGTGGTGGGTGACATATTGCTTAACCACAAGTACTCCTTTCAGGCTCTCATGACGAGCACAGATCCCTATTCGCTCATTTTCAGCCGGCCCAGCCCATTGCGCGGCGTGATGGTGCCCGCGGGTAATACTCTTGCAAACCGGGAAGGTTTCTGGACCTGTGAGGCGCTGGCCAGTCAAGTACTGAAAACCCAGTTGAATGCCGATACCATGTCAGGCGGTAAAACCTGGGAGTATTACGTTTCCCGGATTACCGGCGCCAGAGCGAACAGCAGCGCCCTGTTCGGTACGCTGATGGCAGACAGCTATAATTACTATTACAGCGGGGGGGCAACGGCGAGTCAGATCATGCGGTCTGCGGTGGTGATGAATGGTCTTAAACAGGGCATTTCAACCTACAGCGCGCATAACGGGGATGCCGCCGGGCTGATTAACCTCGCCACGCAGTCATCCTACGCCAAAATGCGTCTGAGTCAGGTTACCTCCGGCAGTATCGCCACGACGTATCTGCCGCTGATGAACACCGTCCTGCTGGCGATGGTGATCGGCCTCTTTCCCGTGATTATTCTGCTGGCGACCCTTCATTCTCTGACGCTTCAGGTACTCAAAGGGTTTCTCTTCACCCTGATTTATCTCCAGGCCTGGGGACCTATGTTTGCCATCCTGAACTATGCCGTCAGTGCATGGCTGACCAGTAAAACTCACTCTCTCAGTTTCTCCCTGGCAAATCTGTCCGTTATTCAGCAGACCCATGCCGATATCGGTGCCATTGCCGGCTGGCTGTCGCTGTCTATCCCGTTTCTGGCTATGGGGCTGGTCAAAGGGCTGGGCAGTGTCGTATCGCAGGCGGGCAATTACCTGGGGACGGCCATGAACAGCACCGCTTCATCTGAAGCCGCGCGTGCCGGTGACGGCGTATGGGCATTCAATAATCTGCAAACGGATAATGTGGCGGGAAATAAATGGGATACGAACTATGCCCGACGCAGCGGGATGGCGACCACTCAGCTGGCAAATGGCGCGATGGTCAGCCAGACCCAGGACGGCAGCTCAGTCTACGACACCAGTACCGCGATTTCGCGTCTGCCTGTCGATATTCAGCTGGATCGCGCCGCGGTGAGTGGATTTCAGCGCCAGGAGCGTGAGGCACAAGGGCAGTTGCACAATCTGACGACCTCGCTGGGACAAACAATTAACTCAGGGGTATCCCAGCTGTCACAGTGGGCACGCCAGCGTGGCCACAGCGATACTGTCAGCCAGGGGACAGACCAGAGCATCAGTACCAGCGATGCGCAGGCGATCAGCCAGCTTCAGAGCGTGGTCTCACGCTATGCCCGCGACAATCACGTCAGCGAGTCGGAGGCCCTCCGGGCGGCGATGGAGAAAAGTCAGCATCTCGCACTCAGCGCCGGGGCGGGTGCGTACGCGAAAATTGATTCCGGTGATGAGATTTTTGGCAAACTGGCCCGTCTCGGCACCGGGGCGAGCGCAGGTGCGGATGTGCATTCCAGAGTGGATGCCAGCGGGCAACGCGGAACCAGCCATGGCGTCAGCAGCGAAATCAGCCATCGCCAGGGTCAGTCACAGGATTTCAGCGTTCAGGATCTGAGGGATATACGCCATGGTATGGATGTCATCACCAGCCACCGCGTCACCGATAACAGCAGCCACACCGAAAATGCTTCCGGTTCACTGCTCAACCAGATGGCCGCGACGTTCAGTGACATTCGCACTCAGGCAACCCAGCTCAGCGACACACAAACCCGGTCTCTGGAGTCTGCCCGGCTCGCAAGCTTTGTAGAAAATCACAGTGCGGCGATACGCAGTCATGCCACGCAGGAATTTGTGGAGTACGTGAAGCAGAGGGTGCCGGATGCCGATGCGATTCTGACCGATGTTTCCTCACCACAGGCGCGCGAAAAACGCGAACAGCTTGCCGCGCAATTTGTGCAGGAAAGAATGATGCCACAACTTGTTGCCGCATACCGGAAGGGGCAGGAACTCACGACACAAGAGGCGGGTTCATCCGCGCCGACCGGCGTGCTCCCGCAGAAAATCCGTAATGATTTCAACACGCGTCAGCATGAGATCCTTCAGACGGCCGCGGTTGAGGGTGCCCGCGACGATGGCAGTCTGGAGGCTGACGTTACTGCGCACGATCATGGCTCCCGGACATCACTTGAGACTGCCCAGCAGGCTATTAATGCCAGGCAGGCAGAAATAACGGCTGACACGGCTCATCTGTCTCAGGCCTATCAGACCGAAAAAAAAGAATTTGATGAAGTAAGGCAAAAGGAAACGGCCCGTCAAGAGGCGTCTTCTGCACCGGGCACATTATCTGAGACCAAAGGCGAAAATAACCACACCGGGTAACCCTTACGCTTATCCAGTATTAATATACTGTCCATGACGACGTCATGTCGGGTGACATCCCCTCGGTTTTCCTGAAAGCGTGCTCTCACTCCGTCGTGATCGTCCAGATTTTGAAGCCACTGTATATCAGCCAGAAAGATCTCCCGGTCCGTGATAAATGCTGAGATCGCTTTCACTGAACAGGTAGCCCTTAAATTCGAGTGTTTCGCATCCTGATGTGAGCAGGCACTCACTCTTCGTAAACCGCACTGAGAGTCAGCATAGGTCCAGCAAATTCAACCCAAAAATGGGTACCTGTCCCCTCATCCTGTCAGCCGGATCCACGCATGTGAGACAGAACAGTCTCTCGTTTTCAAAATACCGCGGTTTTCTCCAGGCATCGTGCATGCCTGTTTCGGTTCCGCCACGGTTTTATATTTACCCGGCCAGGCAGCGAATATGCCGGGAAATATTGCCTGCAGGAACACTGCCAAGAATGGATATATCGGGAGGAGACATGAGTGTAACCAAAAATATAACGCAGGGGGGCCAGGTCTTCAGCTATATGCTGAATATGTTTATGCAGGTTAACCGGCGTATCGCTTTCTGGCTGTGTAATCTTTTTATTCTGCTCGTGCCATTTTTTTTCTGGTTGCGGGTTCCCTGGCAGGAGATCTGCAACGGCGCGTTGTACTGGTGGCTATCCGTCACCGCGAGGGGGGAACACGCCCTGTTTACGGTACCACCTGTTTATGCCGTCAGGTACGAGGGCCAGATACTGCACTTCACGTCCGGAGCGATCCTGAAAGATCCCTATATGACCTATGCCGGTCAGCTGGTTATGCAGGAGCTGGGGATTGCCGTCTTACTCGCCAGTATCGTGGTGCTGGTGGCAGGGTATGCCATCTACTACTGGCTTAAACGGCTTGGGGAGAACCAGGCACAGGATGTTCAGACCGGTGGGCGGACGTTAACGGAAAATGTGAAATCGGTGACGCGCATGCTGCATCAGTCGGGAAACGCGTCGACGCTGCATATCGACCAGCTGAGCCTGGTTCGCGACAGTGAACTTAAAAATCTGCTCCTGCACGGTACGCCCGGGTCCGGAAAATCGAATGCGCTGAATAAATTGCTCCGTCAGTTGCGGGCGCGTGGGGATATGGTGGTGGTGTATGACAAAGGATGTTCACTCGTAAAACGTCACTACAACCCGACGACAGACAGATTACTGAATCCGCTCGACAGGCGCTGCGAGTACTGGGATCTCTGGCTGGAGTGCCAGTCCACACCGGATTACGATTCCATCGCCAATACGTTGATCCCGCAGAGTACGCGGGAAGATCCCTTCTGGACCGGGGCTGCCCGTACGATTTTTACTGCAGTCTCTGCTCGTCTGAAAAACGACCCTCAGCGAACCTACAACCGTTTGCTGCGCACCCTGCTGGCCATCAATCTGGAGGCATTGCGCGAATACGTTGCGGGGACAGAAGCCTCTAATCTGATGGAGGAAAAGGTGGAGAAAACGGCAATCTCCATACGCGGTGTTCTGACGAATTATGTGAAGGCACTGCGGTATATGCAGGGAATCGAACACACCGGCAGGTCGCGTTTTGCTATCCGGGAATGGATGACACAGGTAAATGAGCCCGGACAGCCTCGTGGCTGGCTGTGGATCACATCTAACGCCCGACAACACACGTCGCTCAAACCCCTGATCTCCATGTGGCTGGCTCAGGCCGCAAACTGTTTGCTGGAAATGGGGGAAAATTCGAACCGTCGGGTGTGGTTTATTTTTGATGAGCTCACCTCCCTGCATAAACTTCCTGAGCTGCCGTTGGTCCTGTCTGAGGCTCGTAAATTTGGTGGCTGCTTTGTCCTGGGGTTCCAGAACAAACCGCAGCTCGATTTCACGTATGGAAAGGACTTTGCCGACGCAATGATGGACCTGCTCAATACGCGCTTCTTTTTCCGTTCACCGGACGAAGGAGTGGCCAGCTACGTCATGCGTCAGCTGGGGCAGCGGCGCGCCCGCATCTTCAGTGAGCAGTACAGCTATGGTGCTGATACGGTACGTGACGGGGTGTCATTCAGTAAGCAGGAAGAAGATCGGTATCTCGTTAACTATTCGGATATCCAGTCCCTGCCAGATTTAAGTTGCTTTGTCACACTGCCCGGGCAATACCCGGTGGTACGAATGAATATGCGCTATGAAGATCTCGATACCATCGCCCCTGAATTTCTTCCGCGTGAGCTCAATGACAGCCTCGATCAGGAAATTGAAGCGGAAATCCGCTCCCGGGACCAGGAGGATGAACGTGTGATGCGGCTGCTTGCGTCGCTGGAGGGAAGCCCGGGAGAAGCTGTCCCCGCGGGCCGTGCCTGCGGCGCGGACCATCCGGCATCAGCAGAGGATGCCTTAGGAAAGCGGAGGATGCCGGAGGGCCTGATTGTCGAGGAGATGACCGGGGAAAGGGGGATGAGACCGGAGCTGGAACGCACGGGCTTGCCGGCGGCGCATGCGCTTCGTGCAAGCGAGCAACAACTTCTTACGCATGCCCGCTCGGATAACACCCCGCCCGGAGATGACTGGTAATGCTGACGATCGCCCCGGTCGCCCGCGGCGGTGCGGATTATTACCTCGCCGGGGACAATTATTATTTTCTGGGCGAAAAGGCCTCCTGCTGGATGGGGACGCTTGCCCGGACGATGGGTCTGCAGGGGAGCGTAGAGTCCCACGATTTTGACCGCGCGCTCGCGGGCTATTTCCCGGGAGGGATCAGTCTTGCAAGAATGTCTGGCGGAAAAAATATCCATCGGCCCGGCTACGATCTGACGCTGTCTGCACCAAAAAGTGTTTCCGTTCTCGGGCTGGTTATGGGGGATCGGCGCTTTCTCGAGGCGCACCAGCAGGCAGTCAGCGTAGCGATGAACGAAATTGAACACCTCGCCACGACACGAATTATGCGTGACGGGGTGAAGCAGACCGTCTTGACCGGAAAAATTCTGGCCGCTGCGTTTCATCATGATACGTCACGGGAGCTTGATCCCCACCTCCACACCCATCTCATTCTCCTCAACATCACGGAATATCTGGGGCGGTGGAGAACACTGTCCACCGATATGGCCGGGAAAAGTGGTTTCATTGAAACCCTCTTCGCACTCCAGGTGGCCGTTGGAAAAATTTATCGCCATGAACTCCGTCAGCGCATTGAAGCGATGGGTTTCGAAACGGTCATTACAGGTAAAAATGGACTGTGGGAAATTGAAGGCGTGCCAGTGGGCTTATTTTCAAGGCGCACCGAAAGTATACGGGCTGCGGTGGGTGAAGATGCCCCCCTGAAGGCACGCGATATCGCAGCCCTGGCAACCCGACTGCAAAAACAGGGATTGCCGGACCGGTCAATGCTGCTGGCGGACTGGGAGCAACGGCTGGAACAGAATGGCTTTACATACCCGACGCTGCTGAAGGCGGCGGCTGAACGAAGCAGGCGGGAGCGAGAGACCATCGCTGAGACGCAGACTCTGCCTGCTGATGTTCGCCAGGCAGTGAGAGATGCCATATCGTTGCTCAGTGAGAAACGCACCCGCTTCACGTACTCCGACGTGCTGAACCGAAGCCTGAATAATCTTGATGCCCGATCGCATATAGCCCTGCTGGCCCGACAGGCCATTGAAGAGGCAATCAGTACACAACTGCTTATCCCCCTGGATCGTGAAAAAGGCCTGTTTACGTCTTCGCTCCATCTTCTGGATGAACTCAGTTTGCAGGACCTGGCGGGCCAGTTACGAAATGAAACCGTGCCCGGAATGGCACAAACGCGATGTGCTTCGGACGTATTGCCGACATCACTGACGGACGGGGGGCTACCCATCGCCATTATCGGTCTGGCCGGCGGGATGCAAAACCTGAGTAAAACGGTTCTGGCTGTCGCTGACCTTGCCAGATCGCAGGGGCGTGCATTCCGTGTTCTGGCTTGTGATAAGGCCGTTGCGCGGTTCCTGGAAAATGAATCGCTCGAGCCAGGATCGGTGCTCACCCTCAACAGGCTTTCTCAGGCCCCACTGCCGGAGAAGGCCACCTGGGTTGTCGCCGGCGCTGAAACCTTTTCCGTCCGGGACACAGTAACCGTGATGGATACCGTACTGCGTACGCAGTCACAGCTCCTGCTGATCGACAACAGCGGCAGGCAGGGAACCGGTAATGCGCTTCAGATCCTGGAAGAGGCTGGTGTGGTCAGGCTGCACGGGACATCGGCGCCGGTCACTTATGCTGTGAAGAGCGAGGCGGATAAGGTTCAGCGCTATGCCTTACTGGCGGAGGAGTATGCGGGGTATTTCAGGAAAGGTGAAACAGTCGCCGCGCAGGTCAGTGGATCCCGCGAGCAGGCCGCCCTGACCGCTAGGATCCGCAAGACGTTATCTGAGCGAGGATGCCTCGGTAACAGGACGGTCAGGATCGATACACTGCTTCCTGTATGGCTGGACCGTAAAAATCGCCGTCAACTGGATACTTACCGGGAAGGGATGGTGCTGGAATACCGGGAACCCGAAAAACGCTCGATGGTGCGCTACACCATCGACAGAGTCAGTCCCGAAACACGGTGTCTCAGGTTACAGGATGACGCAGGCCATAAAACAGGCGTGAAGTTGAGCCAGATTAATGCCGACTGGGGGTTGTATCAACCGCACACGATTGAGGTCGCAGAGGGAGAAAAACTCATCTGGTTCGCCCGGCAGGGAAAAACAGGTTCACGTGACAGTGTCACGGTAAAAACGATAAGCGACACGAGCCTGACGGTGAGACATCACGGAAAAGACCGTGTCATTTCCCTGCATGAACCGTTAAAAGCGGGTTATGGCTATGTCACTCCATTGGGAGGCTGCGTGCAGGAAAAGGGGGTTGTCCTTGCCGCCGTCGCCAGTCGCGAAATGACCGGCAGAATGCTTGGCACGCTGGCCCGGAGCGGACACCGCATTCGCATCTTTACGCCACTTGCACAGGATGATGCCCGGCGGCGGCTGTCACGCTTTTCAGGCCCCAGCACCGTACTTTCTCAGGTAAAACAGAATGGAGACGAGCTCATGGCCGCCCTGGATACCCGGCGGGACGCGTTAATGAGCGTCACGGAAAAAGCAGTCAGACAGGCCGTCAGCCTGACACAGGGCAGCAATGTATTTTTTAACCGCATGGACGTACTCGCAAATGCACTGCCGCTTCACCCCTCTCTTGGCAAAGAGGCCGTGGACAGAGAACTGCGCCGGCAGATCCGCACCGGCGAGCTGATCCCCGTTCCTGGATCGCAGGGAGCAGCGCTGCAACGCTATGTGGCGGCCGAAACGTACGAGGCCGAGAAGCGCATTATCCGGCTTGTGGCAGAGGGGCTGGGCACGCAACCGCCTCTGATAGCGCCAGGCACGGTGACCCTTCCGGCAGGACTCACGGACGGCCAGCGCCACGCGTCCCGACTGATCCTTGAAAGTGCCGATCGTTTTGTGGCCGTTCAGGGCTATGCCGGGGTGGGAAAGACAACGCAGATGAGGGCGGTCCTTACAGCGCTTGAGACCCTACCGGCACCGGAGCGGCCAGAGGTAATCGGACTGGCCCCCACGCACCGGGCCGTGGGAGAAATGATGCTGTGCGGGATAAAAGCACAGACTCTGGCCAGCTTTCTTATGGAGACGGAACGTGAGATTCAGTCAGGGGCGTCTCCGGATTTTCGGCAGACTCTTTTTCTGATGGATGAGTGTTCGATGGTCGGAAACCGGGATTTTGCCGAATGCCTGCAGCATATAGCGAACGGGGGAGGTCGAGCCGTATTGTGTGGCGATCGCTACCAGCTGCTCTCGGTTGCGAATGGCGCGCCTTTTACGTTATTACAGGAGCGGAGCCCCCTGGATACGGCGATCATGAAGGATATCGTTCGTCAGGTACCCTCTCTGCGGCCTGCGATTTATGCCTTGACGAACCGTTGTGTACCCGCAGCACTGGATATTATTCGACAACAGGATCCAGATACCGTACCGCGTGAGCCTGACCAGTGGAAACCTGCTGGCTCCGTGATAGCACTGCCGCAGACGCCGGAGCAGAAAAAAAAGGAAGGCGATCGTGTCCTGGCTGCGGTAGTGGCGGATTTTACGGGACGAACGGCAGAAGGCAGAGCATCCACCCTGATTGTCACCCAGACAAATGCTGATAAAAATGCAATAAATGTTGCCATCCATCAGCGATTGCAGGCCCGCGGAAAGCTGGGGACGGAAACGGTTATTACGGTTCTGGACAGAGAGAAAACGCACAGCGATCGGCTCAAATCCGTAAAGGGAATGGCTGAACATGCCGGCAAGACTGCGCTGATTAACAATCGTTACTACGAAATTCACGTCAGAAAAGACAGCCAGACAGGCGGGATCGTGGAGCTGGTGGATGACACAGGACAGGTGGAGTTGTTCTCTGCATTTGAAAGCAGCCTGCGCGACGTGGCTATTTTTACGTCTCGCCAGATAGCCATTTCTGTTGGCGAGTGTGTGACCTTTTCTCGCTCCGATCGTGAGCAGGGACGTACCGCTGGCGAAAACTGGCGGGTGTCTGCAGTCGCCGAAACCGGCGAAATTCACCTGACCCGCGGTGAGATCACCCGGATACTGAAACCGGGTCAGGAGATGGCGGACCGGCATCTTGATTATGGCTACGCCGGCACGACACACAAGGCACAGGGCGCGAGCGCCAGATATGTCATTGTTCTGGCAGGCGCAGAGGGCGCGCGCGCATCTCTCGCCACGCTTCGTGAGACCTATGTCGCGCTCTCCCGGGCTAAAGAGCACGTTCAGATTTATACCGACAACCTCGGCAGATGGCTGGAACGGGTTGCCGGATCGTCAGACCGTCCAACCGCACATGATGTTCTCCTGAGCGAAAACGAGCGAATGACGGCGCTGGCCCGGCGTCTGTGGAAGGGGGCAAAACCGCTGAATAAAATGGCCTGCGATCGTCTCATACAGGATCTGCCTGGCGTATGCCGGGTGGCCAGAATCATCCCGGCTGGAACAAAATACCCCTCTCCTCATATCGCTTTGCCGGTGTTTGGCCCAGCCGGAAAACTGGAGGCAATCATGCTCTGTCCGGGAGAATGTGATGAGAACGGACTGTTACGACGACTATCTGATGAATGGCACTGCCTGGGGGGAGACGAAGCAGGGTTTACGCTGATACAGCGGAGCTTCAGCGGGAAAACGCGGCAGGCGGATTCAGTCAGTCACGGTCTGATCCTCGCGAAGTCATACCCGGAAGAGGGTGTTATCGTCAGAGCGCCGAAGGCTACGCTGCAGGATTTGATTGTCCGGCGTGTGACAGGAGGAACTGTTACGGATATTTACGCCCGGGAAAGTCCGGAGAAGGCGGTTCCACCGTTCGCTGAGACGTCCCGCCTCAGAATGAACGACAGACTGAATATGGACGAGGCGGTAATCGCAGAAGTATTACGCCAGCAGAAGGAAGCTCGTGATTACAGCCGGTCTGTCGTCGCGTTTACGACCCGAGAGGTAAGCCCGTTACATCATCTTCAGTATCCGGAGCCCGAGTTTGAGAAGGGGAGGCAGACTTTGTCTGAGCGACATCCGGGAAGGCAGGCCCGGGCGAAGGAAGAGGAGGGGCTACAGAATTACCCGGGCATAACGAAGGAAAGAGATGAACCAGACCGGTAATCCGGCTTATCAGAACCGGAGTGAAGCTATCCACAGATTCGGGGGATATCGTTGCCACAACGTGTGTATAAGAATAAGAGAAGGCCTCTGATGATTAGGCCGAAAATTTTAGAACGGTTGAAACTTGCGAAGATAAATTTTGCGTAACCTCACAAAATTATAAAATTAAGAGAGTATTTCCTGTCGTGGTGTAATGACCCTTGTGCTGTTGACGGAATATTGATTTTATGCGCGGTGTTGTTGGATACAATAATTCTGTCAAAACGCAGGGGTAGAGCATTAATTAATAACCTGAGTGCAAGTTATGGATGTCACTGAGATTTATTACATTAAGAGCAATAGTATTTATTCCCTTCCGGAAGCATCTTATCGTCGTTTTATCGTTATTCCTGTCTTACTTGCTATCGGGCAGGGCACAAAAGCGTATGCGAGGCAGGTAGTGAAAATCAATAATATCGAAGTGGTAAGGGTGGAAGCTCAACTGGGTAGCGTAAACTGTACCGGTTGGACGGGTGTTATTGAGCCCAATCAGTCTGCCAGTATTGCGGTCGAGGAAAAAATATCCCACGGTGGAAATACAACGGGTGGTATCACCGTTTTAACAGGGAAAGCATAACAGCATTAAAAAAAATTGTGAGGACCATCATGAAAATTAAAACCGTTCTTCTTTCATTATTTTTTTTGGCTGTCTGTACTGGAACAGCAGCAGCTGGAACGCTATTTACAACTCTTGGTTATGCGTTTACCCATGAACGCCATGTGCAAAGTGCCGATGGGTTTACGGTGAAATACGGGTACCGGGAAGATGGTTCCTCTGTAGGTTTTATGACCTCCTTGTCATATCTTTATTCAGACAGCAACCCTAAAGGGGATGGCATCAGGGGGGATACATTAAAAATCATAAAAAAACAGTGACATAAAATATTTTGGCGTCGGTCCTTACTGGCACGTCACGCCTGTACTCAGTCTGTATGCCACGGCAGGCGTCGGGCGGGTGGCGATCCAGTACCGAAACAGGAAAGATGATGTCGTAACGAACACATCTTACAGGCGAACAGGTTTCGGTTACGGCACGGGAGTCATCATTAATCTGACGGAAAATATTCTTTTTAGTATCGGGACGCAGTCGGTAAAGTATGAAGATAAAGAAGTGAGGGGGAAGTTTCTCAATATGTATGATGTCAGCCTGGGTTATCAGTGGTAAGCTGATACGGCTAAATGGTAAATGTCTCTTTGCGGATAACAACGTCGACGATTCAGTTTTATACGGCTTCATTTTAAAATTGCTTATAAATATTTTCATAAATGATATGTTTCATTCTGCCAGATGAGAAGTTTTTCGCCGACTTACGCAATGAATCAAATGTTCATCTAATGAAAGAATACTCACGAAAAGACAATAATTAATAAGAAAAGTAATAAATCATAAGGAGGGGGGCAGATGCCGGGACATCACTTATGGGTACGATTTTTAAAGAATATTATAATGTGTGTCATTATATTGCTTATTCTTTTAGGCGTACTGGCTTTCTGGATTTTTCCTTATTCACCGGGTATCGGTCAGACCTTTTAGGGGGAAGCGTCAAGGAAAACCGCTGTCTTCTTGGTGAGTTGTACGCGGATTAATTCTGTCAGCCTGTTCCTTTCTGTTTTCTGCCTGTAACTCAGATCCTGCGACATCGCAGTTGATGCAGTCATAAATGAACAGCAGTCCGATGCCTTGCAAAGAGCGAATATGAACTCAACCGCAGGGTGCCTTCATCTGCTAGTCTGCCTCCAGGAAGGCGTAAACCCGAACGGGACGGGTAAGGGGCGCTCGGGACATTCCATTTCTGCAAGTCCAGTCATCGCTGGCAAGTTCTAAAAAAATACTCTACTTATTAAAATGTACCTTTGAAAAAGTAGACTTTCACACAGCTCTTCTGGCAGGATCATTTCCCCGTTTTTTTCATAGCGCACTCCGGACATTTGCCGGCTGGACGAGATACCGTAATGAATTTTCCGAAGGATGATCCGGAACTGAGCCGCCTGGCGGTGGTAAATTATCCTGATCAGGAATACCTTCCCGCAGTGACAGGACAAGATGTCTCCCTGAATCCAGTCAGGGCATATCTTCTCTCGCTCAACTCCCCGCGCAGCCGGCAGACGATGAGCTCATTCCTCGGTATTGTTGCCAGATTACTGGGGGCGGAGAGTATCGATACCTGTGGCTGGGGAAGCCTCCGCCGACATCACGTAATGGCGGTCACAGAGCTTCTGAGAGATACCGGGCGTGCGACAGCCACCATCAATACCTATCTCTCAGCACTGAAGGGCGTCGCTAAGGAAGCCTGGATGCTGAAGATGATCGATGTTGAAAGCTATCAGCATATTATTGCTGTCCGCAATCTAAGGGGAACACGGCTACCTCGCGGACGAGCACTCAAGGCTGGTGAAATCAGGCGTCTTTTTTCTGTCTGTGAAACTGACAAGAGTTATATTGGCCCCCGTGATGCGGCTTTACTGGCGGTCATACTGGGATGTGGGCTGCGTCGTTCAGAGGCAGTAAGCTTAGATATAAGTGACATTGTCACTTCTGAAAGGGCGCTGAGAGTACTGGGAAAGGGAAATAAGGAACGACTGGCCTATATGCCTGCCGGGGCCTGGCATCGTCTGCAGGTCTGGATCGAAGAGGTGCGTGGTGAACAAAATGGGCCACTTTTCAATCGGATACGACGTTTTGATACCCTGACCAATGACAGACTGACCGACCAGGCGGTGTACCATATCCTGCAGGTGCGCCAGAAGCAGGCCAGCATTGCGCAATGTGCCCCGCATGATTTGAGACGAACTTTTGCGACCGCGATGCTGGATAATGGCGAAGATTTAATTACTGTTAGGGATGCGATGGGGCACGCGAGTGTTACCACCACACAACAGTATGACCGTCGTGGGGAAGAAAGATTACGGGCGGCGCGTGAAAGGTTGAATCTGTTCGGGTGAGGAAGATAAATCCACTTCCTGGGGGAGATAAAGGCCTGAATAACTAGAGTAGGGGAATGCTGGCGTTACTCCCCTTTTCCTTTAATGAGACAAAATCCACGGATAAAAACGGTGAGATTAAGGCTGCAATGACACAGCCTTTTTTAATTAGTTACATTAGTAATACTAAAGGACTATTTTTTTAGGTTATTTGGAAAATCATCGGGCAACTGATCAGGCGGGCAATTAATAACAGATTCATTATTCACGCCGCTGTCATTTACGAATGTGATGGTTGCAAACTCGTCAATGACTTCAGTCGGGTAGGCAGGACCAGCGCTGCGATACTCTTCCATTTTATCGAGGTGATCGTTCTGAAAACAAACCGTTTTTTCTGGATTGTTTATAACCCAGCGAGGGAAGAAAATGGTTCCATGGAAAAGCTTGTCTCCCAGATTGGCAATCAGACTCACATCTGTACCGGTTGGCTCAGTCCAGGATACCTTATAGCTCTCCTTACCGACACGAACGATGTAGACGTGCTGGTCCTTGACCCAGCGGCCGCCAACCATACCGCTGTGAATACGGTAATCAATAGTATTTTCATTTTTAATGTAAAGCTCATAATTCCAGCCGTTGTCATAAGTATAGACAAGATGTTTGCCAGTAAAGCCGGAGAGATCATCTTTATTAAAGTCTGTCATGTCACATCTCCTAGATACGTAAATATAGTACCCGCAATGGGAATTAATAGTATAAAAGCTTTTTGAAAAAAAATCGTTTAGGTATGTAAGAGCATGTAAATCGCAGAACTAAATATTAGTTAGTATTGTGGTGTATATAAATTCATGCCGCTTATGTTATTGGATGAGTTGTTAGTAATTACAGTGCAAGAAACTATTTAATGAATGTAATTTTTCATCTTAAAAATTGGCTTTGTTGTTAAGGTTGATCCATGTCAATTATTTATCATGCCATCTTAACAGAATATCTTATTGTCTATAAGAGAGTAGGGGGGGATATTACATCAATGCTAGAAGGGGTAACGAACATTGTTATAAAGTACATATAGTGTACCGCAGGCATATTGCCGACGTTTGCTTGGTGACTTTCATAGTAGTAAAGGTGTAGTGAAGGAAGTCGAGAGGCTCTATCCAATATGGATCCACAATAACCTAGTGGAAAGATTACACTACCTTCACACCATATAACCGTCTAAGAATCCCTTCCTTTAGGGAGGGTAGTATCAATCGCGGAGATAAGATATATCGACAGGGAAAGTTTTTGTGAGACTTATCAGGCGGCAACTTACCAGTTTTTCCCTGTCTGCGTACCAGAAAGAAAATTGCCCGGTGGTCTGGTTAAAAACCATCTGATCAAGATTAGCGAATGGGAACATAAGAAGTGGTCCCTTGCGAAAGTGTCCTCCTCCTGTTTCAAACTGATTCACACCCCATGATTCCTGCGAGTGTTCGTAAAGGTGAAGTATGACTTCGATCTGGCCACGCATTGGGCAAAGCAACCTTACATCTGAATTTTCGAGGGATAAGGCATACGATGTTACTGAATAAAAAAAGGCTAAAGCGAGAGTGATTACGTATTTCATTAAGGAAAGTCCTTTGACATCCTCTCCGTCCTATAGGACGGAGGTTGCTACTGCCAGGCGGCGAAGCCCTGCCGCGAGAATGTTTTTTTGCGGCGGTTAGTGTTAACCAAAAAAGGATCGAACGCCGTTCTGGCGCTTTGCTCTGCCCTGAAAAGGAAGATGCTTCCCGCAAAAAATCTGGTGAAATTAAATTGCTGGCGATTTAAAAAAAGCCCTGCCGCCATACGCCCGCAAGCGGCAGGTTCTCATCAGCACGTTTTGGATGACAACATTGATGAGAATTAAAGTCCACCGGAGGTGGTGGAGACACTACGACGAGTTTTCATTATAAAAACCCCCGCCAGAGGCTAGCTAACAGGGAAGTTACTAAATGTCGAAGACCATTGTTACGCATGATGTCTGGTGGATTCAGACCAGACGGCAAGACTATACCGGTAAAGGTATTAAATAGGTATTGTTTATCTATTAGAAAAATTTAATCTTCGTAAAATCATGTAATTCATGTAATGAGATTGGAGCGAATGTTAATAAAAAATATAGAGTGGTAAAATGTTGCTATGTGAAAGATAATGTCAATTATAATTTCGCAAGAACGTTATGTGTTTTTTAAAAATTAGGGGTGTTAAACTAGATTTATATCGTTTGAGCTTATTTTCAGTGTTATGTATTAAGTGGTCTGATTAATCATACATCAGCCAAATATTGGACCCACCCAAAATTTTCTCCAGCATGTGATTCATTTCTCGATCGCATTTGCTGGCCCAGTTAGTCGTTCTAACTGGGCTCCGTTTGGGAAACAGAAACGGAAAAAGAAGCTGGCAGAAGGAAAGTATCGTCCTTTAAGATCTGCTGATGTTAGTCAGTACAAAAAACAACCTTAACGTACAATATTTTCCGTTTCCCAAACGGACCCTTAACTGCATGCTGAAGCTGTATTTTCGTCGCAAAGGCAAACAATATCTGCCGGTACGGAACCCATCGCCGCTGACCACACCTGAAGCGCTAAACTAGAGCGGGTCAGTCGGTTTATGCATATGAGAGACAACCCATCTATTTAACTAGTTGATTTTAAATATATAAAATAATGAATTTAACATAATCTTTGTTATGCGCACTGTTTGTGAGGTGGCTAAATTTACAGGAACATGGGTCGCTTTCACTTGTCAATCGTCGCTGTGGCCATCTTAACAACCGATATTGGATGCCGGGCCTCGCTGAACGTGCACTGTGTATGATTCGCAAAAGCTACACTGGTTTGGTCCGACTTTAGCCTGCGAGAAGCTCGCCGAGATTCATGAGCTGTATCTGGCCAAAGTGACAGTACGCAGGCTGGTTTAAGGATCTCCACGCGAGTTATGGCCGCCACGTGTCCATCAGCAACGCCAGCGTCGGGCCTTTACCGGATGTGTTGGCAGATTGGTGCGGGACGTTATCGTTTATTTATCCGGTATAACATGGCTCAAAAAGTCATTGTGTTGGGTTGGATGAATAACGAAAGTACTCTGCGGGCTTACAACAGCAAAACGGACACGTACCCTTGTTTTGCAGCCATTATCCCCTTCGTCCCGTGCCACGAGCAGTCCAGTTAACAGCCATGCTATAACCGTTCCCGCGCCACGTTAAAGGCACCATCCAATCAATCAAATGCGTCTACACGCATCAGCCGTTATGGTTGTCCCATATGAACGAGAAGTGGTCATTTTGAGGCTGAATGCAATGCCCTGCCCTAATAGAATCTATCAGTATTATGGATCCTGAAGACGTGCAAGCATGCTGATCCTGCAGACATAGATAATTGTACAAAGCAGTACACTAAGTAAGGCGGTACATATAAAAACTCCTGCCCCGGTCATGGCCAGCATCACGCCACCAATTAACGGCCCGACAGCAACGCCCAGTGTGGACAACGTGGAGGCACCAAGATAGGCTCCGCGATGTTCAACGGGTGCCAATTGATCGAGCATAATATTGAGGTTTGGCATCAGAATTGCCTCCCCCACGCTGAACACAGCAGTTCCCATTAGCCATGCCCACATTTCCGTTGAGTGTGTGAAAAAAAAGCAGAGCTGAGAGATAGCGAAAATTATTCCCCCCAAAAGAATACGTTTGGGTAGGCTGACTTGCGTCAGAAAGCGCATAATAAAACTTTGAAATAAAAGTACCGTACAGGCATTCGTAACCAGAATTACGGTGATCAACTTAACCGCCGCATTGCCGTCAAGCAACATCAGGTATTGAGGCAAAACGGCTTCATAATGGATATAAACGACACTGCATAACATGCTGCACAGCAATGCTGCAATATAAATTCTGTCCCTGGCAATAATCCCTATCACCTGATGCAGTTTAATCACTGGAGCGCTGTTTTTCTGCTCGCCAGACAGTTTACCCGCAGGAATAAAAAGCAGCACGTAGACAAAAAACGGCAGATAGGTTAGTCCGGTTAACAGGAATGTTCCCTTCTGCGAAGTCAAGCCAAAGACTATCCCTATCAGTGGACCAAACACTGCCGCGACGTTGATCAGGTAGTAACGCATTTGAAGGGCTAGCGCGCGACGACGGCTATCAACCAACAAATCACTCATCAGGGCTCTGACCGGGGGATCAACCCACGCAAAACAAACTCCGATGATCATCAGGCCAGTAATAAACAGCCCCATCCCGGTGGCTTGCGCCAGAGTAATATAACCCACGGCGGAAAACCCACAGCCCAGCAGAAGTATAATCCGCCTTCCCAACCTGTCAGAAATCTGCCCGCCATACATACCGAGCACCACTGAGATCAGGGCGCTGCTGGTCATCACCACACCAATAGCGACAGGCGACATATGGTAATTCTTCGTCATGATGACTGCGATAAATGGCCATGCCATAAAATAGCTAAACCGTATTACAAATGTAAAAAAGAGCAGTGCATGGACAGTCGCCGGGAAGGTTTTTAGCGTTTGAAAAAGACCTGGTGCCACACTAACTTCAGCGGCAGGTTTTGTTGTCATAAGTTTTCCTAATCATTACCTATTATTAATAGATCAAGGCGCTATAGATTATAAGGGATTAATATTAATAAAGTTATCAGGCGTCAACCGCAACACAAATGTTAAAAAATTGTTTAATATGCAATCTTATTATGTGAAGATGCTTCTTTATAGTGAATTATATATGAAAAGATAAGGCAGGCCACAAATTGCGATACTTAATACCAAAGCAACCGCTATCCTAACCAGGGCGCAGGCCTGCCGTTTCTCTGAGAACAATGATCCGGTATGGAACATGCGAAGATTTGTGACTTACACTGTTTGATAATGGCAAATCTGACATCTTTGTAAGAATAAATAACAGGATTAGGACGGATTAACAGGCGTTCATTTTTACCATGGCAATCAACATAGCTCTGGAATTGTAAACAAATAGCTCATTCAAATAATTTTTTAAATATCAGATGCCTTCCTCCACCTTAATAACCCTCTTTAATTTTACGGGTTGCCAGTAACTGAAGTAAAGCATTCTTGTTGTACTTATTAAACTTTACAAGATCAGGTTATGATAGATCCTACATAGTTATCTTCCTAAACTTTATTTAAAAAAATCCAGGTGATTTTCAATGGATCTTATTTAACTGCTAATGCTGATATAAACATATCTTCCACATTACTAAATAAGACCATGTTTACGATAATTAATGTATTTAGATATCAACTGTCGCAGGTCTCAAGTCTATAATCCCCTCCTTCATACATTCGATGTGAGTACAGCATCGGAACGTAGAAATTTTATTATTAATTAGATTTCAGTGGATAAGGGAGCTTCAGGCTCCATGTTTTTACACTGTAAATCTTGCCACGAATTAATTTCTTAATGAGCCGTTTTTATGGCTATACCTGTGGTGTGGTAATCCCGGCAATATGAAAACTTTCATTCAATATTATCCGCAAGCTTCAAACGTATTGAGGACCGCCATGAACATGGGAAATTGTGCAGAATGGGATATTGTTTATCAGTCCCGGGCAAAATTTGTGCGCAAATAGTCCAGTCAGGGAGGCAGGTCTCCCGTAACAGAGACTTGGTCTGCTAAAAAACACTCGTTATTAAATTATAAAAAGCTTTAAAATGGTTTTTATGCGATATATAAACCTATATATTGTGTTATTTGTTATATAAAATGCGATTAAAGTGGCTTTAATGTAGAGTTTCTCGCTTCTAATTTGGCGGGCAGGAGTATTGTACTTTCATCATGTTAACTGGCTATAAATACGAATCCATCAGGATACTCCGTAGTGAAGACGTGATTGCGTGGGAGCTCCTCTCTACGGCAGAACCGCACGTTGATCTGGAAGAGCACTTTGGATTAATGGCCGTGCCAGAGCAAAAAAAACATTTTTTTGCCCAACTCAGTCATGCCACGTTTTCTGCAGAGGGTGAGAAATATCATCTTAATGCCACATCCTCTTTACTGCTGGAAACGGATTTCCTGGAACGGCTATGTGAAGAAACTCTTTACCTTGATAAACTGGTTATTGAGATCACCGATCTTGAAAACATGATTGAATCAGACCCTGTTCGTATTTTTTCATTACGCAAATGTATCGCTACGTTGCGCCAGAGGGGAAGCGAAGTATGGGCTGATGATGTAACTGAAACTATTCTGTGGAAATTGTTTGAATGTGCAATCCACTTTGATGGCATCAAAATTGACAAATATACCTTCTGGAATGGACGTAAAGAGCGGAATGAGTTTCTTCAACTTGCGCAGTGTTGCACGTATTTAACTAATAAGCTTCTGATAGAAGGTATTGAAACGGAGAGTGATTTGGCATTAGCGCGTGCTAGTGTTGCTGAGTTTGGTCAGGGTTATCTCTGGAGAAACGCATGAATGCCATTTAACTATATGCCTGCTTTTAGGTAGGCAGAGTATCAGCCGTATCTTATGGTTTACCAGGAATATTTAGGGATCGTTTTTCTTGATATGCATGTCCCGGTATATTTCTGAAACTGTCTGCTTTCATATCAGCGCGCAGTGAGTATTTAACTGTCAAATCAGATGGAATTGTATCGCATTCGTCGTCGGCTTAAACAACCGACATCTAGTTGTCATTGTACTGTTGTTAATCTAAGGAAAAACATCATGAGAATTATTTCCGCTATTGTATGCGGTTCCATTTATCTGCTTCCTGTAGTCGCTAACTCTGCAGACAACACGGAAACTGCGTCAATGCACGTTTCTCTTGAAGTCGTAAAATCTTGTACGCTTAATGCAAATGACCTGAATTTCTCTCGACATAGCTCGGATGAGGCAGGGGAAATTAAAGCCAGTACGCAGGTCGATATCATTTGCACCAACGGTACTCCTTTTACACTGTTTGCCGCTAGCAGCGACGCCAGCGAAAATGGAACCTTCTGGCTAAAACCCGAAAATAATGAGGCAGGTGCAAAAACTATTGCGTGGAAACTCTACGCTGACGAAGGTAAAAAGGCGCAAATCACCAGTATCCAGGGGCTAACCGATACCGGGACAGGTTCCAGACAAACAGAGACTTTGTATGGGGTCATTGATGCGGGCGCGCTCACCACTGCCCAGGCTGGCACATACGCTGATGATGTCACATTGAACCTGGTGTACTAAGCATGTTTCGTTTTCTTTCCCTGCTCTTTTTCTGGTTAGTGATATTAATCCCGCTATCCCGCTATACATCCGCCGCTACGCTTCAGGTTGCCCCTGTGACGCTTGAGCTGCAGAGTCAACAGAAAGCAACGGCGTTATACGTCACAAACACCGGGGCGACATCGATTCATGCGCAGATACGAGTCTATGAATGGTCGCAGGAAGACAATAAAGATGTCTTAAGGCCAACTGATAAGTTGATCAGCAGCCCTGCTATGACTTCTCTTTCACCGGGCGAGCGGCAACTGGTGAGGATCATCGTCCTGCAACCCGGGTCGAGTGTGAAGGAGCAAAGCTATCGTCTGGTGATCGATGAGTTGCCAAACAGGGCTTCTGGCTCATCCAATCCTAACGCTGTGCATTTCCTGCTGCGTTACTCGATTCCCGTCTTTATTACCGGACGCGAACATAAACCTGCAGAACAGGATGATATCAGTTGTGAGCAGACGAAGAATATAGCGACGATTCGTTGCTATAACTCAGGAGCACGTCACTTACGCCTCAGTAATCTTCAGGCTTTGACAGCTGAGGATCGCGTTGTTGGCTCTATCCATGGACTTGCTGGGTATGTGCTTCCGGGACAAACCACCCTTCTTACAATCAAGCAAACCTCTCAAGATAAGCTCAGCGCTCTGCGCGTATACCTCAATGATGACCATCATGCCAGCCATATTCCGTTGCATCCGATCGCCACTCGTGCGTCTGCTGTGGCTACCGCTGATTCTACCAGCCCACGCTGAGCCTTCAGCCGTTGACCAGCAATGGCTGGCAATTACCGTAAATCACTCCCCGCGAGGGGAGTTATGGGCCTGTCGGGTGGTTGGGGATTCTCTCTGGGTTAGTCGTGCCGATATAAAGAAACTGGGACTTCACGCTCCGGATGGCCAAAGCGAATGGATTGAGCTGACGGCACAACCCGGTCTGAAAGTAAGTCTTGATGTACTTTCTCAGCACGTCAGCATCACCGCCGATGCGAAGGCACTCGACAGCCGGCAACATCTGCTTCTTGATACGCCAACGCTGCTTTATCCCTATCCTGAAGCGCAGCCAATACGCGCTTTTACACTTGGTTACTCGCTTTATGCCAATGACTCTCAGGGACAACGTAGTGTTAACGCCCTGACTACGCTAAGTACTTCTGGGGGGCTCCCGGGGGTAATCAGTAGCAGTTTTGCAAGCCATGCAGGAGATGAAAACCGCGCTGGAGGTGGGGCTAACACCCGTCTCGATACGAACTGGCAGTGGGATGACACAAAGTCATTAACCACGCTCGCGCTGGGGGACAGTATTACTACAGGCACCAGCTGGAGCCGGCAGGTACGTTTTGGTGGGCTGCACTGGGCACGCAATTTTGAACTTAATCCGCAACTTAACACCGAACCGCGGAGCCGATACAGTGACAGCGCAGTTCTTCCCTCAACAATTGATCTTTACGTCGATGGCCTCAAGCAGACCAGCCAGCATGTTACACCCGGAGATTATCTGCTGGACACCCTGCCCTCCTTTACTGGAAGCGGGCAAGCCCAGGTGGTCATCACCGACATCAATGGTCAACGTCGTACTGTTCAACTCGATTTGTATGGTGCGCCCGGGATGCTGGCTGAGGGACTCAGCAGCGGTTCGCTGGATCTCGGCTGGATGCGGAAAAATTATACGCTGCGTTCGGATGATTATTCCGCTTCGCCAATGCTTGATGCCGGATGGCGGTATGGCATGAGCAACCAACTGACACTGGCTGTGCATACCGAACAACAACGTAATCTGCACAACGTAGGCACGGGAACTGACTGGTTAATCTCGCCAGGGATAGGAATTATCAGCCAGCACGTAGCGGTAAGTGACAGCCCCTACGGCCAGGGGACTAAATGGGGACTCGGCTGGCAGTGGAATGGTAACGGGACCGGCCTTTCCGCCAGCACTGTTAGCACCGATGATACCTTTGCCGACAATGCCAGAATGAGCGGGGCTTTACCCGTTAAGCGCAGCAATACGTTATGGGCAAGTCATTCATTTAACGGTTTCGGTACGCTGGGGGCAGGCTGGGTACAACAAACTATTCAGGGCAGCAAACATCGCTATTTGAATGCGTCCTGGTCCGCTTCATTGCCGCACAATCTCTCAGCAACCCTGAACTTTACACGTTCATTCGAGGAGTCATCAAACTCTGTTCAGCTCATGCTTACGGTACCGTTAGGCCGCAGAGATTCGTTTTCTGTACAAGCCAACCGCAAGACGCCCCGACTTGACTATCGTCACCAACCGGATGGCCAGACTGGTGGCTGGTCATGGCAGTTTGGGAAAGGCGAACGCAGCGAAAAGTATGCCGATGTAGGCTATCTGGGGCGTTCTGGAGAGTGGCACGTTGGGCTGGAACATGGCGATAACCAGCGAAACCAGTATGCCTCCGGCGAAGGCAGCCTGACGTTACTCGATAATACTGTACATGCACTGCGTTACAGCCAGCAGGGAACGGGCCTGGCACTGATATCGACGAACGGCATCGGCCATGTACCGGTGAAGCTGGAAAATCGCCCGGCAGGTGAGACCGATGACAAAGGTTATCTTCTGCTGACGGATCTGCCGCGTTATCACAACAGTAAGGTCACCATCAATCCGCTGGATCTGCCTGCAGACATCGTTGCCCCTGTTACCGATATGTACGCCAGACCGGGGAATGGCAGCGTAGTAAAAGCCCATTTTAATATACATCAGGCGGTGACTGTACAGGCCAGACTGGTGGATGCCGGGCATCGTCCGTTGCCGCTGGGTAGCGTGGTTTCGACCCCTCATGGTGCCACTATCGTTGGACATGATGGATTCATCTGGCTTGAAGACCCGCCACAGCCTGGTCAGCTGGTCGTGAAGACTGGTGAGACAGCATGCCGGGTCGCCCTTTCTGCGCCACGTACAACCTCCGCGATACAGAATATTGGAGAACAAGTGTGTTATTGAGAATATCGTTATTATTTCTGCTGTTGCTTTCTTTAAAGGCAACCGCGGCGGGATGCTGGATAACTTCAGGTGCAACCATGAATTTTGGCGAGGTGGCGGCCGGTGAGGCGGCCTCTACAAATACAGAGGTAAAATTCAGCTGCCAGGCCGACTATGGAGCAAAAGAGTATATAAACGTCTGCCTGAGTAGTGTTGACACCCCTCCTTTTAAGATGCTGTCTCTTGGGGATACAGAGGGCAGACAATACCCTTTATTTTTTCGGATCTTTAATGGAATTGCCCGTTCACAGGAGCTGGGGACCGCTACCAGTGGTAGCCTTATCCAGCAAACACTGCTCGCCGAAAGTAATACTAACGTGAATGGCCGCTTTCCACTCGTTGCCACACTCCCCGCGGGACAGAGTCACCTCCCGGCGACACACTATTACAACTATAATATGAATCTGCGCATTTCCTGGAACAGTTCCTCCCGTCAGGAGTCTTTAAAAAGTTGCGCAGATGGCTCGGCGGAAGGAGAACAAATTCAGGGGGGGAGCCACGCAGAGGCCGTTATCGGAGCAAGTTGCAATATAGAATACGTCACACCGATGAACTTCGGCGTCATCACAAGTGCCGCGACGTTAAACCCAACGCGTTCAACGGCTACTCTAAGCATAAACTGTCCGGCCGGTATGTCCTATTCACTTGCTATGGGCAAAGGGAATCATGCCAATGGAAATCAGCGACAGCTGTGTAATATGGAAGGTCAATGCCTGCGATATGGGATCTGGCAAGATGCAGGTGCAACACAACGCTGGGGCGATCAAAGTAGTGGTGATACGTTAACTACATCCAATAATGCCGGAGGCACGAAAAATGTCACCGTCTACGGCGAGCTTCCAGCTCAAACCATGACCGGGACGGGAGAGTTTGCTGATGACGTGATAATTACGTTGACGTATTAACGTATACCCAGGCCCTCATTCTACTCGTTAGGATATTAAGATAAATTTGCTGAAAAGGCCGCCTGCGGCCTTATTCAGTTTTGGGATTATTGCATTTCAATTTCGAGTGAAATGGTTTAGTGGTAATTATATAATTATGTGCGGTTTTATAGCGTATATATTACCATCGGAAATTAAACATTGCTTAAACAAGCATTAGGTTGTTCTTGTTGCGAACATTAACGAGGTGAGAACTATTTTATAACATTGTATTGGTTAATGTTTTATCTTGTAAATTATAAATAACTGCGTTGTATAAAATATGTGACGCTGTAAATTCTATCCTGGCGATTTTCACGCCTCATCCGCCGTTTATTGTTTCAGCTTTGCCCTGCTCGTTCTATGTAATAAATCTGGCACTCTCTTTTTTGACGTAAAGTGCTATTAAGCTTGCTGGGTTAAGTACATTCATGTTTATATTGCAAAATAATAACTCATCATGCGCGGAGAAGACGGCAAGCATTGACAATAGTTAATGTAAAACATTAGCATATTATATTATTATTCAATTTAAAGTGTTGGTTTCAGATTGTGTCAAGATGGCATGCTTTACTTTCTCCAATGACTTAATTAATTGATTGAATGATAATCATTTAATACATTAAATTATCCCAGAAGAGGCTTGCTTTATGTACCACATCCTGAATAAAGAAGTTGTTTTTTCTCCGGATGATGGCGCTATCTGGTTGAAAGAAAAAGCAGATGATAAAATTATTTTGACACCTACTTTAAACCGTTTGCTGCAATGCCTGATTGAAAATCATGGAAAAGTGATCACGCGTGAAGAAGTTTTTCAGCATGTATGGGACCGCTGGGGAAAAGAGGGTTCAAATAACAGTCTGAATCAGTTTATTTCACAACTTAGAAAAATATTTCACAATTATGGTTTTTCTGACGATACAATAACCACGGTGCCTCGTATTGGATTCATTCTTAATAATGATATCGCAATTCAAACTCTGCATGAGCAAGTTCCCGCTCTTTTTAAAAAAAACGTAATTTTAAATACTAATCATAAGATTTTTTTTATGTGTTCAATGCTGCTGGTTTTCGCGAGCATGTTTTTCAAACTTTACCCACAACAGTCTGATAACCTTAATCTTTCTCCAAAATTTACGGGAGCTATCGATAAATGTAGGGTATATGCATTAACTGAATACGATGATTCACTATCGGATACACTTATTAGTAATATACAGCGCTTTATTACCCAAACACATTTTTCGTGCAGTTCTCCGGGTACCTTATTTTTTTTCCTTGATTCAAAGGTGCTTGCAGAGCAATCCGGAAATTTATACGTCTCCACCTGTCGTGGAAATGTAAATGACTTTTACAACTGTACTAACCGTATGGATAGCAGCTGGAGGGACGAATGAACCTAATGCCTCTCGCCATTCAACGAGGGTGGCTTATAAGTGTAGCCATGCTGCTGCTAGCGGCAGGGATCTTGCTTCTCCCTGATAACCACCGCTCACCCGAGTTGAAATGTAATACTTACCTGGAACAGTCAGGGGGAGATGGTCAATATCTAATGAAAGCAACCTTTATGTTTCTTCTTAACGGGGATGGCACAGGCGTGTTCGTTAATGACGGTACAATTACCTACAAGGGAAGTGTCCATATTCTTCGCCGGGAAGCTAAAGTCAGGATTGCACCAATAAACGCCGCCCCTGCCGCATGGAAACTCACAGAGTTTAAAGAAACGGTGAGCAGCAGTGATACCACCCCTGATGAGGTGTATAAACGTTTTTTCTTCGATGGAAGCGAACGTTCCGGGCGTTATATAACGATAAATAAAGTGGGTGATCACTGGCTTATAGGCAGCATTCGCACACCGGCGTTCCTGTGCTAAAGGATGTTTTAGAACAGTGCTGCTGACGATATGAATCCGGTACGCTAATAAACGTTACCAGCGGCCCGGCCCGGAGCGAAGGTGATGAAATAGAAAATGAATGCCTCTGTTTATTACTCCCTGAATACGACGGGAGGCGGGTAGCTCAGACGCAGATGGCGCAGTCTGAAGGATTCCCGTCCGGGCTTACGGAAAGTATTTTTGATGAGATTATCTGGCAATGCAGGCTTCTGACCAGCAAATAGTGCGATGTTCCTGCCTGGCGGAATGCTGCCTGTTCTGCAATGCTGACCGGGACTCAACGTTAACAGACTGTAAATTATTCAGGTGCAAAAGCATCATTAAGGCCCCTTTCCTGCTAAGCCTTCTGGTCAGTGCAGCAATTTGCCTTTTCCTGTACTGATAGCAGCGCTGGACAACATTGAATCCTTGCAGTTACTTGTGTTTAAACGCAAGAGATACCTTGACAACTTTGTTACCGATCCTGCACAACAACAATTCGTGCTGCTCCTGGCTTTGTTTGTAACTTGTGGTTGAAAAACGTCTACCTGATCCCTATCATGTGTGTACGGATAAATTCCGTACATTATTGAATGCAAGGCCGCTTACAGGCAAAAAACATAGACAAATATTGTAAGCCTCTGGCTCACATATAACGAGGAGTTGACCGCCCTTCCTGCATCACGGGTGGTCGAGGAGATAGACTATGTCAGGACTGAAGAAACAGCGTATCGATCTTAGATTAAACGAAGACGACAAGAGCATGATCGAGGAAGCTGCAGCAATGACTAACCAGTCAATTTCACAGTTCATGGTTAGCACTGCCTCTGCACGTGCCGCGGAAGTTATTGATCAGCATCGTCGCCTGATCCTCAATGAGGAATCATGGAATCTTGTCATGGATGCACTCAGTAACCCACCGGCACCGAACGACCGCCTAAAACGAGCTGCTAAGCGTCTCCAGAATTTGGAGTAATTATGTGGACGGTTTAAAAGTAGAAATTTTTTCTGAAGAAGTTGAGTATGATGTAAGCAACTTCGATTGCGGCGAAGAGTATCTTAATACTTTTCTCACTGACCACCTGAAGCGTCAACATATTGGCAAGTTTTTACGTGGTTATGTGCTCGTCACGAGAGAGGAAAAACCACGTGTTGTGGGATATTACACCTTGTCCGGGAGCTGCTTTGAAAAGGAGTATTTCCCGAGCAGAACTCAGCAAAAACGTGTGCCCTATAAAAACGTTCCTTGCGTCACATTGGGGCGTCTGGCCATCGATAAAAGCATTCAGCGTCAGGGATATGGAGATTTGCTTCTGACGCACGCCATGAAGGTTGTGTATCAGGCATCCCTGGCTGTTGGAATTCATGGAATGTTCGTTGAAGCACTTACTGACGACGCCAAAAAATTCTACCTTGGTCTTGGCTGCATACAGCTCAAGAAAGAAAATAGTAACTCTCTCTTTTATCCCACAAAGGCGATAGAAGAATTGTTCGAAGCTCAGGACGAATAAACTAAAGCCCTGGCTACAGACGGGCATGCCAAAAATCTCCGTATGGCGACAGAGCCTCAGCGTTATTATCACCTATCAGGGGTCAGTTTGGATATCGAAAATTATTGTACGGTAAGGCTATTTTTTGACCTCTCTACTTTAGCTGGCCTCAGCCGACGAAACTTACCGGAAGCCGGTATCCGGTTGCTTTTCCAGATATAATCGCCTGTCAGATTGATGTGCTCCCAGCCCAACGGCGACAAATGCGACAGCA